>JAESFK010000532.1_pt1 | contig 18174 bp, 13 predicted proteins | sample 9269391 | NCBI WGS metagenome assembly JAESFK01 (sample SAMN14506231, study PRJNA617097) | algae metagenome | isolation source: Drouetiella hepatica UHER 2000/2452 and co-occurring heterotrophs from... | place: Slovakia: Slovak Paradise National Park, Hrabusice, Kosice Region | collected 2000-01-01
CGCCCAGCTCGTGGTCGCGCTGAAGCCGTTGCACGACTTTGCCAAGATCAAGCGCGTCGTCGTCGCTACCTACCAGTCGGTATCCGGCGCCGGCAAGGACGGCATGGACGAGCTGTTCAACCAGACCCGCGCCGTCTTCGTCGCCGATCCGATGGAGAGCAAGAAGTTCACCAAGCGCATCGCCTTCAACGTCATCCCGCACATCGACGTGTTCATGGAAGACGGCTACACGAAGGAAGAATGGAAGGTGATGGCCGAGACCAAGAAGATCCTTGATCCGAAGATCAAGCTGACCTGCACGGCCGTGCGCGTTCCGGTCTTCATCGGTCATTCGGAGGCGGTCAACATCGAATTCGAAAACGAGATCACCGCCGATCAGGCCCGCGACATCCTGCGCGAAGCACCCGGTTGCATCGTCATCGACAAGCACGAGAACGGCGGTTACATCACGCCTTACGAAAGTGCTGGCGAAGACGCGACCTATATCTCGCGCATCCGCGAAGACGCGACGGTTGAAAACGGCCTGAACATCTGGGTTGTTTCCGACAACCTGCGCAAGGGCGCCGCGCTCAACGCCATCCAGATTGCCGAACTCCTCGTCAATCGCGGCTTGATCAAGGCGAAGAAACAGGCTGCCTGATCGCAAAATATAAAGTTTTAACCAATTATACCAAATTTCGATGATACCAACCGCTGCGTTTCTATCATAGAGATCTGGTAGAAAGCCTCGCATGATCCGTTAGACGGGATGCGGGGCTTCTTTGTAAAAAGGCAACTGCGACGATTTTTCAGAGTCTAAAGGGAGGATTCACGTGAAACACGGCTTCCCAATACTGTACCAACGTCGTGACAGAAGGCGCAAAGACTGGCATTTTGCGGACACAAATTTGGATTCGGGCAATACGGGGTTTTTCATGCACAAGGCGAAATGTGTACTGGCAGGTTTCACGGCGATGATGGCGCTGGCATTTCTGCCTTCAGTTGCATCGGCCGCACAATGCAGCAACACATCGGCTGGCTTCGACACGTGGGTCGAGGATTTCAAGGCTGAGGCCGCAGGCCGCGGCATCAGCCCGGCGGTTCTGAACAAGGCCTTCGCAAACGTCACCTACAACAAGGCGACGATCCGCGCCGACCGTGGCCAGAAGAGCTTCAAGCTGTCGCTCGACCAGTTCATGCAGAAGCGTGGCGGCCAGACGATCATTTCGCGCGGCAAGAAGATGAAGGCCCAGAATGCGGCTCTCTTCAACTCCATCGAAAACCGTTACGGCGTACCGGCCGGCCCGATCATTGCAATCTGGGGCATGGAGACCGGCTTCGGCGGCTTCCTGGGCAAGGAACACACGCTTTCTGCCGTTTCGACGCTGTCGTTTGACTGCCGCCGTTCCGACTATTTCACCAACCAGCTCTATGCAGCGCTGACTCTCGTGCAACGCGGCGATCTCAGCCCCGACGCCCGCGGTGCAGCGCATGGTGAAATCGGCCAGACGCAGTTTCTACCGGCCAACGTGCTGAAATTCGGTGTCGACGGCGACGGTAACGGCCATGTCGATATGGTCCGCTCCAAGGCGGACGCACTTGCCTCGACCGCCAACTTCCTGCGCGGTCATGGCTGGAGCGCCGGCGCCGGCTATCAGCCGGGCGAGGCCAATTTTGGCGCGATCCAGGGCTGGAACGCCGCCAGCGTCTACCAGCAGGCAATCGCCATCATCGGCGCTGAAATCGACGGCGGCTGACAAGGCAACGCAGTTTTTGGAATAACAAAATCCGCAGCCCGGGAAACCGGACTGCGGATTTTTTTGTTTCGAAAGGATGGAGAGTTTTCGGTGGCCGACGCGAGGACCGATGTTCTCCGTCATCCTCGCCCTTGGCCCGAGGATGACGGAGGAGAATAGCGACCTCCCATGCAGTTCCGTGTCAGGCCTAAGAATTACATACCTGGCCGGACAAAATCGCCGGTCTTGCCGTCCATCACCCAGAGTTCACCGGTTGAAATGTCGAACCAGGCGCCATGCAGCTGCAGCTTGCCGCGCTGTTCGAGGATTTTGACGCAAGGGAAGGTCCGCAGGTTGGCAATGGAATTGCGGATGGACACCCGCTCCAGCGCCCGCTGGCGTTCGGCGGCGGTCAGCATGTCGTTGCTGTGAATCTGTTCGGCGGCGGGTTTCAGAAGGTTCATCCAGCGGCCGATGAAATCGCCGGGTGACAACGGCTCTGCATCCAGATCCAGCGCTGCCTTGATGCCGCCGCAGCGGCCATGGCCCATGACGACGATATCGCTGACCTTCAAAACCTGGACGGCGAACTCGAGAGCGGCCGATGTCGAATGATACTGACCGTCCGGCTCATAGGGCGGCACCATGTTGGCGACGTTTCGCACCACAAAGAGTTCGCCCGGGCCGCTGTCGAAAATGGTTTCCGGCGCGGCGCGGCTGTCACAACAGGCAACGACCAGGGTTTTCGGCTGCTGGCCGGTCTCGGCCAAAGCCTTGTAGCGTTGCTGCTGCTCGCTGAAACGGCCGCTCATGAAATTGTTGTAGCCGTTCAGCAAATAGTCCGGGAAACGCTGCATGGTGCTCGATCACTCCATTATTTAGACAATTGAGATGTACATTCGCATGTCGGCTGTGCAGCACATACCATCTTTGTGCGCCGCACACAGGCAAAATTACGGCAGCCCGCGCCGCCGGTGACATCCGTGACATTCTCCGTATCGGTTGCGTGGGTGAAAACGGTTTATTCGCTCAAGGCATGGGCGGCAAGGGGATAGATCGGCCCAAAGATATCAAGAGCGTCGTTTCTGCCCGGGATGTATCAACCGGCGCATCTGAACCATCGCCATCGGCGTCGCCAGACTGGAAGCGTCCCGCTCGAGCGTCAGCTCATCGGCACCGCGTTTTCCGGTGCGGGCGATAATCTCGAAAACGCTGGCGGTTGCCAATTGCAAGGCCCGCTCCTCGTTCAGCCCTTCCAGAAGCCGGGCGAGAAACAGCGCCGCCATAAGGTCGCCGGTGCCATTCGGCGGATTGTCGATCAGCCGGTGTTCGGCCAGCAGCGCATGATTGCCGGAGAGATAGAGATTGCCGGTGCTGCCGTGCATCATGGGAATGGCCGATGTCACCAGCATGCGCGATGGCCCAAGCGATAGGGCCGCCTCAAGGATGGCAGCGTTCGTATCAAGCTCCGCACCACAGAGCCAGGACAGCTCGAACCGGTTCGGCGTGGCAAGCGACGCCAGCGGCAACAACCGGTCACGCATTGCTATCGCTGTCGCCTCCGGCACGTACAGCCCGCCGACATCGCCCATCACCGGGTCGCAGGCATAAAACAGATCCGGATTTTTCTGCCGCAAGGCTTCAACCAGACGGGCGACGCCTTCCGCCTGATGAGCGGCACCGAGATAGCCCGACAGCACCGCGCGGATTTCGCCTGTCCACGGCGCCCGGATGAGATCGTCGATCAGGCGATCGAAATCCTCTTCGCCGATCGTCACTCGCGTCGAGGGACCATGGCCGGGATGCCACGGCAAGATGACCGTCGGCAAAGCCCAGACCGGATAACCCAGCGTCTCAAGCGCAAACACGGCAGCACGATTGCCAACGGACCCGCGAATCACATGGCTGGAAATGACGATGACGGCGCCGGGGGCAGGCTCGGGCATTTCTGATTTTCCGCTGTTTCGACCTGTCCAGATCGCCCGACAGTCATGCCGCTGTCAACTGTGGCTGCCAAAAGATCGGGAGCGCTCATTTGCGGTTTGTTCATGAGAACAATGAAATATGCGAATACAACCGATTGAATTTCACAATCGGCGATTCCTTGCCAAAAATTTCATAAAACCATTCCGATTTGGATCAATCTGACCGAAAAATAGCCACAAAAACAATCGCCATCGGCAATTCTTCTGTTAGGTTCGGCCAAAATGGTGATTGCGGGGAGATACGTCATGGGCACCAAATACAATCCAAAAAAAGACCGTCATTTCGAAGCGGTGAGCGAAGCCGGCAAGGCGCTTGGGCTGAAGATGCTCGCTCCGGAAATCCTTTTTCGCCGTGCGAGCCATGACGATCTCGACGCCTATACGCCGGACATGCTGGCGCTGACCGCTGCCCATGCTCTGATGGCCATCAACCGCAGGGAAGGCGACCGCCCGGTCGTCTCCGTCGAATCCGTTGACGGCATTGCACCGGATGAAACCGACGTCTCCATCCTGTCGGTAACCGACCGTAACATGCCTTTTCTCTATGATTCAATCATGGGCGAGGTAACCAGCACCCACCGCGACATTCATTTGGCCGTGCATCCCATTCTGGTTCTCGAGGCGGGCAAGCCGGCTAAGATCTTCGACCCGGAAGAGAAGAGCGATCCGGCGACGCGGGTCAGCCATATCCAGATTCATATTGCCCGCCTGAGCGACACCGAGGCCGAGGACCTGAAGGAACGGATCGCCAACGTCCTGTCCCAGGTTCATCAGGCGGTCGGCGACTGGACCCCGATGACGGTCCTGCTCGACCAGGCAATGAACGAGCTGGAAAACCATGCCCCAAGCCGCAAGAAGGGCGATCGTGACGAGGCTCTGGCCTTCCTGCGCTGGCTGCGCGGCAACAATTTCACTTTCCTCGGCATGCGCGAATACACCTATTCCGGCAAGGGCGACGATGCCGTGGTCGAGCGCGGCGAGGGCCGTGGGCTCGGCATTCTCTCCAATCCGGATGTGCGTGTGTTGCGCCAGGGCAAGGATGCCGTACTAACGACGCCGGAAATCCTCGCCTTCCTCAACGGCCCAGATTTCCTCATTGTCACCAAGGCCAATGTCAAATCGGTCGTCCACCGGCGCGCCTACATGGACTATATCGGGGTCAAGCGTTTCGATGAAGCGGGCAACGTGACCGGCGAACTGCGCATCGTCGGCCTGTTCACCTCGAGCGCCTATACGCGGCCGGCAGCGGACATTCCGCTATTGCGCTTCAAGGTGGAAAAGATCGTCGATCATTTCGGCTTTGATCCGCAGAGCCATTCCGGCAAGATGCTGACCAATACGCTGGAATCCTACCCGCGCGATGACCTGTTCCAGATCGATATCAGCCTTTTGGCCAGCTTCTGCGAGCAGATCAACGAACTGGCCGACCGGCCGAGAATCCGGGTTCTGCCGCGCATCGACCATTTCGATCGTTTCGTATCCGTTATCGTCTATGTGCCGCGCGAACAGTATGATTCCGATGTGCGCGAGAAGATCGGCACCTACCTTAAAACCGTCTATGACGGCCGCGTCTCCGCCTATTACCCGGCGTTCCCGGAGGGCGGCCTTGCCCGCGTGCATTTCATCATCGGCCGTTCCAGCGGCAAGACGCCGCGTGTTGCACAGGCGAAGCTCGAAGATGCCGTTCGCGATATCGTCACCCGCTGGATCGACCGGTTCAACCTGCTGGCCCGGCACGACGGCGTGTCGATTTCCGTCAATGAGGCCTATCAGGCGGCCTTCACGCCAGCCGAAGCCCATGCCGATCTCGCCGATATTGCCGCATGTTCACCGGGCGACCCGATCCGCATCGCTTTCTACCAGAAACGCGGCAAGGGACCGGAATCGCTTGAGCTGAAGATTTTCCACGCAGGCGAGCCGGTATCCCTGTCGCACCGCGTTCCGCTGCTGGAGAATCTCGGTTTCCGGGTCATCAGCGAACAAACGCACGACATCACCGTCTCCTGCGCCAAAGGCGGCGCACGCCTCGTCGTCCTGCACGATATGGAATTGGTCCATCGCGATGGACATCTGCTCAATCTCGACAAGACCGGCCCGATGCTGGAGGAGGCCTATCTTGCCGCCTGGAACGGCATTATCGAGGACGACAGCTTCAACCGGCTGATCCTGCTTGCTGGCCTTAACGCCCGCGAAGTGACTGTTCTGCGCGCCTACGCACGCTACCTGCGCCAGACAGGTATCACCTATTCGCAAGGCTATCTTGCCGACACGCTGAACAAATATCCGTCCATCGCTGCCGATATTTTCAAGTTGTTCGTCACGCGCATGGATCCCAAGCTTGAGGATAAGCCGAAGACGAAGCGCACAGCAGCATTAAGAGCGGCCATCGAAGACGCCCTGAACGCCGTTCCGAGCCTTGATGAAGACCAGATCCTGCGCCGTTACGTCAACGCGGTCGAGGCAACGCTCCGCACCAACTATTTCCAGCGCGATGCCGATGGCAATCCGAAGGTGATGCTCGCCTTCAAGCTCGATCCGAAGATCCTCGACGGCCTGCCGGAGCCGCGCCCCTTCCGTGAAATCTTCGTCTATGGGACGCAGGTCGAGGGCGTCCACCTGCGCTTCGGCAAGGTGGCCCGCGGCGGACTTCGCTGGTCGGACCGGTCGCAGGACTACCGGACCGAGGTGCTCGGCCTCGTCAAGGCGCCAAGGGTGGCTTCTACCCCAAGCAGCTTCCGGTCGGAGGCACCCGCGACGAGATCTTCAAGGCCGGCACCGAAGCCTATAAGACCTTCATCCGGACAATGCTGTCCATCACCGACAACATTGTTGGACAGGACGTTGTACCGCCCGCGGACACGCTACGGCTCGATGGCGACGATCCATATTTCGTCGTCGCTGCCGACAAGGGCACGGCGACCTTCTCCGACACCGCCAATGGCCTGGCACAGGAAGCCGGCTTCTGGCTGGACGACGCCTTTGCCTCTGGCGGCTCCGCCGGCTACGACCACAAGAAGATGGGCATCACCGCGCGCGGCGCCTGGGAAACCGTCAAGCGACATTTCCGCGAGATGGACATCGACATCCAGACGACACCGTTCAGCGTCGCCGGCGTTGGCGACATGTCCGGCGACGTCTTCGGCAACGGCATGCTTCTGTCGGAAAAAATCAGGCTGATTGCCGCCTTCGACCATCGCGACATCGTTATCGATCCGGATCCGGATATCGAAAAATCCTTTGCCGAACGCAAGCGCATGTTCAATCTGCCGCGCTCAAGCTGGCAAGACTACGACCGCTCGACGCTTTCGGCCGGCGCCATGATCATTCCACGCACGGAGAAATCAGTCACGCTGACGCCGCAGGCGATGGCGGCGATCGGATTGGAGAAAAGCCAGGCGACACCATCGGAGATCATGACGGCAATCCTCAAGAGCCCGGTCGATCTGCTCTGGTTTGGCGGTATCGGCACCTATGTGCGCGGCTCGAACGAAACCGATGCCGAGGTCGGCGACCGCGCCAATGACCCCATCCGCATCACCGCCGAGGACGTCGGTGCCAAGGTGATCGGCGAGGGAGCCAATCTCGGCGTTACCCAGCGTGGCCGTATCGGCTTCGGCCTCAAGGGCGGGCGCTGCAACTCCGACGCCATCGACAACTCCGCCGGCGTCAACTCCTCCGACTTCGAGGTCAACATCAAGATCGCGCTTGCCTCAGCGATGCGCGACGAGCGGCTGACGCGCGCCAAGCGCAACACGCTACTCGCCTCGATGACCGATGAAGTGGCAGCTCTGGTGCTACGCAACAACTACGAACAGTCTCTCTCGATCTCGCTGACGGAAATGCTGGGTGCCGGCAACCGGACGGCGCTTGCCCGGCTCATGACCCGCCTGGAAGCGGACGGTCATCTGAACCGCAAGGTCGAGGTTCTGCCGAACGATCTGGCACTCAGTGAGCGCTACCAGAGCGGCAAAGCCCTCACACGTGCCGAGATCGGCGTGCTGTTGTCCTATGCGAAGATCGTGCTTTTCGACGAGATCGTCGCCAGCAACCTGCCGGATGACGATTATCTGATGACGACGCTGCGCGATTATTTCCCGGCGAAAATGCACAAGGCGCATGCGGGCGACATCAACGAACACCGGCTGCGCCGCGAGATCATTGCGACTGTGCTCGCCAATGACGTCATCAATCGCGGCGGGCCTGCCTTCGTCAGCACATTGATCGACCAGACAGGCTTCATGCCGGCCGATGTGGTGAAGGCCGCCGTTTTGACACGTGACGGCTACGACCTGAACCGCATCTATGGTGAGATCGACGCACTCGACAACATCATCAGCGGCACGGTGCAGAACGAACTCTACCAGGAGGCGGCGCGCATCTTTGCCATCGTCACCGAACGGACACTCCGGACCAAGGCGATGCAAGCGCCGCTCGGTGAGGCGATCGAGCAACTGCGTGAAGCACTGCGGAAACTGAAATCCGCCTTGCAAAGCTCGATTCCAGAGGACGCAACGGCGGACGTACGGCAAAGGGCCGCCTATTTCATTGAGCGCGGCGTGCCGCCGGCGCTGGCCGAAGAGATCGCCGCGCTCGCCGTGATGACGTTCGTGCCGGAAATCATCCAGATCGCTGCCGATACCGGCGTGACGCTGGCACGCACGGCGCAGAGCTACTTTGGCGTGACGCAGAACCTGCGGATTGCCCGCCTTCTGGCGGCTGCCGAGCGTGTTTCGGCAACGGAACAGTACGAGGCCATGGCCCTTTCGCGCAGCATCAACGACATCGCGACCGCGCGCAAAGACATCACCATCGCGGCACTCACCGGCAAGAAGGATGAGCGCAACCCCGTCGCAGCCTGGCGCGACAGCGACCACATCCGGATTTCCCGGGTCACCGACCAGCTGACCCTGCTGACGGAGAAGGGCGAAACAACACTCGCCAAGATCACCGTCGCCGCCGGCCTCTTGAGCGATCTTGCGCAGAACAGGATGAGGTGAGACTGTTCGCGCCAGACGGGGCGGACAGACGGTGGAGAATCAGGTGAGCAGCATCACGACAGCGGCCGGCGACGAGCCAAAGGTATCGCGCGCCGGCCTTGGCGGCTGGATGTTGTTCGATTGGGCGGCGCAGCCGTTCTTCACCGTGATCATCACCTTCATCTTCGGCCCCTATTTCGTTTCCCGGCTCACGGACGACCCGGCCTACGGGCAGGCGATGTGGGGTTACACGCTGACCATTTCCGGCATCGTGATCGCGGTCCTGTCGCCGGTGCTCGGTTCGATCGCTGACCAGACCGGCCCCCGCAAACCCTGGATCGCCTTTTTCGCCGTCATCAAGATCGCCTCGCTGGCGCTCTTGTGGTTCGCCGTGCCGGGATCATCGCTGATCTATCCTTTCATCCTCATCATTCTGGCCTCGATCGCGGCGGAATTTTCCATTGTTTTCAACGATTCGATGATGCCCAGACTGGTCGGTGAAAAAGAGATTGGCCGGATCTCGAACATCGCCTGGGGCCTTGGTTATCTGGGCGGCATGATCGTCCTGATCGCCGTCGTGACGCTTCTGGCCGGCAGCTCTGAATCCGGCAAAACACTTCTCGGAATAGACCCGCTATTCGGGCTTGATCCGGAAACCGGCGCGGACGCGCGCATCACCGGACCGATCTCGGCGATCTGGTATCTGGTCTTCATCCTGCCGATGTTCCTGTTCACACCCGATGCCCGCAAGGCAGCCATGCCGGCAATGACTGCCGTGCGCAACGGCATTGCGGAATTGCGCCACACCATCGGCGAGCTTCGCCATCGTTCCGGCATGCTGCGTTTCCTGATTGCCCGGATGATCTTTCAGGACGGGGTCAACGGCCTCTTGGCACTTGGCGGCACGTTTGCGGCCAGCATGTTTGCCTGGCGGACCGTCGAGCTCGGCGTCTACGGCATCATTCTCAATGTCGTGGCCATCGGCGGCTGCCTCTATGCCAGCCGGCTCGACGCAAAACTCGGTTCGAAGGTGATCGTCACCGCCAGCCTGATCTGCCTGACCATAGCAACGCTCGGCATCGTCTCGACCGGGCCGGGCTATACATTGTTCGGACTGCTTCCCTTGCCGACAACCGATGCCGGCGGGCTTTTTGGAACGGCCGCAGAAAAAGCCTATATCGTCTTCGGCCTTCTGGTCGGCATTGCCTTCGGCCCGGTGCAGGCCTCTTCCCGCTCCTACATGGCGCGTAGCGTCAGCGCCGACGAGGCAGGCCGCTATTTCGGCATCTATGCTCTGTCCGGGCGGGCAACCACCTTTCTGGCACCCGCCGCGGTTGCCACCGTCACGCTGATGACGGGATCGGCCCGCATCGGCATGATGGCCCTGGTGGTGTTCCTGGCGGTGGGCCTGCTGATTTTGCTTCGCACACCTTACCCGGCGAATAAAGCCGCATAGGAAACCCGCCGGAAGGCGGGTTTCTGAATGGTCAAGATGGGATCGGCTATCTCAATGCCGGAAATGGCGCATTCCGGTAAACACCATGGCAACACCGGCTTCGTCGGCGGCCGCGATGACTTCGGGATCGCGCATCGAGCCACCCGGCTGGATAACGGCAGTGGCACCGGCAGCGATCATCGACAGAAGGCCATCGGCAAACGGCAGGAACGCTTCCGACGCAACGGCGGAGCCGTGGGTGAGCGGCGCGGCAAGCCCCAGCGCCCTTGCAGCCTCCTCGGCTTTCAGCGCTGCAATGCGGGCGGAATCGACCCGGCTCATCTGGCCGGCACCGATGCCGACAGTCTGGCCGTCCTTGGCATAAACAACGGCGTTGGACTTCACATGCTTGGCCACCTTGAAGGCGAACTTCATGTCTTCCAGCTCCTGCGCTGACGGCGCGCGCTTGGTGACGACCTTCAGTTCCAGGTCATCGACCATGCCATTGTCGCGCGTCTGCACCAGAAGGCCGCCAGCGACCGTCTTTGCCGTCAGACCCGGTATACGCGGATCAGGCAGGGCGCCGGTGATCAGCAGGCGCAGATTCGGCTTGCCAGCAATGACCCGCTTGGCGATGTCGCTGACGGATGGGGCGATAATGACTTCGGTGAACAGCTTGACGATTTCTTCCGCCGTGGCGCCATCAAGCTCCTGGTTAAGCGCGATGATGCCGCCGAAGGCGGAGGTGGAATCACAGGCGAGCGCACGCTCATAGGCTTCGAGCAAGGTGTTGCCAGTTGCAACGCCGCACGGATTGGCGTGCTTGATGATGGCGACGGCCGGCAATGTCGCGGCCGGGAACTCGGCGACCAGCTCGAAAGCAGCGTCGGTGTCGTTGATATTGTTGTAGGAGAGCTGCTTGCCCTGCAGCAGGGTTGCAGTCGCGACGCCCGGGCGGTTCTCGCCGGTAATGTAGAATCCGGCTTTCTGATGCGGATTTTCGCCGTAGCGCATCTCTTCCTTCAAGATGCCGCCGATCGTACGGTGAAGCGGCATCGGCGTATCCAGAACCTCGGCGAACCAGCCGGAAATGGCGGTGTCGTAGGCAGCCGTGCGGGCATAGGCCTTGGCCGCCATCTTCTGGCGGAAGGCAAAGGAGGTCGCGGCACCTGTACCGAGTTCGGCGAGAAGTGCCGGGTAATCGGAAGCATCGGTGATGACGGTGACATAGGCATGGTTCTTGGCCGAGGCGCGGATCATCGCCGGGCCGCCAATATCGATATTCTCGACCGTCGTCGGGTAATCGCCGCCCTTGGCGCGGACTTCTTCGAAGGGATAGAGATTGATGACGGCAAGATCGATCCCGGTAATGCCGTGCGTCGTCATCGCCTGGACATGATCCTCATCATCGCGGATCGCCAGAAGGCCGCCATGCACACCCGGATGCAAGGTCTTCACCCGCCCATCCATCACTTCCGGAAAGCCGGTGATTTCGGACACGTCAGTGACCGGCAGGCCTGCATCGGCCAGCGCCTTGTGGGTGCCGCCGGTCGAGACCAGGTGAACGCCCTTGTCATGCAGCGCGCGCGCCAGATCGACGATCCCGGTCTTATCGGAGACGGAGAGCAGGGCGGTGCGGACAGTGACCTGATCCGGGGCGGGAATCTTCTTGGAGGCGACAGCCATCATCAAGCTCCTTGGTAGGCGCCGGATATCGGGAGGGTCTTCCGGCAAATGTCCGCCTGCCGTTAACACAGCTTTCTGCCCGAAGAAACCGCAGTCACGGCAATGAGCGCCCTGCCGGAGATATTGTCACCCTTCGCGCGAAAAAATCCACTGAATTTCCGGCTGCGAGGCAACCGCAAAGGTGACGGACAGCTGCGACGTCTTGCGCACGCCCGAGGGATCGGCAAAGAAAATGTCTTCCTCGACCTGAACCTCGCCATCGCGGCAGGTAAACAGCCAGACTTCGCCGTCCGGCGCGCTCAGATACACCTCATGGGCGCTGTGCTGCCGGATAGTGATCGACGGGTGAACATGAAACCGGGCGACGGCGACGGCTTCATTGGCTTCACCCGGTTCCGCGCCATCCGGCTGAAACAGCCGGTCGCGGCCACGGACGGCATTTCCCTGACTGTTGATGCCGATATCGCGTTCGTGCAGCAAACCGAAAGCCTGTGCGTAACCATCATGGCTGGCAATGACGGCATCTGGCTGACCGGCGCGCTCCTCCCGGCGAACGGTGACCTTCGAGACGCCGCCGGTGACGATGGGACCGAGAAAACCCGACTGCGACAGGCGCAATGACGACCGATCGTTAATTGTCACGGTCGAATGTGCTGCGGTCGCACGTGCCAGCTGGCGGTATCGTTCGCCGGCAAACTTTGGCGAACCGGAGTTGATGATGAACCGATGGCGGCCCGACGACATTTCGAACGACAGGCAACCAGCGTGTGCCGTACGCGACAATTCCGGTGAAAGCGGCTTACCGGTGTCCATGATGACGGCGACATTGTTATGGGCCAGGCGTTCATACTGAAGATGCGGCAGGGCCTTGAAGGGCGCACCGGCAGTCTCGTCATACCGCAGCACAGCCATCAGTTCGTTGGCAAGCGTCGAGGTGGCGCCGTTGAACAGAGCCAGTTCACCGCCTTCGTGACGAAAGAACCGCAGGGCAGGATACATCCGGTCGATGCAGGGGATCAGCTTGGCCGGCACGTCATGACCGAGATTGACATAGGTCTGGCGCAGCGGCAGCAGATCGATCAGCAATTCCAGGCCGGTGCGCGGGTTGCGCGAGCTGTGACCGCCATCGGGCAGGATTTGCCGGTCGAGTTCCACATCGAGATTGCGGGCAGCCTTGCGGATCGTCGATTCCGACGCCGGCATGGCGACGGAGGCCATGGCAAGTGCGATCCGCGCGCGCAAGCGGGCCTCCCCGTCGCAGGTCGTGTCGGTGATATGGCGCAGATAGCGTACCTGGAAGGCAAGGCTTTTCAGGAATCGCCGATAGAAGGCATGCTCGGCATTGCGCAGGATGATCGGCGAATGCGACAGCCAGGCAATCAGCCGTTGTGACAGAATGTCCGCGTCCCAGCCGATGCCGCCGATGTAGCGCCCATGCGTGACGATCCAATCGTTGACGATGTGACGCAGATGCGCAAAAGCATCCTCCTCCTTGACGGCACGCATATGGCGCACCCATCCGAACGAATGCAATCTGACAGCGAATTCGTGCGATGGTAGGTCCATCTCGAAGGGGGATTCGCCCTCGGTTTCCAGCACCCGGCCGGCCAGCGGGAAGCGCCCCTGAAGAATTTCCTGTGCAACGAAAGGGTCAACGGCGCGGAGATCCGTTGGGGCAACGATCAGACGATCCGGTGCCGTACCTGTAAACCGGAACGCGGTATTGCGGCCCAAGGCAAGCCGGCGCGAGAAGCGGCGCCAGCCCTCACGCATATACAGATAAAGAAGCCTTTGCCGGTCTGAAATCTGCATTTTCGACGCCTGTGCGTCTCCCCACTCCCGGACTTGCCTCACGCGGCGTCGAAACCGGAAGGACTTCTGTCCGCATCACATACCATCAGGAGCACGATCGTGCCTGAAAAGTCATTAAACTTTTATAGATCGCGCCTGTATTGTTTAGGCAAATGCACGTGGAGCGTCAATTGACGCCCTTCATGTGCCTGTTGGCAGAGATCTGGTTAAATCTTGCGGCGCAGGATAACGGCATAAAAACCGTCCAGCCCACCGGAAAAACCATCCTGCGGATCGATCATGGCCGGCGTGGTGCGGAATTCACCCAGCGGCGTCACCGCATTTTCCAAACCCGGCCAGTCCGCCGGCTTGATTGCCACCCGCTCGCAATCGCCATCCACCAAAACACGCTCCGTAACGGCTTCACCTTCCCGCATATCGAGCGAGCAGTTGGAGAAAACCACAAGGCAGCCCGGCTTCACCAGCGTCAGCGCATGGCGCAGCAGCTTTTCCTGCAAAAGGGCCAGCTTTTCGATGTCTTCCGGCCCTTTGGTCCACAAAACGTCCGGGTGGCGGCGGATAGTCCCCGTCGATGAACAGGGGGCGTCGAGAAGGGCTGCATCAAACAGTTCTTCGGTGCGGAAATCAGCCATGTTGATTTCCTGGGTCACCGCTTCCAGCCCAAGACGGGCGAGATTGCCCTGAAGGCGCTTGAGACGGCTTGCCGATTGATCGAGTGCCGTGACCTCGGCGCCCGCGAGAATAAGCTGGGCAGTCTTGCCGCCGGGCGCCGCGCAGAGATCGATCACCCGTTTGCCAGTGAGAGAGCCGAAAAGCCTGGCGGGAAGGGTGGCAGCCGCGTCCTGCACCCACCATTCGCCATCATCGAAGCCAGCAAGCGAGGGTACCGCGCCGGAAAACCCGGCAAGACGAACCGAACCGGTCGGCAGCAGACGGCCGTTCAACCGTTCAGCCCAGCCTTCGGGGTCAGATTTGACTGTCAGGTCGATAGCCGCGGGCGTCAAAAGCGCCTCGGCGATACGGGCCGCTTCGAGGGCACCGTAATATGTGACCAGCCGCTTGTGGAACCACGCCGGAATCGCCGGAATTTTCTCGCCGACATTTTCCAGCAGATCATGCTTTTCCCGGGACATTCGGCGCAGCACCGCATTCACAAGGCTGGCAAAACGCTTGTTACGCGGATCGATCTGCGCCTGCTCGACGGCGAGATCGACAGCGGAATGATCGGGAACATCGAGATACAGGATCTGCGCTGCGGCCACAGTCAGAACGTGATCGAGTGCCCGGGCGCCTTCCGGCAGCGGGTTCTGCAACAGCGAGCCGATCATCGCCTCGATGCGCGGCAATTGCCGCAGCGCCGAGTTGAGAATCGCCCGGACCAGCGCCCGGTCGGCCTCGTTCAGTTCGCGATAAACCGGATTGCCGTTGCCAGCATCCAGCATGCCATCCAGCGAGGTCTTGCGATCCACGACGGCGGCAAGCATCTTGGCGGCGGCCTGCCGCGCCCGGATTCCGGGCTTGTCGCTGCGTTCAAACGCGGGATTCTCTGGCGCTTGACCACGCGAACGGGCAGGGCGACTATTTCGTTTCGGATGCGAAGCGGTATTATTATCGTCAGACGTCAAGACCAGGGACCTTTCGGTGGTTCGGAACCACCGCGACCCCAGCCTGTCGGCGGCACGGAGCGCGATTTGCGCACGGGATTATCAGCCCTGACCGGCGGCGTCGAGACCGCCTGCATCTCTTGCGCCATCTGCTGTAGGGCTGCGATGCGGTTTTCGGTCGCTGGATGGGTTGAAAACAGATTGTCCATGCGCTCGCCGGACAGCGGATTGATGATGAACATGTGAGCGGTCGCAGGATTGCGCTCGGCCTCGGCATTTGGCACCTGATGGGCAAAATTTGAGATCTTGGCGAGCGCCGAAGCCAGCGCCAACGGCTTGCCGCAGATTTCCGCGCCGCGCCGGTCGGCCGAATACTCGCGCGTGCGGCTGATCGCCATCTGCACGATCGCCGCCGCCAACGGGGCGACAATCATCGCGACCAGTACGCCGATGAAGCCGAGCGGATTGTTGTTTTCGCGATTACCGCCGAAGAAGAAGGCAAAGTTGCCGAGCATGGATATCGCGCCCGCAAGCGTCGCGGTCAATGTCATGGTCAGCGTGTCGCGGTTTTGCACATGGGCCAGTTCGTGCGCCATGACACCGGCGACTTCATCATAGGACAGCGCGTTCAAGAGACCTGTGGATGCCGCCACAGCCGCGTTTTCAGGGTTACGGCCCGTGGCGAAGGCGTTTGGCTGCGGGTTATCGATGACATAGACCTTGGGCATCGGCAATCCGGCATTGGCAGCCATGTCGCGAACAATGCCGTAATACTCCGGTGCCGTGTGCTCATCGACTTCCTGCGCGCGGTACATGCGCAGCACCATGCTGTCGGAGTTCCAGTATGAAAAGAAGTTCATGCCCGCGGCAATGACGAGAGCAATCATCATGCCGGCCCTACCGCCGATGAGGAAGCCGACCGCCATGAACAATGCGGTCATGAAGGCCAGAAGCATCGCGGTGCGCATCAGGTTCATCCGTCAGGTCTCCCAGGTTTGCCGATGTTTCACGTGAATCACGGGTTTTGCTTGAACAAAGGTTTCCTATATGATGGGGACAGTAGGCGCATTCTTCAACTTTTTCGCGGAAATTCGTATGCAAAACGACAACGACAATGTGGCGGTGGAGCCGCGTAAGCCTCTTTCTCCTGCGGCAAAGCGTGCGCTGGCGGAGGCCGAAGAACGCCGTAGGGCGCAGAAGCCGATCGAACTCCCGGAAGAACTGGGCGGGCGCGGCGGCGCGGAGCCATCACGCTTCGGCGACTGGGAAATAAACGGCCGGGCGATCGACTTCTAAGGAAATAATTCCTGTTTCACCGACATTATGATCGGTATATTTTCCTATCATGATGTTTCATCCTTTACCACTGTCCCTGTGCGTATTGATTGTGCCTTCCATGGCGCTTTCCGTGCATGCCGCCGAATCCGGCAAACGAACGGTAATAGCGGGACCCGTGATTGCTGAGGTTCTCCGCGTCATCGATGGCGATACGATCCTGGTCGCAGCGAAGCCTTGGCCGCAGCAAACCATGGAAGTGTATGTCCGGTTGCGTGGCGTCGATGCGCCGGAGCTGAAATCGGTTTGCGCGGCGACTCGAGAAGCAGGGCAGCAGGCGCGCGCAGCACTCGCAAGCCTGACCAGCGATCAGGACGAAATCCAGCTGACACAGATTTCGGGCGACAAGTATTTTGGCAGGGTCGTGGCCGATATCAGCTTTTCCGACGGGCGGAATCCGGCTCAGGAAATGCTTTCGGCGGGCTACGTCTCGCCTTATGGCGGCGGACATAAGTCGAAAAGCTGTTCTTTACGGTAAGAGGTCGGACAGGTCACGCTTTTGAGCAATTGTTGCCATGAAGTAATCGCGATTCGCCGCGAAAAATATTGCATGCGGCACACCACGGCCACGGGAATTACATTCCTAGCAGCCACATACCATATCTAGTAGCCACACCAAAAAATCACTAACACGCAAAATGTGACATAAGTCATTGGAAAATATATGTAATTTTTATTACGTTCACATATGTTCTATAATCTCGACCCCATAGGCCTTGACTCCCTTAGAGACTCCACTCACTAATCCTAGTGCAAATAAAGAAACCGCCACGCCCGGCCAAGGAAAGTGACGGTTTCGGAATTTGTATCCCGCTGAATTGCGTCAAGCGCGGGACACGTTGGCTATTGCGTTTTGTATTGAGTCAGAAAAACCCATCGTGGTCAAGCTTTACGTTTCCTAAACTTAAAGGAAAACGAAATGGCAACTCGTACTTACCCATCCTATTGGATGTACAAGGACAGCCGCAACGAATGGCGTTGGACTTATGAGGCTTCCAACGGTGAAACTATCGCGGTTAGCAGCGAAGGCTATGTCAAGCGCTCGGATTGCGAGCGCGGTATTGACATAATGAAAGCTTCAAAGTTGAGCCCCGTGTGGTTTCCACAGAGCCTCCTCAACGCAGTATGAAAGTAGTATGGCCGGAGCATGTCGCTCCGGCCATACTACCTTAAATGCTCTTCTTGTTCTGGCGGTTGTCGATCAGGTCATCGACAACGGCCGGATCGGCGAGCGTCGATGTATCGCCGAGCGAACCGAAATCGTCCTCGGCGATCTTGCGCAGGATGCGGCGCATGATCTTGCCGGAGCGCGTTTTCGGAAGCCCCGGCGCGAACTGGATCTTATCCGGCGAAGCGATCGCACCGATTTCCTTGCGCACATGGGTTATCAATGCCTTGCGCAGATCGTCCGAACCGGTCTGGCCGACCATCAGAGTCACGTAGCAATAGATGCCCTGTCCCTTGATATCATGCGGATAGCCGACAACGGCGGCCTCCGAGACCGAATCATGGCTGACCAGTGCCGATTCGACTTCGGCTGTGCCCATGCGATGGCCAGAGACATTAAGCACGTCATCGACGCGGCCGGTGATCCAGTAATAGCCGTCGTCATCGCGGCGGCAGCCG
>JAESFK010000533.1_pt1 | contig 18174 bp, 15 predicted proteins | sample 9269391 | NCBI WGS metagenome assembly JAESFK01 (sample SAMN14506231, study PRJNA617097) | algae metagenome | isolation source: Drouetiella hepatica UHER 2000/2452 and co-occurring heterotrophs from... | place: Slovakia: Slovak Paradise National Park, Hrabusice, Kosice Region | collected 2000-01-01
GGGGCGTCGACCTTCCTCCTGCTTCTCTGCGCCGTGGGCGTGGTCGCCGTCGCAGCCGAGGCCATCCTGCGCCTCCTGCTCCACCGGTTCAGGCTGAGGCTGGCGGCGAATGCCGGGCCCGAACTCGGCGTGCGATCGATCGCCTACCTCGCGGGCCTCGCCATGCTGGACGGGCTGGGCGTGCTCGCCGTGTGGCTGATCTGCAATGCAGCCACCGGCCTCTGGTTCACCGGCACCACGGGGCAGGACAGGCTGGCCGCGGCCGTGCTGGCCGGCATCTTCTCCTGGCGGCTCTATATCCTGCTGTTCCGGGTCGTCCTGCAGCCCGAACTGGCGAGCGCGCGCCTCTGTGCGGTCGACGATCGCGAGGCGAAGGCCATGTACCTGCGGATTTCCGTGGTGATGCTGGTCATCGTCCTCATGCGCATCCTGGGCCAGATCCTGGTTGCCATTCGCACACCGGCTGATGCCATCGCGGCCTTCCAGGTCGTGGGTGGCTTCCTCTATCTCGCGACGTTCCTGTGGCTGGCCTACCGGTCGCGTGTCGCCGCGCAGCAATGGTTCGGCGGGTTGGGAGAGCTTGCGCCGGTGATCGGCGGCCTGGGCCGCCGGTGGATCCCCATTGCGCCCCTGTTCTTCATCGCCCTGGGCGTGACGCTCATCTATGGGGCCGTCTCCGGCTCCGTGCACGTCGGTTCGGCGATGGTTCTGACGCTGAACCTCGTTGTCGGCGTGCTGATCTTCGAGACGCTGATGCAGGCCTTCGTCCGCCGCCTCGATTCCCAACTCGCCGGCCGGACGCCGGCCAGCTCGACGCCGAAGCTGCCTGACGTCGTGGCGCGCTGTATCCGTGTTGCGGTTCTCATAGCTGTCGCGGTGATGGTCGCCGAAAGCTGGGTCGTGAACGTGCTTGGGCTGGTGAACGTCAGCGAATGGGAGCAGCTCACGAGTTCCTCGCGTACGGCCGGAGCCACGCTGTTCGTGGCCTTCGTAGCGTGGGAGCTCTTCAAGTACATGACCGCCCCCTATATGGCGCCGAAGACCAAGGATGCCGCGCAGGCGATCGCCGATGGGGATGCGGCAGCCGGGCCGGCCTCGCGGATCAGCACCATGATGCCGCTGATGCGGCGCACCGCGGCCGTGCTGATCATTCTCATCGCCGTAATGGTCGCGCTGCAGGATTTCGGCATCAACATCACGCCGTTGATCGCCGGCGCGTCGGTATTCGGCATCGCGATCTCCTTCGGCAGCCAGACGTTGGTGAAGGACATCGTGTCGGGCCTGTTCTACCTGTCGGACGACGCTTTCCGGGTCGGCGAATACATCGACTGCGGCAAGGCCAAGGGCACGGTGGAGGGCTTCACCCTGCGCTCGATCAAGCTGCGCCACCAGAACGGCCAGGTGCATACGATCCCGTTCGGCCAGCTCGGCCAGATCACGAACTTCAGCCGCGACTGGATAACCACGAAGTTCAACCTGCGTTTCGCCCGCGACACCGACATCGAGAAGCTGCGCAAGGCATCGAAGAAGATCGGCGCCGACATGATGGAGATGCCGGCGATCGCCGACCAGATCCTGGCGCCCTTCAAGATGCAGGGTGTGGCCGACATCACGGGCAATGCCATCCTGGTGCGGTTCAAGTTCACGGCCCGGCCGGGCAATCCCGCGGCGATCCAGCGCGAAGCCCTGAAGCGCATGTTCAGCACCTTCCCGGCGCTCGGTTTCGAGTTCGCGAAGGATGGCGCCAATGTCGTGGTGCACACCGGCTCGGCATCCAACGATCCGGGAGCGGACGGGATGCCACCGGTCCCGGCGCCCGCGAATGTGCCGGCTGCGGCGGCTGGCTGACACGGTCGATTAATCCGCCGTCGCTCCTGACAATCCCGAGCCGTCGCCCCATATGAGAAGGGGCGGCTGCGCAGCGTCCCGCGAGTTCTTGCGCCAAGCGGGATTATGTCCACGCGCACGACGCTCACGTCCGTAACGTTCAACCATCCGTTCACGCTCTCGGCGGTGGATGGGGTGCAGCCCGCCGGTACCTATCGCGTCGTGACCGAGGAGGAGCCGCTGGAGGGACTGAGCTTCGGGGCTTATCTGCGGACGGCGACGATGCTCCACCTTCCGTCGGCCCCGGCACCCGGCCAGACCCGCCAGGTGGTGCCTGTCGACCCCGACGAACTCTCCGCCTTGCTGGCCGTCGACAAGGATCAGGCTGCCTTGGGAGTGTAACCGCACACCGGTTGCAAGCGGCGGCGGGATAGGGCAAATGCCCGCTCCCGACACTCCGAAGAGGGCTCATATGGCGACCCAAGAAGCGCGTTCCGAACCCGTACGTGACCCCCGCAGCCTGCGGCCGATCCCCCGATTCATCTTCGCGTCACGATGGCTTCAGCTTCCGCTCTATCTGGGCCTGATCGTGGCACAGGTCGTCTATGTCTTCCTGTTCCTGAAGGAACTCCTGCACCTCGTCGTCGAGAGCCCGAGTGTGACCGAACTGCAGGCCATGCTGATCGTGCTGGGCCTGATCGACGTGGTCATGATCTCCAACCTGCTAATCATGGTGATCGTGGGCGGTTACGAGACCTTCGTGTCGCGCATGGAGTTGAATCGCCATCCCGACCAGCCGGAATGGCTGAGCCACGTCAATGCGAGCGTCCTCAAGATCAAGCTGGCGATGGCGATCATCGGGATTTCGTCGATCCACCTGCTGCGGACCTTCATCGAGGCCGGCAGCCTCGGCAAGCCGGACGCCGCCTATACCGAAGCCGCCATTATGTGGCAGTCAATCATCCACGCCCTGTTCATCCTGTCGGCCGTGGGCATCGCCATCGTCGATCGCATCTCCCAGCCGCCCGGCCATCGCTGAATAGCCGGGGCAGGTCCGGGAATTCCTCCTCCCGCCGACGGAACGCCGGCGGGAGGAGGACCGCGATTACTGCGCCGCGCCGCCCGCCCAGGGCGACATGACCTCGTTCATGCCGGTGAGTTCGCCCGTCCCGGGATCGCGCACGATGCAGGATGGGTTGGCAAAGCCCAGCGGCGAAACCGGATTGTCTACCTCGACCATCGGCAGCCTGGCCGCGATCGCCTTCTTGACCTCGTCGGGCAGATCACGGTTCACCCGGATCGGCCCGACGCCGGAAATGTCGACCCGCGGCTGATGGAAGGCCGCTTCCACGTCCATGCCGCGGTCGATCATCATCAGCGCGAGCTGGGAAACGGCCGGCACGATACGCCGCCCGCCGGAAGCGCCGATGCAGAACCAGGGCTGTCCGTCCTTGACCACGACGACCGGGCAGATGTTGCAAAGCGGCTTCTTGCCCGGGGCGATCGAATTGGGCCGGTTGGGCTCGGGATCGAACCACAGCATGCCATTGTTCATGGTGATGCCGGTCTTGGGCAGCATCACGCAGGAGCCGAACAGGCTCATCAGCGTCTGGGTCAGCGCCACCATGTTGCCCTCGGAATCGGCGGCGCAGAAATGCGTGGTGCAGGTGTCGGTCGGCTTGTCGCCCAAGGTCTTCAGCCGCTCGTCGTAGGCCTTGTGCATACCCTCGGCGATGGCGGCGAAGAATTCGGCGCCGGGCGCGCCCTTGCCTCTGGTCGCGGCGCCCGCGAGCTCGATGGCGCGGCGCAGGGTCGGACCGGCCGTGAGGCCGCCCGCCACATTGATCGTGACGCCGTTGTGCTCGAAGGCGAGGGGATCGAGGATCTTCGCTTCGTAGCTCGCGAGATCGTCGTAGGAGATGGCCGAGCCGCCGGCCTGCAGATCGGCGGCGATGTCGCGCGCCAGGCTACCTTCGTAGTATTCTCGCGGGCCGCCCTCTGCGAGGCGCCGCATCGTCTCGCCGAGATTGCCGAGCTTGATGTAGCGCCGGGTGCCGGCCCAGTCGCTCGCCGGCACGCGGCCGTCGTCGCACAGGTAGCTGGCCTTGGAGGCGGGGAACTTCTCGAGATGCCTCGCACCGTTTGCGATCATCACCTGCATGTACCAGTCGAGCTCCATGCCGCGCTGGGCGATCTCGACCCCGGGCTGGAGCACGTCCTTCCAGGCGACCGTGCCGAAGCGTTCCAGCGCCTTGGCGAGGCCCGCGACCATGCCGGGCACGGCGATCGAGTGGTAGCCGACCTCGTTGCGCTGCTCCTTGATGTCGGGCCAGGCGAAGGGATTGGCGGGGCCGGGACCGACGATCTCATAGACCGACGGATCGAGCTTCTTGGCCGAAACGGGACCGTAGTCGACCGTCCAGGCGCGGCCCTCCCTGGCGCTCCAGATCGTCATGAAGCCGACGCCGCCGATACCGCTCATCCAGGGTTCGAGGGCGCCGATGGCCATGCCGGTGGCGACCGCCGCGTCGATGGCGTTGCCGCCCTTGCGCAGGATCGAGGCCCCGACTTCGGCCGCCTTCACGTTCTGCGCGACGACCACACCTTTGCCGCGAACCGCATGCTTGGTGAATTTCAGTTGCCGTGTCAGCGATTCGCTCATCGATGCTCCTCAAATGATGGGAGAACTGTAGCGGGGCCTCATTTGGCCACAAAGCCTGTTAAACTGCAGGGCGGACCGGCGGAAAGATCGTGGGTGTGGCTGAACTGAACCAGATCGATCTGCAGGCGCTCACCAGAGGCGACAAGCGCACATGGGATGCGTTCGTGATTGCCGCGGCGCCTTTGATCAATGCCGTCGTCCGCCGGACCCTCAGCGCCTACCGGCTGAGCGAAGAGGATGTCATGGACGCCGCCCAGGACGTCTTCGTCCGCCTGTGCGCCCAGGACTTCAGGCTGTTGAAAACCTACGATCCGGCCCGCGCCGGCTTGCCGACCTGGCTTTCGGTGGTCTCGCGATCCTGCGCCATCGACCATCTGCGGCGCCGGCGTCAGGCCACCGAGCCGATCGATGACGTGCCGGAGGCTTTTCTGGGGGTCGAGGATCGCCATGTGGAGAAACTCAGGATCCCCGATGGCCTCCTGACGGCCCGGCAGGTTCTCGTCCTGAAATACCTCTACGACGAGGAGCGCGACGTCATGGAAGTTGCACGGCTGCTGTCCGTCGATGCGCAAACCATCCGGAGTACTCATCACAAGGCTTTGTTGAGGCTGCGTGCGCATTTCCGGGAGGAAGGTCCCGGCGGTGGGGGATGAACCGCCATGAATTGGCGTAGTATGAGCAGGAGCGACCTATGAACACCCAGCGGACCCCGAGGAGCGACAAGGAGCTGTGGCGGAGCCTCGCCATCCCGCCCTCCGTCGCGCGTGTCTCCGAGCCTGTCGCGGTGAGCGAAATGGACCTCGCCGCCTGGCTCGAAGGCCGTCTGACCGAGGAGGCCGCCGGGCCGATCGAGGCGGCTGTGGCTGCGGATCCGGCGCTGCGGCGTGCCGCTCTCGACCTTGCCGATATTCTGGGCAAGCCCCTGCCGGCCGCGCCCGAGCGCATGGTCGTACGCGCCCGCGCCCTCGTCGGCTTCGAAGCCGAGCGCAAGGTCGCGTCGGGCGGCCTCTTTGGTCGCTGGCTGTTCGGACGTGCGCGTCATGCCCTCCAGCAGGGCGTCATGGCGGTGGCGGCCGTGGTGATTGCCGCCGGCGGCTTCGTGGTGGGTGGCGGATTGAGCGAATCGCTCGCCCGGCAAGGCGAGGGCTATTCGGCGACCGAGACCGCGAGCATGACAAGCACGGCCTCGAACGAGGTCAGCGAGTTCTTCGCCGGCGACGGCATCTGACATGACCTCTCGCCTGATCCAGATCCTGCTCGGCCTCTCGCTGCTGTTGAACACGTTCGTCCTGGCAGGCTTCATCTACCGCAGCTGGATCGAGCCGCCGTTCGACATGCACCGGATGCCGCCCCCGCCGCACGGAATGCCCGGCCTGCCGGGTCAACCTGGTGGTCCGCGCCTCAATCCCGTGGAGATGGTGGTGCGTGATCTCGATCTCGATGCCGATCAGCGCAAGGTCATGCAGGACCTGTTCGATCAGTATGCGAAGGAGCGACGTGAGCGCCTGCAGGCGATTGCCCGCCTGCGCGAGCAAACAGGCATGGAAATTTCCCGCGCACCTCGCGACATGGCGAAGATCGATGCCCTCGTCGATCAGGTCAGTCAGTTGCGCGCCGAGCAGCAGAAGGAGACGTTGCGGACGTTGACCCAGCTCGAGCCGAGTCTGCGGCCGGGCCAGCGCGAACGCCTCCAGAGGCTGCTCGTCGACCGGGTCGCTTCACCGCCGCCCCCGCCGCCTCGTCCGCCGGGCGGAGGCCCGCCGCGTCCGCCGCAATAGGAGGCCTGTCGTGAACACGCGCCTGGGACGTCGCAGTTTCGTGGGAGGCGCCGCGGCATTGTCCGCTGGTCTCTCGACGGGTCTCTGGTCCGTCGCCCCGGCGCGCGCGGTGTCGGCCATGGGCTTCGACGACGCACGGCATCTCCTGTCGCGAACCACGTTCGGCGCGACACCGGCGGAGGTCCGCTCGCTCGAAACAGTCGATTATGCCGTCGCCGTCGAGCGCCTGCTGACCAGTCCCCGGCGCGAGGCGATGACGCCTGCGCCCGGCTGGATCGGCATGGGCCCGGCCGAATTGAAGCGGCGTCAGAAAGCCGCCGAGGCCCAGCGCAAGCAGGGGGTCGACGGCAAGAAGCTGGAGGTCGTGCTGCCGGTCCGGGAGCAGGGTCGCGAGTTGAGGAACTGGTGGGTAGAGGAGATGATCACGACCGACCAGCCGCTGGTCGAGCGCATGACCCTGTTCTGGCACGGCCACTTCACCTCTTCGCTGATGAAGGTGCGGTATCCGTCGTCATTGTTCCGCCAGAACGCCCTGTTCCGGCGCGAGGCGCTCGGCAATTATGCGAGCCTGCTGAGGGCCGTGGCGCGCGATCCGGCGATGCTCATCTATCTCGACGGCCGGGGATCTGTCGCGCGCCAACCCAACGAGAACTTTGCCCGCGAGCTGCTCGAGCTGTTCACCCTGGGCGAGGGGCAGTACGGCGAAGCCGATATCAAGGCGGCGGCGCGTGCCTTCACCGGCTGGAGCATCGACCGCGAGTCGGGCCAGTTCGTCGATCATCCGGACCGGCACGACGATGGCCAGAAGACCTTCCTCGGCAAGTCCGGCCGCTTCGGCGGCGACGACATCCTGACGATCCTGCTGGCCCAGCCGCGCACGGCCGAGATGATCGTCGAGAAGCTGTGGCGCGAGTTCGTGTCGCTGAAGCCCGATCCCGCCGAAGTGACGCGCCTGGCGATCGGATTCCGCCAGGGTGGCTACGAGATCAAACCGCTGATGCGGGCACTCTTCCTGTCGGCGGCCTTCCGCGACCCCACCAACCGGGGCGCCCTCATAAAGTCGCCGGTCGACCTCATCGTCGGCTCGGTCCGGGTGCTCGGTCTCCCGGTACCGGAAAAGACGGGACTCGTCCGTATGCTGCAGGGCCTGGGGCAGGTGCCGTTCGACCCGCCGAACGTGAAGGGCTGGTCCGGCGGCGAGAGCTGGATCTCGACCTACACGCTGCTGCTGCGCCAGCAGTTCCTGCGGCGCATGATCGAGGCGACCACCGTGGCGCCGATGGACGGCGGCATGCGGATGACCGACCGCCCCAACCGGCGCGTCGAGCGCCGCGAGCAGCTTCCCGCCGCGGAAACCATGCAGATGATGGATCCGCCGCGTCCGGTCGAGGGCCGCAGCCTGCGCAACGCCGGCAACGAGGTGCGCCTTGGCCCGACCCTGGCCGGAGTCGACAGCGCCGTGCTGCTGCGCACGCTGCTGCCGCGCCAGCCGGTCGATGGGGTCGATGCCAGCGCGACTGCGGGCGCGATCGTGGCAGCGGCGCTGCTCGACACGGCCTATCAGTTGAAGTGAGGAGGGCGCCATGGGCCGTATTCTCCTGCTGGTCGAACTGAAGGGCGGGAACGACGGGCTGAACACGCTCGTGCCCTATGCCGATCCCAGATACCGCGAACTGCGGCCCGGCATCGGCGTGCCCCGCGAGAAGGTCGTGCAGCTCGACGAGAAGGTCGGCCTGCACGAAAAGCTCGCGCCGCTGATGGACTCCTGGAAGGCGGGCGACCTCGCGATCGTGCAGGGCGTCGGCTACCCCTATCCAAACCGATCGCACTTCCGCTCGATCGAGATCTGGGACACCGCCTCTGCGGCGTCGCAGACGCTGAGCGAAGGCTGGGTCGCCCAGGCCTTCAGGGGCGCCCGGCTGGCCAAGGGCATCGGCGTCGACTGCATCGTTGCCGACACCAACGCACTGCCGTCGACCGGGCCGTCGCTGCGCACCATCGTGATGCGGGACGCCGAGAATTTCCTCCGCCAGGCCGATGCCATCGCCACGGCATCGGCGCTGGGCGACGGCGGCAATCCGGCGCTGCGTCACCTGCTGGCGGTGCGGCAGGAGATCAACGCCGCGGCGGCCGGCTTGCGTGATCGTCTGCGCGACGCGCCGGCGCCGGCCGAGGCCTATCCGCAGGAGCTTCTGCTGGGCCACCAACTCGATCTCGCCACGCGAATCCTCTCCGCCAGGGTGCCGGTGGTGGCAATCAAGGTGGCACTGGGCGGCTTCGACACGCACGCGAACCAGCCGCCGACGCACGAGCGCCTGCTGGCATCCCTGGCATCCAACCTTGCGGTCCTGCGGCGGAACCTGATGGCCGCCGACCTCTGGAAGGACGTCGTCGTCGTGACCTATTCGGAGTTTGGCCGGCGCGCCAAGCAGAACGCGAGCGGCGGCACCGACCACGGCACGTCAGCCCCGCAATTCGTCATGGGCGGCGGTGTGAGGGGCGGCCTCCACGGCGCCTATCCGTCGCTGTCCGACCTACAGGACGGCGACCTCAGGCACACGGTCGACTTCCGCAACGTATTCGCCACGCTGGCCCGCGGCTGCTGGGGCCAGTCGTACGATTTCGGCCTGCGTCAGCCACAGAGGCTGGGCTTCCTCGCTTAGTGAAGCCTTGCGGGGGTCCGGCCCAGGATCTCGTCCCGCACCGAGCCGCGGTCGGCCTCGATCCGGATGTACCAGATGAGCAGCGCGGCGATGATCTTGATGACCACCGGAACGACGATATAAACGATGACCAAGGCGGTGCCGCCGTACAGCCCCTGGGAAGGATTGAACCCCAGCAGCGCGGCCACGGGCAGCGAGCCGGCGGCGCCGATCGCCGTCGCCAGCTTGGTCGACAGCGCCCACAGGCCGAAATAGGCGCCGGTGTCGCCCTTCGTGTCCTTGCCCTCGTCGGAGTTGATGATGTCGGCCAGGACCGACGGCGGCAGGCCGTAGTCGGCCCCGATGCCGAGTCCGGTGATGATGGCGATGGGCATGAACCAGACGAAGTCGCCGGCGCCGAGGAAGACGCCGAACGACATCGCCACGGCCGTGAGGACCATGGCAATAAACCAGGCGGCCGTCTTGCTGAAGCGGCGCGACAGCAGCATCCAGAGCGGCACGCTGGCGGCGGCGGCCCCGAAATAGACCAGCAGGATGATGCCGGCCTGCAGCTTGTTCCCCTTCAGAACATGCTCGACGTAGAAGAGCATCACCGAGACCGCGACGCCCAGGGCCGCGCCATTGACGATGAAGACGAGCAGCAGGCGACGGAACAACCTGTTCTTCAGCGGCGCGAAGAACGGGATCAGCGTCTTGATCGTGCCGCTTCGCTCCATGTTTCGGGTCGGCCGGGCGAGCGACGGCATCAGGCCGATCAACCAGTCGCGGAAGTACCGGACGTGGATTTCCGGATTCTCGCGCACGACCGGCGGATGGACCGAGGGGGGCGACCAAAGCAGGGTCGGCAGGGAGAACAGCACGGCGATGGGGATGAAGATCAGCCCCATGTAGACGTAGCCGGCATGCTCGCCCATCTGGGCGGTGAAGTAGGTGGGGAGCACCACCGCCAGGGTCATGCCGATCAGGCCGAAGACCTCGCGTCCAACCGTGACCCTGGTTCGCTCATTGTAGTCGTCGGTCAGCTCCGCCCCGTGGGCGTGATAGCTGATCGACACGCCGGCATAGCCGAGATGGACGACGAAGAGCGCGACGAACAGCCAGGTCGCGAGCCATACCGGCTGTGTGAACAGGGACACCGGCGGATGGAACAGCATGTAGAAGCCGCCGATCAGCAGCGGCAGCATCAGGGCCACGAAGGTAAGACGTCCTCGCGGGCCGCGATGGGTGAACTTGTCGCTGATCAGGCCGATGACCGGATCCTGGATGGCGTCGATCACACGTGTCGTGATGAAGATCAGGCCCATGATGCCGAGTGGCACCTTGAGCACCTCTCCGTAGAAATGGCTGACGTTCAGAACCACCGGCAGGGCCGCCATGTTGAGCGGGAGCTGATTGGTGGAGTAGGCGACGAGGCGGTCGAAACGCAGCCTTATGGACGTCGTCGAGCCGATGCCGGACTTGGGCGCATGCACGCGGATTTTGCCTTCCTGTTCGGCTCACCTTTGACCGGCGGCCTCTTGATTGCCGACAGTTATATATGCCTGAAGTGTGCCTGCAAAACGTCCGTGCGGCGCGTGGAGAAGCCTGCGGCACAATAGGCGAGGTAATAGCGCCACATTCGGCGGAAGCGCTCGTCGAATCCCATGTGGCCGACCTGGTCGGCCACCCCGTCGAAGCGGCCCAGCCAGGTTTCCAGCGTCCGTGCATAGTCCAGTCCGAAACTGTAGAGTTCGGCCACTTTGAGGCCGGCCTGCCGGCACTGCTCGCGCAGGCTGGACGGAGACAGGAGCATGCCGCCGGGAAAGACGTAGGTCTGGATGAAATCCGGGTGCTTGCGGTAGCGGTCGAAGAAATCATCGGCGATCACGATGGCTTGCACGATGGCCGACCCGCCGGGCACCACATGACGCTTCAGCGTCGCGAAATAGTCAGGCCAAAAGCGCTCGCCGACGGCTTCGATCATCTCGATCGACACGATGTGGTCGTAGCGGCCCTCGATGTCCCGATAGTCGCGGAACTGCAGATCGACCCTGTCGGCCAACCCGGCCCGCTCCAGGCGGGCTCGGGCATACTCGAGCTGCTCCCTCGAGATGGTCACGCCCGTGACCCGCATGCCGCGCCGGGCCGCCACTTCGGCAAAGCCGCCCCAGCCGCACCCGATCTCGAGGATACTGTCGCCCTGGCGGGCGCCGAGTTGTGACAGGATGCGCTCGTACTTGGCGATCTGGGCGGCCTCAAGCGGCTTCTCCACCTCGCCCTCGTAGAGGGCGGAAGAGTAGGTCATCGAGGGATCGAGCCACAGGCCGTAGAACTCGTTGCCCAAGTCGTAGTGGGCATGGATGTTCTTCTTCGATCCCTCGCGCGTGTTTTCGTGCCGCCGGTGCAGAAACTTGAGCAGCAGGCCGTGGAAGAAATTCGTTCGTGTGATCTTGCCCAGCGCCTGTTCGTTGGCGAGCAGCAGGCCGATCAGGGTCGGCAGGTCGGGCGAATCGCAGAAGCCCTCCATGTAGGCTTCGGCGAATCCCATGTCGCCGTCGAGAAGAACCCGGCGAAAGAAGCGCCAGTCCTGCACGTCGATCTCGGCATGTGGCGATGCGTCGGCCCTGCCGTAGGCACGCACGCTGCCGTCGGGAAGTCGCACGCTCAGGCGACCGACGGACAGACGTTCCAGGGATTTCAGGACAAACCGGGCGGCGAAGGTCATGCGGTCCGAAGGGAAGTCAGCGGGTCACGAGCTCCGACGGCGGTGCTGGCTTGGCATAAAATCTCGCCCGCTTCCGCCATAGATGCAAGGCCTGCCAGTGGATACGGACCACAACGCCCAGCGTCATGGTCGGGTTGGCGAGGAAACGTCGCACGACACCGCGATCGTCCAGGGGCTCGCGCCGGCCGCCAACGGAGGTGGCGAGCATCAGCCCCTGGGCGTCATGGAAGTTCACGTCGACATGCGCACGCTCGTCGTCGAGGCGAAAGCGGAACCGATAGCCGCCCTCGATCGGCAGGAAGGGGGACACGTGGAAGACCTTGCGGCCTTCGAGCCACTGATCCGGGCCGATCGGCGAACCGTCCTCGTGATGGACGAGGTAGCAATGGCTTTCGCCGAACGTGTTGTTGACCTCGCACAGGACGGCGCGAAGAATTCCCGTGCGGTCGCGGCAGAACCAGAAACTCACCGGATTGAACACATAGCCCAGCATGCGCGGCATCGTCATCAGCACGACCTGGCCATCGCAGATGTCGGCCACGCCCTGCTGCCGCAGGATGTCCTTCAGCCAGGCCTTGAGATCCGAACCGTCCCGCGCGCCATGGTCGGCGCGCCGGAAGGAGACGGCGCCGCGGCGGTCGAGCTTCAGCCAGCGGCCGGCGGCGCTTTCCAGCGAATCGAGTCCGAGGCAGAGATAGCCGACCTTGTAGCGGAACGCGTTCTCGCGCGGCCTCAGCCGCCGGTGGACGACGGTGCCATCGACGATCGAATGAGGAGACGCGCTGCTCACGTCGTTTCCGTTGCGACCCGTGCCGCGACGGGAATCGGCAGCGGCGGGATTGCTGGCCGGTCAGCCACGACGCGCGGCGGGTCGCCGATCCGGCGGTGCTCGTCGGGACGTTGCCAGGGGCGATGGACGCCGAGCTGTTCGGCGACGTCGAGGCCGGCCGAAAGCGCGTCCTCATGGAAGCCGTAGCCGCAGTAGCTGCCGCAGAAATAGGTGTCGCGAACCCCCTGGATGCGATGCAGATCACGTTGAGCGCGGATGGCGGCCGAATCGTACATCGGATGCTCGAACGAGAAACGGGAATGCGCCGTCGCGGGAGTGGGAACGCGGCCGGGATTCACCGAGACGAAGAGCGGCGCGCTGTCGGGCAGGTTCTGCAGGCGGTTCATCCAGTAGGTTACGCTCACGTTGTTGTCACGGCTGCGGCTGTCGGCAACGTAGTTCCAGCTCGCCCAGACGTTGCGGCGCTTCGGCATCAGGCTCTCGTCACCATGCAGCCATACCTCGTTCGTAGAGTAGGCGAAGCGACCCAGCAGGTCGCGCTCCCTCTCATCCGCATCGGTAAGAAGGGAAAGCGCCTGGTCGGCATGGCAGGCGAGCACGACCCGGTCGAAGCGATCCCAGTGACCGCCCGTGTCACGCACTTCCACACCTTGGGCGGTGCGCCGCACCGCACTGGCCGGCGTCGCCAGCCGGGCGCGGGCGCGCAGCGGCGCCACGATCCGCTCGACGTAGGATCGGCTGCCGCCGCTCACCGTGCGCCACTGCATTTGCTTGCCGATGGTCAGGAGCCCGTGATTGTTGAAGAAGCGCGCGAACGTCTGCGCCGGATAGTCGAGCATGCGTCCGGTTGGTGTCGACCAGATGCATGCCGCCATCGGCACGAGATAACGGTCGCGGAAAGCGGGGCCGAATCCCGCCTGCTCGATGAAGTCGCCGATGGTGAACTCGAGATCCTCGGCCTTGTCGAGAAGCTGCGGCGCCAGGCGGTTGAAACGCAGGATGTCGTGCGTCATGCGCAGGAAGGAGGGGCGGGTGAGGTTGCTGCGCTGGGCGAAGTAGCCGGCGAAGGAGCTGGCATATTCGAACCCGCCGTCATCGAGGCTGACGGCAAACGACATGTCGGACGGTTCGGTCGGCACGCCGAGATGGTCGAACAGGGCGATGAGATTGGGATAGTTGCGCTCGTTGAACACGATGAAGCCGACATCGACCGGCAGGCGCCCCTGCTTCGTCGGGGCGTCGACCGTGCAGGAGTGTCCGCCGAAACGGTTCTCGCGTTCGTAGACGACCACGTCGTGACGGCGGCTGAGGAGCCAGGCGGCTCCGAGACCGGACACGCCGGCGCCGATGACGGCGATTTTCATTATCGAAGGCTCCCCTGGATGCTTCTACGCTGATTTCTTGATGGTTTGGAAGGCGGCCAGCGCCCGGTCGCGGGCGGCGCCGTGCTCGACGACCGGCCTCGGGTAGGTGCCGGCCGGGACCGCAGCCGCCCACGGACGATGGATCGCGTCGTTGGGAAGATGGGCGAGTTCGGGTACCCAGTGCCGGACGTACTCTCCGTCGGGATCGAACTTCTCCCCCTGGAGGACGGGGTTGAAGACGCGGAAGTAGGGGGCGGCATCGGCGCCGCAGCCGGCGACCCACTGCCAGCCGGTCGCGTTGTTCGCGAGGTCGGCGTCGACCAGCGTGTCCCAGAACCAGCGCTCGCCCTGGCGCCAGTCGATCAGCAGGTCCTTGGTCAGGAAGGACGCCACGATCATGCGCACGCGATTGTGCATCCAGCCGGTCGCCCAGAGCTCGCGCATCCCGGCATCGACGATGGGATATCCCGTGCGACCGCGTTGCCAGGCGGCCAGCGCGTCGCCCGGATCGTTCCATGGAAACGCATCGAACTCGGGCCGGAAATTGCGTTCCGCCAAGTCGCCATTGTGGAAGAGAAGGTTGTAGGCGAATTCGCGCCAGCCCACTTCGGAGAGAAACTTCTCGGTCGCGGCCGAGGCTCTGCGGGTCATCACGGCCTGCCAGACCTGACGGGGGGAGATCTCGCCAAAGGCAAGATGCGGCGACAGGCGGGACGTTCCTTCCACGGCCGGGAGGTCGCGAGCGTTGCGATAGTCCTCGAGTGCATCGTCGAGGAATTGGATGAGCCGCTGCTTCGCGCCGTCCTCGCCGGGCGTCCAGGCGGCGCGCATTCCGCCCGCCCAGTCGGGCGAGGTCGGCAGCAGGCGCCACGAGGCGAGCGGTTCGCCGGCCGGCCACGACTTTGGCGCCGGGAGGCTCCTCGGAGCAGGCAGTGGCGCGGCGGGCGGTGGTGCCGCGCGGCAGGCGCGCCAGAAGGGGGTGAACACCTTGAACGCGTCGCCGGTCCGGGTGGTGATTTCCCAAGGCTCGAAGAGAAGGTTGGCCTTGAAGCTCTCGACCGCGACACCGCGCTCCGGCAACGTCTTCTTCAGGCGCGTATCACGTTCGCGGGCGCCCCGGTCGTACGCGCGGTTCCAGTAGACCGACGCAGCCCCGCATTCAGTCGCAAGTTCGCCCAGCACCTTCTCGGCGGGGCCCCGACGCAGAATCAGGCGCGATCCCATCCGGCGCAGCGACGAGTCGAGGGCATGCAAGCTGTAGTGCAGCCACCATCGCGAGGCGGCGCCCGGCGGCCTGACCGCGTCGGTTTCGGCGTCCAGCACGAACACCGGCACGACCGAACGTCCGGACTCCAGCGCCTTGATCAGCGCGGGATTGTCCGAAAGGCGAAGGTCGTTGCGGAACCAGACGATCGAAACCGACATGTGCGAGATACGCACATGTCGAGCGAACGGATGACCGGCCTCGACCGGCTCAGGAGCGGGGGCAGTTGGGGGCGGGCCGCATCTCGAGGCTCTGGAGGTCCGCGGTGACGGTGATCATGCCGGTATCGACGGTCAGACGGTCGAGGACGCCATTCTCGAACACCTGGGCCGTCACGGAAAAGAGCGGGCGCTGGGCCTGGTCGCGACCGCGGGTGAAGGTCATGAACACCGGCCACGACTTGCCCTTCGGTGTAGCGACGGGCTTGTCCGTAGGCCGGGATGCCCGCAGGCGCCCATCGTCCAGCTGCGTCACGTCGATCAGGAATCCGTCGCCCATCACCTCGGGATCGAACATCAGGGCGGGAAACGAGGCGGCATTGGCGCGGAGCCGTTCGGTGAGGTGATCGATGGCAGCCACCGGCATCAACGTGGCGAAAGGGAGGAAGAACTGGGAGGGCTGGGCGCCTGCCGTCGCGATTTCGGCGCGCAGCTCGCCCTGGGCGCGTTGGACGCGGCCCTTGGTCTCGCGCTTGTTGCCGTTCTGAACCTGCGTGGTCTGGTACCTGAGGCTGTTGCCGCTGCGGGGCTCCTCGGCATCGAGCCTTGAGGAAAGGCTCATCTTCCAGGACGCGGTCAGCGCGATCTCGGTCGCAATGTCGCGCTTGAGGTGCCAACCCGCGCAATCCTGGGAAAGATCGTGGATCGCGGTGCCGATGCGAGGCGCATTGGCGGCGGCGCCCAGTCGCAGCACGTACTCTGCGCGATGCGGCTGCATCTGCGCGAAGGCCGCCTGCGGCCCGCACAGGACCGCGACGAGGACGAAACACACAAGACGATGCATGACGCCACCTTGCGTACGGGCCTGTATCGGGTCAATCGTGCTTCGCATGAAATTACGAGAGATCGTGGCCGGATTCAGGCGGGGCTTCGATCCCAGGGGTTCATGAACCGGCTCGAGTTCATCTGCGCCGGGGAGCCGCTCGAAGCGCTGCCGATGGGCGCCTTGCACTGGCCGGCAGAGCGGCTGCTGACGGTGGCCGATCTCCATCTGGAGAAGGGCTCGTCCTATGCGGTCAACGCTCGCAAGTTGCTGCCGCGTTACGACACTCGGCAAACCCTGGGGGCGCTGGCGGCGCTGATCGATGCCGTGCAACCGCACACCGTCGTTTGCCTGGGCGACTCGTTCCATGACCGTGCAGCAATCGAGCGCCTTCCCGATCAGGAGCGCAGGGAGATCGAGCGACTCGCATCCCGAACGCGCTTCGTGTGGATCGCCGGCAATCACGATCCCGTACCGCCGCCTTCCGGTTGGGGTGAGGTCGCGGAAGAAATAAGGGCGGGGCCGCTGGTGTTCAGGCATGAGGCTCTCTTCGGGCCGGCCGAGGGCGAAGTTTCGGGCCACTATCATCCCGTAGCGGCGCTCACGGTGCGGGGCCGCGGGTTACGGCGCCGTTGCTTTCTCACTGACGGCAGGCGGATCATCCTCCCGGCTTTCGGCGCCTATGCGGGCGGGCTCAACGCGCTCGATCCGGCGATCTCGCAACTCTTTCCGGCCGACTACGATGCGTTGGTGGTCGGTCGCGATGCGGTGCGCCGCCTGTCGTGGCGCCAGCTCCGGCCGGATCCGGCGGCATGGCGATGATCGGGACGAGACCTCCGCGGCGATCATAACTCGAGGGCGGTAACCGCCCAGGTCCGCTCCCCACGACCGGCCAGGCCCGACACGCACGGTCGATCGCACGCGAAACAGGCGAAACAATGCACGGGGCTGCCGCAATTCGCGGGAAACCCACGGCCACGACACTGGTGCCATCCAAGGTGGCATCGGGCGCCGGTCAAACGCCCTCAGCTGCTGCCAAGGCCACGTTGCTGGTCTCAGCGAGGAGGACGACGTCATGGCGAAGATCAGGGGCACCAATCTCGACGACGAGACATTCGGCACGGATGCGAACGACATTCTCCACGGCTATGCCGGGGAAGACCTGCTGTACGGTGGTTCGGGGCATGATGCTCTGGATGGCGGCGCGGGAGTGGACACGATGTCGGGCGGCGCGGGCGACGACACCTACCGTGTCGACGATGCCGGCGACCAGGTCGTGGAGCTGATGGGCGAGGGCACCGACATCGTCAGGAGCAGCGCGAGCTACGCGCTTGGGGCCAATGTCGAGAAGCTGGCGTTGCTGGGCAGCGGCAACCTCGCCGGGGTGGGCAACGACCTCGACAACAGCCTGACCGGCAACGACGGGAACAACCTGCTGGACGGTGGCCTCGGCAACGACAGGATCAGCGGCGGTCTGGGCAACGATACGCTGATCGGCGACGCCGGGGCTGACAGGCTGAACGGCGGCGCGGGTACCGACACGATGTCGGGCGGTGCGGGCAACGACACCTACCTCGTCGACGATGCCGGTGACCAGGTCTTAGAGCAGGCGGCCGAGGGCAGCGACCTCGTCAGGAGCAGCGTGGCCTACGTGCTTGGAGCCAATGTCGAGAACCTGGCATTGCTGGGGACAGGTGACCTCGCCGGGACGGGCAACGACCTCGACAATGGCCTGACGGGCAACGACGGGAACAACGTGCTGGACGGCGGGTTCGGCAATGACACGATCAAAGGCGGCCTGGGCAACGACACGCTGATCGGCGCCGCCGGTGCCGATTGGCTGAACGGCGGCGTGGGGGCCGACACGATGTCGGGCGGCGCCGAAGACGATACCTACTTCGTCAACGACGCGGGCGACTCGGTGGTCGAGACCGCGGGTGAGGGCACCGACCTCGTCAAGAGCAGGGTGGCCCATGTGCTGGGGGCCAATGTCGAGAACCTGGTGTTGCAGGGCGAGGGCGACCTCGCCGGGACGGGCAACGACCTCGACAACAGCCTGACCGGAAACGACGCGAACAACGTGCTCGACGGCGGGCTCGGCAACGATACCCTGTACGGCAAAGCTGGCGCCGATACGTTGA
>JAESFK010000534.1_pt1 | contig 18144 bp, 14 predicted proteins | sample 9269391 | NCBI WGS metagenome assembly JAESFK01 (sample SAMN14506231, study PRJNA617097) | algae metagenome | isolation source: Drouetiella hepatica UHER 2000/2452 and co-occurring heterotrophs from... | place: Slovakia: Slovak Paradise National Park, Hrabusice, Kosice Region | collected 2000-01-01
CCGTTGTTGATCTCCACCGATATAGTCGCGCCAGACTGACGTCCGGTTCAAGTGGAATACGAAAAACTGCCCTAGTTGTCGGCATCCGGCATCAGCGCCACCTCGGGCAGGATATTGCCGAGCAGCGCCATGAAATCCTGCTGCGCCAGCGCGCAGGCCTTGTCCATCAGCAGCGGCGTCGGATGCGAAGGCTCGATCTGGCGATAGAACGCCGCAACCGCCCTCATCCCAGCGACCGCGTCGGTGCGGCTCTCGATCCTCGGGCCGGACGTCTTCGGCGCACGTGCCGGCCGCTCCTCGGCGGCCTCCGGGGTTGCCTCATCGGCGGCCTCCGTCTCGCCGCCGGTGTCGGCCTCGCCGTCGTCCGAGGTTTCGTCGGAACTATCCTCATAGGACGCCTCCTCTTCGGAGCTGTCCTCGTAGCTCTCCTCCTCGGTCGCCTGCTCCGGCGCGCTCAGGCGCTCCAGCGGCAGCCGGAAGCGAGGCCGGTCGCCGATCTCCAGGACCGCCCTGTCGAGATGCTCAGGGAACATGATCTGAATGACCTCGATCAAGGACTTGCCGATCAGTTGCTGCGCCTGGCCGATCAGGAGAACCGCCGGGCTGGAAGGTTCCATTCGGCGAAAGTAGCCGAGGCAGGAGGCCAGCGTATCCTTCACTTGAAGGATGTTGCCGCACGCGCCCGGGGCAAAGCTACTGGTGCCCGCTGGCGCGACTGTGCCGGGCGCCGCCTCCGCCACCGGCATCGCCTGATGCCCCGGCACGCGACGCCCGACCGCCGCGTCGAGGAAGGCCACGATCTGATCGACGAGCGCCGAGAGGCGCGGAAAGCTGAGCGCATGATCGGCCCCGACCTTCTCAAGCCAGATCGCGCGGATCCTGCCGAGCGCATCGCTAATGGCGCGAGCGCGCGCGAGCGTGGCCGTGAGATCGTCGATATCCGCCTCGCCCAGCGCCGCCTGGATCACACCCTGGTCGGGATGCTGCTCGCCTTCGACGAGCTTGGTCTCGCCGCTGGCGACAAGCTGGCTCCTGAAGGCAAAGGGACCGATGCGCCGGCTGACGAAGAGCGGTGCGTGCTGCAGCGGCAGCACGACCGTCGGCAGTTCGTCGAGGCTCTGCAGAGCAACCTCGCGCATGATGAAATCGCCATCCATGGCGCGCGGATGCACCTCCTCCCAGTGCTCGGACAGGAGGGTGGTGATGGTCGTTAGGCAGGCCGCGAAAGCCGGCACGTCGCGATTGAGGATCGCGAGCTTCCCCGCCAGCACGAAGACCCTCAGGTCTCTCGATCGCGCGAGCAGCTTGGCGATGTCCGAGAACGCGGCCGGGAACTCGATGGCGCCGCGGTCGAACGCGACCTGGCGCCCGTCATCGTCGCGCCGGAAATACTGCCCCGGCAGCACGACCTCGAGCCGGGCCGTGACGTTCATGAAATCGGCATCGTCCTCGAGGTCCGGCCCGCAGGCATCGTCGTCGGAGATCGCGTTCGCAAATTCAGCAAAGTTCAAAGCCGCCATGGCCCTCACCGGTCACGCGTTCAGCGGCTCACCCGCAGGGAAATGCGCCCAACGAACACACAACGCTCGCTCACTCGCTCTTCAGCCGGGTCTCGACACGGCGGTTCTCGCCGGCAAACGGGTCGGCGACGACGGGCTTGTCCTGGCCATAGCCGCGCGCCGCAAGCTTCGCGGTATCGACGCCACGCTCACTGAGATAGCGCACCACGGCCTGCGCGCGTCGCTGCGACAGATCGCGATTGTAGGACGGCGTGCCGGAAGCATCGGTATGCCCCTCGACCACGAAGCTGCTGGATGCGAGCTGCGGCGTCTTCAGCGCCTTGGCGAACTCGTCGAGATTGACCCTCGCATCGGGCTCCAGCACGTCGGAATTGTACTTGAAGCGCACGACGAGGTCGAAAGCGGCCGTCGCAGCCGGCTTCACCGCATGGCCGGCCTTGTTGCAGTCGGCTTCGGTGCCGATGCACAGCCCGCGGGTCGCGCTGGGCTGAGGCGTCGCCGGCTGGAAATGCTTGATGATGTCGTCCGCCTTGTAGGTCTGCGCCTGCGCCGAAAGCGCCTGCAATACATAAAAACCGACGGAAAGGATGGTGATGGCTGTAATCGCGGGTTGCTTGCGCATGGTCCCCCTCCCGTTTAACTTCGCGCGGGCGGTTAAAGATTGAAGGCGTAAAATATGACTCACGCCATCCGCTACGTCAATATCAAAATAGCATCTAGAGCCGTGAGGTTTCGTTGATGGCCGCCGATCTTCGACAATCCCAAAGAACTGCGTCGTTTGCGACGCCTTTGGGTCAAGATGTATTTTCGCTTGTACAATTCGAAGCCCACGAAGCTTTAAGCGAATTGTTTACATTTCAGATAGAAGCCAGCAGCAAAACTGAGAATGCCAACCTTCAGAGCATCATGAGCCAGAAATGCTCTGTTAAGATGACACTCAAGAACGGCAGCGAGCGGGTCTTCAACGGCACACTGGTCGATGCCCAGTGGATCGGTAAGGAGAACGACCTTTATCTTTATCGTTTCACGCTGCGGCCATGGCTCTGGCTGCTGTCGCAGCGCGCCGATTGCCGGATTTTCAAGAACAAGACCGCGATCGACATCATCAAGCAGATCTTCGCCAAGGAAGAGACCGCAAGCTTCGACGACCGCACCAGCGACGGGCTGGCGACGATCGACTACTGCGTGCAGTATCGCGAGACCGATCTCGACTTCGTCCTGAGGCTGATGGAGCAGTACGGCATCTACTATTATTTCAAGCACAGCGACGGCGACCACAAGCTGGTGCTTTCGGACTCGCGCTCCTCGCATGATCCGATCAATGCAGCTGCCCAGCCGACCTTCTCTGGCGCCGGGACCGCCTACCCGCTGATGCCGGTGTCGAGCCGCCTGCCCCGCCACATCGAGCACATGACGCACTGGTCGACCATGCGGCGCCTGCGGACGGGCAAGATCGCACTCAAGGACTACGACTTCCAGCAATCCGGCTCCGACCTGACGGCCCGTGCCGAGGAGGGTTTCGACAAGGCGAAGTCGTACGAGGCCTATGATTACCCCCGCAGCTATATCAAACGGGACGAGGGCGAGCACTTCGCCCGCGTGCGCGCCCAGGCGCTGCAAGCCAAGGACGATCGCCGCCACGCGGCGGGCGACGCGCCCAGCCTCTATCCCGGCTCCCTGATGACGCTGGCGGCGCACCAGACCGCGTCGGAGAACATCGAGTACCTCGTCGTCAGCGCGAGCCATTCCTTCGCCGGGCAGAGCTACCGCTCGGGCAATGCCGACGAATCCGTCTACGACGGCTCCTACGAGTTCCAGAAGGTGAGCGACCGGCGTTTCCGGGCGCCCTTGGTGACGCCGCGCCCGACCGTCTACGGCCCGCACACCGCCAAGGTCGTAGGCGACAAGAACCAGGGCGAGGAAGGCGACATCGACGTCGATGAATTCGGCCGCATCTATCTGCGCTTCCACTGGGACCGCGAGGACGAATCGACCTCCTGCCGGACGCGTGTCGCGCAGATGTGGTCCGGCAAGAACTGGGGCGGGCAGGTCATCCCGCGCATTGGCCAGGAGGTCGTGGTCGAGTTCCTCGAGGGCAATCCCGACCTGCCGCTGGTCACCGGCACGGTCGTCAACGACCAGCACAAGCCGCCCTATGCGCTTCCCGACAACAAGACCCAGTCCGGCCTGAAATCGGAGTCGACCGACGGCGTCGGCTTCTCCGACTGCTACAACGAGATCAAGTTCGAGGATCGCAAGGGCCAGGAAGTCTTCAGCATGCAGGCCGAGAAGGACCACGAGGTCCTGGTCAAGAGCAAGGAGACGCGCGAGATCGGCCCCGACTACCAGGATGGCGGCTACTCACGCGAAACCACGCTGAAGAAGGGTAACGACAAGCTCGACATCCAGAACGGCAAGCTCGACGTCGAGGCGCGGGACGAAATCAACCTCAAGGTCGGCCAGAGCACGATCAAGATGCTGCCCACCAGCATCGAGATCTCCTCGCCGACCATCGTCATCACGAGCACCGCGAAGACGGAGGTGCGCAGCGATGCGGTCGTCATCATCAATGGCGGCATGGTCAAGATAAACTGAGATGCCCAGGATAGACTGAGATATCGATGTCGCGTCTTCGCTTCAGCACCGCCCAGGAGGTGTTCGACACCTTCCCCTCGATCCGCAAGGTCATCGCGACCAAGCCGACGATCGAGCATCCGCTGGTCTTCCTCAAGCGGCTGGCGCAGGGCCCGACGCCGGGAGAGGCGATCGGCTTCTGCGCCTTCGTGCTGCCGCGTCGCGAGGCCGTCTGGTGGGCTGCGCAGTCGCTGCGCGCGATGCAGCCGCCTGGAACGCCGCAGGACGAAGGCCTCGCCGTCGCCGAGGCCTGGGTCCGCGATCCGCGCGACGAGACCCGCAGGGCAGCGCTCGCTTTGGCGGATGAGGGCGACGCAGCCCTGCCGGGCACCTGGGTCGCCTTTGCCGCCGGCTACTCGGGCGGGAGCATGGTGGCAAGCCATGCCGTGCCCTGCCCGCCCGACCTGACCGCGAAGATGGCGCGCATCGCGGTTCTGACCGCTCTGGGCCGGCTTTCGGGCCGGGACCATCAGGCCGCATTGCGCAACTGCGTCGAAGCATGCATTCGATTGGCCGATGACGACGGCAAGACCAGATCCTGAACGCGTGCCGGCCGGCCGGTACGCCACCGTCCTCCCGGCAGCCGGAGGAGCGAGGCTCATGTCCCGCACGGCATCGCGGCCGGGCCCGGGAGATGCGCGATGCCGCTGACGCTGACGATCGAGAACGAAACCGCGCTGCCCGATGGCGGCCCCCTCAGCGTCACGCTGAGCGGAGGCCGCGGCCTCGATATCGGCCGCGACCAGCATCTCGACTGGGCGCTGCCCGACCCGACGCGCGCGATCTCCGGCCGCCATTGCGAGGTCCGCTTCGAGGGCGGCAGCTACTGGCTGCGCGACGTCTCGACCAACGGCACCTATGTCAATGGCGGCAGCCAGCGCGTGCAGTCGCCCTACCGCCTCCAGCACGGCGACAGGCTCGAGATCGGCCATTACATCATCGCCGTCACGATCGACGACGCAGGTCAGCAGGAACCTGCTCCGGCGGCCGCTCCTGTTTTCGCCGCGCAGCCCCAATCGCTGTGGTCGTCGAGCGGCGACGAAGCCCCGCCGATCCCGCGTCGCGACCTGCTGCCGCCGAGCAGGCATCGCCCCGTCCACGACGGCTTCATCGACTGGGCGGCCGATATCCCGACGCCCACGGCCGAACCGGTCGCGCCGCCGTCGCCCCAGCCGACACCGCAGCCACGCGGCGACGACTTCGCCTGGGCGCCCTATCAGGAACCGCCTCCGCCGATCGTGGATCCGGTGGCGCCGATCCCGACGCCGCGGCGTCCGATCACCGCTGAACTGCCGCCGGGCGATCCCTGGGGTGAGCCTTCGGCAGCGGAGCCAGCGCCGCCGCAATCGCCTTTTCCGACGGCCGCACCGTCTCCGCCCTCGCAGCCCTTCGCGACGGCGCCGATGCCGGCAGGCATGCCCGCGATCTCGGCCGCAGAGTTCGTCCAGCGCTTCGCCAAGGGCGCCGGTCTCTCGACCGAATCTCTGGAATGGCAGGATCCGGGCGCCTTCGCCGAACAGCTCGGCGGCCTGATGCGCCACGTCGCGATCGAGCTCAAGCAACTGCTCGCCGCCCGCGCCGAGAGCAAGCGCATCGCCCGCAGCGCCAACCAGACGATGATCCAGGCGCAGGACAACAACCCGCTGAAATTCTCGCCGACGGTGGACGACGCGCTGCAGCTCATCTTTGGCAAGCCAAAGAGCGGCTACCTCAGCGCGCAGAAGGCCTTCGACGAGAGCTTCCGGGACCTCAAGGCCCACCAGATCAAGACCTATTCGGCCATGCAGCACGCGCTGCGCATGCTGGTCGAGGATCTCGACCCGCAGGCCATCGCCGAGAGCATGGCCCAGGAGCGCGGCCTCGATTCTCTGCTCGGCTCGCGCAAGGCGAAGATGTGGGACGCCTATGTCGCCCGCTGGGACGCCAAGACCGCCCCCTATGAGGACGGCCTCGTCGATGCCTTCATGCTCTATTTCGCCGAGTGCTACGATCGCGGCGGGAAGTGAGGCGGCACCATATCCGCCCCCTTGACCGCCATGAAACGCGGGTCATCCCGGACGCAGCGAAGCGGAGATCCGGGATCCATGCCGGAGCGCTGGTCTTGAGAGGTTCAGGCCTGGATCCCGGGTCTCCCTGCGGTCGCCCGGGATGACCGCGCGGGTGAAACGACTTCTCCCGAACAGCCGATCATATCCCGGGATCGGGGCCGCCTCAGCCTGCCGTCTTCTTCGCCGCCACCGCCGTGATCTCGATGTCATGGCCGGGCGAGGCCAGCTTCGCCTCGACGGTGGCGCGGGCCGGCGCGGTGCCGGCCGGGACCCAGGCGTCCCAGACAGCGTTCATCTCGGCGATCTTCGAGATGTCGGTGAGGAAGATCTGGACGCTCAGGATGCGCGTCTTGTCGCTTCCGGCGCTTTCCAGTGTCTCCTCCAGCAGAGCCAGCACCTCGGTCGTCTGCTCGCCGAGCGGCCGCCCTTCCGTCTTCTCGGCGACATGGCCGGCGAGGAAGACGATGCCGTTGAAGATCGCGGCATCGCACCAGCGCTGCGTCACTCCGATGCGTTCGATAGGCATGGTCGGTGTCCTTCGGTGAGGTTCGATCGGCGGGGTGGTCCGCGCCGCCCCGTCCTAGCCGAGGATGGCCGGCCCGTCAGCCGCCGATGATGACCGTGGTCAGGCCCATCACGATCTTGTTCGGCGGCCCGACGGCCTCGATGATCGTGTCGCCGACGCGGCAGGCGGACAGGTTGTTGATCAGCACGGTCTGCGAGCCGTCGATGACGACGCCCGGCCCGTGAGGCGGGATCGGCAGCAACGTCAGACAGTTGTGGATGTCGGCTCCACCGGCTGCTCCAGTGATCATCGAGCCCATGCTGGCCGCGGCGCTGGCCTTGGCGGTTTCCTCGGCCGCCTTGGCCGCGGGCGCGCCCGGCGTACCGGCGGCTGCCAGCGTCGCCGTCTCCGCGACGGTTATGGCGGCGTCCGAAACCTGGCGCGCCGCCTGGATCGCGGCCGCCGCGGCTGCCGAGACGCCCCGCCAGGCCGGCAGCCCCCCGATCAGCACCGTCGGGCTGCCGGGGCCAGGCTGGAGGACGCCCGGCAACGGGTGCAGCACCAGGTCGAAGACTCGCGCGGCTGGGCCTGTCGGCATGGTCGGTTCCTGCTTGTCGGCGCCATCCGGACATCGCCGCGACTGGCGCGGACGATCCATGTAAGCGGCGGATTCGATCCTGATCGACTGCCCGCAATCGCGCAACGGCGCATCATTCAAGTTGATGACGGACGCCCCTTTCATGCGGGCTAGCATTCGCTTGGTGACGCTTGTTGGTGACCCGTATAAGGTTGCCTGCATGCCTTTGAGTGAGCGAGACCCGGATGTCGTGGTACAGCAAGGTCGTCTGGTCGGAAGGGCTGTTTCTTAGGCCGCATCACTTCCAGCAGAACGACCGGTATCTTGAGAACCTGCTGGAAAACCGCGTCCGGCATGTCACCCCTTACCCTTGGGGATTCTCGGTGTTGGAGATCGACCGCGATCTCGCCCAGCAGAGCCGGATAGGCCTGCGCCGCGCCGTCGGCGTGATGCCGGACGGCACGCCCTTCGCGATGCCCGACAACAGCCCGCTACCGCTTGCGATCGAGGCGCCGGAGAACGCGGCCGGCCAGATCGTCTGGCTTTCGCTGCCGCTCGCCTCCGCCAACACCCGCGAGGTCGAGGACACGCTGAACGGCAGCGCCAGCCGCTTCGTCCCCGCAACCGAGATGCTGATCGATTCCACCGCCTCGCTGCGGATCGAGGAGGAGATCGACATCGCCCATCCGCGCCTGACGCTGGAGCTGCGCAAGACCGCCAAGGCCGGCTATGTCGGCCTGGCGCTCGGGCGCATCCTTGAAGTCCGCGACCGCGCGATTCTGTTCGACGAGAAATTCGCCCCGCCGGTCCTCGTCTGCTCGGCCTATCCGGTGATCGAGGGTTGGCTCGACCGCGTCATCGGCTGGATCGACAACAAGCTGGAAGAACTCGCCCGCTACGCTGCCGACCCGACTGCCGGCGGCGGCCTGCAGAGCGCCGACTACTTCATGCTGCAGCTGCTGAATCGGCAGATCCCGGTGCTGAAGCATCTGCGCCAGTCGCGCTATGTTCATCCCGAGCGCCTGTTCGTGACCTTCGTGGCGCTGGCGGGCGAACTCGCCACCTTCACCACGGCCGAGCGCCGTGCCCGCGATTATCCGGCCTATGATCATGACGATCTGGAGACCTGCTTCACGCCGGTCGTACGCGACATCCAGGATTTCCTCTCGGCCAATCTTGGCCGCCGCGCGATCCGGCTCGAGATCACCGAGCGCGCGCCCAACGCTTTCATGTCGACGATCCGGGACCGCAGCCTCGTCCGCAATGCGACGCTGGTCCTGGAAGTCGCGGCACGCCGGCCGCTGACCGAGATCCAGGCGCAGTTCCCGCAACTCTTCAAGGTCGGCCCCAACACCAAGATGAACGAGATCGTGCATGCCCATCTGCCGGGCATCAATCTCGTCCATCTGCCGACGCCGCCGCCGCAGATCCGCGCGCTGACGGACCATGTCTATTTCTATCTCGACCGGACCTCGCCGCTCTGGCCCGAATTCTCGACGGCGAGCTCGATCGGCATGCATTTCTCCGGTGACTGGCCCGATCTCGAAATGGAGCTCTGGGCCGTGCTCGAGGGCAGGCGATGAGCGACCCGGGTTCGCCTTCAGATCCGTTCGGCCGCTCGGACCGGACCATCATCAAGCCGAACCCGGCCGGACGGCGCGCGCCTTTGCCCTCTCGCCCGGCGCAGCCGGCGCCGGCCGCGCCCTCCCCCTATGCGGCGCCTGCCACCCCTTCGCCCGGCGTGCCCGGCACGGGCGACGAATGGCTCTCGGCACCCCCGCCACGCCCGGCCAGCCCGGCTCCCGCGCCCGTCGGTGGGCCGATGCCACGGCGCGACCAGCTTCTGACGCCGAGCGCCAACCCGCTGCTGCGCGCCGCCGGTCCACTGCTGCTCCTGCTCGGGCGCCTGCGCTCCTCGCTGAGCAGCGCCCCGCCGGCGCAGTTGCTCGGACAGGTCACCGAGACGATCGAGGCCTTCGAGCATGAGGTCCGTGCTGCCGGCGCCTCGGCCGAGCAGACGCGGATCGCGAAGTACGTGCTCTGTGCGGCTGCCGACGACATCGTCCAGAACATCCCGGGCGAGGACCGGCATGTCTGGACGCAGCACAGCATGCTGTCGCGCTTCTTCGGCGAGCGCACCGGCGGCGTGCGTTTCTTCGAGGAACTTGATCGGGCCAAGGCCGATCCTGCCGCGAACTACGACCTGCTCGAGATGATGCATGCCTGCCTGGCGCTGGGTTTCCAGGGCATCCACCGGACGTCGTCCGGTGGCGCCGCCAACCTCCAGATGATCCAGCGCAACCTGTTCGAGACGCTGCGCCGCGTGAAGCAGCCCGACCCCGAGCTGTCGCCGCGCTGGCGCGGACAGGCGGTTGCCTCGCAGGTGGCGCGTTTCAAGATTCCGGTTTGGTCGGTCGCCGCGCTGGCCGGCGTCGCCGTGCTCGGCCTCTATTTCATCTTCCGCGCCCTGCTCGGCGGCAATGCCGAGGCAGCGGCCTCCGCCCTGCTTTCTGTCCATCCCAAGGGCGAACTCGGCATCGTCCGCAAGGTCTTCTCGGCCCCGCCGCCGCCCGTTGCACCGCCGCCCGTCCCGCCCAAGGTCTGTGGCGCCGTGCAGCCGCCGATCGTCTGCCAGGTCACGCCCAACGTCATCATCGTCAGGCTCGTCGACATCACCTTGTTCGAGCCGGGCCAGGCCGCCGTGCGCGACGAGTTCAGGCCGCTGATCGAGCGCATCGCGACCGTGCTGGAAACCGAGGGCGGCACCGTCAAGGTGCTCGGCCATACCGACAACGTGCCGATCCGCACGGCCCGCTTCCCCTCCAACATCGAACTCTCGCAGGCGCGGGCCAAGGCGGTGGGCGAGTTGCTGAAGACGAAGCTGAGCAAGCCCGATCGGATCAGCTTCGAGGGCAAGGGCGCCGATGTCCCGATCGCGCCCAACGCCACCCGCGAAGGGCGCGCCAAGAACCGGCGCGTCGAGATCGTGATCCAGCGCAACGTCTGAGGGAGGCTCAAGCGGATGAACCTCGCGACCTGGCTCAGGATCGGCGCGATACTGCTGGGAACGCTGGCGCTCGGCCTGCTCGTCTGGTTCGGCGCGCCGTTCCTAGGCGTTGGCGAGGTCAGGCCCTTCGAGTCGATCTGGGTGCGCCTGCCCATCGTCGTGCTGCTCACGATCGGCGCCATCGCCTGGATCGCCGTCATCGTGATCCGCCGCCGCCGCGCGACCGCGGCGCTGACCGAGGCGCTGGAACAGCAGCAGGAGGCGACCGGCGACGGCGCGGCGCTGTCGGGCGCGATGCGCGACGCCCTCGCGACGCTGCGCCGGGCTCGCGGCAAGGAAGGCGGCGACTATCTCTACGACCTGCCCTGGTACGTCATCATCGGCCCGCCCGGCGCCGGCAAGACGACGGCTCTGGTCAATTCCGGGCTGAAATTCCCCCTCGCCCGCGGCGGCGCGGCGCCCGCTGCCGTGGCCGGCGTCGGCGGCACCCGCTATTGCGACTGGTGGTTCGCCGAGGAAGCGGTGCTGATCGACACCGCCGGCCGCTACACCACGCAGGACACCGACACCAAGGCCGAGAAGGCGAGCTGGTTCGCCTTCCTCGACCTGCTCAAGACCAACCGTCCGCGCCAGCCGATCAACGGCGTCATGGTCGCGATCAGCGTCGAGGACCTTCTGACCTCGTCGCCTGAGGAGATCGCCGCCCATGCCGACGCGATCCGCAACCGCCTGCTCGAGTTGAACGAGCGCCTGAAGGTCGATTTCCCGGTCTATGCCGTCTTCACCAAGTCGGACCTGATCGCGGGCTTCAACGAGTTTTTCGGCGCGCTCTCCGAGCCGCAGCGCCGCATGGTCTGGGGCCATTCCTTCCAGACCACCGACAAGACCCGCAACATGATCGGCGACGTCGCGCCCGAATACGACGCACTGATCGAACGCCTGAACGAACGCCTACCCGACCGCCTCCAAGACGAGGCCAATCCGACCGCCCGCGCCCAGCTCTTCGGCTTCCCGAGCCAGATGGCGACGCTGAAGCGCTCCGTCGTCGACTTCCTCGGCCGCGTCTTCGAGCCGACGCGCTACCACGCCAATGCGACGCTCCGCGGCTTCTATTTCACCTCGGGCACGCAGGAAGGCACGCCGATCGACCAGTTGATCGGTGCGCTCTCTCGCAATTTCGGCAGCGACCATGCCAGCGCCGGCGCCTATTCCGGCCGCGGCAAGAGCTACTTCCTCACCGACCTGATCCAGAAGGTCATCATCGGCGAGGCTGGCTGGGTCTCGACCGACCTCGGCGCCGCACGCCGCGCCACCATGCTGCGCGTCGCCGGCTTTGCCACCGTCGCCATCGTCTCGCTCGTGGCGCTCGGCCTGTGGTGGACGAGCTTCTCGCGCAACAGCGACCTTATCACCGCGACCAATTACGGCCTCTCCGACTATCGCAGCAGCGCGGCCCCCGTGCTGCAGGAGACGACGATCTCCGAGCGCAATTTCAGCCGCGTGCTGCCGCTGCTGCACAAGCTGCGCCACATGCCGGCGGGCTACGCCACGCGTGAGGAGCCGACACCGGTCGCCGCCACCTTCGGGCTCAGCCAACGCGACCGGCTCCAGAACGCCGCCGAGATCACCTACCAGCAGGCGCTGGAGCGGATGCTGCGCTCGCGCATCATCTTCCGGCTGGAGGAGCAGCTCGAGGCCAACGCCAACAATCCCGGCTTCGTCTACGAGGCGCTGAAGGTCTACATGATGATCGGCGGGCAAGCGAAGCTCGACCGCGATCTCGTCACTGCCTGGATGCGGCTGGACTGGGCCGAGAACCTGTTCCCCGGCGCCGCCAATGCCAAGGGCCGCGAGGCGCTGGAGGAGCACCTCGTCGCAATGCTCGATCTCGACGACGGCGACACCGAGCCGCTGGTCAAGCTCAACCAGTCGCTGATCGAGAACAGCCAGCGCACGCTGCGTCGCCTCAGCATCGCGGAACGCGCCTACGAGCTTTTGCGCACCCAGGCGCGCTCGCAGAGCCAGAAGGACTGGGTCGCGGCAAGGCGCGGCGGCTCCGACGTGCGCCTCGCCTTCGAGGGCGTAGGTGGCGAGGATCTCGACACGATCCGCGTGCCCTATTTCTACACCTATGACGGCTTCCAGAACGCCTTCGTCGATCGCCTCGGCGATATCGGCGACCGCATCGAGAAGGAGCGCTGGGTGCTGGGCGAGAATGTCGACCAGCAGGCGATCATCTCGCAATATGCCACGCTGTTCCAGGACCTGCTGAAGCTCTACAGCCGCGACTATGTAGCCTCCTGGCAGCGCACGCTGGCGCGGCTGAAGCTGCGCCCGCTGAATGCCGACAAGCCGCAATATGTCGCGCTCAGCGCGATGGCGGCGCCGACCTCGCCGTTCAAGCAGATCCTCGAATCCGTCCGCGACGAGACGCAGCTCACCAAGGAGCGCCCCTCGGCGAAGAAGGCAGCGGCGAAGGTTGCGACCGACGTGCTGGAGAAGCGCGCGAGCGATGCGCTGAGCCGGCTGGGCACCAATTTGCCCCTCAGCGCGCCCGGCGTCGAGCGTGTGCTCGGCAGTGGCGGCAACGAGACGCTGGGGGCCGACATCGAGAGCCAGTTCAAGCCGTTCCATGTCCTGGTCGAGGGCGATCTCGGCCGCCGGCCGGTCGACCAGCTGCTGCAGATCTTCTCGGAGATCAACCAGAACCTCGCCATCGCCGCGACCAACCCTGCCCAGTCGGCGGCGGCCAATGCGGCGCTGGTGCCGCTGATCGCGGCCTTGCGCGCCAACTCCTCGCGCTATCCCGCACCCTTCGGCGCCATGGTCGTGTCCGCCGTCAACGATTTCGAGGGCGATGCGACGGGGGCGACGGTGGCCCTGCTGCGGCAGGCGCTGGGCGATCAGGTCAGCCGCATCTGCACGGAAATCCTGACCAACCGCTACCCCTTCGTGAAGGCGAGCGCGCGCGACGTGCCGCTGGCCGATTTCGCCCGGCTGTTCGCGCCAGGCGGGATCATGGACAAGTTCTACAAGGACCGGCTCGAGCCCTATGTCGACAGCTCCAAGGCGCAGTGGAACTGGCGCGTCGAAAGCCGCGTCGCCCGCGCGCTCTCACCGACGACGCTGCGCGAATTCCAGCGCGCCAGCGAGATCAGGGAAGCCTTCTTCCCGACCGGCGGCAACCTGCCCTCCTTCCAGATGATCGTGGTGCCGACGGCGCTTTCGGCCGACGCCGCCAGCGCCAAGCTCGAGATCAACGGCTTCGCCGTGATGAGCCAGCAGGGCGTCAACACCCCCGCGCCGGTGATGTGGCCGGGCGCCGGCATCGGCCGCACGGCGATCACGCTGACGCTCGGCGGTGCCGGCTCTGGTGGTGCCTTCGGCGGCGGTTTCTTCTCGAGCGGCCCGAGCGCGCCATCGGGCGAGGCCAAGCTCTTCGAGAAGGACGGCGTCTGGTCCTTCTTCCGCCTGCTCGATGCCGGATCGGTGCTGAAGCAGGGCGACAATGTCGGGCTGACGCTCGCGGCGGGCGGGCGGCAGGTCGGCTATTCCTTCGGCGTCGGCTCGCTCAAGAACCCGCTGATCCTGCCCGCCTTGCGGGAGATCCGCTGCCCGACGGGGATCTGAGACGATGGCCTGCGGATTGTTCGGGAAGCTGCCGGGCAAGCGCGATTTCATCGCTTTGAATGCGCCCGCCGCCTTCCTCAAGGTCTACGAGACCTGGCTTCAGGGCGGCCTGACCGCGAGCCGGCTCGAACTCGCCGGTGGCTGGCAGCAGGCCTTTCTCAACGCCCCGATCTGGCGCTTCTGGATCGGCCAGGCCTTCTGTGGCCAGACGGTCGCCGGCGCCTTCATGCCGTCCGTCGATGGCGTCGGCCGCTATTTCCCGCTGACCGCCTTCGCCATGGCCGAGCCCGGCGGCGCGATCCCGCACCCGGAATTGGATCCTCAGGACGCCTGGTTCGATGAGATCGAGGATTTCCTGCTGCAGGCACTCGACGCAGAAGCGAGTTTCGAGGCCGTCTCGCAGCGGCTGACTCAGTTGCGCGTGCCCAACGACGCGCTGCTGGCCCCTCCTCCGGCGGAGATGGCGCGCCTGTCGGACGGCACCATCGTCACGGCACTCAGCGCCTCGGGCTTCCCCGCGAGGCTGGCGGCGCTGCGGGTCGAGGACCATGCCCGCGCCTATGCCCATGCGACCTGCTTCTGGACCGTGGGCGGCGAGAACTTCGAGCCGCTCGCCCTGGTCGGCCATGGCCTGCCGGACCCCTATCTGTTCACCGGCCTGTTGACCGGCCGTTTCGATGCGTTCCTCCAACAGGGGCGAGCCGGACCATGAACGACGTCAGCCGGGCGACCGACCCTTTCGAGACCGGCGCGATCAGCCATGTCGGCCGCGTCCGCAGCGCTAATGAGGACAATCTGGTCGTCCGGCCGGAATTCGGCGTCTGGGCCGTGGCCGATGGCATGGGCGGCCACGAGAATGGAGCGCTCGCGAGTGCGACCGTGGCAGCCGCGATCGAACGCATCGGCGTGACCCAGTCGGCGCCGGATCTGCTGGCCCGGCTGGAGGATGGCGTGCTCCAGGCCAATGCCGAGCTGCGCCAGCGCATCGCCGACAATGGCGGTGCGCCGATGGGCTCGACGCTGGCCGTCCTGCTCGTCCACGACCGGCACTTCGCCTGCGTCTGGTCCGGCGACAGTCGCATCTATCTCGTTCGCGCCGGCCAGATCACCCAGATCTCGCGCGACCATACCGAGGTCCAGGACATGGTCGAGCGCGGCGTGCTCACGCCTGCCGAGGCCAGGCACTCGCCGCGCCGCCACGTCATCACCCGCGCGATCGGCGTGCACGACATGCCCGAGCTCGATCTCGACAGCGGCGAGATCGCAAGCGAGGACGTCTTCGTGCTTTGCTCGGATGGCCTGACCGAGCATGTCGCCGACGACGAGATTCTCCGGGCGATCGACGAAGCGGGGGCCCAGCAGGCCTGCGACGCCCTGCTGGCGCTGACCTTGCAGCGCGGCGCACGCGACAATGTCACGGTAATCATCGTCCGTTATCATCAGGACGAGGCCCGAAACACGCAGTGGATGCCCAATATGCGTACGCAGGGGAACGACACGCCATGAGCGACTCCGAGCGCACCGTCTTTGCGCCGCGCGCCGGCGCCGTCTCCGTTGGGACCACGCTGAACGGCATTTACGAGGTCGAGCGGCTGATCGCCGTCGGCGGCATGGGCGAGGTCTACAAGGGCCGCGCCATCCAGACCGGCGACGCCGTCGCGATCAAGATGATCCGCCCTGAAATGGCCCGCGACGAGGCGGCGCTGGCGCTGTTCCGGCGCGAGGCGGCGGCGCTCCACAACCTCTACAACGAGGCCATCGTCCGCTATTACGTCTTCACCATAGACCCGGTGACGCAGTCGCCCTATCTCGCGATGGAGTTCGTCGACGGACAGCCGCTGTCCGAGCGCATCAAGGAAGGGCCGCTGAGCCTGGAGGAAGTCGATGTGCTGCGCCGGCGCATCGCGCCGGGGCTCCACGCCGCCCATCTGCTCGGGATCGTCCACCGCGACGTCTCGCCCGACAACATCATCCTGCCCGGCGGCAATCTGGCGCGGGCCAAGATCATCGATTTCGGCATCGCCCGCTCCAGCATCCTGGGCGAAGGCACGGTGATCGGCTCCGGCTTTGCCGGCAAATACAACTATGTCTCGCCGGAACAGCTCGGCCTCTATGGCGGCGACGTCACCGGTCGTTCCGATATGTACAGCCTCGGCCTCGTCCTGGCCGAGGCGCTGACCGGCAAGGCGCTCGACATGGGCGGCACGCAAGTCCAGATCCTCGACAAGCGCCGCCGCGTGCCGGATCTCTCCGGCGTCGATGCGCGCATCCGCCCGCTGCTGGCGCGCATGCTCGCGGCCGACCCTGCGGAGCGCCTGGCCGACATGTCCGAGGTCGCGGCCTGGCAGCCGAAGAGCGCCCCCGCCAAGGCGGCGCCCAGCGGTCTGCCGCTGCGCGCATTGGCGGGCGTCGCGGCCATCGCGCTCATTGCCGCGGGCGGCTTCTACGGCTGGACAATCCTTGGCCGCGCCCAACGCCCGATGAGCAGTCCGCCGCCGGCTCTCTCCGAAACACGGCAGGAGCCTGCCACGCAGGCGCAGAACAAGCCGCCGGAACTGGTCGGGAACGAGCCGCCGACCGCGCCGCCCTCAGTGACGCCGCCGCCGAGCCTGTCGGAACCACCGGCCAGCCCACCGGCAACGCCGCAGCCGAACCCGCAGATCGGCATGAACACCACGCCGCCCGAGGCACCGGCGATCCAGGCGCCGCCGGAATCGAGGCCACCGGTTTCGAGCCTGCCCGATCCACGGATGCCGCAGCCGACGAGCACCGAGCCGCCAAGGCCGCCCGCGACGCCGACGGCCCCGCCGCAACAGCCGCCGGCCCGGCCCGAGCCTCCCCCGGCCAGTGCCGGCCGCAGCGACCCGCCGCCCGTGGCATCGACGGAACAGCCGGCCCGCACCCCGGCCGAGCGCATCCAGCGCTATGTTGCCACCTATGAGGGCGGGCCCTGCTTCTTTCTCTGGCCGACCGAGCTGTCGGAGCGGCGCGTCGTGCTCGAGGGCTTCGGCAACTCGACCGAGCCCTTTGTCACCTTCGACAACGCCTTCAAGGCCGCCAATGGCTTCGAGGCCCAAATCCATCTGCGCCCGGTCACGGCGGCGCAATGCCCGATGGCCGATTTCCTGCGCCAGCTCGGCGACAATGTCGACCGCACGCCGAGGCTGCAGATCAACGCCTTCAACATGAAGAGCGGCGACGTGCTGAGCGGCACCGTCGACAATGAAGGCGGGCGCAACGTCGCCGTCGTCCTGATCGGCGATGACGGCCTGGTCTACAATCTGGCGAGCTATCTGAGGCGGGACGGCCGGCGCGCGAACTTCAATCTCAAGCTGGAATCCGCGGCCGGGGGAGCACCGCGCCCTCAGACCGTGCTGACCTTCGTCACCCAGGCGCCGCTGCCGGCCCTGTCGGGCCCGAACCCCACGCCATCGAGCGACTTCTTCGCCAGCCTGAAGCAGGACGTCGCGCGGCAGGGCGGCAAGCTCGGGATCGGGGTGAGGTATTTCCGGATCGAATGACGGCCGGCGGCACCGGCCGGCGCGGCGTCAGCCCTCCTCGCGGTAGAGCACGCCCCAGTCGTCCTGCCAAAGCCCTTGCGTATCCTCGACCACGATCGGCGCCTTGATCTCGTTGGCGAGCCGGATGGCCGAGCGGAAGGCATCCACGGGTGTCATCTCGTCGCTGACGAAATCATTGACGAGATGGCCGCCGGCCAGTTCCGCCGGGCAGGCGATGCGCCCGAAGGTCTCGCCGTCACGGGCGCTCAGGCTGAGCGTGATCGCGTCGGGCTGTGGCTCGTCGACCTGCTCGAAACGGTTGGTCGCCATGGTTGTCGTCTCCTTCGCTGATGCTGCACTGCCGGCGACGCCGGAGGCGTTGGGTAAAGCGTGATGCAGCCCATCGGCTATTTCTTCACCGGCACGCGATTGACGGCCTGGGCTGCGCCCGGCCGCACCGCGCTGTAGCGGTCGAGCCGGACCTTGATCATCTCGTTGAACTTCCTGTGGACCTCGGAGACTGACAGCGTCTTGGTCTCGCCGCCGGCTTCCGCATAGAAGATCGGCCGGTTGGCCTGCGCCGGGCGCGGCAGCAGGTCGGCCGCCTTGACGTCGGGCTTTTCCTCCATCGTCTCGATGAAGGTCTGCGCGGCATCGGGCCCGAGGAAATGGATCAGGTAAATCTCGCCGCCGGTGAGGTGGCGCCCCATCGCCTTCTCCAGC
>JAESFK010000535.1_pt1 | contig 18108 bp, 16 predicted proteins | sample 9269391 | NCBI WGS metagenome assembly JAESFK01 (sample SAMN14506231, study PRJNA617097) | algae metagenome | isolation source: Drouetiella hepatica UHER 2000/2452 and co-occurring heterotrophs from... | place: Slovakia: Slovak Paradise National Park, Hrabusice, Kosice Region | collected 2000-01-01
CCCGTGTTCTGGAGCGTCGGCCTCCTGATGACCGTGTTCGTCGGACCGGCGCAGGCGGCGTCGCGCAGCTTCCTCGCCCGGCTCATCCCGCACGGCCGCAGCGGGGAGATCTTCGGCCTCTACGCGACGACCGGACGGGCCGTCTCGTTCCTCGCGCCGCTGGCCTTCGGCGGGTTCGTCGCCCTGGGCGCCGCCGTGACCGACGAGGGCAACACCCAGTACTGGGGGATCCTCGGCATCGTCATCATCCTCGCCGCGGGCTTCGCGGTGATGATCCCGGTCAAGGAGCACGGCGAGCACACCGTCGGCTGAACCGGTGGGGGAGAGCGGGGGTCAGCCCGCGTACTCCCAGTGCCACGGCTCGGGCAGCGACCCGCCGGCCTCGGCCCACGACGGGTGGAACCAGCCGTAGAGCGGCGCGTTCTGGCGCATCCAGCGGTGGGCCGCGGACCCGAAGTCCTGGACGCCCCCGCAGAGGTCGACGGCCCGCCCGAGGCCGTGCCGGCTGGTGCCGGGGGTTGCGGCGAACCGGCCGCGGGTGCCCTTGACCGAGACCTGCTCGGCGTAGGACCGGTAGGAGTCGGTGATGCAGAGGGGGGCGCCGGTCTGGGCGGCGTAGGCCTTGGACATCGCGCTGAACGCGGCGGCGGCACGTGGCGCCAGACGCTCCCCGGGCGCACCCCAGACGGGGCACAGGGCGCTCGCGGGGAACATCCCGTTGGGGTGGGCCCCCGAGTCGTCGGTGCACGGCTTGCCGACGGCGGCGGTGTCCACGACGGCGAGGGTCAGCACCGCGCGCAGGCGCTCGGCGGCCCGCTTGGCCGCCGGGCTGCGGGCGCCGACGAGGGCCCCGGCGATCGGTCCGGCCTTGTCGACCTCGGCCATCTGGAGCTTGCGCAGCGCGCCGATCTTCTCGCGCTGGGCGTTCATCAGGGTGTCGAGCTCGGCCTTGGCCGCGGCGATCGTCGCCCGGGCGGTCGTGGCGGCGCTCTCGGCCTGCTCGGCGGTGGCGGTGAGCCGCACCTGCTCGGCGGTGAGGACGCGGACCTCCTGGAGCGCGCGGGTGCGCTGGTCCGTGAGGTAGGAGAGGTCGCCGAGGGGGTCGCCGACGCGCTCGTCGTCGGACTTCATGGCGTCGAACATCCCGATGATGTCGGAGTCGCCACCGCCGCCGGAGTAGACGTCGAACACCCAGTCGCGGACCAGGGCCCGCGCGGTGGCCAGCCGGCTCTCGAGCTGCACGAGGTCGGCACGGGCGGTCGTCGCCTCCTGCCGCGCGGCGGTCTCGGTGTCGGTGGCCTGGGCGAGGTCCTCGAGGACGACGTTGGAGCGGTCGGACAGCTCGTCCATGCGGCGCATCTCGGCCGCGACCTGGGAGGTGGAGCGCTCGATGAGGGTGGCGACGCGCTCGGCCTCGGCGATCTGCGCGGCGAGGACTGCGGGGGAGAGGGGCGCGGGAGCATCGGGCTCGTCGTGGCCGCCACCGGGGGCGGGGGGCTTCGGGGTGGCCGACGTGCTGGGGGAGGGAGTGGACGACGGGGTCGGCGACGGGGTGCCCGACCGGGTCGGCGTGGGGGTCGGGGTGACGGCGGCGTTCACCGGACCGGACCGCATCCCGGCGGGGGAGGCCGAGGCCGGCGCGGCCGGCGCGACGAGGGCCAGGCCCACCGCGCCCATGAGCACGCCGATGACGGCCCGACGGACCACCATCCTCACCACCGTTCGACGCACCGTGACTTCTCTCCATGACCGGTTGGCCCCGGGCGAGCGGGACCGGCGCACGCCCTGCATCGTGCGCGTCCTTCCACGATAGGCACAGGATCGTCGGCGGGCGCCGGCTCCGGCCGAATTGCTGGCCGATCGACCGAGGTCTGGGGGCCGAGTGGTCACACGGGTCACAGCGGCACCACGAGAGGACGGTTCGGAGCGGTCGTCCACAGGGTCGCCCCGGGTGCGTGGTCGTCCACAGGCCCACGCACGGCCCTTGTCGTGGGCCTCGGCCCGGGGTGGGCTGGGGTCCTGCACCGACCGCACGACGACAGGGGGTTCCGGGATGCCCGGGAACGACGACAACACGGTCCGGCTCGTCGGCCGGGTCACCTCGCTCGACGCGCCACGCGAGCTGCCGAGCGGCGACGTGGTCCACGCGCTGCGGGTCACGGTGCCGCGGCCGCGCGCCCGGGGCAGGGACCGGCCCGGCGTCGACACGCTCGACGTCGCCTGCTGGAGCGCCGCGACCCGCCGGGTCGCCTCCCGCCTCACCGTGGGGATGCGGGTCGAGGTCGAGGGTGCGCTGCGACGGCGGTTCTTCCGGGCCGGTGCCGCCGCGGCGAGCAGGTACGAGGTGGAGGCCGTGCGGGTCCGCCGGCTGCCGGACGAGCCAGCGACCGCGGAGGAGGTCAGGAACCGAGAAGCGCGCAGGTCGCCGGCGCCTCTAGCCTGACCGCATGAGTCACGAGGGAGCCACCGCCACCGCACCGCGGAGCCGCTCCGCCCGGCGCCGCGACACCGAGCGCCGGTTGGAGCAGGACGTCGACCTCTGGGTCGCGACCGCTTCGGGCGACGGTGTGCCGCACCTCGTCCCTCTGTCCTTCGACTGGGACGGCGAGGTGGTGCTGCTCGCCACCCCGCTCACCTCTCCCACCGGCCGCAACCTCGCGGCGTCGGGCACCGTGCGGCTCGGGCTCGGCCCGACCCGCGACGTGACGATGCTCGAGGGCGAGGTCGAGGTGGTGGCGCTCGCAGACCTGCCGGCGGCCGAGGCGGAGCGCTTCGCGGCGCGCACCGGCTTCGACCCCCGGCACGAGGACGGCTCGTACGCCTGGTTCCGGGTGCGACCGCGACGCATCCAGGCCTGGCGCGAGGCCGACGAGCTCGCGGGGCGCAACCTCATGCGCGGCGGTGCGTGGCTGGGCGAGGAGTCCGCGGGGGAGGGGCGATGACCGCCGCCGACGGGCACGACCTCATCCGGGTCCAGGGCGCCCGCGAGAACAACCTCAAGGACGTCAGCATCGACCTGCCCAAGCGCCGGCTCACCGTCTTCACCGGGGTGTCGGGCTCGGGGAAGAGCTCGCTGGTGTTCGGCACCATCGCCGCGGAGTCCCAGCGCCTCATCAACGAGACCTACAGCGCGTTCGTCCAGGGCTTCATGACGAGCCTGTCCCGGCCCGAGGTCGACCGGCTCGAGGGGCTGACGACGGCGATCATCGTCGACCAGGAGCGGATGGGGGCCAACCCGCGCTCGACCGTCGGGACGGCGACGGACGCCAACGCGATGCTGCGCATCCTCTTCAGCCGGCTCGGCGACCCGCACGTCGGGCCGCCGACCGCGTTCTCGTTCAACGTGCCGACCCGGGTCGCGAGCGGGGTGATGTCGACCGAGAAGGGCGGGCGCACCGAGAAGAGCGTCGTCAAGGGCGCCGTGTACCTCGGCGGCATGTGCCCGCGGTGCGAGGGGATGGGCCAGGTCAACGACATCGACCGCACCGCCCTCTACGACGAGACGAAGACCCTGCGCGAGGGGGCGCTGACGGTGCCGGGCTACTCGATGGACGGCTGGTACGGCCGGCTCTTCGAGGGCATGGGGCTGCCGATGGACACGCCCATCGCGTCGTTCACCGCCAAGCAGCTCGACACGATGCTCTTCGCGCCGCCGACCAAGATCAAGGTCGAGGGGGTCAACCTGACCTTCGAGGGGATCATCCCGCGGATCCAGAAGTCGATGCTGTCCAAGGACCCCGAGGCGATGCAGCCGCACATCCGGCGCTTCGTCGAGCGGGCGGTCACCTTCCAGACCTGCCCCGAGTGCGAGGGCACCCGTCTGGGTCCCGAGGTCAGGGCGTCGCGCATCGCCGGCAAGAACATCGCCGACCTCTGCTCGATGCAGATCAGCGACCTCGCAAAGTGGGTCCGAGAGCTCGAGGAGCCCTCTGTCGCACCGCTGCTCGCCGGTCTGCAGCACCTCCTCGACTCGTTCACGACGATCGGCCTCGGCTACCTGTCGCTCGACCGGCCGGCCGGGTCGCTCTCGGGTGGCGAGGCGCAGCGCACGAAGATGATCCGGCACCTCGGCTCGGCGCTCACCGACGTCACGTACGTCTTCGACGAGCCGACGATCGGGCTGCACCCGCACGACATCCAGCGCATGAACGAGCTTCTGCTCCGGTTGCGCGACAAGGGGAACACCGTGCTCGTCGTCGAGCACAAGCCCGAGACCATCGCCATCGCCGACCACGTCGTCGACCTCGGCCCGGGTGCCGGCTCGGCCGGGGGAGAGGTCTGCTTCGAGGGGGAGGTCGAGGGGCTCCGGGGGAGCGGCACGGTCACCGGGCGGCACCTCGACGACCGGGCACGGCTCAAGGACTCGGTGCGTCCGCCCACCGGGGCGCTCGAGGTGCGGGGCGCCTCCACGCACAACCTGCGCGACGTCGACCTCGACCTGCCGCTCGGGGTGCTCTGCGTCCTCACCGGCGTCGCCGGGTCGGGCAAGAGCTCGCTCGTCACCGGCTCGGTCGCCGGGCGCGAGGGGGTCGTCGTCATCGGCCAGGGCGCCATCAAGGGGTCGCGGCGCAGCAACCCGGCCACGTACACCGGCCTGCTCGAGCCGATCCGCAAGGCCTTCGCCAAGGCGAACGGCGTCAAGCCGGCGCTGTTCAGCTCGAACTCCGAGGGCGCCTGCCCGACGTGCAACGGCGCGGGCGTCATCTACACCGAGCTCGGCGTCATGGCCACCGTCGAGTCGACCTGCGAGGACTGCGAGGGCCGCCGGTTCCAGGCCACCGTGCTCGAGTACACGCTCGGCGGCCGCAACATCGCCGAGGTGCTCGCGATGCCGGTGACCGAGGCCGAGGAGTTCTTCGCCTCCGGTGAGAGCCGGGTGCCGCCGGCGCACGCCGTCCTCCAGCGCCTCGCCGACGTCGGGCTCGGCTACCTCACGCTGGGACAGCCGCTCACGACGCTCTCCGGTGGTGAGCGCCAGCGGCTCAAGCTCGCGGCGCGGATGGGGGAGCAGGCCGCCGTCTACGTCCTCGACGAGCCGACGACCGGGCTCCACCTGGCCGACGTCCAGCAGCTGCTGGGCCTGCTCGACCGGCTCGTCGACTCCGGCACGTCGGTGCTCGTCATCGAGCACCACCAGGCGGTGATGGCCCACGCCGACTGGATCGTCGACCTCGGCCCGGGGGCCGGTCACGACGGCGGCCGGGTGGTCTTCGAGGGCACGCCGGCCGACCTCGTGGCCCGCGGGGACACGCTCACCGCGCAGCACCTGGCGGCGTACGTCGAGGCCTGACGGTCAGGGCCCGGAGGTCACCGGCGTGCCGTCGGTGCCGCCGTGGCACGGGCCACCGGGCTCGAGCGTGGTGACGCCGCGCCGGTAGAACCGGACGAACTCGTCGAGGCGGTCGTCGTCGACCCCGCGCAGCGCCACCTGCGCGCCCCAGGCGGACGCGACGACCGGTGCCCGCAGCCCGGGGTACGGCGAGACGACGACGAAGGTGTCGGGGAGCCCGGCCACGAGCCGGGACACCTCGCCGCTCGCCAGCCCCGGCCGGTACGCGACCCAGACCGCGCCGTGCTCGAGGGAGTGCACCGCGTTCTCCTCCGGCACCGGGGCGCCGTACACCCCGCAGTTCAGCCACTGCGCTGCGTGCGGGCCGCCCACGGCGGGCGACTGGGCGTAGTCGACCGGTCCCGTCACGTGGGACGGTTCCAGCCGCCAGGTCTGCAGGCCGTCGATGTCCGGTGTGGTGCGGTCGCGCCCGAGGTACGCGCCGACGCCGACCGCCACGGCGACCAGGGCCGCGAGCACGATCAGGACGACGCCGAGCCGACGACGGGACACCGCCGGCGTCGCGCGGTCGGCACGGCTCTCCGGAACGCTCACGGCCCGGAGCGTACGGTGCGTGCCTGCACGCGGAGCGGACCAGCGGAGCGGCACGCACACGTGATGCGGTAACGCCGATAATCCACATTATGTCATTTCGGTGGAGCGAGAGGGGCCCGTCGACCTCCCCCCCGGGTCAGTCCCGTCGGCTGGTGACCGCGTCGACGAACGCCTCGACGAGCGGGTGCACCGGTGCTCCGCTCGACGCGCCGATGTGCGGCTGGAACATGCTGGCGACGTAGAACGGGTGGTCCGGGAACTCCAGCACCTCGGCGCCGACCTCCGGACCGGTTGCGCCGACGACCACTCCGGCCTCGACCAGCAGCGCCACCGCCTCCGGTGACGCGGCGTAGGAGCAGTAGTGCATCCCCGGGAACGGCTCCGGGACCCAGCCGGCGAAGCGCGAGCCGGGCACGGGTGAGACCGTGGTCTCGACCCCGACCAGGCCACAGGCGAGCGGCACGACCGCGTTGCGCTCCCCCGCGCCGTCGGACTCGGCGTGCGTGACGTCCCGAGCCAGTACGTTCTGCAGGAACTCCAGCACCGCGTACTGCATGCCACCGCACGTCGCCAGGAACGGGACCCCTTGCGTCCGGACGGCGTGGAGCGCCCGGATGACCGCGGCGTCGTCGGCGTAGGGCGACCCGGGCACCAGCCACACCCCGTCGAAGTCCATGACGTCCGCACCCGAGTCGGTCGGCACCCACTCGAGCGACACGCCGTATCCCTCCGCGAGTCGCGGCACGAGGGCGTTGAGCTCGCGGTGGCTCCGGTGACCACGGTCCTCACCCAGCAGCCCGATTCGTCGAGTCACGAGAGGGACGGTAGCGAACCTAGGCTGGCCCCGTGCCTCCCTCGACGACCCACGGCCAGCCGGTCGGCGACCGCGTCGACTGGACGCCGGCCCGCCCGCCGGCACCCGTCGTCCTGACCGGGCGTCACGTCGTGCTGCGTCCGCTCGTCCCCGACGATGCTGCCGAGGTGCTCACCGCCCTCGGCCCGCACCCGGAGCTCTGGACCTACCAGTCGACCGAGCCGCCCGCCGGCGTGGACGACGCGCGCGCGAGCATCGAGGCGCTGGCCGGTCCCCCGTCCGGGCAACCCTTCGCCGTCACCGACCCGGCCTCGGGGGCCCTTCTCGGCCGGGCCTGCCTGATGCGCGCGGACCCGACGATGGGCACGATCGAGGTGGGCGCGATCGTGTACTCCCCTGCGCTGCAGCGCACTCGGGCCGCCACGGAGGTCCAGCTGCTCCTGGCCGAGCACGTGTTCGACTCACTCGGCTACCGCCGCTACGAGTGGAAGTGCGACAGTCTCAACGCTCCGTCGCGTGCCGCCGCGACCCGGCTCGGGTTCGTCGAGGAGGGCACCTGGCGCCAGGCCCTGGTCCTCAAGGGCCGCAACCGCGACACGACCTGGTTCGCGATGACCGACGGCGACTGGCCGCTCGTCCGCGACGCCCTGCGGGCCTGGCTCGACGATGCCAACCACGACGCCGACGGGCGCCAGCGACGGTCGCTCGCCGAGGTCCGCGAGGCGCTGCGATGAGCCGCTCCCCCGACCCGCTCGGCTACGACAACCGCACCGGGCGGGCGCCCGGTCTCGGGGTGCGGGCGCTCGGCCTGGTGCTGCCCGGGGTCCGGTCGGTGCAGGCGCACGTCGACCCGTACGCCACCGCCTGGGCGTCCCACAACCGGCGCGCCCTGCGCACCCCCGGCCGCCGCTGGGTCGTCCTCGGCGACTCGATGTCCCAGGGGGTCGGCGCGTCCGCCTGGGACGCCGGCTGGGTCGACCAGCTCGCCAGGACCCTGGCCACCGAGGGCCGTCCGCTCGTCGTGGTGAACCTCTCGGCGACCGGCGCACGCACCGACGACCTCGTCGACCAGCAGGTCCCCGTGCTCCGCTCGCTCCCCCCGGCCATCGACGCCGACGGCCCCGACCTCGTCACGGTGATGATCGGCTCGAACGACCTCTTCGCCGGCGGGGCCACGCGCCGCTCCCTGCCCGACGGCTTCGCCCGGATGCTCGAGGCCCTCCCCCGTGGCGCCGTCGTCGCCTCGCTCCCCCAGCCCCGCGCCGCGGCCCGACAGGCCAACACGCACCTGCAGGCGGCGGCCGCGCGCGGCGACGTGACCCTGGTCGACATGCGGGCCGAGGGCCCGACCAGCTGGCGCGGTCGCCTCGCCGCCGACAAGTTCCACCCGAACGACGCCGGGTACGCCGAGATCGCCCGGGCCTTCCTCCCCCACGTGCGCAGGACGCTCACCGACGCATGACCGAGGGTCCCGACCTCGTGCGGCGCGGCCGCGGGCCCGACCATGAGGCTGCCCGGCAGGCGAGTACCGACGACCGGGCCACTGCCGCGGCCGTACGCTGTGCGGCGATGCAGTGCGACTACTTCGACGCGGGCCGGTGCCGCTCGTGCACGCTCATGGGCAGCCCCTACGACGCCCAGCTCGCCGACAAGGAACGCCACGTCCGCGAGGTCCTCGCCGCGCACTCGGGCGGACTCCGGTGGCTGCCCCCGGTCCGCTCCCCCGCCGCCCACTTCCGGAACAAGGCCAAGCTCGTCGTCGGCGGGGTCGCCGGTCGCCCGACCCTCGGGATCCTCGACGAGCGCGGCCGCGGGGTCGACCTGCGGCGGTGCGGCCTCTACGAACCCGGCCTGGCCGCGACCTTCGACCCGCTGCACCGGGTCATCGCGGACCTCGGCATCGAGCCGTACGACGTCCCGGCCCGGCGCGGCGAGCTGAAGTACGTCATCGTCACCCACTCCCCCGGCGGCGAGCACGTCGTCCGGTTCGTCGTCCGCAGCGAGGCCGGGCTTGCGGCCGTCCGCGGGGCACTGCCGGCGGTGCTCGCCGCCGTCCCGTCGGCCCGGGTCGTGACGGTCAACCTGCACCCGGAGCACAAGGCGGTGCTCGTGGGCGAGACCGAGGTCGTGCTCACCGACGAGTCCCTGCTGCCCATGCGGCTCGGGGCCGTCCCCCTGTACGTCGGCCCCCGAGCCTTCTTCCAGACCAACACCGCTGTCGCGCAGCAGCTCTACGGCCAGGCCCGCCGCTGGGTCGACGACGTCCGACCGGCCGCCGTCACCGACCTCTACTGCGGTGTCGGAGGCTTCGCCCTGCACCTCGCGGCCCCCGGGCGACGGGTCACGGGCGTGGAGTCCGCGGAGGAGGCGGTCACGGCAGCACGGCGGTCGGCATCCGAGATGTTTTCTCGCACAACCGGACTCGACCTCACCTTCACGGCGGGCGACGCCACCGGTGAGATCCCGGGAGACCCCGACCTCGTCGTCGTGAACCCACCGCGCCGGGGCATCGGCCCGGACCTCGCGGCCCGCCTGGACGGCTCCCGCGCATCGCACGTCGTCTACTCGAGCTGCAACGTCGACACCCTGGCCCGCGACCTCGCCGCGATGCCGGGCCTGCGCCCCGTCGAGGGTCGGGTCGTCGACATGTTCCCGCAGACGCGGCACGTCGAGACCGTCCTGCTCCTGCGCCGCACCTGACCCACCACGGAGCACGCCGGCCCGCCTAGGCTCGCCGGCATGACCTTCTCGATCGCCGCCCGTGCCGGGGACGCCTGGGGCGTTGCCGTGGCCAGCAAGTTCCTCGCCGTCGGGTCGGTCGTCCCGCGCGTGGTCCCCGGCGTGGCCGCGATCGCCACCCAGGCGATGGCCCGGGTCGCCTACCTCGACGAGCTCGAGGCCGCCCTCACCGAGGGCACCGACGCCGCGACCGCCCTCGATCTGGCCACCGCCGGCGACGAGGGTCGGGAGGACCGGCAGGTCGGCGTCGTCGGACCCACCGGCGCGGCGACCTTCACGGGACGGACCTGCCTGCACTGGGCCGGCGGCGTGAGCGGCGGTGACGAGGACAGCGCCTACGCCATCCAGGGCAACATCCTCACCGGTCCCGAGGTCATCGAGGCCATGGAGTCGGCCTGGCACGCCCAGGCGGACGCCCCGCTCGACGCGCGCCTGCTGTCCGTCCTGCTCGCCGGGGACGCCGCCGGTGGCGACGCGCGGGGCCGCCAGAGCGCGGCGCTGCTCGTGCGCGCGCCCGGCGCCGGCTACGACGCGGGCGGCGTGCTCGCCGACCTGCGCGTCGACGACCACCCGGACGCCCCGGTCGAGCTCTCCCGCCTGCACGGCCTCTCGACGCTCTACTTCGGCACCGCCGGCGACGTCGAGCCCCTCACCGGCGCCCTGCGCGACGAGGTCGCGGCGCTGCTGGCCGCCGTCGGGTACCCCGGTCCGGTCGAGGAGTCGCTCGAGGCGTGGATGGGTGAGGTCAACCTCGAGAACCGCCACTCCCCAGGCGGCATCGACGCGCGCGTCCTCGAGGTGCTGCGTGCCGGGTCGCCGACCTGACGGCGGCGTCCCTCCGAAGGGCTGACCGAACCCTTACCGACTCCTGACACGAGGATTGTCCCCCCGTGACCGACCGGCTCGTAGCGTTGACCTCGGTGGCAGACACCCGCGCCGGCCCTGGACGACACCTCCTGACGTGTCGTCCGTCCTCCCCCTCCGGCTCGGCGCCCGGGGCGACTCCACCGCTGCGGCTCGGCGCCGGCCGGCTCACCGGCGCCGAGCCGCGACACGTGTGCGGGGCTCAGCGGATGGGCCAGGGCCCGGCGCCCTGCCGCACCACCTCGCCCGCCGGGTCGGTCGTGTAGTCGACGACCGTCGTGGGCTCGGTGCCGCACTCCCCCGAGTCGATGACGACGTCGACGACGTGGTCGAGCTCCTCCTTGACCGTCCAGCCGTCGGTCATCGGCTCGCTCTCGCCCGGGAGGATGAGCGTCGAGGACAGCAGCGGCTCCCCCAGCTCGGCCAGCAGCGCCCGCACGACGGGGTGCTCGGGGATCCGGACGCCGACCGTGCGCTTCTTGGCGTGCAGCAGCCGCCGCGGCACCTCGTGGGTCGCCGGGAGGATGAACGTGTACGGGCCGGGGGTGGCCGCGCGGACGGCCCGGAAGACGTGGTTGTCGACGTGCACGAGCTGCCCGAGCTGGGCGAAGTCGCGGCAGACGAGCGTGTAGTGGTGGCGGTCGTCGAGCCGGCGGATGGTGCGGATCCGGTCCTTGGCCTGCTGGTCGCCCATCAGCGCCCCCAGCGCGTACCCCGAGTCGGTCGGGTAGGCCACGAGCCCTCCCTCGCGCAGCATCGCGACCGTCTGCGCGATGGCGCGGGGCTGGGGGTCCACCGGGTGGACGTCGAGGTAGCGGGCCACCCCGACAGCCTAGGCCCGTGGCACCGGCTCAGGTGGAGCGCAGGCCCCGGTCCCACAGCTCCTTGGTCTGGACGAGCCAGAAGGCCGCGAAGAGCAGGATGAGGACGACCTCGACCCAGAGCACCAGGTGGTCCCAGGGCGAGAGGAAGGTGGACGCCACCGTGGCCACCAGCGTGAGCAGCATGGCCGTGGAGATCGACCGGTAGGTCCGGACGTAGCGCGCGCCACCCGCGGGCCCGCCGCCCGCCGACATCGCCCTGCCGACGTCGCGGCCGTTGAGCCACACGGCGACGACGATCGCGAGGAACATCGGGACGGCCGCGACGTCGTGTCCCCGCTCGACGAACGACTCGCGCGCGACGTAGAACCACACGGCGCCGCCGGCCGCGACGGCGACGGCCACGAGGAGCCCCAGCAGGTCGCCGCGCCGGCTGCCCTCGGCTGCACCGCTCCCCACGGCTGTCGAGCGGCGCACGCTCCACGCCCCGATGGCCAGCGCGACGGCGCCCAGCACGAAGAGGGCCTGCATGTTGTTGGAGACGGCCGGCCCGACGTCGGAGGCCTGGATCGGCACCGACGAGCACGTGCCGGGGTCCCCGGTCGGGATGAAGGCCACGCCCGGGGCGAGCATCCCGGCGAAGTTCAGCGCGATGTCCTCGCCCGGGGTGTTGCCCTTGAGCGCGACGAGGCAGACGCCCATCGTCACGAGCACCCCGACGAACACGGCGCGTGCGGGGGTGTGCCAGTAGGCGCTGATCGAGGTCTGGAGGCAGTCGAAGCCGGTCGCCCGGAACTCGACGAACACCGACGCGAAGAGCAGGAGGACGAGGCCGGCGAGGGCCAGCCGGAGGTAGCCGTAGGTGCGAACGGCGGCGAGTGCGGGGTCCGGCTGCACGGCGTGCTCCTCTGGTCGGCGGGACCGCTCACCGGTGAGGAGGCGCGGCAGCCCGCGGCGATACGTGCTCAGGCCTCCCGGTAGGTGACCGGTGCCCCGCGCTGGACGGTGCGCGACACCGTGCAGAGCCGGTCACCGCTCTGGGCGATGGCTCGCGGCAGTCGCTCGCGAGCCCGGTCGCCGTCCGACCCGTCCGGGAAGCGGACGCGGAAGGTGATCTCGATGTCCTCCAGGTGGTTGCCGCCCTCGTCGCGCGCCTTCTCACCCGCGGCGTCGACGTCGAAGGACACCGGCTCGGCGATCCGGCTCGTGATGAAGTCGACGTCGGTGGCGCTGCACGCGGCCATCGCCGTGAGGAACAGCTCGACGGGGGTGAAGTCGTCGGTGTCGCCTCCCCCGCCGACCCGCATCGTGCCTCCGCGGCCGTTGGTCACCTCGTAGACGCCCTTGTCGAGCCGGGTCATCGTCACGCTGCGGTGGCCGAGGCCGGTGCCCCCGGTCGCGGGCTGGGTGCTGGGGTCGGTCGTCACCCGGCACATCCTTCCACCGTCCTGCGAGGATGTCGGGCATGTCCGCCCCGGGTCGCCTCGTCCTCGTCCGCCACGGTGAGACCGAGTGGTCGGCCGCCCGCCGCCACACCGGGCTCACCGACCTGCCGCTCACGGCTCGCGGTGAGGCACAGGCCCGCTCGCTCGGCCCGGCCCTGGAGACACTCGACGTCGCCCGCGTGCTCTCCTCGCCCCTGCAGCGGGCGCGACGCACCGCGGAGCTCGCCGGGCACGCGCCCGAGATCGACGACGACCTCGTCGAGTGGGACTACGGCGGCTACGAGGGACTGACCACGCCGCAGATCCGCGAGCTGACCGGCGACCCCGCGTGGACGGTGTTCCGCGACGGCGTCGTGCCGGGCGACACCCCGGGAGAGACCGTCGAGGAGGTGTCGGCCCGGGCCTCGCGGGTGCTGGCCCGGGTCGAGGGGTCGCTCGCCGACGGCGACGTCGTGCTCGTCGCCCACGGGCACCTGCTGCGCATCCTCGCCGCGACCCGGCTGCGCCAGGAGCCGCGCTTCGGGGCCCACCTGCTGCTCGAGCCGGCGACCCTGTGCCTCCTCGAGGAGGAGCACGGCGTGCCGGCGCTGCGCGGCTGGAACATCGAGCCGCCGCGCGACTGAGGGCGGCTCCCGCCTACGGCACCGGCCAGGTGTGGACGGGCTCGTTGCCCGACATGTGCAGGGCGTACCGCTCGACCATCAGCCGCAGCGACTCGCGGCGGTCGTGGCCCTCGCCCTCGAAGTGCGTGACGGTGCGCGTCTGCCACTCGGCGCCGTTGAGGCCCGTCGTGGCCCGGCCCTCGATGATGCCCAGGAAGCGCTCGCGCACGGCGTCGGAGACCCCCCAGGCGGCCAGCCCCTCGTGGGCCATCGGCAGCAGGTGGCGCAGGACCAGCTCGTCGGCCGAGACCTCGCCGAAGCCGGGCCAGTAGACCTTGGCGTCGATGCCGTCGCGGGCCGCGCGCCGGAAGTTCTCCTCGCACGCGGCGAAGCTCATCTTGGTCCAGACCGGGCGGTCGGCCGAGGCGAGCACCCGGATGGCGCCGTAGTAGAAGGCGGCGTTGGCCAGGACGTCGGCGATGGTCGGGCCGGCCGGCAGGACGCGGTTCTCGACGCGCAGGTGCGGGGTGCCGCCGACGATGTCGTAGATCGGGCGGTTCCACCGGTAGACGGTGCCGTTGTGCAGGCGCAGCTCGGCGAGCTCGGGGGCGATGCCGGCCTCGAGCTTGGCCATCGGGTCCTCGTCGGTGACCTCGGCGAGCAGCGTCGGGAAGTACCGGACGTTCTCCTCGAAGAGGTCGAAGATCGAGGTGATCCACCGCTCGCCGAAGAAGACCCGGGGCCGCACGCCCTGGTTCTTCAGCTCGACGGGGCGGGTGTCCGTGGCCTGGGTGAACAGCTCGATGCGGGTCTCGGCGTGGAGGCGCTTGCCGAAGAAGTACGGGCTGTTCGCGGCCAGGGCAAGCTGCACCGACGACAGCGCCTGGGCCGCGTTCCAGTGGTTGGCGAACTCGTGCGGCGCGACCTGGAGGTGCAGCTGGACGCTCGTGCACGCGGACTCGGGCGCGATGGAGTCGCAGTACGTGGCGACCCGCTCCCCCGTCGGCCCCTCGATGTCGAGGTAGACGTCCTCGCCGCGCGCCAGGAAGATCGAGTCGTTGAGCGCCGTGTAGCGGTTGTTCCGGCTGATCCAGTCGCCCTCGTAGTGCTCGGGCATGATCGTCGGGAGGATGCCGATGGCCACGATCGTCGAGCCCACCCGCTTCGCGGCGGCGTCGGCGGCGTTGAGGCTGGCCCGCAGGTCGACCTCGAGCTCGAGGGCCGAGTCGCCGGGGAGCGGCCGCGGCGGCACGTTGAGCTCGATGTTGTAGCGCGCGAGCTCGGTCTGGTAGCCCGGGTCGGCGATGGCCTCGAGGACCTCCGCGTTGTGGAAGTGCGGCTGCTGGTGCTCATCGACGAGGTTGAGCTCGATCTCGAGCCCGGTCATCGGCTTGTCGAACTCGAACGAGCTCGTCGTGAGCATCCGCTCGAAGACGTCGAGGTTCTGACGCACCTTCTCGCGGTAGCGCTGACGCTGCTCACGCGTGTAGCTCTGCGCGTTGACCTCGGCTCCCATGACGACAACCAACCACATGCCGGGGTGCAGGCGGTAGCGCAGCGACGCGTTTCGGTCCCGGGCTCCGTCGGTGCCCTCTCCTAGCGTGGGTCCCATGCGGGTCCTGCACACCTCGGACTGGCACCTGGGGCGCTCGTTCCACGGTGTCGGGCTCCTCGGTGCCCAGGCCGCCCACCTCGACCACCTCGTCGAGGTCGTCCGGGCCGAACGGGTCGACGCCGTGCTCGTCAGCGGCGACGTCTACGACCGGGCGATGCCCGCCCCCGACACCGTCGCCCTCCTCTCCCAGACCCTCGAGCGCCTCGTCGACGCCGGGGCTCAGGTCGTCGTCTCCAGCGGCAACCACGACTCCGCCACGCGCCTGGGCTTCGCCTCCGGGCTGCTCGAGCGCTCCGGGGTGCACCTGCGCACGTCGGTCGCCGACGTCGGGCGCCCCGTGGTCCTCGGCGACGTCGCCGTCCACCCCCTCCCCTACCTCGAACCGGCCCTCGTCGCCGACGCCCTGGGCGCCACCGAGCGCACGCACGCGGCCGTGATGCGGGCCGCGATGCAGCGGGTGCGCGCCGACGCGGCCACCCGTGGCGGGCGCACGGTCGTCATGGCCCACGCGTTCGTCTCCGGTGGGGTGACCAGCGACTCCGAGCGCGACATCTCGGTCGGCGGCGTCTCGGCCGTCCCGGTCGAGGTCTTCGAGGGCGTCGACTACACCGCCCTCGGCCACCTGCACGGTCGCCAGGAGGTCGCCGACGGCGTGCGCTACAGCGGCTCGCCCGTCGCGATGTCGTTCAGCGAGTGGCGCCACCGCAAGGGCGGGCTGCTCGTCGACCTCGGCGGCACCGACGTCGTGGTCGAGGAGGTCGACGCGCCGGTCGGGCGCCGGCTCGCGGTCCTGAGGGGCACCCTCGACGACCTGCTCGCCGACCCGCGGCACGCCGACGCCGAGGGCGCGTGGTGCCAGGTCACCCTCACCGACCCCTCCCGCCCGCTCGGCGCGATGGAGCGTCTGCGCCGGCGCTTCCCGCACACCCTCGAGCTGCGGTTCGAGCCCGAGGGGGTCGCCGTGCCGCTGCGGCCGTACGCGGCCAGGGTGCAGGCGGAGTCGCCGGTCGACGTCTGCTGCGACTTCCTCGACCACGTCCGAGGCGGGCAGGGTGCCGACGCCGACGAGCGGGTGCTGCTCACCGAGGCCGTCGAGGCCTCCCGGGTGGCCCGCGGGCTCGCCGACGACGAGGGCGTCGCCCGGCCGGCGAGCGGGGTGGGTGCCGCGTGAGGATCCACCGGCTCGAGGTCGAGGCCTTCGGCCCGTTCGCCGGGCGGGTCGTGCTCGACGTCGACGAGGTCTCCGCCGCCGGCCTCTTCCTCGTCCACGGGCCCACCGGGTCCGGCAAGACCAGCCTGCTCGACGCCGTCTGCTTCGCGCTCTACGCCGACGTCCCGGGTGCACGCCGCAAGCAGGCGCTGCGCAGCGACCACGCCGCCCCGGACGCGGTGCCGCAGGTCGTCCTCGAGGCCACGGTCGGCGGGCGCCGGCTGCGCATCACCCGCTCCCCAGGGTGGTACCGCCCGAAGAAGCGTGGCGGCGGCACGACCCGGGTCCAGCCGGCGGTGGTCCTCGAGGAGCGTGTCGGCGGGTCCTGGACCGCCCTCAGCACGCGGCACGACGAGGTCGCCGACGTCGTCCTCGACGCCCTCGGGATGGGGCTCAAGCAGTTCGCGTCGGTCGTCATGCTCCCGCAGGGCGACTTCGCGGCCTTCCTGCGGGCCACCCCCGAGGAGCGGCGCGAGATCCTCGAGCGGCTCTTCGACATCGGGGTCTACTCCGACGTCGAGCAGTGGCTGGCCGACGCCCGCCGTGACGGTGCGGCCGCCCTCGAGGCCGCCCGGCTCGGGCTCGACGCCGACCTCGTCCGGCTCGACGACGTCCTCGGGTCGGTGCGGCCCGAGGCCTCCGACACCGGCGAGGACGGCGACGGCACCGGGCCCACCCTGGCCGAGACCCCGCTCGCGGCGCTCCCCGACCGGCTGTCCGAGGTCGCCGCCGGGCTCGCCGACCGGCTCACCGCCTCGCTGGCGACCCTCGACGCCGCCGAGTCCCTCGAGGTGCAGGCGACCGCGCGGCTGACCGCGGCCCGCGAGCTGCTCGGGCTCCGACGCCGCGGCGAGCAGGCCCGGGCCCGTCTCGCCGAGCTCGACGCCACCGCCGACGAGCACGCCGAGCGGGTCCGCGCCCTCGACGCCGCCGACCGCGCGGCCGGGGTGCGGGGTCACCTGACGGCCGTGTCGCGGCTGCAGGCCGATGCCGACGCGCGCGAGGCCGAGCTCGACCGCCTCCACGACGCGGTCGCCGCGCTCGGCGTCGAGGTGCCCGACCACGGGTCGGCCGAGCTCGCCGAGCGGGCTCGGGGTCTCGACGACGTCGCCGCCGCGCTGGCCCGCGACACCGTGACGGCCCGAGAGCTCGCCGCCGGACTCGAGCAGGGGGCCGAGCGCCGCACCGAGCTCGAGGCCCGCCGCGAGAGCCTGGCCGCAGAGCTGCCGGTGCTGCGCGAGGCCGTCGAGACCGCAGCGCAGGAGGTCGCCCGGCTCGCCGGAGACGGCGCGCGCGTCGACGACCTCGCCGCCGCCGTCGCCGAACAGGAGGGACGGCTCGCCCTGCACGACGGCATCGACTCTGATCTCGCCACGGTGGAGGCCCTTCAGCCCGAGCTGCTCGCGGCGCGGACCGCGTTGTCCGACAGCCTCTCCGGGCTCATCGCCCTCCAGCAGCGCCGCCTCGACGAGATGGCCGCCGAGCTCGCCGGCACCCTCGCCGACGGCGCGCCCTGCCCCGTCTGCGGGTCGGCCGAGCACCCCGTCCCGGCGGTCGCGGTCGACCCCGTCACGGCCGAGCAGCTCGCTGCCGCCGAGCACGCGGTGACGGCGGCCCGCGCTCTGGCGGCCCGCGTCGAGGGCGAGGTCACCGAGCTCGGCGCGGCGGTGCGCACCCGACTCGACGTGCTCGGCGGCGACTCCCGTGCGGCGGTCGCGAAGGCCCTCGACCTGGTCCGGACCGAGCACGCGGAGGCCGTCCGCTCCGCCGAGGCCCTCGCCGCCGCCACGACGCACCTGCGCTCCACGCGGACCGCCGCCGAGCGGCTCACCGCCGAGCAGGACCGGCTCGAGGCGACGCTCGAGGCGCTCGACGAGCGGCTCACCGAGGTCGCCCTCGAGGCCGAGTCCACCGGAGTCCGGCTGGCCGCCGACCTCGAGGCCCACGCCGGGTGCCCCTGCGGCGGCGGCGCCGACCCGCGGCGGCACGCCCGCGTCCGGGGCGCCCTCGCCGACCTCGCCGCCGGTGGCTCGGCCGTGCTGGAGGCCCGGGAGCGGCTCGACGCCGCCGCCGCCGACCTGTCGACGGCGCTCGGCGAGAGCGGGTTCGACACA
>JAESFK010000536.1_pt1 | contig 18098 bp, 15 predicted proteins | sample 9269391 | NCBI WGS metagenome assembly JAESFK01 (sample SAMN14506231, study PRJNA617097) | algae metagenome | isolation source: Drouetiella hepatica UHER 2000/2452 and co-occurring heterotrophs from... | place: Slovakia: Slovak Paradise National Park, Hrabusice, Kosice Region | collected 2000-01-01
CCTTCGATTCCGCTGATCCTGTATTCGCTCGTCAGCAATGTCTCGATCGCCGACCTGTTCACCGCCGGCATCCTGCCCGGGATGCTGATGGCAGGCGGCTTCGTGCTCCTGTGCAACTACATCGCCCGCAAGCGCGGCTATGTCTCGGCCGAGCATCCCGTCGGCAGGCGGGAATTGATGCGCCTCGCCTGGCGCAGCATGCCGGCGCTGCTGATGCCGGTGATCATCCTGCTCGGCCTGCGCTTCGGCATCGCGACGCCGACCGAGATCGCGGTGCTCGCGGTGCTCTACGCGCTGGTTCTCAGCCTGGTACTCTACCGCGACATGAGCTGGGGTCGCTTCCGGGCGAGCATGGTCGAGGCCGGCGTCGCGACCGGCGTCGTAATGCTCGTCATCATGGGTTCGGCCATCGTCGGCTGGATCCTGACCTTCGACCAGGTGCCGCAGCGTTTCGCCGAATGGGTCGGCGCCACGATCTCCAACCCGTTCCTGGTCATCCTCGCCATGAACGTGCTGCTGCTGCTCGTTGGCATGCCGATCGACCTGCCGCCCGCGATCCTGCTGCTCGGGCCGATCTTCGTGCCGCTGGCCGCGACGATCGGGCTCGACCCGGTCCAGCTCGGCATCATCATGGTGCTGAACCTCGGCATCGGGCTCTACACCCCGCCGATCGGGACGACCCTGTTCATCTCGACCTCGATCGCCCGGACGAGCCTCGGCGAGACGACGAAGGAACTCTGGCCCTTCTTCGGCGTCGCCATGCTGGTCCTGCTACTGATGAGCTATGTGCCGGCCCTGACCATCTACTGAGTGCGCAGGCAGCCCTGACCGGCGTAGGCGCGGCGCGGAATCGAGGCCCTCACGCGTGGCTTGCCGTCAGCGCCGCACGCGACAGGCTCAAGAAGCCGATGTCGTGCCGGGTCGTGCCGTCACCGCTGGCGAGATCGGCGATGATCTCCCCGATCACGCTGCAGAACTTGTAGCCGTGCCCCGAGCAGGGCGAGACGAGCACGACCTGTGCATGGGCCGGGTGACGGTCGAGGATGAAATGCTCGTCGGGCGTGTTGGTGAACATGCAGCTGCGCAGAGCCATGGTCGCGCCGCTGCCCTGCGGGAAATAGCGCTGGCTGAACGCCCTCAGCAGCCGCTCGTCCTCGGCATCGGGCTCGCGCCTGACATCGTCGGCGCGGCTGGTTTCGCCGCGATGGTGATAGCGCCCGAATTTGAAACCCGGCACTTCGTAGATCGGAAAGCCGTAATAGCGGCCTTCCTCGACCTGGAGGTTGAAGACGGGGAAGCGGTCGAGCGCGAAAAGCTCCGGCCGCTGCGGCTGGAGCCAGGCCAGCACCTGTCGTTCGGGGACCGCGACCGGCCGGAGCGAGGGTTCGAGGTCACCGATCCAGGCGCCGGCCGCCAGCACCAGCCGCGCGGCCTCGTAGCGGCCACGGTCGGTCGTCACGACGATGCCATCGCCACCGGGCCTGGCCTCCCAGCCGAGTACGGCTTCGCGGGCATGAATCTCGGCCCCATGGGCCTGGGCGGCGCGAACATGCGCCACGATGGCCCGCTCGCTGGCGATCAGCCCGCCGCGCTCCTGGAACACCGCGCGATGCGACGACGGCAGGCGATAGCCCGGATAGCGTGCATTGACCTCGTCGCCCGTAAGAACCTCGTGAGGCAGATCGTGCAGGCGAGCGGAGGTCAAGGCGCCCTGGAAGAGCGCATCATCCTCCGGGCTGGCGTCGATCGAGCCGGTGATGACGAGAAGTTCCTCGCCCGTCGCCTCTTCGATCTCGCCCCAGAGTTCGTAGGCCCGCCGCAGCAGCGGCACATAGGCGGGGTCCTCGTAGTAGGGCATGCGGATGATCCGGCTGATGCCGTGCGACGAGCCCAGATTGTGGGGAATGTCGAAGCGCTCGAGACCCAGGACCTTCACGCCACGCCGGGCGAGATGCCAGGCAGCGGCGCTTCCCATGCCTCCGATCCCGACGATGATCACGTCATGGGTCATTCTCGACACGTCCCCCGCCATTGCCTGCGATGCCGGCGTTCCGCCAGCCATCTCAATCTACGCGATATCGCAGCCACGGCATCACCCGCCAGCGAGAAGAGGCAGCTCGGCAGGGGATGAACGCCGGCTCTGAGCCCGAACAATGGTGTCGTGCGCGCCGGAATTCGCTCGGCTGGCCTTCTCCCATCAACGCGACGTTCGATGCGAAGGCCGGACCGATTTGCAACAGGTCAGAGCAAAAGGCCTATCGTCCTTGACGCGATCATGCCGCACGCGCAGGCTTTGCGAGGGTAGGCGTCTTGGGGTGCTTGGGGCTGGTCATGTTGTTCGCGTTCGGCCCATCCGGCACATTGCCGCCATCGTCTCGATCCGATGTATCGAAGCGCTTCGGCTTCGCCCGAATCCGGGTTCTGCCTGCGGCGATGATCGCCATGGGCGTAGGCCTGGCCGGCTGCGCGGGCGATGTTCGCGGCGTCCTCGCGCCGGTCGCCCATGGCGCGCCCGGGACGAGCAAGGTCACCATGCTGGTCGCGACCACGCGCTCCGCCGACCCTGATCAGGGCGTACTGTTCTCGGGCGCGCGCGGCCCTTCCGCCTATGCCGAAATCACCGTGTCGCTGCCGCCGCCAGACAAGCGCAAGGTCGGCGAAGTCCAATGGCCGAGCCGCCTGCCCGGCGATCCGGCCACCGAGTTCGTGACGCTCAAGGTCGACAAGCTCGAGCGGCCGGCAGTGCTGGCGCGGCTGCACAGTGCCGTCGCCAAGGTCCCGAAGCGCCGCGTCATGGTCTTCGTTCACGGTTTCAACAACCGCTTCGAGGACGCGGTCTACCGCTTTGCCCAGATCGTCCATGATTCCGGCGCCCCTACGGTGCCGGTGCTGTTCACCTGGCCCTCGCAGGGCTCGCTGTTCGGCTACGGCTATGACCGCGAGAGTGCCAACTACTCGCGCCACGCCCTCGAAAGCCTGCTCCAGGCATTGGCGAAGGACCCTGCGGTCGGCGAAGTCTCGATCCTCGCCCACTCCATGGGCAACTGGGTGACGCTGGAGGCGCTGCGGCAGATGTCGATCCGCAACCGGCAGATCCCGCCCAAGATCGCCAATGTGATGCTGGCATCGCCGGACGTCGACATCGACGTGTTCTGGACGCAAATCCAGGAAATGGAAGGCCGGCGGCCGAATTTCACCCTGTTCGTCTCGACCGACGACCGGGCGCTTGCGGTCTCGCGCCGGGTCTGGGGCAGCACGGCAAGACTGGGCGCGATCGACCCGGACGCTGAGCCCTACAAGACGAAGCTCGAAGGCGCGAAGATCACTGTTCTCAATCTGAGCAAGCTGCGCACCGGCGACAAGCTGAACCACGGCAAGTTTGCCGAAAGCCCCGAGGTCGTGAAGCTGATTGGCACGAGGCTGGTCGAAGGCCAGCCGATTACGGATTCCCGCGTCGGCATCGGCGAGCGCCTGATGCAGGTCACCGGCGGCGCCGCGGCTGCCGTCGGCACGGCTGCTGGCCTCGCCATCGCGGCGCCGATCGCCGTCATCGACCCCAACACGAGGCGCAACTTCCACGACAAGGTCGATCAGGTTGGCCGTACGATGCAGGATGTCGGCGAAGCGACGGGCGATGCCATCCGCGCACCAGCCGAGGCGGTCGCGTCGCCTTCGATGTGAGGCTCGAAAGGGTCGGCGGGGACGACCCGCCGCTCGTCAATCCTCGTCTTCGCGTGCCCTGCCGGTTTCGACGAGGATTTCGCGTTTGCCGGCGTGGTTGGCGGGGCCGACGATGCCCTCGTTCTCCATCCGCTCCATGATCGAGGCGGCGCGGTTGTAGCCGATCTGGAGGCGGCGCTGGATGTAGGAGGTCGAGGCCTTCTTGTCGCGCAGCACCACCGCCACCGCCTGCTCGTAAGGGTCGTCGCTCTCGGCCTGGCCCATGCCGGTCTTGTCGAAGACCGCGCCGTCCTCGCCCTCGGCCGCCTCCTCCTCCTCGGAGGTGACGGCGTCGAGATATTGCGGCCGGCCTTGCGTCTTGAGATGCGCGACGACCTTCTCGACCTCGGCATCCGAGACGAAGGGGCCGTGCACGCGGGTGATGCGCCCGCCGCCGGCCATGTAGAGCATGTCGCCCTGGCCGAGCAGCTGCTCGGCGCCCATCTCGCCCAGGATCGTGCGACTGTCGATCTTCGAGGTCACCTGGAAGGAGATCCGCGTCGGGAAGTTCGCCTTGATCGTGCCGGTGATGACGTCGACGGAAGGCCGCTGCGTGGCGAGAACCACATGGATGCCGGCGGCGCGCGCCATCTGGGCGAGACGCTGGATCGTGCCCTCGATCTCCTTGCCGGCGACCATCATCAGGTCGGCCATCTCGTCGACGATCACGACGATGTAGGGCAGAGGCTCGAGGTCCATGACCTCCTCCTCGTAGATCGCCTCGCCGCTGTGCTTGTCGAAGCCGGTCTGGACCGTGCGCGTGATGACCTCGCCTGCGGCCTTCGCCTCGACCACGCGGGCGTTGAAGCCGTCGATGTTGCGCACCGAGAGCTTCGACATCTTCTTGTAGCGCTCCTCCATCTCGCGCACCGCCCATTTCAGGGCGACGACCGCCTTCTTCGGGTCGGTGACGACGGGGGTGAGCAGATGCGGGATGCCGTCATAGACGGAGAGCTCGAGCATCTTCGGGTCGACCATGATCAGCCGGCACTGCTCGGGCTTCAGCCGGTAGAGCAGCGACAGGATCATGGTGTTGATCGCCACCGACTTGCCCGAGCCGGTGGTGCCGGCGACCAGCAGATGCGGCATGCGCGCGAGATCGACGATCACCGGCTCGCCGCCGATGGTCTTGCCCAGTCCCAGAGCGAGCTTGTGCTTCGAGCTCTCGAAATCCTGGCTCGCGAGCAATTCGCGCAGGAAGACCGTCTCGCGCTTGGCGTTGGGCAACTCGATGCCGATCGCGTTCTTGCCCTGCACCACCGCAACCCGCGCCGAGATCGCGCTCATCGAACGCGCGATGTCGTCCGCCAGCGAAATCACCCGCGACGACTTCGTGCCCGGCGCAGGCTCAAGCTCGTACAGCGTCACGACCGGGCCGGGGCAGGCCTGGACAATTTCTCCACGGACATTGAAGTCTTCGAGCACACCCTCCAGAAGCCCCGCATTCTGCTGCAGGACCTCGGTTGGAACGGTGGCCTCGAGCGCCAGCATGGGCTCGGTCAGGAAGCTGAGCGGCGGCAGCTCGAACGCGACGGGTTGAGAGAGAACCGGCGCCGTTGCCGCGGCGATCTCGCCAGGCCTGGATGCCCGGCGCCGGGGAGCCTGCGCCGCCGCCTCCCGGGCTTTTCGCGTGACGACGACACCGTTCGCAGGGATCGGATTGTCACCGCTCCCGGGCGAGGCCATCGCGGGCCGGATGCCCTGCCCCGCGCCGTCCCAGGCCTGAGGCGAGAGCTTGACGCTCACGCTGTAGACCGGGGTCGCCATCGCGCTCGCCCATTGCGCGGCGGGAGCGGCCATCGGTACACGGCCAGCGACCGGATTGCGGGCACGGACCAAAGGCGCTTTGGCGGCAACAGGCGCCGGCGCGACCTGGATCGTCGCGCTGGGCTCGCGGACCTCGAGCACGGCGTGAACTTCATCGGGAGCGGGGTCGGACAGCCCTTCCCAGAAGGCGAAATCCGAGATGTTGGCGAAGGGGGTCGGCGGCGCCGGATGATCCGGCGGCGCGCCCGATTCATCCTGAAGCTGTATCTCTGCGCTGTCCGATTCAGCGGCGTGCAGTTGCTCGCCCGGATGCGGTCCAAGTCCAGCCGTCGCCTCCGGCGGCGCCGAAGGCTGCTCCTCCGCGTCCGCCGTTCTGGCCCAGACCTGCTTCACAAGGCGGTTCGGCGTGCGCCAGTAGCGAACCTGAGACGGCTCCGGCTGCGCAACCGCGGCAGGATTTTCACTGCGGGCCGTCGCGCCGATGTCATCGACGCCCGCCGTGGCTTGCCGCACCTGCTCGTGGCCAGCCACTGGGTTGGCCCGATTGAAGCGCGGCGGCACGGGCGACCTCGGAAACGGCGCGGTATCGGGATCGGGACGCCTGGGCCGACCGGGCACCGCAAGGCCGGCGGGCCGCTCCGTTCCCAAGGAATAAAACCCTTCGGAATCAACATCTTGCGTCAAGCTATACAGATCGGACTTACGCATATGATACCGTCAACTCAAAGGCTCTAATCGCCTGCAACGCCTATCGGGGCAGGGTTAAGAGGCCATGAACAACGCGCCGAAAGCCGCGCGGGCATCGCTTGCCGTGACCTCTTGTCACCTCGCGCGGCTGCGGGGATCGGACGCGTCGCGGAGCGCATCGCCGAGCAGGTTGAGCGCCAGCCAGGGCGCAAAGATCACCACGAGGACAATCACCGCGAGCAGGACGGGCCCGACCCAGGCGAGCCTGTTTTGCGAGAAGGCGAGCCAGAGGCCGCCTGGCCGCATCTCGACGGTCGTGGTGGCAGCGGTGCTCATGTGTACTTCACCCTTGGATCGACGAGGCCGTAGGCCATGTCGGTCAACGTGTTCACGACGATCACGCACGTACCGATCGCGATCGTCAGCACGCCCGGCAGCGTCCAGCCAGGGAACGGCGCCGGGCACTCCTGTGCGTCGGTGGCGAGGATCACTGCCCTGGCACCGACGCGCGCCCTCCCCGCGTGACGACGGCGCGAAAGCCGAGCTCGATCTGCCAGAGCTGGCTTTCCGGCTCATAGACCGTGCGGCAGGCCCGGAAGGCGGCAGCGCGATCTACCCGACCCCGTAGGCCGCGCCGAGCCGGGCGAGGCGCCGCCTGGCAGCGACCGTCTCGACCCCGCGCCAGATCTGGCCGCCGGGCGCCGGCTGATCGTCGCGCCCCCCGCGCAGAATGGCCGTGGCGGCGGGCGGTGAGGGCGGCCGCCATGCCGGCCGGGCCTGCGCCGACGATCGTCAGATCGGTCTCGTTTGCGTTCTCTTGCGCGTGCGGCGGGCCATCACGATCACGACGAGCGCAGTCACTCCGCGGCGCGCGCGACCATCAGCCCCTGCTCCGGCGTCCATCTGATGTCGTCGAGGGGATAGACCGGCCGAGTTTGCTCGAAGGGCAGATCCTGGGGCCGGAATGCGGTCATGCCGGCAGTATCGACGGTCATCGGCACGGCGCTCCCCGCGAATGAGAGCTTGTAGTGGTTCGCGGAACGCGCGACGACCACCTTCTGCGATGCGACCGGAAGCCCGACCGCCGCGTAGAAGGCCGGGTCATGGACGTTTGGCACCAGTGTCGTCACGACGACATTGAGCAGCCCGGCCGTCAGCACCGCGTAGTCGCCGAAATCCGCCTCGACGCCCGCCATGTACGGGCCGTCATTGACGAAGCGCGCCCGGCCCAGCCGCGTCACCCGCCACTCCGTCTGCAGGGGGCGCAGGTTCTCGTTGATGCTCGCACCGATAGAAAGGTCGAGGATCGCGCCGATGCCCGCAGCGCTGGCAGCGGCGACAGCCTTGGGGTCGTAGACCGCCGTCGCGACCGCCAGATCCGGGAATTGCTCCAGAGCCACACGGGCGATCTCGACGGAGTCGCCGGGGCCCGCTCCCAGCACCCGGTCGCCCTGATCGCCCAATACGAAGGGCGTGGAGGCATCACGTGCCAGCGCGAGCACCTCCGCGACACCCGGCAATTTCTCGGTGAAACGGTGCCGGGCATCCCAGAGCACCGCCGCCAGCGCCTGCGACGCGGCCTGCCCGATGCCGCTGCCATCGTCATAGGCGAGCACGGCCTGCCCGGCTCGCGGCCCGTCGATGAAGGGATGGATGTTGAAGATCGAGAGCTCGACGAGACCTGGCCTGGTGCGCCACTGGTCGGCCTGCGCGCAGATCGAGCGCATCGGTTCGGCCGTGGTCTCGTCGCTGCCGCGCATGAGGAAGGGCACGAAGGTCACCGCTACCGAAGGCTTTGGCGCGCCACGCAGGATGCCGTCGAGCAGCGCCAGCGCCCGCTCCCCGGTTTCGACCATGTCGGCATGGGGCTGCGTGCGATAGCCGGTCATGATCGTCGCACTGCGCACCATCCGCTCGGTGAGATAGGCGTGCAGATCGAGTGCGACGGCGATCGGCATGTCCGGACCGACGGCCTCCCGCAGGCGTTCCAGCAGCTCCCCTTCCGTGTCGATGCAGTCCTGGGCGATCGTCGCGCCGTGCAACTCCAGGCAAATGCTGGCGAAACCGCCCTGTCCGGCCTTCGCGACAAATTCGGCCACGATCTCGTCGAAGAGATCCTGCGCGACCGGGCCGCCGGGTCGTGCCCGCGCGCCGAGCACGGGCACGCATTCATAGCCGAACCGGTCCGCCGCCCGCACGATGCCGCTGAAGGCCGTCTGCGATTGCCGCGCCAGCGCCAACAGCGGCTCGCCGCGCAGGATCTGGAACTCGTCGCGGTCGGTGATGACCGGATTGAACGAATGACCCTCATGCCAGAGCTGGCCGACCAAAATCCGTGGTTTCGACATGGCGATGCTTTCGTCGGAGAGCGACAACGGACGACGTGCCGGACAGGTCCGGCGCTGGGCCGGCTAACCCGCCGCTTCGAGCGGCCGCACGGGGGTTCGGTGCCAGCCCTCGTCGTGCTTGCTCCAGTACGCCTGCTTCAGCTTGAGCGAGATCGGCCCGGGCCTGTCGTTGCCGAGGATGCGCCCGCCGATCCGGGAGGCCGGCATCACGCCGCCCGCAGTGGTCGCCAGGAAGACCTCGTCGGCCATCTCGATCGCTGTGCCCGGGACCGGCTCGACCGCCGCCTCGATGCCCAGCTCGGCACAAAGCTCCAGCACCGATTTGCGGGTGATGCCATGCAGGGCGCCGCGATCGGGCGTGCTCACCTTGCCGTCCTTGACGATGAAGACGTTGAAGCCCGGCCCCTCCGTGAGGAACCCTTGCGCATCGCAGAGCAGCGCCGTGTCGAAACCTTCGTCATGGGCCTCCAGCAGGCCCGACGTCAGGTCGTTCCACTGGTAGTTCTTCACCGTGGGGTCGACGCTCGCATCCGGCACGCGAGGCGTCGAAGCGATCCAGATATGGGCGCCGCGCTCCTGCACGTCCTTCGGGATCACATCGATCCAGGGCAGCGCATAGGCGATAAGGTGATTGTCGCAATCGGCGGGACGGCGGGAGCCGGCGATCCGCGGCCGCCCGCGCGAGGCGACCATGGCGACATAGGCGTCGGACAGGCCACTCAGCGCCACGCAGCGATGCAGGATCGCCTCGATCGCCGCCCGATCCTCCGGCGGCCGGATGCGGCGCTGCTGCATCGAATGTTCGAAACGATCGAGATGGTCGTCGAGACGGAAGAAGCCGTTCCTCACGACATGGACGACGTCATAGACGACGTCGGATCGGGTGAATCCCCAATCGGTCACCGGCAGCGTCGCCTCGGCGATCGGAACAAAACGGCCCCGGACATAAGCCGCTCCGTCCGCATAAGATGGGGTGGTCATGCCTTGCCTCCTGGAGGGGCCTCGACGTCTCAGTTTCGGCCCCGCCGATGCGAGCCGCGATTCCGCTGGGTATCACTGTCCCCCGGCCAACCCCTCTCCGCTACCGACGCATACGCGCATCAGCTCCGCGTGAAGACGAGAGCTCGCTCAGGCGCGCATGCCCGGCGCGGTCAATGCCTGATCTCCACGGTCTCGCCGAGACGCAGCATCTCGAAGTCCGAAATCAGGATTTCGAGTTCGACGGTCCAACGCCCCCGCACGGGCAGGCTCAAATCCTTGACCCGCCAGATGCCGTCCTCGCCGCGTATCGCCGGTCGCTCGATCGCCTCGATGCCGGCGGCCGCGTTGGAGAGCCCAATGCGCAGTTCCTTGGCAGCCAGCGCGCCGAACTCGCCGTTCATCAGCACGATCTCGACCGCGACGGGGCCGACCCGCCCCGGCATCAGCGTGACGTCGGCCATCGCCTTGAGCGTGTGGATATGGACCGAGGCCGGCTGGTTCGCGGCAATGGCGAGCGCGCGCGGTGGCGGCGTGAAGCGCCAGAGCGCCGCCGTGCCGAAAACCGCCAGCATCACCAGGATCTCGGCCGCGATCACGCGCCGAAGCTGCGCGAGAGAAGCGCCTTCGCCGGCCCTGGCGCGGCTCGTCAGGCGGAAGCGGTTCCAAGCGGCGAGGCCGAACAAGCCGGCGACGAGCGCAAGCTTGACCAAAAGCACGCAGCCATAGGCCGTCGCCACCAGCGCGCCGGGCGTCTCGACCTGCACGATGGCAAGCACGGCGCCGCTGCCGGCGATGACCGCGACGATCCAGGGGATTCGCCGCGAGAACCTGTCGAGGGCGCCGGCGGCATCGGCGCCCTGCAAGGCGACCAGCAGAGGCCAGAGCGCTCCCGCCCAGGCCGCGATACCGACCGCATGAAGGAAAACCGCCGGCCGCATCAGCGCCTGCGGCTCGGCCGCACTGGCATGGCCACTGACTGCCAGCGCCGCGCCGACGCCGATGAGGGCCAGGACTGCGAAACCTCGGGCGAGACCGACGCGCAAGGCGAGCGACGCCAGCCCCGACACGAGCGCGAGAGCAGCGACGAGCACCGTGCCCCCGAAGCTGCTGCTGGCCGCGGAAGCCCAGACCGCCCGGTCGAGCAGGTTTGCCGGCGAGGCCGCGAGCGCATCGAGCCCCTGGGCCGCCAGTGCCAATGGCAAGGCGACAAGCCCTAGGACGAGCACCGCTCGCGACGCTCGTCGCGCTGACGGGGAGAGTGGTCCGACCCAGGTCGAGAAGGCCACGCCGCCGACGCCCAGAAACAGACCGAGATAAAGCCCGACCTTGCCGAGCCAGAGCGCGACGCGGACGACGGGATCGCCTTGCGTCGTCACAGGCGGCGCGGTCGCGCTGGGCTCGCCGACGGAGAAGACGATGGCCCCTCCGACCGGGTGGCCGTCCTCCGAAACCACGCGCCAGCTCAGGACATGCGTGCCGTTGCCAAGGCCGGCCGGCGTCTCGATCACCAGCGTCCGGTCCTTGAGTGCGTAGCGCGAAAGCGACTGCGTCGTGCCATCGGGCCCGACCAGCTTCAGGACCAGCGGCGACACCGGCTCGCTGAAGCTCAGCGTCATCCGTGCAGGCGCGCTTGCCACGACGGCGCCGTCGGCAGGCGATGCGGCGATCAGCGCGGCATGCGCGAAGGCCGGCCCGGCCGTCGCGATGGCGACGAACACGCAACAGAGCAGGATGAGCGCGAGGCGGAGGCGAACGGCCATGATGCATCCTAGCGGCCGGGCGCGAGGCCCGGCCGCTTCGACAGGTTCACTTTTTCGGGGTGAGCTTCAGGCCCGGCGCAGGGAACTTGTAGTCATCCGAGACCTTGCCGGCGGCGGGGATCTCGATCCAGCGCTCGACGGCGCCGCCCTCGCATTCCTGCACGATCGGGACGTAGAGCGTCGTGTCGGGCTTGAGATCGGTGGTCAGATAGGCGCGGAAGACGAACTCGTCATAGTGCTCGTCGAGCAGCTTGCCGCCGCTCCAGACCACCTCCTTGACGCCCTCCGAGGTCGGCGTGCCGTAGTAGTCATAGGCCTTGTCGTACTTGCCCTTGACCGTATCCAGCGACCAGCCGGCCTTGGGCATCGGCTTGACCGCGATCACGCCCTCCGGGATCTGGACGCGGACCTTGGTGGTGGCTGCGCCCTTGCAGCCATGGGGAACGCGCGCCACGGCCTTGTAGGTCGAGCCGACCGAGGCGGCCTGGGTTTCGAGGGTCACATGCGCGAGAGCCTGCGAGGCGCCGAGCGCCAGGACCGCTGCGGTGATGAGAGGAAGCTTGGACATGATGGTTTCCTTCGGGATGGGCCCGATGGGGCCAGGAGAGCTTGGCCCGCTAACAGGCAGGCCGGAGTGTGAGCCCGCGCCGACAGCGCAAGCCGATCGCGTTCTGCGCCGCAGGATTGCGGACCGAATGAGCAGCTCGGTGCGTCAGCGGGTGACGGTGCATGGGTTCAGCGCGCGCTGGGCGGGACGGCAGGCGACATGATCGTGAAAGATCAGCGCTTGGCCGGCCGGGTTCCGATTGATGCGAGCAAGCCGGCCAGCGTCGTTGGACGCGCGCCGGTCGTATCAGGCTTCGGAAGGGGGGGCTCGCGGGTTCGCAGGCGACCTACCGGCGACATAACCGAGCGGGGCGTCGAGGTGGCGCGCGAACGCGATCAGGTCGATGGCGCGATGGACAACCGGCAGATAGGCGCCGGTCGCCGGCGGCTCACCCGCGCCCGAGAAGGCAGAGCCCAGGATGCAGCAGGACATCTGGTCGTGCTGCGCGGTTCCTTGATCGGAATGGCCGCCCGGCGGCATCTCGCCCGATGCGCAAAGCGTCATCGCCAGGGTACGATCGAGGCTCATGCCAGAGGCATGAGCTCCTGACGCCATCCCAGCGAACACCGCCTGGAGCACGAGCAGATAGGCCACGGCAATCGCGACCAAACGGCTTGAACAGGCTCTGTGGCGCAAAGCGGACAAGAACGGCTCCCCTTTGCGCATCGATAGCACCGGCCACCGCGCGATCAAGCGGAAATGGCAGCGCGGATCGACGTATCAGCCGGCCGTCCTGCGGCCAACGATCCGGCGACGAATTCATGCCAAGGCAAGCGGACCCAGCAAACGAATATTCTAGCCGAGAGATGTACTAAGAAAACTCTCCCTCGCGCGCTCGGGCTAGCATCGCGGCAGCGGCGTGCTTGCCGCGCGATGCACGCTGGGGAGCCGGGCATGTCACACGGGATCGAACGCCGTTCCTTCTTGAAAGCGTCTGCCGCTTTCGCGGCAAGCGCCACCGGTACCTTCGCCTGCGTCGAGATCGCAAGTGCTGCGCCGATCGAAGTGCCAACCGTCGACCGGCTGTCGCTGCGCGTCCTGATCGACTCGGCGCATGACCAGTTCCTCAGGCCCAGCACCGTCCAGGGGGTACAGCATATCCCGCCGGGCTCCGGCCGCGGCGCTGACTACAGGCAGGTGCTGCACAATCAGTGGGGCCTGTCGCTCTTCCTCGAATCCCAGCGGGACGCGGAGGCGCGCACCATCCTGCTCGACTTCGGCTACAGCCCTGATGCACTGCTGAACAATATCGGCATCCTGAAGATCGATCCGAGCAAGGTCGATGCGCTGATCGTCAGCCATGGCCATCACGACCACTACGGCGGGCTGAACGGCTTCCTCGCGAAGTACCGGGATGCACTCGCGCCCGACCTCAAGCTCTATGCCGGCGGTGAGGATAATTTCTGCCACCGCGTCAGCCCGGCCGCCACGCAGGGGCAGTTCACCGATTTCGGTCAGCTCGACCGCCGCGACCTCGTCGCGCAGAAGGTGACGACGGTGCTCTGCGAGACGCCCACCGTCGTCGCCGGCCATGCCTTCACCACGGGCCAGATCAAGCGCCGTTCGATCGAACGCATCCTGCCCAACACCTTCGTCGAGCGCGGCATCAAGGACGGGCTCGGCTGCGACGCCGGCCACTACAGCGCCGCCGAACTCGCCGGCAAGCCGATCCCGGACGAGCATGTCCACGAGCATGCGACCTGCTTCAACATCAAGGGCAAGGGCCTGGTCGTGATCAGTTCCTGCGGCCATGTCGGCATCGTCAGCTCGGTGCGGCAGGCGCAGGAGGTCTCCGGCGTCGAGAAGGTGCACGCCATCGTCGGCGGCTTCCATCTCGGACCGGCGCCGAAGGAATATCTGCAGCAGGTCGTCGCCGAGGTCGGCAAGCTCAAGCCCGATGTCGTGATCCCGATGCATTGCAGCGGGCTCAACTTCGCCCTCGAGGCGCAGGCGCAGCTTCCCGACAACGTCATCGTTCCCACGACCGGCAGCCGTATCGTCTTCGCGTCCTGAGATGCGCGCCCGCAGTCGCCCCTCATCGCCCGTCACGCTCTGGCATCTCGCGCTCGTCCTGGCCTTCGCGCTGCTGTTCGCGGTGGTCGGCTCAGGGCTCGTGCGGGCGCAGGAGCCAGCGCGACGCTCAGCCGCGGAGCTGATGGACGTGCTGATGTGGAACCGCGAGCCCGTCGGCGGGCCGTTCTCCCTGACCGACCACAGCGGCACGACGCGTAGCGAGGCAGATTTTCGCGGCAAGCTGATGCTGGTCTATTTCGGCTTCACCTACTGCCCCGACATCTGCCCGACCGATCTGGTGGAGATCAGCCGCGCGCTCGATCAGCTCGGCCCCGCCGGCGAGATCATCCAGCCGCTCTTCATCACGCTGGATCCTGAGCGGGACACGCCGGAGCACCTCGCAGGTTATGTCCCGCTCTTCCATCCGCGCCTCATCGGGTTGACCGGGAGTGCAGACGCGATCCGCCAGGCCGCCGACGCCTACAAGGTGTTCTACCGGAAGGTCGAGACCGGCGGCGGCGACTACACGGTCGACCACAGCGCCTACATCTACCTGCTCGATGCGGAGGGCCGTTATCTTGGCTTCTTTCCGCCGAACACGTCGGCCGAGCGCATGCTGACGATCATCCGCTCGCATTTGCCCCGCGGCTGAGAGGCGTCGGCGCGAGACGATTGCGTCGAGCAAGCAATACCCCGGCCGGCCGTCGGTCGAAGCTCCCGACATGCCCGCCCGGCGCGGCTCGTCCAGCCCGGATCGATGCCGGCAGAATTCCTTCCTCCAGACTGAAGTCGTACGACTATCTTTTTCCCCGCGTCTCCCGAACAAAAAAATTCTATACGGCTTCCGCAAAGCGGCCTCCGGCGAAATGATCTTGCTCCCTTACGTCACTTCGAGCGCCCCCCATCTCGGGGAACGTCCGACGAACCGGAGCCCGGTCATGTCCGCCCTCACCACCTTGCGTCGCACCGTTGCGGTGCTTGCAGCCACCGTCGCCCTTGCCGGTACGGCCTTCGCCCAGTCCGACGCGCTGGTGACGACCGAATGGCTCGAAAAGAACCTCGACAATCCGAAGGTTCGGATCGTCGAAGTCAGCGTCGAGCCCGGCCTGTTCGAGCGCGGCCACATCCAGGGCGCGCAGAACGTCGTCTGGCACACCGACCTCGTCGACACCGTCGAGCGCGACATCGCCAAGCCCGAGAAGTTCCAGGCACTGGCCCGCAAGCTCGGCATCGACAAGGACGTGACCGTCGTACTCTACGGCGACAGCAACAACTGGTTCGCGGCCTGGGGCGCCTGGGTGTTCGACATCTACGGCCTGCGCGACAACGTGAAGCTGCTCGATGGCGGTCGCAAGAAATGGGAGCTGGAGAAGCGCCCGGTCTCGACCAATCCGCAGCCGGCCAAGGCCTCGAGCTTCACTGTCACCGAGCCTAACCGCAAGCTGCGCGCCCGCCTGACCGATGTCGTGGCCACCGTCGAGAAGAAGTCGGATGCCCGCGTTCTCGACATCCGCTCGGCCGACGAATTCTCCGGCAAGATCATCGCGCCGGCCGGCTTCCAGGAACTGGCGCTGCGCGCCGGCCACATCCCCGGTTCGGTGAACGTGCCCTGGGGCCAGGCGGTCAACCAGGCGGACGGCACGCTGAAGTCGCCCGAGGAGCTCAAGAAACTCTACGCCAATGTCGGCATCGATGGCTCCAAGCCCATCATCACCACCTGCCGCATCGGCGAGCGCTCAAGCCACACCTGGTTCATCCTCTCGCGCGTCCTCGGCTATCAGGTTGCCAACTACGACGGCTCCTGGACCGAGTACGGCAACGTCGTCGGCCTGCCGATCAGCAATCCGGCCGGCACGGTCTGGGGCGGCAAGTAAGCCTGCGTCGATCTGATGAGCCTTTCGGATGACAGTGGCGCGCTGGATTACCAGCGCGCCCGCGAACAAGCGGCCGCAGCGGGATTTCCCGCTGCGGATTTCGCCTTTCAACCGCAATGGCGGTTCAGTGCCGCGATCGCGGTCGCCGCCGCACTGGTCGCCGCGATCGTGCTGATCGGGCGTCACGGCGATCCAGCGCCACAGCTCCAGCTTTCGCTCGTCCTCGGGGCGGCCTTCGGCTTCGTCCTGCAGCGCTCGCGCTTCTGCTTCCTCTGCATCTGGCGGGACTGGCTCGACCGGCGCGACCCGCGAGGGCTGCTCGGTATCCTGACGGCGCTGGCCATAGGGATCGCCGGCTACACGTTGATCTTCGGGGCCTGGCTTCCCGACCCCAGCGGAAGCCGGCTGCCGCCCACGGCCCATATCGGTCCGCTCAGCCCAGCACTGCTGCTGGCGGGGCTCGCGTTTGGCGCCGGCATGGCGATCTCCGGCTCCTGCCTCAGCGCGCATCTCTATCGCCTGGGAGAGGGTTCACCGACCGCGCCCTTCGCCCTGATCGGCGCGGTCGGCGGCTTCATCCTCGGCTTCCTGAGCTGGAACGGGCTTTACCTCTGGACGATCTCGGACGCTCCCGTTCTCTGGCTGCCCCGTCAGTTCGGTTATGGCGGCGCGCTCCTGACGGGTATCGTCGTCATTGCCGGTCTTGCCTGGCTCCTGCTGCGCAACGGCACCTTCCCGGAAAGCGATGCGCGCCCGGAGCGCGACCCACTCGTCGCGATCTTCGTTCGACGCTGGCCGGCCTGGCTCGGAGGCCTCTTCGTCGGCCTGATCGGCGTCGCGGCCTATCTACGCCTGTCGCCGCTGGGCGTCACCGCCGAGATCGGCTCGCGCTCACGCCAGCTCGCCACGTCGCTCGACCTCCTCCCTTCCCGGCTGGAAGGTCTCGACAGCTTCCGTGGCTGCGCCACCATCGTTCGTGACGCGCTGCTGACGCCGAACGGCCTGTTCATCGGCGGGCTCGTCGTCGCGGCCCTCGTCGCAGCCCTGCTCGCGGGGGAATTCAAGCCTCGGCTGCCGACCGTCGGGCAGATCCTGCGCGGCCTCACAGGGGGCGTTCTTCTCGGCTGGGGCACGGTCGTCGGCCTCGGATGCACCATCGGCACGCTGCTATCAGGCATTTCTGCCGGCGCTGTGTCCGGCTGGGTCTTCGCCGCCAGTCTGCTCGTCGGCGCGACGATCACGATCAAGCTGGGCAGGCGCTTCGGGCTGGCGCTGTGACGAGCCGTTGAACCGAGCCCGTCACAGCGCTTGGATCGCCGACGGCCCGGCGTCATAGTCGCCGCCATGGGCGGGCGGAACGGTCGCGCGCCGGAGCGAGGGCCGATCACGGTGACGACGACGCCATATCTCGATGCGGTTCTGGTCGACGTGACCGACCAGACGGAGCCGATGGAGTTTGAGCTCGGCCGCTCGTCCGATTGGCAGGACGAGAACCTGATTTATCTCGTCGTCGACGGCCGTTCGCTGATCCTCGACGATGCGACGGGCCGCCAACTCTACAAGGCGATGATGAAACTCGGCGCCTATCTCGGCTACGACCAGCCGTAGCCCGACGTGCTCAGCGCTTCGTCAGCTCGATATCCGGGATCGTCGGCCCGCTCGCAGCGCGCTCGCCATCGACAAAAGCCGGCGACGGCTTTCGCGATATCCGCAGCGCGATATAGATCGCGACGACGAGCGACAGCACCATGATGTAGGCGAGCATGCCCTGGGGCCCCAGGAGCTGCATCAGCGCGGTCGCGGCGACCGGTCCCAGCGCCGAACCGGCACCCCAGAGAAACAGCAACTGTGCGGAGAGGCCGACCGCCCGGTCGCGCCCGATGCGGAAATAGGCATGCGTCACGGCGACGGTGTAGAGCGGCACGCTGCAGCCGCCGATCAGCGCAAACAGGCCGAAAAGCCAGATCCGGCCATGCGCCTCATCGAAGCTCAGAAGCGTGACCAGCAGGGCGGCCGCAACGGCGACGATACTGACGGCGATCAGCATGATGAGACGGCTGGCGACGCGATCCGCCAGCAGGCTCATCGGCCATTGCATCAGCAGGGCGCCCATCTGGACGACTGCCGTGAGCAGGATCGTCGTTCTCTGATCCAAGCCCGACAGGATGCCATAGGCGGGGACCACGCTCGTCAGCGGGCCGCTCACTAGTCCGACATAGAGGCAGCCGACGACGGCGGCGGGCGCGTGCTGCCAAAGCGTGCGCAGCCCGACCGAGACGACCTCGCTCGACTCAGGCCCCCGAGCCCGCGTCAATGCGACCGGGATCAGGGCGATGGAGAA
>JAESFK010000538.1_pt1 | contig 18056 bp, 17 predicted proteins | sample 9269391 | NCBI WGS metagenome assembly JAESFK01 (sample SAMN14506231, study PRJNA617097) | algae metagenome | isolation source: Drouetiella hepatica UHER 2000/2452 and co-occurring heterotrophs from... | place: Slovakia: Slovak Paradise National Park, Hrabusice, Kosice Region | collected 2000-01-01
GTGAACTGCTCGACCACCCGCACCGTGCCGATCTTTGACACGCGGCCGACATCGTTGCGCGCCAGATCGACCAGCATCAGATGCTCGGCGTGCTCCTTGGGATCGGCCAGGAGCTTCTCGGCGAGCTGCTTGTCTTCTTCAGGCGTGGCGCCGCGCCGGATCGTGCCGGCGAGCGGCCTGATCGTGACGGTGTCGTCGCGCAGCCGGACCAGAATTTCCGGAGAAGACCCCACGATCTGGAAGTCGCCATAGTCGAAGAAGATCAGGAACGGCGAGGGGTTGATGCGGCGCAGCGCCCGGTAAAGCGACAGCGGCGGCAGCTTGAACGGCAACGAGAAACGCTGCGACGGCACGATCTGGAAGGCGTCGCCCGCGCGGATGTACTCCTTGCAGGTCTCGACCATCGCCTTGAAGTCTTCCTTCGACATGTTGGCCTGCGGCTCGGGCAGGGCGTCGAGGTCGTCGGCGCTGTCGCGGCGGAAGGGAATGGTGCGCTCGAAGTCGGAGACGGCGTCGGCCAGCCGCTCCTGCGCGGCCTCGTAGGCGGCGTGGGCGCTGATGCCGGTTTGCGGCCAGACCGGCGTGACCAGGGTCACGTTGTCTTCCAGCCGGTCGATGATGCAGATCAGGGTCGGCCGCACCATGATCGCGTCGGGCAGGCCGATCGGATCGGGATTGGTGTCGGGCAGCCGCTCCATGTCGCGGACCATGTCGTAGCCCAGGAAGCCGAACAGGCCCGACGCCATCGGCGGCAGGCCCGCCGGCAGCTCCATCTGGCATTCCTTGATCAGGGCCCGCAGCGTCTCCAGCGGCCGGCCCTCGAGATCCTCGAAGGCCTGGGAATCGCTATGGGCGCGGCGGTTGATCTCGGCCTGACCCTTGCGGCAGCGCCACACGATGTCGGGCTTGAAGCCGATGATCGAATAGCGGCCGCGCACCGATCCGCCTTCCACCGATTCCAGCAGGAAGGAGTTGGCGCGGCCGTCGGCCAGCTTGAGGTAGGCGGAGACGGGCGTCTCGAGATCGGCGACCAGCTTGGTCGAGACGACCTGCGGCGTGCCGGAATCGTAACGCGCCGCGAAGGCGTCGAAGTCGGGCGAGATCGACATGGACGGCTCTCTATTGTTGGGGCGCGAAGGTCGCCTGGAAGGCGGCTTCGTCGACGGTCACGCCGTATTTGGCGCGAAGCGCCGCCACGAGCTGCAGGATCAGGTCGTTCGCCACCATCGTGTCGAGCTGCTTGCCGAAGCGGTCGAGCTGGTCCTTGTCCTTGGCGAGGTCCGGCGGCTCGACGGACTTCACGCGCACCAGCACGCTGCCGTCGCCGGTCCGGACCGATTGCGACTTGTCGGGCGCGAGCTTGAAGAGTTCCTGCACCACCGGCTGGCTGAGATAGTTTCCGGCATCGGCCTCGAAGCGGGTCACCGGCTTGGTGATCCGCGCCTCAAGGCCGAGGTCCTTGGCCAGCGCGACGAAGTCGGTGCCGGCATTGGCCTTCTCGACCGCTTCCTTGACCTTCTCGTCGGCCAGCTTGCGGCGTTCCACGGCCTGCCAGGCCTCGACCACCTTGGCCTCGACTTCGGAAAGCGGCGGCGTGCGCGCGGGCGTGATGCGGTCGGTGTGCACGATGAAATACTCGCCGCGCTGCGTCTCCAGCAGCTCGCTCTCCGCGCTCTCGCGCGTGGAGAAGGCTGCCTGCACCAGTTCGGACGACGCCGGGCCGATCACGACCTGCTTGCCGGCGGCATCCTGGCCGCGCGCATCCACGTTCTCGTAGGTCCGGACCTTCAGGCCGAGATCCTCGGCGGCCGCCTTCATCGACTGCGTCCTGCCCAGCACGCGCTCGAAGTCGGTGACCAGCTTGATGAGCAGGTCGGGCGCCTGCTGCGCCTTCAGGTCCTTCTCGAGCTTTTCCTTGACCTCTTCGAAGGGCACCGACTTGCCGGCCTCGATCTTGTTGATGCGCACGATGTGCCAGCCGAGCGGCGACTGGATCGGCGCCGCGGCAATGCCCTCGGGCAGGCCGAAGATGCCGTCGGCCAGCGGGCCGGGCGGCAGGTCCTTCTTGGTCACGGGACCGAGCTTGATGACGCCGTCGGCGTTGCCGGTCACGTCCTTGGCCGCGTCTTCCAGCGACTTGCCGCCCTGGACGGCGGCGATGATCGCCTTGGCCTTTTCCTCGTTGTCGGTCATCGCCTGGTCGACGTCGCGCTTCTCGGGCGTGCCGAATTCGGCGGCGCGCGCCTCGAATTCCTGGCGCAGGGCGTCGGCGGTGACCGCGACCTGGCTCTCCACGTCGTCGACGGTGATCATGACGTAGGAGAAGGCGCGGAACTCGGGCACCTGGAACTTGGCCTTGTTGGCCTCGAAATAGGCGTTGAGCTGCTCGGGGGTCGGCTTCGGGACGTCGACGACGATCGCGTCGGGAACATAGATCGTCTCGGCGCTGCGCTTCTCGCTCTCCAGCTTGAAGACGTCGTTGCGCAACGATACCGGCGCGAGGCCGTCCGCACGCACGACGCCAAAGAGCTGGCCGGCGGCGATCTCGCGACGCATGTCGACCACGAACTGGGCCTCGCTGATGCGGGCCTGCTGCAGGCGGTTGCGATAGAGCAGGGGATCGAACGAGCCGCCGGTGCCCTGGAAGGCCGGATTTCGGGCGATGGCCGCGCGGACTTCCTCGTCGCTGATGATCAGGCCGAATTCCTGGACGGCATAGTCGAGGACCGCCCGCTGGATGACCTCTTCGAGGGCGCGGACGTGCAGGCCGTAGCGCAGCGCCTGTTCCTGCTCCGGCCGCTGGCCGGTCTGGCGCTGGATGGCTTCGAGCTGGCGGTTGAACTGTTCGCGAACTTCGGTCGCGTAGACCGGTGCGCCCCCGACCCAGCCATAGAGGGGGATCTTCGTGCCGCCGACATGCGCCACTTCGGTGCTGCGCCCGGCCGCCTTCAGCATGTCGCCGACACCCCACAGGCCGAAGCTGATGATCAGCATGCCGAAGAGAATGGAGAGAACGATGAAGCGGGCGTACTTGCGGAACTGATTCACGGGGCCGGACAGGGTTCTTGAAGGGGCGCCATGCCTACCACCGGCCCCTTGGACAGGCAACCAAGCGGCCTTTGACCGCAAACGCCACCGGCTCTAGATACGCCCCCAACGGATTGGACCGAACGGGAAGGGAAATTCGATGGCGCGTACGAGGCGGCCGCTGATCGCGGGCAACTGGAAGATGAACGGCCTCAAGGCCGATGCCCTTGCCCTTGCCAGGGAACTTGCCGCCGGGGTGAAGCAGGCCGGATGGAGCGACCGCGAGCTGCTGGTCTGCCCGCCGGCCACACTGGTCGCAGCCGTTGCCGACGCCGCCAAGGGAAGCGGACTGCTAGTCGGGGGCCAGAACTGCCACGCCAAGGCGAGCGGCGCCCATACCGGCGACGTATCGGCCGAGATGCTGAAGGATGCCGGCGCCACCCATGTCATCGTCGGCCACTCCGAGCGCCGCGCCGACTGCGGTGAGACCGACGCCATAGTCCGCGCCAAGGCCGAGGCGGCCTGGCGTGCCGGGTTGATGCCGATCGTCTGCATCGGCGAGACCCTGGCCGAGCGCGAGGCCGGGGACACGCTGTCGGTGCTGGAAACCCAGCTCAGGGGCAGCGTGCCGCCCGGGGCGACCGCCGCCAATATGGTCGTGGCCTATGAGCCGGTCTGGGCGATCGGCACCGGCAAGACGCCGACCGTGGCCGAGGTCGCCGCAGCCCACGCGCATATTCGCAAGGTGCTGGGCGGGCTGACCGGCGAGGCGGCCGGGGTGCGGCTGCTCTACGGCGGGTCGGTGAAGGGCAGCAATGCCGCCGAGCTCCTGGCCGCCGGCGACGTCGACGGCGCCCTCGTCGGCGGGGCGAGCCTCAACGCCGCGGAATTTTTGGCTATCGCCAAGGCCGCCTAAAGCAGCTAGAAGCGCCCGCTTGCGAAGATGCCCTTCTAGCGCTGGACAAAAATGGACGCCGTAAGACACTTTCTCCACGAATGGCGCCTCGTGCTGCTCGTCATCCATGTCGGTGTGACCAGCGCGATGATCGTCGTGATCCTCCTGCAGCGCAGCGAGGGCGGTGGGCTCGGCATGGGTGGCCGTTCGGATGCGCTGTTCTCGGTGCGCGGCCAGGCCAACATCCTGTCGCGGATGACCGCGATCTTCGCGACCGTCTTCTTCGTGCTGAGCATGGTGATGGCCTGGAGCATGACCGACCCGGTTCGTGCCACGAGGTCGATCATGGATCGCGTGCCCGTCGGATCGGGGGCGCCCGCTGCTCCCGGCGGTATGGCGCCCACGGCTCGGGCTGCGCCGGCGCAGCCCGCCGCTCCCACCCGCTAAGGGACCCCATGAAATCAGCTTCCACCCTCCGCCGAATTGTCTCCGGCGGGGCGATATCCCCATGGCTGCGCTCCGCAAGCGCTTGTATGCTGTAGGCCCATGACGCGCTTTATCTTCATAACGGGCGGCGTGGTTTCCTCGCTTGGCAAGGGTCTTTCCTCCGCCGCACTCGGCGCGTTGTTGCAGACCCGTGGCTACAAGGTTCGGCTGCGCAAGCTCGATCCTTACCTAAACGTCGATCCGGGGACGATGAGCCCCTACCAGCACGGCGAGGTCTTCGTGACCGACGACGGAGCCGAGACCGACCTCGACCTTGGCCACTACGAGCGCTTCACCGGCGTAGACGCCCGCCAGAGCGACAACATCACGACCGGCCGCATCTATTCGACCGTAATCGCCAAGGAGCGGCGCGGCGAGTATCTCGGGGCAACGGTCCAGGTGATCCCGCACGTCACCGACGCCATCAAGGAATTCGTCCTCGCCGACACCGACAAGGAGGACTTCGTCCTCATCGAAGTAGGCGGCACCGTCGGCGACATCGAGAGTCTGCCGTTCCTCGAAGCCATCCGCCAGGTCGGCAACGAAGTAGGCCGCGAGCGCACGATGTACGTGCATCTCACTTTGCTGCCCTGGGTTCCGACGGCCGGTGAGCTCAAGACCAAGCCCACTCAGCATTCGGTCAAGGAATTGCTGAGCGTCGGCATCCAGCCCGACCTGCTGGTCTGCCGCAGCGGCGACAAGGAGATTCCGCAGAACGAGCAGCGCAAGATCGCCCTGTTCTGCAACGTCAAGCCCGAGCGCGTGATCGAGGCGCGCGACGTCGACACGATCTATCAGGTGCCGATCGCCTATCACAACCAGGGCTTCGACCGCGAAGTCTGCCGTTATTTCGGCCTGCCGGCCGACGAGGAGCCCAATCTCGACCGCTGGCGCGGCATCGTGCGGTCCGTGCGCGAGCCCGAAGGCAAGGTGACGATCGCGGTCGTCGGCAAGTACACGGTGCTTCTGGACGCCTACAAGTCGCTCTCCGAGGCCCTGACGCATGGCGGATTCGGGAGCAACGTGAAGGTCGCGCTGGAGTGGATGGATTCCGAGATATTCGAGCGCGACGACGCCGTCAGCCATCTGGAGCATGTCCACGGCATCCTGGTGCCGGGCGGCTTCGGCGAGCGCGGCACCGAGGGCAAGATCCATGCGGTCAAGTTCGCCCGGGAGCGCAAGGTGCCGTTCTTCGGCATCTGCTTCGGCATGCAGATGGCGGTGATCGAGGCGGCGCGGAACCTGTTGGGCATCGAGACGGCCTCGTCGAGCGAGTTCGGCCCGACCGACCACGCCGTGGTCGGCCTGATGACGGAGTGGATGAAGGGCAACCAGCTCGAGAAGCGCTCCGCCGACGGCGACCTGGGCGGCACGATGCGGCTCGGCGCCTATCCGGCGCATCTGCGGCCGGGCTCGAAGGTCCGCGAGATCTACGGCCAGGACGTGATCAGCGAGCGGCACCGCCATCGCTACGAGGTCAACGTCAACTACAAGGACCGGCTTGAGCAGGTGGGACTGCGCTTCTCGGGCATGTCGCCCGACGGCATCCTGCCGGAAATCGTCGAGATTCCCGACCATCCCTGGTTCATCGGCGTCCAGTTCCATCCCGAGCTGAAATCGCGCCCCTTTGCGCCGCACCCGCTGTTCACCTCGTTCATCGGCGCGGCCAAGACACAGAGTCGCCTCGTCTAGGCAAGGGCGGGGCCGCGGCCGGGTCGCATTTCCGTCACCTTTTTCAGGTGAATTGCCGCCATGGTCCGAATTGCCGCCTTGCTCCTGCTCGCCGTCGTCTCGCTCGCTCCGGTCCTGGGCTCGAATGCCTGGGCACAGTCGTACGGCAAGGCCGAGCGACGCGATCCCATCTTCCTGCGTTTCAGCGACATGGCGAACCGCTACTGGGTGAACAGCGAGACCAATTCCGCCAGCCACAAGGTCGTGGCGATCCCGATGCCGAAGCAATGCGCCTTCCTCTATGCCGACGCCTATACCCGCGGTCAGCAGAGCGAGCGGGAGGTACAGGACATTGCCCTGTCGAGCTGCAACCGGCGCCTCGCGGAACTGGGGCCGCTGGGCGAGAATTACGGCGTCGACTGCCGCTGCCAGGTCGTGATCAGCGACGAGAACTACGTGGTGCCCAAGTCCTCGATGCCCGACGATGCCTATGGTCCCGCCTCGATCTTCTATCGCGACGATCGCGGAAACATTGCGCGTCTGAATGGCCTGGTCCGCTATGGCGCGCTGATCGGCCGGGACCGCTCCGTCACTTTCACGGTCGAGAATCCCCGGGCCGAGCAGGTCTGCAATGGCACCATGACCAACGAGAACCCCGGCAGTGGCCAGTTCTCGCTGTCCTGCTTCGGCGGCAAGTTCGCCGGCCGTGGCAGCTACGAGAGCAAGACCGGTGCGCCCAACGACCACATCATCGCTCGCGGCCAGACCGGTCGCGGCCAGCCCGTCGTGATGGTGATCGGCCTGCCGGCGCAGCTGGCGGCCAATACCTATGGCGGCATCTGAGATGCGTCTCGCGGCGAGCCTCGTCTCCCTGCTGCTCCTGGCGCCCGCCGTAGGATGGGCGCAGAGCGCGGGCGAGGTCGAGCGCTGCTTCCAGAATCCCGGCACCTGCGCGAGCGGGGGCGCCGCGGCCGCGCCGCCGGCTCAGGCTCCCGCGCCCGTCGCGGCACGCCCGGCGCCGGCGCCCGACTACACGACGGTTCTGAACAGCTCCGATGCCGACCGCAGGAAGATTCAGGAATCGCTGCGCACGCTCGACAAATACAACGGCCCGATCGACGGCAACCTGCAGTCCGAAGCCACGGCGAAGGCGATCGGCGAGTGGCAGAAGGGACGCAACACGCCGGCCGTCGGCAAGCTGACGCCGCAGGAAGCCGCCCAGCTCAACGCCGAGGCGGCCCGCGCGCCGATTCGCCGGCTCGAATCGCCGCCGCCGCAGACTGCCGCCCCGGTGCCTCTGCAGCCGGCCCAGCCCTCCAACGCCGACGCTCTGAAGGCCCTGCAGGCAAGGCTTGCCGAGCGCCGCAAGGCCGCCGAGCCCAAGGCCAATGCCGCGGCGCAGGCCCTCGTGCGCGACCTCAAGGCCTATGTCGCAGCCGACGGCAAGGGCGTCGCGGGCGAGCAGTTCACAGCCTTCGCGAAATGGTACGCCGACAACAAGGCGGCGAGCCGCACGGTCGGCGAGATCACGCCGGCGATCGACGACTATGGCGACGCCAAGGCCGGCGCCGCGACCACGACCGAAGTGAAGTTCGAAACGAAGCAGGGCGACAAGACCTACGGCCAATGCCTGGTCTTCGCCTGGATCGAAGCCGCCCCGCGCAAGAACCCGCAGGCCTTCACCTGCGACGACGTCGCGGCGGTCGAGAAATGGAAGACCGACCAGGCGCTGAAGAGCGCCTGGCGTTGATGCTCGGAACGTTCTCCTTGTCATCCTGAGCGAAGCGAAGGATCTGACGTTAGTTCAGGAGTGTTCCGGTCGTTCCGCCAGGTCCTTCGCTGCGCTCAGGACGACATCTAGCTGGCGTTGAGCATTCGCGTCGTGGATCGCCTCGATCACGTTCCTCATGACGCCGGCATCGTCTGACCGGCGGCCCACAGCCACCTGCCATCCACCTCGGTGAACACGCAGAGCGAGCGATACGTCGCCCGAATTTCGCGTCCTCCTGCGCTGAACCGATCGTGCAGGATCAAAGTTGCTACGGCAAAGCCGGGAAACTCCCTGATCGATAGATCCTCGATCTGCTGTTCGTGGAATATGACCTTGCCGGACGTGCAGTAGGTGTCGATGTAGCCTGTCTTGCCGAAGGTCGTGCCGCTGGCGTTGATGTAGACGAAGTCGTCATGCAGGACCGCCGCCAGAGGTTCAGCTGACCGGCGCACCATCGCATCCGCCTTTGCCACGAGAACCTGCCGGATCGCGTCGGCAGGCATGGCGCTACTTCGCGCGCTCCAGGTAGCTCTCGAAGACGCCGACATGGACGAAGGCCGGGTCGGCCGCGTCGGACCACAGGTCGCGCGAGTCGAAGCGGACGTCGTAAGTCGGCTCGTGCTCGGCCTCGATGCCGTGGCCATGGGCGTCGGGGAACGGGTAGGGCGGCGACACGCCGACCACCACGCCGCTCTTGCCGCGGATATAGCCCGGCATGCGGACATGGCCGGGCACATAGTCGGTCTTGACCGTGACCCTGTCGCCGACCTTCAAGGTCTCGCGCGTGGCGACGTTGGCGCGGCCGGGCGCGCTGGGCGAGGCGAGGGGGAAGGCACCCTGGGCGCGGCGTTCCAGTTCCTCCTGGGTGAGGATGCCCTTCTCGACGCACAAGGTCGCCAGGCTGGTGAGCGAGCGCTCGTAGTAGCTGGCCGACAGATAGTGGCGCGGCTCCATGCGCTCGATGGCGTGGCGGTACTCGTCCATGTTGAAGATGCCGAGCTTAACCGCCAGCGAGTAGAGCGCATTGACCCGCTTCTCCCACGGCTCGTGGAAGGTCTGGGCGCGGAGCGAATAGCGGACCCGGCCGAAGCCCTGCTTGCCGCCGAGATCGTGCATGCCGTCCATGACTGTCTCTCCGGTCCTAGAGGCGCGAGACGCCGATCATGGCGTCCTTGGTGACCAGCGCGGCGAGCTTCTCCTCGGACCAGCCCTCGGTACCTTCCGGGCGCACCGGCAGCACCATGTAGCGCGTGTCGGCCGTCGTATCCCAGACGCGGATTTCCATGTCGGCCGGCAGGTCGAGGCCCATCTCCTTCAGCACGGTGCGCGACTGGCGCACGACGCGGGCGCGGTATTCCAGGTCCTTGTACCAGTCCGGCGGCAGCCCGATGATCGAGAAGGCGGTGCACGAGCAGAGCGTGCAGCAGATCACGTTGTGGACGCTCGGGGTGTTCTCGAGCACGACCAGGCACCGGTGGTGCGGCGGCATCGACAGGCCCAGTTCCGTCACGGCGTCGCGGCCGTTGGCGAACAGGCGCTCGCGGAAGGCCGGATCGGTCCAGGCCTTGGCGACCACGCGCGCACCGTTCTGCGGCACCCATTCCTCCTCGGCGAGATGCTCGAACTCACGGATGAAATTGGCGGGCTCCATGCCGCGTTCCTGGAAGGCGGCCTCGATGGCGTCGGTCCGAGCCTCGACGGAGGCGGCGGCCTGATGGTGATGGGTCTGGTCGGGCATGTCGTTTTCTCCCAGGCGGCGGCAATTTTCGCCGGGAAGTATAGGAAGCGCGCGCCATCGCGTCACTTGCTCCCCGCGGTCCGCGCGGGCTAGACAGGCCGCGCCCAACAGGAGTTTTTCTCATGAGCGCCATCGCCGAAGTCCGCGGCCGCGAAATCCTCGACAGCCGTGGCAATCCCACCGTCGAAGTGGAAGTCGAACTCGACAGCGGCGCGACCGGCCGTGCGGCCGTCCCGTCCGGCGCCTCGACCGGCGCGCACGAGGCGGTCGAGCTGCGCGACGGCGACAAGAAGCGTTATGGCGGCAAGGGCGTGCTCAAGGCGGTCGCCGCCGTCAACGGCGAGATCATGGACCTGCTGTCCGGGCTCGACGCGCTGGAGCAGATCAAGATCGACCGTGCCCTGATCGAACTCGACGGCACCCCGAACAAGGGCCGGCTCGGCGCCAATGCGATCCTGGGCGCCTCGCTCGCCGTGGCCAAGGCCGCCGCAATGGACAGCGGCCTGCCGCTCTACCGTTATGTCGGCGGCAGCCAGGCCTCGGTGCTGCCGGTGCCGATGATGAACATCATCAACGGCGGCGCCCACGCCGACAATCCGATCGACATCCAGGAATTCATGATCATGCCGGTGAAGGCCGACCGCTTCGCCGATGCGCTGCGCATGGGCTCGGAGGTCTTCCACGCGCTGCGCGGCCAGCTCCATGATGCCGGGCACAATACCAACGTGGGCGACGAGGGCGGCTTCGCGCCGAACCTTGCCACCGCCGACGAGGCGCTGTCCTTCGTCATGAAGGCGATCGAGAAGGCCGGCTACAAGCCCGGCGAGGACGTGATGCTGGCGCTCGACCCGGCCTCGACCGAGTTCTTCAAGAAGGGCAAGTACGAGATGGCGGGCGAGGGCAAGTCGTTCGATGCCGCCGGCATGGTCGACTACTACGCCGATCTCGTGAAGCGTTACCCGATCGTGTCGATCGAGGACGGCATGGCCGAGGACGACATGAAGGGCTGGAAGGCCATCACCGACAAGCTCGGCAAGAAGATCCAGCTGGTCGGCGACGATCTGTTCGTCACCAACCCGAAGCGGCTGGAGCAGGGCATCAAGGATGGGCTCGCCAACGCGATCCTGGTCAAGGTCAACCAGATCGGCACGCTGACCGAGACGATGGAAGCCGTGTCCATGGCGCGGAACGCCAGCTATGGCGCCGTCATGTCCCACCGCTCGGGCGAGACCGAGGACGCAACCATCGCCGACCTCGCCGTCGCCACCAACTGCGGCCAGATCAAGACCGGCTCGCTGTCGCGCTCGGACCGCCTGGCCAAGTACAACCAGCTCCTGCGCATCGAAGAGCAGCTCGGCACCCAGGCCCGCTATGCCGGGACGTCGATCCTGCGCGGCTGAGCGTCGGCTGGAACGGAATGACGAAGGGTCGCTGCGGCGGCCCTTTTTCATTTTTTATTGCCTATTCCCGTCGTCTCGACCGAAGCCTCGCGGAGCGAGGCGTAGCGGAGAGACCTTCTCTCCACGAATTGCCGGCTTTTGGTGGAAAGAAGGTCTCTCCGCTGCGCGCCTCCGGCGCTCCGGTCGAGACGACGAGGGTGTTGTGGGAAGCCGCAGCAATAGTTGACGAAGTCAAATGATTGATTGACGATGGCAACCATATCGGAGGTTGCCATGGCAGCGTCGTCGCTCGCGTCCCGTATCGAGGCGGTTCGCCGTTTCTCGCGCTTCTACACCCGCCGCATCGGCGTTCTCGAGGAAACGTTGCTGCACAGCCCCTTCACGCTGCCCGAGGGGCGGCTGGTCTACGAGATCGCCAATCGCGACCGGCCGACGGCGCAGGAACTGTGCCGCGATCTGGCTCTCGACCCGGGCTATGTCAGCCGCCTGCTGAAGGGGCTGGAGAAGAGGGGCTGTCTCGCCCGGACGCGCAGCCAGGAGGACAAGCGCGAGACGCAGCTCGCGCTGACGGTGAAGGGCCAGCAACTCTGGGCGGCCATGAACGAGCAGTCGCGCCAGGACATCGCCAAACTGCTGGCCGAACTGCCGGTGGAGCGGCAGGACAGGCTGGTCAAGGCGCTGGCCACGGTCGAGAAGCTGCTCGACGAGCCGCCGGAGACGCGCACGCCCTTCACGCTGCGGCCCCATCAGCCCGGCGACATGGGCTGGATCATCCGCCGCCAGACCCAGCTCTATGCCGACGAACATGGCTGGGACGGCAGCTTCGAGGCGATGCTCGCGGAGATATCCGCAAAGTTCATCCGGAAGTTCGACTCGACGTCCGACAATTGCTGGATCGCCGAGCGCAACGGCGAGATCGTGGGGTCGGTCTTCCTGGTGCGGGCGGGCAAGAGTACCGGCCAGCTCCGCATGCTCTATGTCGAGCCGAGCGCGCGCGGGCTCGGCATCGGTCAGAGCCTGGTCGCGGCCTGCATCGAGGATGCCCGCGCCAAGGGCTACCGGAAGCTGATGCTGTGGACCAACGACATCCTAGTCTCGGCCCGCAAGATCTACATCGCCGCCGGATTCCGGCTCATCAAGGAAGAGAAACACGACAGTTTCGGCAAGAAGCTGGTCGGGCAGTTCTGGAACCTAGACCTGTGAAACGGCCCGGCCCGCTCTGGGCCGCGGCCGGGACCGGCATCCAGGTCGGTGCCGCCATGGTGGCGACGCGCTACGTCGTCGATGCGGCGGGGCCGGGGTCGCTTGGCTTCCTGCGCTATCTGGTCGGGCTGATCTGCCTGTTGCCGGCGCTGTGGCTGCGGCCGTGGCAGCGCATCGCGACCCGCGATCTCCTGCCGGTCGGCCTGCTGGGCATCGGGCAGTTCGCGGCGCTGATGGTGCTGCTGAACTACTCGCTGCTGCACATCCCGGCCGCGCGCGCCTCGCTGCTGTTCTCGACCTTTCCGCTGATGACCATGATCCTGTCGGCACTGCTCGGCCGGGAGCGGTTCACGGCGGCCAAGGTCGGCGGCTCGCTGCTCACCTTGGGCGGCGTGGCGATCGCGCTCGGAGGGGCCGCGATGACCGCGCAGCCGGAGCATGGATCGGTCTGGCTCGGCACGCTGTCGGCGCTGGGCGCGGCTTTGTGCGGCGCCGTCTGCTCGCTCTTCTATGCGCCCTATGTCGCGCGCAGTTCGGCGCTGCACGTGACCGCCTTCGCCATGTTCGTGGCCGTCCTGCTGCTCGCCGGCATCGCCGCGGCCGAGGGGTTTTTCGCGACCTGGCCCTCGTTCACGGCCGGCGAGATGGCGGCCATCGCCTTCATCGGCCTGTCGAGCGGCATCGGGTTCTTCCTCTGGGTCTATGCGCTGGGCAATGCGCCGCCGAGCCAGGTCACGCTGTTCCTCGGCCTCGGTCCGGTGACCGCTGCGCTGGGCGGCACGGCCCTGCTGGGCGAACCCTTGCCCGTCGCCGCCCTGCTGGGGCTCGGCTGTGTCCTGATGGGCCTGTGGTGGGCGCTGAAGCCCGGCCAGCAGGCCGTATAAACGAAACAAACGAAATAACCGAAACAGTCGAAATGAATGTCGCACCCCCGCGCGACCGAAAATTTCTTGACGGAAGGCCACCATATGTTGCCATATGCCTGCAGGAACGCAGCATATGTTGTTGAGACCACGTCAGATTTTGGCTCCTGTCATCTTCGCCACGGTATTCGGTTATTTCGGGTACCATCTGGTGAACGGTGATCGCGGCCTGCTGGCCATGGCCCATCTCCAGCGCGAAGTGCTGATCGCCGAACAGAACCTCGCCGAAGCCGAAACCACCCGGAAGATCTGGGAGCGCCGCGTTGCGGCCCTGCGCAATCAGACTCTTGAGCCCGACATGCTCGACGAGCGGGCGCGGGTGCTCCTGAACTTCGCGCGCAAGGACGACATCATCGTCTTCATGCCGACGCGCTGAGGGTGAGATCCCCGCGACGATGACGCCTCGTTCAGCGTTTGCCCCGCGGTCATCTGAAAGAAACTGTCCGGTGCGATCCATCGTAGGCAAACAATCGCTCAATTGCTGCGGCGCACCCCCGGCGAGTCTGGTTTTTCCTGCTAGATCAAATACATCGCCCTGAGCGATGCTATAAGCCGAAGCGCGTTCAAGAGGGGACTGCCATGGCGAAGCCGGCCACGAAGCCGAAAGACGATCCTTCTCCCGCCAAGGCGAAGTCGCCTCCGAATTTGGGCGACAACAGCGTGAGCCCCGACGAACTTAAGGCGCATTATCGCGACATGCTCCTGATCCGCCGCTTCGAGGAGCGGGCGGGCCAGCTCTACGGCATGGGCCTGATCGGTGGCTTCTGCCATCTCTACATCGGCCAGGAAGCGGTCGTGGTGGGAATGCAGGCCAACGTCCGCGACAAGGACGCCGTCATCACTTCCTACCGCGACCACGGCCACATGCTGGCCTGCGGCATGGACCCCAAGGGCGTGATGGCCGAGCTGACGGGGCGCAGCGGCGGCTACTCCAAGGGCAAGGGCGGCTCGATGCACATGTTCAGCCGCGAGAAGAGTTTCTACGGCGGCCACGGCATCGTCGGCGCCCAGGTGCCGATCGGCACCGGCCTCGCCTTCGCGCACAAATATAATGGCGACAAAAACGTCTCGCTGACCTACTTCGGCGACGGCAGCGCCAACCAGGGCCAAGTCTACGAGGCCATGAACATGGCCGCTCTATGGAAACTCCCGGTGGTGTATATCATCGAGAACAACCGCTACGGCATGGGCACCTCGGTCGAGCGCGCCTCGGCCACCACCGAGCTCTATCGCCACGGCGAGGCCTTCGGCATCCCCGGCGAGCGGGTCGACGGCATGGACGTGCTGGCGGTGCGGGCGGCCGGCGAGAAGGCCATCGAGCATGCGCGCAGCGGGCAGGGGCCCTACATCCTCGAGATGCAGACCTATCGCTATCGCGGCCACTCGATGAGCGATCCAGCCAAGTACCGGACCAAGGAAGAGGTCGACAAGTTCCGCAACGAGCGCGACCCGATCGAGCATATCCGCAAGCGCCTGCTCGACGCCAAGATCGTCGACGAGGCCGCGCTCAAGGCGGTCGACGCGGAAATCCGCAAGATCGTGAACGACGCCGCCGAGTTCTCGCAGCACAGTCCCGAGCCCGATCCGTCGGAGCTGTGGACCGACATTCTGGTTGAGGCCTGATCCCATGAGCATTCAGGTTCTGATGCCGGCCCTGTCTCCCACCATGACCGAGGGCAAGCTCGCGAAGTGGCACGTCAAAGTTGGTGACGTCGTGAAGTCCGGCCAGGTGCTGTGCGAGATCGAGACCGACAAGGCGACCATGGAAGTCGAGGCGGTCGATGAGGGCACGGTCGCCAAGATCCTCATCGAGGAGGGCGCCGAGGGCGTCGCGGTGAATACGCCGATCTGCGTGCTAGCCGGCGAGGGCGAGAGCGCCGCTGATGCCGAGACGCCTGCTCCGGCCGCCAAGGCCGAGGCTCCGAAGGAGGAGGCTGCCAAGTCGGACGGGAAGCCGAAGTCCGAGGCAGCGCCTGCAGCCCCTGCCGTCGTTGCGCCGGCGCCCGAGCCTGAATGGAAGGGCGGAACCCAGCACATGACGGTGCGCGAGGCCCTGCGTGAGGCCATGGCCGCCGAGATGCGCGCCGACGCGTCGGTCTTCCTGATGGGCGAGGAGGTCGCGCAGTACCAGGGCGCCTACAAGATCAGCCAGGGCATGCTGGAGGAGTTCGGCGACAAGCGCGTCATCGACACGCCGATCACCGAGCACGGTTTCGCCGGCCTGGGCGTCGGCGCCGCGTTCGGCGGGTTGAAGCCGATCGTCGAGTTCATGACCTTCAACTTCGCCATGCAGGCGATCGACCAGATCATCAATTCGGCGGCCAAGACGCATTACATGTCGGGCGGCCAGATGACCTGTCCGATCGTATTCCGCGGCCCTAATGGCGCGGCCTCGCGCGTCGCCGCCCAGCATTCGCAATGCTACGCGAGCTGGTACGCCCATGTGCCGGGCCTGCGCGTGCTCGCACCGTGGAGCGCCGCCGACGCCAAGGGACTTCTTCGCGCCGCGATCCGCGATCCCAACCCGGTGATCTTCCTCGAGAACGAGATCCTCTACGGCCAGTCGTTCGACGTGCCGGAGGATCCCGACTTCGTGCTGCCGATCGGCAAGGCGAAGATCGAGCGCGCCGGCAAGGACGTCACCATCGTCGCCTTCTCGATCATGGTCGGCAAGGCGCTGCAGGCGGCCGAGGAACTGGCCAAGATCGGGATCGATGCCGAGGTGATCAACCTGCGCTCGCTGCGCCCGTTCGACACCGAGACGATCGTAGCGTCTGTGAAGAAGACCAACCGGCTCGTCTCGTGCGAGGAGGGCTGGCCGTTCGCCGGCATCGGGGCTGAACTCTCGGCGCTGATGATGGAGCACGCCTTCGATTACCTCGATGCGCCGGTGAAGCGCGTCGCCGGTCTCGATGTGCCGCTCCCCTATGCGGCCAACCTCGAGAAGATGGCGCTGCCGCAATACTCTCACATCGTCGAGGCCGCCCGCGCGGTCTGCAATCGCTGAGACGGGAGAGCCCGCATGTCCATCAACATCCTGATGCCCGCGCTCTCGCCCACCATGACGGAGGGCAAGCTCGCCAAGTGGCACGTGAAGGTCGGTGACACGGTCAAGTCCGGCCAAGTGGTCTGCGAGATCGAGACCGACAAGGCCACGATGGAAGTCGAGGCCGTCGACGAGGGCAAGGTCGGCCAGATCCTGGTCGAGGAAGGCACCGAAGGCGTGGCCGTCAATGCCGTCATCGCGGTGCTGCTCGAAGAGGGCGAGACAGAAGTCGCCAAGTCCGCGGCGCCCGCCGCCGAAAAGCCGGCGCCCAAGGCCGAGGAGAAGCCGGCTGAAAAGCCTGCCGAGAAGCCGGCGGCCAAGCCGGCCGCGCCCGCCGCTTCCTCCGGCGGCACCCGCATCTTCGCCTCGCCGCTGGCCAAGCGTATCGCGGCGGAGAAGGGGATCGACCTCGCCGGCCTCAAGGGCTCGGGCCCGAACGGCCGCATCGTCAAGGCCGATGTCGAGAATGCCAAGCCCGGTGCAGCGCCGGCGGCGGCTCCGGCCCCGAAGGCCGCCGCCAAGGCACCGTCGCCGCCCGCCGGCGGCCAGCCGGTCTTCGTGGCGCCCGGCGACAGCCGCGTGCCGCACACCAGCATCCGCAAGGTCATCGCCCGGCGCATGCTCGAGTCCAAGCAGACCGTCCCGCATTTCTACCTGACGGTCGACTTCGAGATCGACGCGCTGCTGACGGCACGCACCGCGATCAACGCGGTGGTCGAGAAGAGGGGCACCAAGGTCTCGGTCAACGACATGGTGATCAAAGCCTGTGCCAAGGCGCTGCGCGACCATCCGGAGTGCAACGCCTCGTGGACCGAGGAGGAGATGATCCAGTACGGCGCGGTCGACATCTCTGTCGCCGTCGCCACCGATCGCGGCCTCATCACGCCGATCGTGCGCAACGCCGACATGAAGGGCCTGGCGCAGATCTCGATCGAGATGAAGGACCTCGCCAGCCGCGCCAAGAGCGGCAAGCTGAAGCTCGAGGAATTCCAGGGCGGCGGCTTCACCATCTCGAACCTCGGCATGTTCGGCATCCGCGACTTCGGCGCCATCATCAACACGCCGCAAGCCATGATCCTGGCCATCGGCGCGGGCGAGGAGCGGGTCGTTGTCCGCAAGGGCGAGATGGTAGTTCGCAACATCATGAGCTGCACGCTGGCCGTCGATCACCGTGTGGTGGACGGCGCCCTGGGCGCGCAGTTCCTGCAGACGCTCAAGGCGTATATCGAGCAACCCGCCGCGATGCTGGCCTGATGTCGTCCGGGATCGAAAAATCCGGCCGTCCTCTCGACCGGAGCGCGCAGCGCGGAGTGGAGAGATCTTTTCTCCGCGATTTGCCGGCTTTTGGTCGAGAGAAGGTCTCTCCGCTACGCACCTTCGGTGCTCCGGTCGAGACGACGGAGGCTTGCCTCCTGCGACCGCAGCTCATCCGGCTCTAGGAGCACGTCATGGCCGAAACCAGTTTCGATCTCATCGTCGTGGGCGGCGGGCCGGGCGGCTATGTCGCCGCGATCCGCGCCGCGCAGTTGGGGCTCAAGACCGCGGTGGTCGAGCGCGAGCATATGGGGGGCATCTGCCTCAATTGGGGCTGCATCCCGACCAAGGCGCTGCTGCGCACCTCGGAGGTCTACGGCCTCATCAAGCATGCCGAGGCCTATGGGATCTCGGTCAAGGACGTGTCGTTCGATCCGAAGAAGATCGTCGAGCGCTCGCGCAAGGTCGCGAACCAGCTCAGCAACGGCGTCTCGATGCTGATGAAGAAGAACAAGATCACGGTGTTCGACGGCACGGCGAAGCTCGCCGGCACCGAGGGGGCCAGGCGCAAGGTCGCCGTTGCGCTGAAGGACAAGAGCAACATCACCCTGACGGCCAAGGACGTGATTCTCGCCACCGGCG
>JAESFK010000539.1_pt1 | contig 18025 bp, 15 predicted proteins | sample 9269391 | NCBI WGS metagenome assembly JAESFK01 (sample SAMN14506231, study PRJNA617097) | algae metagenome | isolation source: Drouetiella hepatica UHER 2000/2452 and co-occurring heterotrophs from... | place: Slovakia: Slovak Paradise National Park, Hrabusice, Kosice Region | collected 2000-01-01
GCTGTGCGACGAGTATCACAAAGGTCTGCAAAGGCTTCGACAATGGCAAGTTGGGACATCTGGTATCACAGTTGGAGAGATGACATAACTACCCTATCAAGCACTTAACTAGAATGAAATAGCCCTGCATTCTATCCGCTAGAAAGTATCTAAAAATTGACCAAATACCATGCCGAAAGATTTCTACTTCTGTACCTAGAGGGTTGTTATATATTTTTACTAAGAAATATTTTGTCTGAATTTAATGTAATTATAAATTTAAGCGAAAACTAGGTTTTCCTGTACTCTTGTGGGAAATCTAAAGACAAGCTGTCTCTTATCTCAGAACTGTTGCCCGTGAAACCATGGGTGCCTTTTTTTACCAAAGCAACTCTATTGAGTTATGTCAAAGGAACAAAGTAGCTGTCCTTTGATCTATTACATCTATGGAATCTGCCTAGAGGCAGTCGGCTATGTTGCTGATTCTGCGAACTTTAGGAGACTGGTATGAAATCTGTTGGTTCCCACTTTCAGAGTAATGAGCGGGGTTCAGGCAAATTTCACGGTGCAATAGTAAAGTTATCTAAACGATGCGCCGCTCAGTGCCAGCGAATGAATCAAGCGCTACAGCGAGAGGTAGAAGCTTGCCAAGGAACGGAAGAGGAATTGAGAGATTTACTCCACGCACTCGTTGAGTTAACCCCGTTACCCGTTGCTATCACTAGCATAGAAAACAGTCAAATTCTGCTGAAGAATCAACTTGTAGAGCCTTTATTTAGCATTTCTGGCGATCAGACCTTTGATGCGCTCGAACCAAAGTTTTACGGTAATCCGACAGAACCAACCCAACTTCTTAACAAGCTCAAGTGCGGCGAACAACTCGTCAACTATCAGCTTCAGCTTAAAACCGTTTGCGGAGAGATTCGAGATACCTTACTCTCAGCCCAAATCGTTGAGTATGAGCAGCAACAGGCAATTCTTTGGATCTGGACAGACGTGACAGAGCCAAAGCAAACACAGCAAACAGATGTATTCGCTGCACAAAAACAAGTAGAAGCTGCGTTGCAAGAGAGCGAAGCCCAGTTTCGAGCGATCGCGGCAACCTCTCCCGTTGCTATGACCATTAGTCAAGTTGGGGATGGGCTAATACTATATGCCAGCGATCAGGTAAAAGAAACCTTTGGGCTACCCAGTAAAGATTTAGTGGGTCGTAAGACTCCTAACTTCTACTACGATACGACAGATCGTCAAGCTATGCTGGAGCGGCTCCTTGAGGAGAAACACATTCCCCAGTTTGAGGTGCGAGCGAAGAAGGCAGATGGGACACCAATATGGGTGTCTGTCTCTCTCCGATTAATCACTTTTAATCATGAATGGGCTATCCTCAGCGCATTCCATGACATTACCGAACAGAAACAAACCGAAGCTAAGCTCCAAGCAAATGCGCAGCAACAGGCTGCCGTTGCTCAATTAGGTCAACAGGCATTGTCTAGCACCAATCTAACCTTACTATTTAACGAAGCAGTCATGCTTGTCGCTCAAGTACTAGAGACGAAACTGTGTGGCTTTTGGAAGCTGCTACCCAACGACAGTAAGCTTTTCTTACAAGCTGGGACAGGGTGGCAAAATGGACTAGTGGGATCTGCTTTAGCTGGAATTCAGGCGCACTCTCACTTGGGCTATACGATTCTCACTCAAAATCCAGTGTTGATTGAAGACTTACGCACTAACACACAATTCAGTGATCCTCCTTTATTGCACAATCATAAGATCATTAGCGGCATCGGCATTCCAGTTCCAGGTCAATCACAACCGCTGGGTGTGTTAAGTTGCTATACGATTCAACCTCGAACCTTTACTCAAGACGACGTTCACTTTTTACAAGCGATCGCAAATGTGCTTGCTAGTGCTACCTCCCGTCATCAATCAGAAGCCCGATCACATTTAATGGAGCGGGCAATCGATGCTAGCAGTAATGGCGTAGTTCTGACGGATGCTAATCAGTCTGACAACCCCATTATTTATACAAATGCTGCCTTTGTAAGCATTACCGGATACACGGCTGATGAAATCATCGGACAGAACTGTCGCTTTCTGCAAGGATCTGATCGTAACCAGCCAGCTTTAGAAGCCCTGCGCTCTGCCATTCAAGAACAACGCGAATGCCACGTAACTTTGCAAAACTACCGCAAAGACGGGACTCTGTTCTGGAATGAACTACATACTGCGCCCATATTTGATGCAGAAGGATGTTTAACTCACTTTGTGGGTATTCAAACAGATATTACAGAGCGCCTCCAAACAGAAGCAGCGCATCGCCAGCAAGAAGGACAGTATCGCCGCATTGTCCAGATGGCAACAGAAGGCATTTGGATGCTCGATCAAAACAACAATACCAGTTACGTTAATCAACAGACAGCGACCATGATGGGTTATAGCCCTTACGAAATGCAGGGTAAATCACTGTTCGCCTTTATGGATAACGAAGGCACGGTGATCGCCAACCATTATCTAGAGCGGCGGCGGCAAGGTATTCATGAAATGCACGACTTCAAATTCCGCCGCAAAGATGGGACAGATCTATGGGTCATTCTCTCAACCGCTCCTATGTTCGATCAGCAAAAAAACTACATCGGCGCGTTGGGAATGCTGACAGATGTGACTGATCGCAGACGAGCAGAGGTAGGTCTCCGCGAGAGCGAGCATCGCCTTAATGGCATTCTCTGCTCTCTCGAAGATGTTGTGTGGTCAGTTTCAGCAACAGCTCACGAAACACTCTATCTCAATCCTGCGGCTGAAAAAATCTACGGTCGTTCAATCACCGAGTTTTTTGATGACCCTGACCTGTGGATTAAAGTTGTTCATCCAGACGATCAGAAACGAGTTCAGGCTGCGACTCAAGCTTTAGACAAAAAGAAAAGTAGGAAATTGGAATATCGCATTATCCGCCCTGATGGCAGAGTGCGTTGGATACAGGATCGCTATCGTGTGATTTGCGATCCAATGGGTCAGTCGATTCGGATTGATGGCATTGCCACCGATATTACAGGACGCAAGCGGATGGAAGAAAAACTTCTTCATGATGCGTATCACGATGCATTAACGGATTTACCCAATCGCGTGCTGTTTGTGAATCGACTCAAACAAGCGATCGGGCGAGCAAAACGGCGTTCCAATTACTTGTTTGCCGTATTGTTTCTCGATCTCGATCGCTTCAAAGTGATCAATGATAGCTTGGGTCATTTGGTAGGTGATCAATTGCTAATAGCAATCGCCCAACGCTTACCGGGTTGTCTAGTCTCAGAAAACACTATTGCCCGATTAGGCGGAGACGAGTTTGCAATTTTACTTGATCCAATTAAAGATCCGAACGATGCTGCCACAGTGGCTGAACAAATTTACCAGGCATTGAAACTACCGTTCAATCTGAATGGCTATGAGATATTCACAACCGTGAGTATTGGCATTACCTTGAGTGCAACAGGCTACAGTCAGCCTGAAGATGTGTTGCGCGATGCTGACGTTGCTCTACACTACGCCAAAGAACAGGGCAAAGCTCGTTTTGCCCTGTTTGATTCAGCGATGCGCGACCAAGCTATGGCGCTGTTGCAATTGGAGATGGCATTGCGGCGGGCGATCGAACGGCAGGAGCTATGTGTTTACTACCAACCTATTGTTTTACTGGCAACGGGTAAGATCATCGGATTTGAAGCCTTAGTGCGCTGGCTACATCCAAAGCAAGGACTGATCTCTCCAGCCCAATTTATTCCAGTTGCTGAAGAGACGGGACTCATTGTTCCGATTGGACTATGGGTGTTAAACGAGTCGTGTCGACAGCTACGGCAGTGGCAGATGCAGTTTCCAACTGCCTCAAAGTTGACCATTAGCGTCAACCTCTCTAGTAAACAGTTTTCACAACCGAAGTTAGTAGACCAAGTTGACCAAGTTCTTAAAGAGACGGGTCTAAATCCAAATGATCTGAAGCTAGAGATTACAGAAAGTGGCATTATGGACAATGAAGAGTCTGCGGATTTGCTGCGGCACCTTCAGGCACTCAACGTACAGTTGTGCATTGATGATTTCGGGACTGGATATTCTTCCTTAAGCCGCTTACGTCAGTTTCCCATCAACACTTTAAAAATCGATCGCTCTTTCGTCGACACCATGCAAGAATCAGTTGAAGATGCGGAAGTGGTTCAGGCAATTGTCACCCTAGCTCATAATCTAGGTATGGATGTAGTCGCAGAAGGGATTGAAACAGCGGAGCAGTTGGCTCATTTGAGACGATTGCATTGCGAGCAGGGACAAGGATATTTCTTCTCTAAACCAGTTGATAGCGATGCGGTAGAAGCCTTACTTGCTGAAGGTCTTCGGTGGTAGAACTAGTTACAGATCTTAAAAGTCAAGAAGCTATGGTTGATTGACTGACAAAACTAAGAAGCTGGAATGCGGCTGAGGATAGTGAATTCACGCTTAAACTCGTTTTCCCGTTGACGCTTAGAAACAAAAGCAGGGTCAGGGAGACTCGATAGAAATGGATAAATCTGGATTTCCCATTGGCGAGTGACGGCAAGATGAACCCAATTCCAACCGAGTTTGAAATGTCTCGGAGATATTTGGGGTCGGATCGTCGAGTAGAGAGGACTCGACCCCATATCCTGTTGCAAACTATTATGGCGATTACAAGGAATAAAAGTAGGTTAGGTGATCGCTGAACTGTTGAGGGTATTGGGTCGTGGTGATTTTGGCTGAAGTGGGATTGAGCAAAGAATACGGATTATCTCCAGAGGAAGCTAGGGAGAGGGTTTCAACGCTGGACGATGCAAGAGGAAACCTTTGGTCGGATGTCTTTCACGCGAAGGCAATTGCGCTGTGCAACTCTTTACCAGACATTTCCACCTGCTACTTTAACTATGGAATCACACCCAGCAAAATCCTGGAAGTTAGAGGTGTAAAAGGAGAAGTACTTTTGTATCTCCACATCTTTTTCGATCGTAGTTGCTTTGTCACGCCGACCAGAGATCGGCACCCAGCAGCTCAAGCCTATGGAGGACACCAATTGGAATAAGGGGGCGATCAGTCTGAGTGGCAGAATGGGCGGTAGGCTGGAATGTTTGCACCCCTACCCCACCTCCCTTGCAGAGATCATCCGATGCACCAGATCGGTAATTTTGTAAAATGCGATACACAATGAGAGTATCAGCTCGTAAACATGGCATAAGTCCTGCCGCAAAAAGAATATGTTCAATCAACCTGTCGATAGTGCCCGTGAATTGCTGACGAGATACAGCTCAGGCGAAAGAGTATTCAAGAGTGCTTGCTTGAATGGCGTTGACTTGCACGGCGCTTGCTTAATGAGGGTCAGCTTGATCGAAGCTGATTTGGTTAAAGCCAACTTGAAAGGCGCTAATCTTCGTCAAGCCCATCTGGAGAAGGCGGACTTGAGCGGTGCTGATTTAGAAGGCGCACATTTGCAAGGAAGCCATTTAGAGGGAGCCAATTTAGAAGGTGCTAATCTGACAGGTGCCAATTTGGATGGGGCGATTAGACCGAATGGCAGAATGCGCTGGCAGTAGGCTGGAATGTTTGATAGGGAGGATGCGATCGCTCCTCAGATTGTAGGCACACTACCGATAGGCGATCGATTACCATCACGTCATGGTGCACCCTGAAAACTTAGATCGCTTTTCCTGAATTTATGAACGACGCACCGCTAGATAGATTTGATGCGATCGGCATCAGCGGGATGGCTCCGCTCACTCCAATGCAACGGGCAGCAACGACGGCAATGTTTTTGTTTATGAGCGCTGCGTTTTATCTGGCGTGGCGCTGGAGATAAGCGATCGTCTTTCCCCAAGAAAAAGCCTTCAGAGTTGCATCGCTCCTCTAATGCTGAAGGGCTTTCCCTGCTGCAACAGTGTCCTGAACTGGCGGGTATCCGCTTGGAGAACCCACATCTTATTATTTCTGTATGGCTCATAGTTAACGTCTGGGGCGATCGGCTTTTGAGGGTTCTCTATGTACAGGATTCTTGTGGTAGATGGTGAGGTAGATAACCTCTCATTGCTAAAAACTTTTTTAGAAATTGAAGAATATACCGTAGACACAGCCAATAACGGTTGGGCAGCAATCGACTTGGTTGAAGAGTTGTGTCCTGATGTTGTAGTAGTAGACATCTTCCTGCCTGACATGATTGGCAACGCTGTTGTTGAACGAATTCGCCAGAATCCCAATCTGTCTGGAACCCGTGTTGTGCTAGCAACAGCGTCATCTGTTCTGGATGAGGCTAAGGCGTTAGAATCAGGCGCTGATGTTTTTTTACGAAAACCGTTTGACTTAGACCAGTTCTTAGCGATCGTGGAAAAGCTTTGTAACCCGAAAGCTAAGGAGTAGAAATAGGGCAATAGATCTTCACTTCAGTTTCGTAGCCTGTATCAATGTGATGACGTAACCCGATAGCTTCGATGTCATGGTATGCGGATATCTCTTCATAGGTCGTGACAGATCTTGTTGTTATGGAAAATCCCCACATAGGCTACATCCTGGTTGTAGATGATTTAGCCGATAACTTAGTCTTGATGAAAACTGTTCTAGAAGCAAAAGGGTACCTCGTAGATGTTGCAGATAGCGGCACTCTAGCTTTGGCAAAGATTGAAGCTTTCCCCCCCGCCCTGATCTTGCTTGACCTGATGATGCCGAATATGGATGGCTTTGAGGTGACTCGGCGGCTTCAGCAAAACGAGCAGTTGTCTTCAGTGCCCATCTTGATAGTTACGGCTAATCGAGATGTAAAAGAAGACCAAGGACTAGCGATTGGAGTTAATGGCTTTATCCGTAAACCTGTTGACTTTGATGAGCTACTGGAGAAGGTTGAAGCGTTTTGCTAGGCAAGACTTTTCCTTAAGGACTGCTACGGGACAGAGCAAAAGGTTATGCCACAGAAAAGGCCTCGGAACTTGATGCTCTGAGGTCTTTGTGGGGTCGCCTTAGAATACGGAAAAATCGTACGTTAAGGTTTTTGCAAATCTGATTTCGCTATTAAGCGTTTTACGAGCGGTTGAGGAAAGCAGGGAAGATTGCGGATTGTGTCGCAAATACTTTTTAGTGACAAACGGAGTACCTCATTCGCGTTCCGTTAAGCACTTACTCCCAAGAGTTCTTCAATAAATTTTACTTGAGGCACACTGTCCCCCTGGCTGATTGTGCAAGCGTCAACTTTTGCTATTCACTGATGTCTGCATGGCACTCAAAGACAAAGAACGACTCGCCATGAAAGCGGTTTGTCAGCCCTAAGGAGTTTGTTGCCATAGGTTTTTGGTAGTTTAATCAAGGCACACTCCTCGTGCAATCCCTCTAAAGTAGAGTGATTAGCTGTGAAAAACTGTGGTAACAAGCCTTAATGACCTCTGACCCATCCTCTCCGCAAGATCCCTCTGAACCGACATTAGACGTGCTCGACTCCATGCCGCAGCACCCTGTTGAAGCGCCCTTTCCGATCGTGGGTATTGCTGCTTCTGCGGGAGGGTTAGAAGCGTTTACACAGCTACTCAGTCAGTTGCCCCTTAATACGGGCATGGCGTTTGTGCTGATTCAGCATTTAGCGCCTGACCACGAAAGTATGCTGACTGAGATTCTGGGTAGAGCGACCCAACTACCCGTGCGTGAGGTGCAAAACGGCACGATAGTCGAGCCAAACCAGGTGTATGTGATTCCGCCCAACACTAAAATGATTTTGTCTGAGGGCGTGCTGCAACTGTCGCCCCGCGAGAAGGTATTGGGCAAATATATGCCGGGTGATGCCTTTTTTACCTCTCTCGCCGCCGATCGCGGGCATAAGGCATTTGCGGTGGTGTTATCGGGAGGCGATGGCGATGGCTCACTGGGGCTGACGGCTATCAAGGCAGTAGGCGGTGTCACCTTTGCTCAATGTGAAGAGACGGCACAGTTCAACAGTATGCCCCACACGGCTGTGGCAACGGGGAAGGTGGATTTTGTGCTGCCGCCCGCCAAAATTGCTGAGGAACTAGCAAACCTGAGCCAGAACCCCAGGCTGGTTTCCCCGGTGCCGCTGATCGATCCGGAGGCAGCACCCCAGCCGGGCGATGCTCTGACGAACATTTTTGCACTGCTGCGAGCGACCACGGGCGTTGACTTTAGCCGCTATAAGCTCAGCACGATCGAGCGGCGGATGCAGCGACGCATGCTGTTATGCAAACTGGAACAGTTGGACGACTATATGACCTATTTGCAGGAGCATCCGGCGGAAGTTAAGGCGCTGTATGCAGAAATCTTGATCCACGTCACCAGCTTTTTCCGTGATCCCGAAGCGTTTGACCTGTTGAAAACACGAGTCTTCCCGACGATCGTGGAACATAAGTCGGCAGAAGCGCCCATTCGCATCTGGGTGGCGGGTTGCTCGACGGGCGAAGAGGTTTACTCGATTGCCATCTGCTTGCTGGAGTTTTTGGCAGAGCAAGCGACCGCACTGCCGATCCAGATTTTTGCGACCGATATCAGTGAACAGGCGATCGACAAAGCCAGAGCAGGCGTTTATCAAGAGAATCAAATGGTGGTGGTGTCGGCAGAGCGCCGCCGCCGCTTCTTTTATGCCCTGGAGGGCGGTGGCTACCAAATCAGTAAGGCGGTGCGCGAACTCTGTGTGTTTGCCCGCCAAAACCTGGGCAGCGATCCGCCGTTTTCTAATCTCGACTTGGTTAGCTGCCGCAATGTGATGATTTATTTGGGCGACGCGCTGCAAAAGCGCATCATGCCCATCTTTCACTACAGCCTCAACCCAACGGGCTTTCTGCTGCTTGGTACGTCCGAAGGCACGGGGCAAGGGTCTGACCTGTTTACGCTCATTGAGAAAAAATATAGGCTTTATACCAAAAAGCTCACTACCACACGTCCCACCTTGTCGTTTACGCCTAGCCACCACCCAATTGCTAAGGTGAGCGAGCTGCCGCTGCCGAACCCCTTAGAAGCGTTTGACCTCCCGAAAAAGGTCGATCAACTGATTGCCAATTACTATGCGCCTGTCGGTGTGGTCATTGACGACCAGATGCAAGTGCTGCAACTGCGGGGAGACATCGATCGCTACCTAAAGCTGGTGTCTGGGGTCGCTAACCTCAACCTCTTCAACCTAGTGCGAAATGGCTTACTGGTTGAGCTACGGGCTGCCATCTATCAAGCGCAGCAGCAAGGAGTGCCCTGCCGCAAAGACGGACTGCGTCTGGAAGAGGGCGATCAGGCTCGCAGGGTTAAGCTTCAGGTGATGCCGTTTAAGGTGCCGACGGCTGAGGCATACCGCTTTTTGGTGCTCTTTGAAGACGCGCCACCCGCTAACAGCCCTGCTCCCGTCGACCCAGCACGTCCGCAGGTTGATTTAGAGCAAGAGATCGCCCAACTGCGACAGGAACGAGCCGCAACGCAGGAGTATTTGCAGGCGGTGATTCAGGAGCAGGAAGACAGCAATCAAGACCTCAAAGTGGCCAATGAAGAAATTTTGTCGAGCAACGAGGAACTGCAAAGCGCGAATGAGGAGCTCGAAACGGCGAAGGAAGAGATTCAGGCAACGAACGAAGAACTGAGCACCACCAACGAAGAACTCCGCAGCCGTAACGCCGAATTGCACCAGGTCAACAACGATCTGACCAATCTACTTGCCAGCATTAACATCCCGATTCTGATGTTGACTAGCGACCTCCGCATTCGCCGTTTCACGCCGATGGCACAGCAGTTGTTCAACTTTATTCCCACTGATGCTGGGCGACCGTTGAGCGATATCAGTACCAACCTCAACCTGCCAAATTTGGAGCTGTTGCTGTTGGAGGTGCTGGAAACCCTCAGCAGGAAGGAACTAGAGGTACAAACTCAGGACGGACATTGGTACATGCTCCGCATGCGTCCGTATCGCACGACTGAAAACCGGATTGATGGCGTGGTACTGGTGTTGCTCGATATTGATGCCCTCAAGCGCAGTGCTGCCACAGTCGAAGGGGCGCGAAATTATGCGGAAGCGATCGTCGAAACAGTGCAAGTGCCGCTCGTGGTGCTGGAGTCTGATCTGCGGGTGAACAAAGCCAATCGAGCGTTCTACGAAACCTTTCAGGTGTCACCGCCTGAAACCGCGCAAGCCATCCTGTTTGATTTGGGCAACGGGCAGTGGAACATTCCCGGACTGCGATCGCGGCTGGAGGCTGTGTTGAGCCATGATACGGTGCTGCAAAACTTTGAGGTCGAGCATCGGTTTGAGCAGATTGGGCAGAAAACCATGCTGCTGAATGCGTTGAAGCTGCTGGAAGCGGAGGAAGCGCCACGACTGTTGCTGTCGATCGAAGACATCACCGCGCGCAAGCAGTTTGAAACCGAGCGATCGCAGCTTTTGACTCAGGAACAGTCTGCCCGACAGGAAGCAGAGACGGCCAACCGTGCCAAAGATGAATTTCTCTCCAACCTCTCGCACGAACTCCGCAATCCGCTCAATACGATGCTGGGCTGGGCACAAATCCTTCGCCGCGGTCAGCTAGACGAAACAGTCGTTAGTCGTGCATTAGAAACAATCGAGCGGAGTGCCAAGGCACAATCTCAATTGATTGAGGACATGCTCGATCTTTCTCGCATCACCAGCGGTAAGCTGTATATCAACTCGCACCTGCTTGATCTCGTTTCAGTGGTGGCTCCAGCGATCGAGTCGGTACACCTCGCCGCTGAAGCGAAAGCCATTCAACTCGTTTCGCAGCTCACTTCGACAACGATTATGGGCGATGCCGATCGCTTGCAGCAAGTGCTGTGGAATCTGCTTTCTAACGCCATTAAGTTCACGCCAGCCGGAGGGCGAGTTGAGGTGAGACTGGAGCAGGTAGGGGTCGATGGGGGAGCTAAGGGCAATGGGAAAGTAGGGGAAGCTGTTTCTGCCTCCTCTGCCTACGCCCAACTAACCGTCAGCGATACCGGGCAAGGCATGAGTGCAGCGCTACTGCCCTACGTGTTCGATCGCTTTCGGCAAGGCGATTCCAGCACCACTAAAGGTAGTCAAGGGCTTGGGTTGGGCTTGTCGATCGTCCGGCAGTTGGTAGAACTGCATGGCGGCACGGTGCAGGCGGACAGTCCGGGCGTTGGGCAAGGCACGACGATGACTGTGCGGCTACCCCTGCAAGCACCGCCAGCGACACCAGCGAGTGTAGTACCTACGGCGGCAGAACTTCTAAACGCTGGGAGTCAGGCAGTGCTCGAAGGGTTACGTATTCTAGTGGTGGATGATGATGTCGATAGCCTCGAACTGATGCAATATACGTTGACAGAGGCGGGGGCAACCGTCACGGTCGTGACCTCGGTGCGTGAGGCGATCGCAGCGCTGACAGCAGATCCTGGTAGCTATGATGTGCTCCTGGCAGATATTGGGATGCCCAACGAAGATGGTTTTGCGCTGATACGTCAGGTCAGAGCACTAGATGCGGGCGCCGGAGGACAGATTCCGGCAGCAGCCATTACGGCCTATGTCAGCGACCGCGAACAGCAACTAGCGATCGACGCTGGCTTCCAAAGGCACCTACCTAAACCCATTAACTCGACTCAATTGGTCTTGATGGTGAAGAACCTGGTGAGGCAAGTGGGAAGGGCATGAGCATCTGTACAGTGACTTTTTATTTATCGTGGAGACAGATTAGTATCGTTAAAGAGGCGAAGCTAAATCTGACTGACTTTTCCGCCTTAAGCCAGCTTAGGAATGCTGATGGTCAGATGGTAGGCCGCTGAGCAAAAGCTCTCTGCAATCCTGCAACAGAGAAGGTTTTGCTCAGCGATACGAATTTGTCTCGATGTCATTTAATTTGGCACTGTACACTATGAGTAGCTCTAGCCCTGAGCTAGTGCGACAAAGGGGAAAGCTAAACTTTTTTGTCGGTATTTGGAAAAACCGTGTCTTTATTCCTGTTACTTAGGACTCGTTCGCAAATAAGTTGCCGGTTTTAGGTTGCCATCATCACGAGATACAACCGCATACAGAATCACAATCCGGTAAGTTAATTCCGAACGGATCCTTAGATTTGCACAAAATATGGTTCAAGCTATCTCTTTTTGCCATTGAGTGAGAATCTCAAACCTCTCAATGGAGTAGTTGCGTCCATCGCAACTACTCATATTTTGAAAGTCTGTCATAATGTCGAATCCATTCCACGTAGATCTCTTCAGTGCGATAGGAGTAGTGCTTGAGGCGAATGGCATCCCGCACCTAAGCTAACAACTTTTTGAGAGGTAGCTGCATAAGAAATGAGCAGATGTACTGTGCGTTTAGTAGTACATCTGCTCATTCCCGTAGAAAATCTGAAAATATCCCTCATTAATCACTCTATTGGGATGAAAATATAAGCTGTAAGTTGAGCTGATGGACCCTGGGGCAAACAAACTGATTCATCTGGTCAGTGAGTTGCTCAAATCCAGTTTCTAAGGAGGCGATCGGGAAGACTTGTAACCAGCGCTTGAGCCAGTTGAAACAAATCAACGGTTGGATGATCAAACGCAAGTTGTTGAGCAAGTGCTTCCAACCGCTCTGGTTGCTCCACCAAGGATGTTGAGCAAACGACTGATGGACGATGGGACAAGCGTCATTAAAGGCATCAGCAAACAAGCTGACCATGAGGAACGCACTCATCACCATCTCCCACCATTTCTCAATCTGGTCGTAGCGGGTCATGCGGAAATCTGCCCAACCCAAGGTATCCTTGCACTGCTTAAGTCCATACTCAATCCAGGTTCTAAAGCCATAACTATCTCCAATCTCGCTCAGTTTGATGGCAGGGGCAGCCACCATAACAAAGGAGGTTGAATTGTTAGGCAAGGTATCAGGGTCAGTAGTCAGCAGCCAATACTGCTGGCGACGGGGCTGACCATAAATCACCTCAGCCACATAACGCACTTCCGTGGTGCCATTGCTAAAGGTGCGTTCAAACTTCTGCCACGGCTGTTGAGTGACCTCTTGGTCTTGCGGGAGCCATAGGGCATGGTTGCTGCGAATTGCCAAGATATAGGGCAGTTTTAGCTCGTCCAGGACATTGACAAAGTTAACCTTGCTCTCCCCGTACAAACTATCGGCAAGCACCAGCTCAAACTGAAATCCCAGCGCTTGCAGTTGTCGAATCATCCTTGCTGCAATTTGCGGCTTGCTGTAGTACTCCTCTCCATCCTTGAGTCGTTCTCTGGGTTTGTAGACTTCAAAGCTCAAAGGTAGAATCATCCCATCCACCAAGCCGTAAGCCGTCACTGCCACAATGCCATTCTCTTTTTTACCGACGTTGCCAATGTATTGGCGTTTGACATAATCGGTGCTCTTCCCCTTCTTACAATCGCCCGTCTCATCACATGAGCAAAATGAGGGAGCGACCCTTGAGCACCTTGAGAATTAACTCTAAGCGCCTCAAGCGTAGCTGTTGCACCTGCCAGGGTGACTCACTGAGGAAGTGATGTAAGTTTTGCTGATTGTCCAGTCCCACGGCCTGGGCGATGGCAGGTAGGGACTTCCGTTTGATCTCGCTGATCATCCCCAAGTGCAATAGCTTGAAGGCTTCATAGCTTCTCACTTCTGGGAACATGTCCTCAAATAACTGGCAGTATTCATCCACAAAGCGAATCGTCGGTCGTGCCTCTCTAGACGCGGGCATAAGCTATGGCATCCGGTAACATCTACCTCTATTCTAATAAATATCTGCCAGAGTGATTAATGAGGGATATGCGGAAAAATTCGGGCTATCTAGCTTGAGCAGCATACTATACAAGAACAATTCCCTTAAACAGTAAATTTGGGTTTCTATGCCGAATTGTTTTGTCCATTCACTTGCTGCAGGATCTTAAACAGAGACTTTCAGTCTGCTAATAGTTATGCCGCTGATTAGTCAGTGAGGGCACAGCCGAAAGCTTATTTATTTGTGCTTGGAGTGAAGGTGGTGCAAAAGCGGTCGGGTAGGCGGTGCTTTAGAGGTATTGGTGAGGCGATCGCAATATGGTATTGGAAACTAAACGGTTAATTTTGCGAGAAATGGCTTTCTATGATGTGGATGATTTATTTGAAGTCCTCTCTGATCCTGAAGCAATGCAGTTCTACCCACAACCGTTTGACCGCCAAATGACTCAAACGTGGATTGAGCGAAATGTCCAGAGGTATACTCAACATGGGTTTGGGCTGTGGGCGTTAATTCTTAAGCAGACTGGCAAATTGATTGGCGATTGCGGTTTGATAATGCAGGAAGTTGATGGTGTTGATGAAATCGAGATTGGCTATCATATTCGTTGTGACTTATGGGGAAAAGGTTTAGCAACGGAAGCCGCTCAAGCGTGTCGTGATTACGGATTTAGTCAACTAGGTTTTGATAAACTCATTTCATTGATAAATCCCGCCAACATTGCCTCGCGTCGTGTTGCTGAAAAGAATGGAATGACACTGATCAAAGAGATAGAGTGGCGAGATAAGCCGACCTGTGTTTATGCAATTGAACGCAGTGACAGCACGGCATAACACGTTGGAGCGGACTGACACAGTAGCTCGGTGTTGTTGCAAAAGTTATCTACAGCCGCTCGACAGACCCGTTAGGCATCACAAGAACCATCTATGGAGTGTTCGCATGACAAAGCCAAAAATCTATGAAGGTGGTTGCTTGTGTGGAAGCATTCGTTTTTTGGCGGCTGGACCCGCACTCAAGCCCCACACTTGCTCGTGTCGGCAATGCCAGCAGCATTCAGGATCTCTTACGCAAATGTGGGTTGAGTTTTCACGAGATCAGGTTACATGGACGGGTCCGGGTGGAAAACCTGCTAAATGGCGCTCTTCGGAGGGGTCAAGTCGTGCATTCTGCTCAGTGTGCGGCAGTACCATTGGAGCAATCGACGATAAGCCAACGCTTGCGATCGCTGTAGGAACGTTTGATTCGCCTAATCGGCAGGAGCTTGCACCATTGTCTCATTCATACGTTTCAAAGCGTCCAAAATGGTGGGGCATTCATGATCCGAGGAATGCCTGATGAAGCTCTGGGGCAGTCCCCGTTACTTGTGTTTCAATACAAACGTGCTTAACAAACATTTTTACTGACAGAGTATGGACGAAGATCTCGACCAACTGACTTGTGCCGATGTAGGGGTTAGACTAAGCCACCCCGTCACCGAGGCGGCTTAGTCTAACCCCTATCCACGGAAAGCTTATGCCTAGAGCGAAACTCATAACTGTTAACGCAGCTCACGATGAATCAATCTTAAAGGTACTTCCAAGCTTGCCAGTTCTTTCTAGTCAAGCCACCTCATGGAATGAAATTCAGCTGGCTCATCATCAACATCTCGCCGCATTTGAAACGCCTGAACATTGTTTCCCTCAGCACTTCATCACGATTCATTTGAATCACGCTCCAGTTAAGAAGGAGCGAATTTTAAGTGGAGAGTCCCGATGCGATCGCTTTAGAGAAGGCGATATTTGCTTGACTCCTGCAACTGCACCTGTATCAGTTCGATTACATGATGCTTGTGAAGTGATGGGCCTGTATCTTGACCCTGCGTTGATGACTCGGTTGACGGCGGATGTGGCTGGTGTAAATGGTTTGGATCTGGTGCCGCAGTTTAAGTTAAATGATCCACTCATCTACCAGATTGGTATTGCACTCAAAACGAAGCTGGAGACAAATGGAGTATGGGATCGCTTCTACGCCGAGTCAATGGCAATGGCAATCTCAGCTCAGTTGATTCAACATTACTCGACACGACATCTCAAAGTTCGTAACTATGCTAATGGATTATCGCAAGCACGACTTCAGCAAGCGATTGAATACATTCGTGAACATTTAGCACAGAATCCCAGTATCACTGAAATCGCTGAAATGGTAGAAATGAGTCCTTTTTATTTCAGTCGGTTGTTCAAGCAATCGACCGGGCTAACCCCTCATCAATATTTGCTCAGATGCCGGATTGAACAAGCAAAACAGCTACTTAAGGCAACAAATTTATCGATCGCCACCATTGCCACTCAAGTTGGTTTTGTCGATCAAAGTCACCTGGCTCGCTATTTCAAACGTCAGGTTGGGGTTCCACCCAATCAGTTTCGCGCTTAGAGCAAGATTGTACTGATGCGTGGCAGGATTATCCAAGACGATAAGGCTGAGTTCCGCCTACAATCTACAAGTCTTGTAGGAATTCAGCAATGGACACCATCAACCTTTTCTCACCTGTCCAACTCGGCGCTTACAGTCTTCCAAATCGTGTCGTCATGGCACCCATGACTCGGCTCCGAGCAATTGACTCAATTCCCAACGCTTTGATGGCAGAGTATTACAGCCAACGAGCATCCGCAGGTTTGATTATCACCGAATGCACAATGGTTTCGCCTATGAGCAATGGATACATGAACTGTCCGGGTATCTATTTGCCAGAGCAGATTGAAGGATGGCGGCAGGTTGTAGACGCAGTGCATCAGAGGGGTGGAAAAATTTTCCTCCAGTTGTGGCATTCTGGTAGAGTTTCACATTCATCATTGTTAGGTGGAAAGCAGCCAGTTGCACCGAGCGCGATCGCCGCTGTAGGTGAACTGCACACTCCAGCGGGGAAAGTAGTAATGGAAACGCCTCGCGCTCTGGAAAAAGATGAAATTTCTGAAATCGTTGAACAGTTTCGCTCTGGGGCTGAGAATGCAAAAGCGGCTGGATTTGATGGTGTTGAACTGCATGGTGCATTTGGCTACCTGATTGACCAGTTCTTACAGGACGGCTCCAATCAACGAACTGATGAGTACGGTGGCTCAGTTGAAAATCGCGCTAGGTTTCTGCTAGAAATTGTTGAAGCGGTTTCGAGTGCTTGGGGAGCAGACCGAGTTGGCATTAAGCTCTCGCCCAGTAACACCTTCTATGGCATGGTTGACTCAAATTCGAAAGTAACATTTGCTTATGTGCTGGAAGCACTCACCCCCATCGGTCTAGCCTATGTTCATTTGATGGAACCGAATGAAATAGATTTGAAGAATCAAAATGTTCTTAATCCTGTTACTCCTTTGTTTCGCCCGAGCTATCAGGGGACATTGATCTCTAATGGGAACTACACCCATGAAACAGCAAATTCTGCTCTAGCCAATGGAGATGCAGATTTGGTTTCTTTTGGAAAGTTGTTCTTGGCAAACCCAGACCTGCCAAAACGTTTTAAGTTAAACGCATTGTTGAACGAACCTGATTTTAGAACATTCTACGGCAGTGGTGAGAAGGGATATACGGATTACCCATTTTTGGAACAAGCCGCGAGTTGAATCTGGAAGAAAATTGCAAGGAGTCATTTATGAGTAGTTCATTTTCTGCGTCTTCTACACCCTCATCAACACAGGTTTGGATTGTTCCAGAGCCAAACATTGTGACCGTTATCCAACGCTTTGATGTTCCACCAACTCAGCAAGCAGATTTTATCAAGCAAGCTTCTGACCAAATTTTGCAATATTGGAAAGCTAGTCCTGAATTTATAGCAGTGGCTCTTTTCAAGGAACGCGATCGTGGAGGAGTCGCAGCTTATGCTCAATGGAGAAAGCCAGTGAACAGTCCCGCGCCTGCTACCGTTCCGGCTGCATGGTCGTTAGCATCTGCCTTACCGATGTTTACGCTTCTAGATTCTCGCACCTATGCTGTCGCGTTTACAGATTCTGCTACTCCACCCACGCAGTTATAGCGCTACGCACATACGTTAGGACACTCTTTAAAGGCAGCATCAACGCAATCTCGAAAGGTATCAAACTCATCCCATCGCTGTCGCATCCAATTCTTTAGCACGCTCCACCAGTGTTCAATCTTGTTCAAATCTGGAGAATAAGGCGGCAGATACCAAATCTCACATCCGGCTTGAGCGACAATCTCCTCAATGCTCTGAGAATGATGAAAGCTGGCGTTGTCAATCACGATGACATCTCCTGGTTTGTGAAATGTCAATTACATAGGCGTGTGAATTTAAAGGCACTTTCTTCTCTTATTGAGCTGCTGAGATCGGTTGAGAGATCAAAAACAGAAGAGATCGCGGCTGACTCAAAACGACAATTATCAGG
>JAESFK010000540.1_pt1 | contig 17971 bp, 14 predicted proteins | sample 9269391 | NCBI WGS metagenome assembly JAESFK01 (sample SAMN14506231, study PRJNA617097) | algae metagenome | isolation source: Drouetiella hepatica UHER 2000/2452 and co-occurring heterotrophs from... | place: Slovakia: Slovak Paradise National Park, Hrabusice, Kosice Region | collected 2000-01-01
GAGCCGTCACCGACCTCGTCGACGCCCTCGACCTCGACCACGTCGTGTTCGGCGGACCGCTGTGGCCGCGCCTCGCGACCACCTTCCTGCGGGTCGTCCCCGACGTCGTGCGCGGCCGGGCGGTCGGCGCCGCCATCCATCCCATCGCGGTCACCGGAACCCGGCTCGGCCCGGACGGTGCCGCGGTCGGCGCCGCGAGCCTCGTGCTCGACCACACGTTCAGCCCGCGCTCGGCCACCCTCCTCCTCGCCGACTGAGCCCACCTGCCGACCACGGGCGACCGCTCCGCGATTGCCGTGCACCGCAGCCGCCACCGATAAATCCATTTGATGTATAAACCTTCCAGCACCGGGTCAACGGCGACCCGGCGGATGCGAAGGGGCACCCCATGCAGCGCACACCCCGTGTCGCGGCGCTCGGCGCCGTGGCCCTCACCCTCGGCCTGGGCCTCGCCGCCTGCGGCTCCGGCTCCTCCGGGTCGGGGGACCCGAACACCGTCACCGTCGCCTACCAGCGCACGGCACAGTTCACACAGCTCGACGCCATGCTCAAGAAGGCCAAGTCCGAGTACGAGGCCGCGAACTCCGGCAAGAAGATCGAGCTCGTCGCCATCGAGGCCGAGCAGGACCAGTACTTCACCAAGCTGGCCCTGATGAACCGCTCCCCCTCCACCGCGCCCGACGTCATCTACGAGGACAGCTTCCAGGTCCGCTCCGACGCCGCGGCCGGCTACCTCGCCCCGATCGACGAGCAGCTGGCGAAGTGGGAGGACTGGTCGCAGTTCGACGACACCGCCAAGCAGGCCGGCCTCGGCGACGACGGCAAGACCTACGGCGTCTCGATGGGCACCGACACGCGCGCCCTGTACTTCAACAAGGAGAGCTTCGCCAAGGCCGGCCTCCCGACCGACTGGGCGCCGAAGACCTGGGACGACGTGCTCACGGCCGCCCGCACGGTCAAGCAGAAGGTCCCCGACGTCATCCCGATGAACGTGTACGCCGGCAAGGCGGCCGGCGAGGCCACCTCGATGCAGGGCTTCGAGATGCTCCTGTACGGCACGAAGAGCACCCTCTACGACACCGAGTCCAAGAAGTGGGTCACCGGCTCCGCCGGCTTCCGCGACGCGCTCGGCTTCTACGACACCCTCTTCCAGGAGAAGCTCGCCCCGCCGCTCGACATCGCCCTCGACGCCGCCGCGGGCGCCCGGGTCTCCGGCGAGCTGCTCCCCGAGGGCAAGCTGGCCATCGCCCTCGACGGGTCGTGGCTGCCCGGCCAGTGGATCACCGGCGAGAACGAGTGGTCCGAGTGGGAGAAGACGATGGGCTTCGCGCCGATGCCGACCCAGGACGGCAGCGAGCCCGGTGCCACGTCGATGTCCGGCGGCTGGCTGCTGTCGGTCGGCGCCAAAGCCGACGACCCGCAGGCCGCGTTCGACTTCATCACCGTCGCGCTCAACCGCGAGAACACCCTGAAGTACGACACCGAGAACAGCCAGATCGCGGTGCGCGAGGACGTCGCGAGCGACGAGAAGTACCTGTCGTTCAACCCGTCCTTCGAGTTCTTCTCCTCGCTCGTCCCGGTGACGACGTTCCGCCCGGCCACCCCGGACTACTCGCAGATCTCCGGCAACATCCAGGTCGCGGTCGAGTCGGTGGCCACCGGGTCGGCCACTCCCGAGGAGGCGGCCCGCACCTACGACGAAGGGCTCGTCGGCATCGTCGGCGAGGACAAGGTGCAGGGCGGCTGACGTGGCCGCCGTCGACGTGAGCACCCCGACCCGCCCGCGCGGCGGGTCGGGGCCCGCGGCCACCGGTCGCCGGCGCACCCTCGTCCGGCTGCTGCCCCTGACCCCGGCGGTGGTCCTCATGGGGATCTTCCTCGTCGGGCCGATCGGCTACGCGCTCTACGGCTCGCTGACCAACGCGGCGCTCTCGGGCTACCGGGCGGCCTCCCCCGAGTTCGTCGGGATCGACAACTACACGAAGCTCTTCACGAGCGGGCAGTTCTGGGAGTCGGTCTGGCTGACCCTGCTCTTCGTCGTCGGGTCGGCCGTCATCGGGCAGAACGTCCTCGGGATGGCCCTCGCGCTGCTCACCCGCACCGGCCCGAAGCGGCTCGGCTCGACGGTCAGCGCGCTCGTCGTCACCGCGTGGGTGCTGCCCGAGATCGTCGCGGCGTTCACGCTCTACGCGTTCTTCGCCAGCGACGGCACGCTCAACGAGATGATCTCGTGGCTGGGCCTCGAGGGACCCACCTGGCTGCTGTCGCTGCCCCTGCTGTCGGTCGTCCTCGCCAACGTCTGGCGCGGCACCGCCTTCTCGATGATGGTCTACGGCGCCGCGCTCTCCGAGGTGCCGCCCGAGCTCACCGAGGCGGCCGAGATCGACGGCGCGAGGTGGCACCAGCGGTTCTTCCTCATCACGCTGCCGATGATCCGGCGCTCCATCGCGACGAACATGATGCTCACGACCCTGCAGACCCTCGGTGTCTTCACCCTCATCTGGGTGATGACCGGTGGCGGGCCGGGCACGCAGAGCTCGACGCTGCCGGTGCTCGCCTTCCAGCAGGCCTTCAAGTTCGCCCAGGTCGGGTACGGCACCGCGATCGCCACCGTCACCCTCCTCGTCGGCGCCCTGTTCGCCGTCGTCTACGTCCGCGTCCTCAAGCCGGAGGTCGACTGATGACCACCCACGCTCCCCCCGCCGCGGCCGGCACCACCCTCGCCGACCCCGCGCCCCGGGCACCCCGGTCCACCCGCCGCGGGGCCTCCCTGCGGACGACCTCGCCGGCGAAGCGGGGCCCGCGCCTCGCCGCGGCAGCGGCCCTCCTCCTCGTCGCGGTGGCGTTCGTCGTGCCCCTCGCGTGGATCCTCCTGGCGTCGGTCGACCCGTCGGCGAGCGTCTCGGTGTCCGTGCCCACCTCCCCGACGCTCCAGAACTACCGCGACGTGCTGACGCCCGAGCTGACGTTCCGGCCGCTGGCCAACTCGCTCGTCGTGTCGGGCGCGACGGCACTGCTGACCGTGCTCGTCGCCACGCTCGCCGCCTACCCGCTCTCCCGGTACCGGATGCGGTTCAACCGCGGCTTCCTGCACGCCATCCTCTTCGGCAGCTGCCTGCCGATCACCGCCGTGATGGTGCCGGTCTACGCGCTCTTCGTCGCGCTCGGGCTGCTCGACTCGCTCCCCGGCACGGTGCTCTTCCTCGCCGCCACCTCGCTGCCCATGGCGGTGTGGATGACGAAGAACTTCATGGACTCGGTGCCGATCTCCCTCGAGGAGGCGGCCTGGGTCGACGGCGCCGGGTCGATGCAGGCCCTGCGGCGGATCGTCGTCCCGTTGATGCGGCCGGGCATCGCGGTCGTCTTCATCTTCGTGTTCACGCAGGCCTGGGGGAACTTCTTCGTCCCCTTCGTCCTGCTCCTCGACCCCGCGAAACAGCCTGCGGCCGTGTCGATCTACACGTTCTTCGGCACCAACGGAGCGGTGGCGTACGGGCAGCTCGCCGCGTTCTCGGTCCTCTACTCGATGCCCGTGCTCGTGCTCTACCTCGTCGTCCAGCGCCTCGCCGGGGGCTCGTTCGCGCTCGCCGGTTCCGTCAAGGGTTGAGAAGGGAAACATCCACCCGTGCACGACAACACCCACCTCCTGACGATGCGCGTCGACCGGTTCGTCCGGGAGCGGCTCGTCCCCCACCTCCACCGCCGTCGCGCGCCCCTCGCCGTGCAGCAGTGGGTGGTTCCCGGTGAGCCCGTGCCGTTCGCCGAGGCGGCCGCGGCCTCGTACTCACCCGTCGAGGTCGGTGCCTCCTGGGGCCGCCCGTGGGGGACGACGTGGTTCCACGTCACCGGGGAGGTGCCCGACGGATGGGGTGGCCCCGGCACCCGCCTCGAGGTCGTCGTCGACATCGGGTACAGCGACGCCGGCCCCGGCTTCCAGGCCGAGGCCACCGCATACCGACCCGACGGCACCGTGGTCAAGGGCCTGCACCCGCGGAACCGGTACGTGCCGGTCGAGGCCGTCTCCCCCGACGGCCGCACGCTCGAGCTCCGGCTCGAGGCCTCGTCCAACCCGGACGTCGCCGGCGGCGGCTCCTTCACCTTCGAGCCGACGCCGCTCGGCGACCTGCGGACCTCGGGCGACGCCCCGCTCTACCGCCTCGGCCGCATCGACGTCGTCGAGCGCGACGTCGAGGTCTGGGAGCTGCACCAGGACGTCGTCGCCCTGCGCGGCCTGCTCGACGAGCTCCCGCCGCAGACCTCCCGGCACGCCGGGGTGCTGCGCGCCCTCGAGGACGCCGTCGACGCGGTCGACCCCGACGACGTGGCGGGCACGGCCGCCGCCGGTCGGGCCGCCCTGGCCCCCGCGCTCGCCTCACCCGCCGGAGCCAGCGCGCACCGCGTCGTCGCCGTCGGCCACGCACACATCGACTCGGCCTGGCTGTGGCCGACCCGCGAGACCGCCCGCAAGTGCGCCCGGACCTTCTCCAACGTCCTCGCGCTGATGGAGGAGGACGACGACCTCGTCTTCGCCTGCTCCTCGGCCCAGCAGTACGCCTGGGTCCGCGACACCCAGCCCGAGCTGTTCGAGCGGATCCGCCGCCGGGTGGCCGAGGGCCGCTTCGTCCCCGTCGGAGGCATGTGGGTCGAGTCCGACACGAACATGCCCGGCGGCGAGGCGCTGGCGCGCCAGCTCGTCGCGGGCAAGCGGTTCTTCCTCGAGGAGCTCGGGGTCGAGCCGCAGGACGTCTGGCTGCCCGACTCCTTCGGGTACACGGCCGCCTTCCCGCAGATCGCCCTGGCCTCCGGCTCGCGGTGGTTCCTCACGCAGAAGCCGTCGTGGAACGAGTCCAACCGGATGCCGCACCACACCTTTTGGTGGGAGGGCATCGACGGCTCGCGGGTCTTCACCCACTTCCCGCCGGCCGACACGTACAACTCGGACGTCTCGGCGGCGGACCTCGCCCGCGCCGAGTCCCGCTTCGCCGAGAAGGGCCGGGCGAACACCTCGCTCCTGCCCTTCGGCTACGGCGACGGTGGCGGCGGCCCGACCCGCGAGATGCTCGCGGCCGCCCGGCGCACCCGCGACCTGGAGGGGTCGCCGCGGGTGGAGCTGGGCGACCCGCACCAGTTCTTCCGCGACGCCGAGGCCGAGTACCCCGACGCCCCGGTGTGGAGCGGCGAGATGTACCTCGAGTTCCACCGGGGCACGTACACCTCGCAGGCGAGGACCAAGCGCGGCAACCGGCGCAGCGAGCACCTGCTGCGCGAGGCCGAGCTGTGGGCCGCCACCGCGGCGGTGCGCTCCGGCGCCGAGTACCCGTACGAGGCGCTCGAGGAGGCCTGGCACACGGTGCTCCTCCAGCAGTTCCACGACATCCTCCCGGGCTCCTCGATCGCCTGGGTCCACCGCGAGGCCGAGGCCAACTACGCGAAGGTCGCCGAGGTGCTGGAGGGGCTCGTCTCGTCGTCCCTCGCCGACCTCGCCGGCCCCGGCGACGGCTGCGTGGCCTTCAACGCGGCGCCCCACGCCCGCGACGGCGTGCCGGCCATCGGCGCCGTCGTCCGCCCGGACGCCGGCGACGAGACCACCGCACCGGTGCGGGTCGAGGACACCTCGGACTCGGCGACCGGCGGGTGGGTCGTCGACAACGGCCTGCTGCGCGTCGTCGTCGACCGCGACGGCCTCCTCGCCTCCGTGCGCGACCTGCGCGCCGGCGGCCGCGAGGTGCTCGCGCCGGGAGCCCGCGGGGCGCTGCTCCAGCTGCACCGCGACACCCCCACCCAGTGGGACGCCTGGGACGTCGACGAGCACTACCGCCGGCACACGACCGACCTCACCGACGCCGACTCCGTCGAGCTCCTCGAGAAGGGGCCCGAGCGGGTGGCCGTGCGGGCGATCCGGCGCGTCGGCTCCTCGCGCATCGAGCAGGTGCTCTCGCTGACGGCGGGCAGCGCGGTCGTCGGGGTCGAGGTCGACGTCGACTGGCACGAGCGCCAGAAGCTGCTCAAGCTGGCCTTCCCGCTCGACGTCCACGCCGAGCGGGCCGCCTCCGAGATCCAGTTCGGGCACGTCGTGCGGCCCACCCACACGAACACCTCGTGGGACGCCGCCCGCTTCGAGACCTGCGCCCACCGGTGGGTGCACGTCGCCGAGGCCGGGTACGGCGTCGCGGTCGTCAACGACTCGACGTACGGGCACGACATCGGGCGCACGTCGCGGGCCGACGCGCAGGCCGCGCCGGGCACCACGACCACGGTGCGGCTCTCACTGCTGCGGGCGCCGGTCTACCCCGACCCCGAGGCCGACCAGGGACGGCACCGCCTGCGAGCCGGGCTGGTGGTCGGTGCCGGGGTGCCCGAGGCCGTCGTCGAGGGCTACCGCGCGAACCTGCCGGTCCGTGAGGTCCGGGGCGGCTCGGCGCCGGCGCCGCTGGTCACCCTCGAGGGCGACCCGGGCATCGTCGTCGAGGCGGTCAAGCTCGCCGAGGACCGCAGCGGCGACGTCGTCGTCCGGCTCTACGAGGCCCACGGCGGGCGGGCCGCCGGGCGGCTCGTGCCCGGGTTCGCGGTCGGGTCCGTCGAGGAGACCGACCTGCTGGAGCGCCCGCTCGAGGTCCCGTCGGCGCTCACGTCGTCCGACGGCGACCTCGCGCTGCGTCCCTTCCAGATCGTGACGCTGCGCCTGCGCCGGGCCTGACCGGGCTCTGGCCCCGCGGGGGCGCTCGGTGGGAGCATCGGCGCCATGACCGCTGCCGCCGCCGAGGGCCTCGACCCCGCCGACTGGGACGCGTTCCGCACCCTGGCCCACCGGGTGGTCGACGACCTCGTCGACCGGCTCGAGCAGCGCCGCGACGAGCCGGTCTGGCGCCCGCTGCCCGAGGAGGTCCGCGCCTCCTTCTCCGGTCCGCTGCCGCGTCAGGGCATCGGTGCGGAGGCGGCGTACGCCGAGGTGCTCGCCCGCGTCGTGCCCTACTCGATGGGCAACGACCACGCACGGTTCTGGGGCTGGTACATGGGCGCCGGCAACCCCGTCGGCAACCTCGCCGACCTCGTCGCCAGCGTCCTCAACCCGAACCTGGGTGGCGGTGACCACGCGCCGGTCCTCGTCGAGCAGCAGGTCGTGCGCTGGTGCGCCGAGGCGGTCGGCTACCCGACCGACGCGAGCGGCCTGCTCGTCAGCGGCGCCTCGGAGGCCAACCTCATCGGACTCGCCGTCGCCCGCAGCGCCGTGCTCGGGCCGACCGTGCGCTCCGACGGGCTCGCCGGCGCCGGCCGCGTCGCCGTCTACGCGAGCGCCGAGGTGCACAGCTGCCACCGCAAGAGCTGCGAGGTGCTCGGGCTCGGGGAGGCCGCCCTGCGGCTCGTGCCGGTTCGGGAGGACTTCACCCTCGACGTCGAGGCCCTCGCCGAGGCCGTGGCGGCCGACCGGGCGGCGGGCATCCGGCCGCTGGCCGTCGTCGCCACCGCCGGCACGATCAACACCGGGGCCGTCGACGACCTCGACGCCGTGGCCGACCTCGCCGAGCGCGAGGGGCTGTGGCTGCACGTCGACGGGGCCATCGGGGGGTTCCTGGGCCTCACCGAGCGGGCCGACCTCGTGCGCGGGATGGCCCGCGCCGACTCCGTCGCCCTCGACCTGCACAAGTGGATGCAGGCGCCGATCGACGTCGGGCTCGTCCTCGTGCGCGACGAGGCGGCGCACCGCGCGACCTTCTCCGTCGTGCCCGCCTACCTGCGGCACGCCACCCGGGGGCTCGCCGCCGGCGACGTCTGGTTCAACGAGTACGGCATCGACCTGACCCGCGGCTTCCGCGCGCTCAAGGTGTGGATGGCCCTGCTGGCCCACGGCGCCGACGCCCACGGTGCCGTGATGGACCGCACGACGGCCCTGGCCCACCGGGTCGCCGCGCTCGTCGACGCGCATCCCGACCTCCAGCGGATGGCGCCCGTCGGCTGCGACATCGTCTGCCTGCGCTACCGGCCCGAGGGCGGCGGGCTCGACGAGGACCAGCTCGACGCCGTCAACCGCGAGCTCGTGCTCCTCGTCCAGGAGAGCGGCATCGCCGTCGTCACGGAGACGGCACTCGACGGGCGGCTGGCCGTGCGGGTCGCGATCGGCAACCACCGCACCCGGTCCGAGGACGTCGACCTGTTCGTCGACGCCCTCGAACGGCTCGGCCCGCAGGCGCTCGCCGTCGTCACCGGGTAACGGTCAGCGTCGGGCGCGCTTCGGTCGGGGGGCCGGGCGGACGACGAGGACCGGGCACGGCGCGTAGTGCTGCACCCGCTGCGCCGTGCTGCCGACGAGCACCGCGTCGCTGATCCCGCGGCCACCGGCCGCCACGACGACGAGCCCCGCGTCGGACTGCGTGGCCGCCTTGATGATCTCGTTGGCCGGCGAGCCGCTGCGGATCCGCTTCTGCACCTTGGGTCCCCAGCCGTCGAAGACGGCGGCGACGGTGTCGACGGCGTTCTCCGCGGCCTGCCGGAACATCCCTGCGTCGGCGCTCGCGCGGTGCTGCTCCGCCGAGGAGATGTCGTCGGCGAAGGCGACCGCGGCCAGCGGCCGGATCACCGCCAGGACGACGACCGTGGTGATCTTCTGCGGGTCGGCGAAGCTGACGAGGTGGCGGGCGGCGGCGAGAGACTGCCGCGAGCCGTCGGTGGCGACGATGACCTGCATCTCAGGACTCCTTGGTGGTCAGGGGCTCGGGGTCGCCGCGTTCCGCGCCGTCCGGCCGGTTCCGTGAGCCGGCGAGGCGCTCGACGAGGAACAGCACGACGCCGAGGGCGAGCAGCCCGGCGCACCAGAGCAGCGAGCTCGGGTCGTCGTAGATGGAGAACCCGAGGATGGCCAGGTTGCCCACGAGGCCGACGATGAGCAGCGGGGTGTTGGCCCGGAAGGTCTTCTCGTGCTCGTCCTGCCCACGGAGCTTGAGACAGGCCACGATGACCAGCGCGTAGATGAAGAGCAGGAACACGACGGTGACGAGCGCGAGCCGGTCGACGAGGTCGATGCCGGCGCCCGACTCGAGCACGATGGTGCCGGTGACGAGCAGGGCGGCGACGACGATCCCGCTGAACAGCAGGCCCACCCACGGGCTGCGCCGGCTGGAGTGGATGCTCGCGAAGACGCCGGGCACGACGTCCTCCTTGGCCATCCCGTAGAGGATGCGCGGCTGGGTGACGAGGGTGACGAGGGTCGTGTTCGTGATGGCGACCAGCGCGATGACCGAGAACACGGTGGCCATGGCGTCGGTGGAGAACGGCAGGATGCCCTGCTTGACGACCTCGAGCAGCGCGGCGTCCGAGTCGGCGAGCTGGTCGACCGGCACGGTCAGCGCGGCGGCCATCGAGACGAGCACGTAGACCACGCCGGCCACGACCATGCCGCCCACGAGGGAGCGCGGGAAGGACCGGTGCGGGTCGACGGTCTCCTCGGCGACGTTGGCCGTGTTCTCGAACCCGGTCATCGCGAAGAACGAGAAGGCGATGCCCGCGAGCACCGCCAGCGCCGGGTTGCCGCTGACGCTGATGTCCCCGAGGACGCTGAAGTCGGCGTTGCCCTGGGCGATGTACCAGATGCCGATGACCATGACGATGACCAGCCCGGCCACCTCGACGAAGGTCATGAGCATGTTCATGACGACGGACTCGGTGATGCCGATGAAGTTGACGACCACCAGCACGGCCACGAACACCAGCGACACGAGGAGGGCCGGGGGGCCGCCACCGTCGAACAGGGTGGCGAAGTAGGAGGCGAACCCCGTCGCCAGCGACCCGGTCGCCGCGAAGCTCGCGGAGAGGAACGAGACGGTGACGAGGAAGGTCAGCACCGTGCTGCCGAAGGCCTTCTTGACGTAGAGCGAGGCTCCCGCGGCCTGGGGGTACTTGGTGACCAGCTCCGCGTACGCCGAGCCGGTGATCGCCGCCACGGTGACGCCGAGCGCGAAGGCGATCCAGAAGGCCCCGCCGACGGCCGCGGCGACGAGTCCGATGAGGACGTAGATCCCCGAGCCCAGGACGTCGCCGAGCGTGTAGAAGAACAGCTGCTTGCCGGTGATCGATCTCTTGAGCCCGCCGTCGTCGTCCTCGACGGTGATGGTGTCGGTCGCGGCCACGAGGTCCCCAGTTCGTCGTCGGTGTGCCCCGGCCACCTGCACCGCAGCGTGATCACGGCAGCCTGTCACACCTGCACCACGTCCTGCGCGCCACGTGCGCGCCGCTTCGGTCAGCCGGCGGACGGCCCGCCCGGGTGCCAACCGTTGGTGCGGGCCCACGCGCGGGCCCGGTCCCACGCCTCGTCGAACCACGGCTCCTTGGCCTCGGCGTACTCCTCGGTGCTCGCCATCCTCGCTGCCAACCGGGCCTTGACGGCGGCGTAGGCGTCACGCTCCGCCGGGTCGGCGCGCAGCCAGTCGCGGAAGAGCAGCGCGAGCTCCCAGCCCGGCGAACCCACCTCGCGGACGTGCACGTGCGCGACCCGGCCGGGATCGCCCGACCCGTGGAAGCGCTTGGCCCACACCGCGCCGTCCTTGCCGTTGTCCTCGACGACGCCCTCGACCCGGGGGAAGCCCATGGCGGCCATCGCCTCGACGAAGGCCGGGTCGTCGGCGTCCGCGAGGCTCCGGACTCCGACCTGGAGGTCGACGACGTCCTTGGCGGGGAGCCCGTCGACGGCGGTGGACCCGACGTGGTCGAGGGTCGCGGCGGCGTCGCCGACGGCGTGCCGTACCCGCGCCAGCAGGCGGTCGGCGGCGGCCGGCCAGCCGGCGTCGGGGGGACTGAGGACGGGCGCGGGCAGCCGGCTGCGGGTGCCGGTGCGCAGGTTGGTGGCGAACGGCTCGAGCCGCTCGGCCCAGAGCCGGCGCACCGCGACCTCGAGCGCCTTGCGGGTGCCCTCGTTGTCGAGCCACACGTCGGCGGCGGCGCGACGGTCGGTGTCGTCGGCCTGCGCCGCGATGCGGGCCCGCGCGTCCTCCTCGGTCATCCCCCGGTCCTCGACCAGCCGCCGGAGCCGGGTCTCGACCGAGGCGCCGACGACGAGGACGAGGTGGTACTCCCCCGCCATCCGCTTCTCGACGAGCAGCGGCATGTCGTGGACGAGGACGGCGTCGTCGGGCAGTGCGGCGACGAGCTCGGCGGTCCGGGCCCAGATGGCCGGGTGGGTGATGCCCTCGAGGTCGCGCAGGGCGCCGGGGTCGCCGAAGACGAGGCGGCCGAGCACCGGCCGGTCGAGCGAGCCGTCGGCGGCCAGGACCTGCGGGCCGAACCGCTCGGCGATCTCGGCCAGCGCGGGGGTTCCGGGCTCGACGACCTCGCGCGCGACGGCGTCCGCGTCGACGACCGAGGCGCCCAGCGCCGCGAGCGTGCGCGCCGCCGTGGACTTCCCGGACCCGATGCCCCCCGTGAGCCCGACGCGCAGCATGCCGACGACCCTAGCGGCCGTGCGGGTCGACGGGCCGGAGATGTGACCGGCGGGTAGCCTCCTCGCGTGACGACAACGACGAGCGACCGGCCGGAGGCGCAGCCCCGGGCCGCGTCGGCCGTGCGGGTCGCTGCCCTGGACGGGATCCGGGGACTGACGATCATCCTCGTCGTCGTCGGCCACGCCGGAGACCTGCTCTGGCCGAGGGCACCGCTCGACGCGATCCCGGTCCTGCGCGGCTTCTTCGGCGGCGGGGCCGTCGGGGTCTTCTTCATCGTCGGTGGCTACCTGGTCACCCGCGGGCTGCTCCGCGACAACGAGCGCGGGGTACTCGACCCCGTCCGCTTCTACCTGCGACGACTGGTTCGGCTCGGGGTCGTGGTCGTCCCGCTGGTGGTGGCCGTGGGGCTGGTCCACCTCATCGACGTCACCGACCCGGCGAGCGGCCGCCAGACGCTCACCTCCCTGACCAACGTGCTCACCTACACGGTGAACATCCAGGCCACGACCGACATCCTGAGCACCCGGAGCGACCTCGGGCACATGTGGTACCTCTCGGTCCAGCAGCAGGTCTACCTCGTCCTCCCGCTGCTCGTCATCGCCATCCGGCGGAGGCGACGCCTGGCCCTCCTCTGCGTCGAGCTGTCCGTGGTAGCCGTCGTCTACCGAATGGCCGTGCTCGGCTCCGACGGCTGGATCCCGGCGACCGTCTCCACGCTCGCCCGCGCCGACGCCGTCCTGCTCGGCGCCCTGCTCGCCCTCGCCGGCCCCCGGCTGCGGCGGATCGAGCCCCACGGGAGCCGGGTCATCCTCGTGTCGCTGCTCGCCCTGGCCGGCCTGATGGCGGTCCTCCCGGAGCTTCCGGCGTTCTCCTACCTCTCCTGGTGGGGCGTCGCGTTCACGGTCGTGGCCGGCGCACTCGTGGCGGCAGCCGCGACGCTCACCACCGGTGACGGTGCCGCCCGCCTCGTCACGGCTCCTCCGCTCGCCTGGCTGGGCCGGGCGTCGCTGGGCATCTTCGTGTGGCACCTGCCCGTCTTCTTCTTCGTGGCCCGGCACACCTCGGGCTGGGAGTGGTTCCCCCGCACGTTGACCGCGGCGGCTTTGCTCGGCGGGCTGGTGTGGGCGACCCACACGTGGCTGGAGGAGCCGACTCGGACGTGGCTGCGCACTCACCTCCAACCGCGCGCGGTCGAGTCCACGCCCGAGGCGGTGACCCGGTGACGACGACCTCGCCCGCTCGCCCGGTCGCCACGCCGACCGCGCCGGATCGCGGACCGGGGCGCTCCCTCGTCCTTGACGGCCTCCGGGGCCTGGCCATCCTCTTGGTCGTCCTGTCGCACTCCGGCAAGGTGTGGCCGGCCGACCAGCGACCCGACCTCGGCAGCCTCGACTTCCTGTTCTCCTCGGGCAGTGCCGCGGTGAGCATCTTCTTCGTCGTCAGCGGATACCTCGTGACCAGCGGCCTCCTGACCGCCCGCGAGCAGGTGGGTCCGGTCGGCCCCCCGGCCCGCTTCATCGCCCGCACCCTGAGGATCTCACTGCAGACGGGGGTCCTGCTCCTCGCCGTCGCCCTCGTCGCCCGGTTCGACGCGACGGACACGACCTCTCCCGAGAACACCCGCCGATCCCTCGTGGCAGCGGCCACCTACACCTGGAACACCTTCGTCCGTGACCACGTCTTCGAGGCACGCTCCGACATCGGCGCCCTCTACTTCCTGGCCATCGACTTCCAGGTATTCGCGGTCATCACCCTCGTGGTCGTCGCCGCCGGGTCACGACGCCGGCTGCTCGCCGTCCTGACGGCGACCGTCCTCGTGGGTGCGTCGGTCTGGCGCTGGGTGGTGTTCGAGAACGAGGGGTGGTTCGCGGCGACACTCACCACCACCGCGCGGATGGACGCCATCCTCTGGGGCGTTCTCATCGCTCTGCTCCGCGAGCCGCTGCTCGCCCGAGTCCGGACCGGCCCCCTGCTCGGCGCCTCCGCCCTCGTCCTCACCGGGTGCGTCGTGGCCAACTCGTTCGTGGGGATCGACGCGTACTTCGGGGCGCTGGGCGTGCTGACGAGCGCCGCGACGGCCGCGCTCGTCCTGTGCGCCGCGGACCGGCGGCGGGTCACGTCGACGACCGACGACCTGCTGGGCCACCGCGCCCTCGTGTGGGCGGGTGCGGCGTCCCTGACCATCTTCATCTGGCACATCCCGGTCTTCGAGACCGTGGCGAGGCACACCCCGACCTGGGCGCCGCTCCCCCGCACCCTTCTGGCCGCGATCGCCTTGGCCGCGATCGTGGTGGTCGTGGAACGGGTGGTGGCGCGCCCGGTCACCCGGTCGGTGGGGCGTCTGTCCGCTGCCACATCGGCCCGCGCGGGTGCCTCACGAGTCCGCGAGGCGGGCGGGGAAGCCTCCGGTCGCGACGGGTGACCAGCGGGTCGGGGTGATCCGCAGCAGCGACTTGCCCTGCTCGACCATCGCCTGTCGGTACTCGTCCCAGTCCGGGTGCTCTCCGGAGATGCTGCGGAAGTACTCCACGAACGGCTCGACGTCGTCGACCGCGTCGACCACCTCCGCGTCGCCGTCGACCTGCACCCACGCGCCGCCGAAGTCGTCGGACAGCACGAGCACGCTGCACCGCGGGTCGCGGCGGGCGTTGCGGACCTTGGCCCGCTCCGGATAGCTCGTGACGACGATGCGGCCGGCGTCGTCGACCCCACCGGTGACCGGGGAGGCCTGGGGACGGCCGTCCGAACCGCGGGTGGTCAGCAGGACCATCTGGTGGCGGGGTCGGACGAAATCGAGCAGGCCCTCGAGGTCGACGGTGGTGTTCGTGGCGACGGTGCGTGGCATGCCTCCCACCCTGCCACGACGGCCGGGGCGACCCGGGCTCAGGCGCCCAGCCGCTCCCCCGTCGCGCCGTCGAACACGTGGGCCTCGGTCTCCAGCGGCCGGACCCGGATCCGGTCGCCGACGTCGACCCCGGCCCGCTTCTCGGTCTTGATGGTCACCCGCTCGCCCTCGTCGTGCCCGTCGGCCGCCGGCCGGCGCCCGTAGACGAAGGACTCCGAGCCGAGCGCCTCGACGAGCTCGACGGTCAGCTCGACGGCGTCGGTCTCGGTGTCCGGCACGATGCGCCAGGCCTCCGGGCGGAAGCCCATGACGACCGACTCGCCGGCGAGGGCCCCGAGGGAGCGGTCGAGGGGCACGGCGAGGCCGTGCACGTCGACCCGTCCCTCGCGCACGGGCGCCTCGACGAGGGTGATGGCCGGCGACCCGATGAACGCGGCGACGAAGGTGTTGACCGGCCTGTCGTAGAGCGCCTCCGGCACGTCGACCTGCTGGAGCCGGCCGTCGCGCAGCACCGCGACCCGGTGCCCCATCGTCATCGCCTCGACCTGGTCGTGGGTGACGTAGACCGTCGTCACGCCGAGCCGGCGCTGGAGCCCGGCGATCTGGCTCCGGGTCGAGACGCGGAGCTTGGCGTCGAGGTTGGACAGTGGCTCGTCCATGCAGAACACCTTGGGTTGGCGCACGATGGCCCGGCCCATCGCCACCCGCTGGCGCTGACCGCCGGACATCTGCCCCGGCTTGCGGTCGAGGAGGTCCTCGAGCTCGAGGATCCTCGCCGCCTCGGCCACCCGCTCGCGGGTCTGCGCCTTCGGGACCTTGGAGTTGTCGAGCGCGAAGGCCATGTTCTGCGCGGCCGTCATGTTCGGGTACAGCGCGTAGCTCTGGAAGACCATCGCGATGTCACGGTCGCGCGGCCGCACGCCCTTCTGGTCGTGCCCGTCGACGAGGATGCGGCCGTCGTCGACCGGCTCGAGGCCGGCAAGCATCCGCAGGGTCGTCGACTTGCCGCACCCCGACGGCCCGACGAGGACGAGGAACTCGCCGTCGTCGATGTCGAGGGTCACCGCGTCGACGGCGGGCGGGGCTTCCTTGCCCCCGTAGCGTCGCGTCGCGGCGTCGAAGTAGACCGTGGCCATCGGTGGGTCCCCGTCCTCAGAGCTTGGACTTGATCTGGCTGTCGAACACCCGCTGGCTCTCGGTGTCGAGCCCGGCGAAGACCGTCGCGACGTCCTGGCCCTGCACGACCTGGTCGAGCGCCTTGCCGATCCGGGCGCCGCCGCCGGGTAGCAGGACCCGGACGTTGTCCTGCGAGCGGGTGTGCGGCAGCTGGTCGATCGCGGTCTGCGCGTTCGGGTTCTTCTCGAGGTAGGCCTTCTCGGCGGGCAGCTCGACGGCGGACTTGCGCACCGGCATGTACCCGGTGGCCTGGGTGAAGGTCACGGTGTTCTCCGCGTTCGTCAGGAACTCGATGAACTTCAGCGCGTTGGCCTTCCGCTCGTCCGAGATGTTCGCGGGGATGGCGACGCCGGCGCCGCCGGTCGGGCAGTTGTCCTCGCCGGGCAGGAAGGCGGTGCCGACCTCGAACTTCGCGTCGGTCGTGATGCCGCCGAGCGAGCCGGTGGACTGGAGGATGCAGGCCGCGAGCCCGGCCGAGAAGTCGGCCTCCGGGGTCGCGTTGAGCTTGAGGACACCGCTCTTGGCGAGGTCCTGGAGGTAGGTCCCGGCCTTGACGGTGTTCGGGTCGGAGAAGGTCGGGGTCCACTCCTTCGAGTACGCCCCGCCATAGCCCCACACCATGTTCTGGAAGTGCCAGTCGAGGTAGTTCGAGCCGTCGGGCAGCTCCATCGCGAACGAGCCCTTGGGCACGGCCGCCTTGAGCGCCTCGGACCACTGCTTGAACTCGTCCCAGTCCTTCGGGCCGCGGTCCTCGAGGCCGGCCTTCGACCAGAGGTCCTTGTTGTAGTAGAAGAGCGGGGTCGAGCGCGAGTAGGGCAGCGCGAAGTGGCCGTCGGCGTACGAGTAGTCGTTGTACAGCGCGTCGACGTAGTCGCTCGTGTCGATCGAGGCCTTGGAGAGCAGGTCGTCGAGCGGCGAGAGCTGCTTGTTGAGCGCGAAGTTGAACCAGGTGACGTCGGAGACGACCACGACGTCGGGCTGCTGGCCGCCGACGAGCGCCGCGTTGAACTTCTGCGCGACCTCCTCGTAGTTCTTGCCGGCGTCGACGAGCTTGACGGTCAGGCCCGGGTTGGCCTTCTGGAACGCGGCGACGAGCTGCTGCTCGACCGGCTTGCTGTTGCCGGGGTGGTTGCTCCAGAACTCGATGACGTTGCTCGCGCCTCCCCCGTCGGAGGTGGCGCTCGATCCGGTTCCGGCACAGGCCGACAGGCCGGCGACTCCGGCGGTTCCCGCGAGGCCGAGGAAGCCGCGGCGCGTGAGGTCGTTCATGGTGTTCCCTCCCTGTGGTCCGGGCCCTGCCCGGGGTGTGTGGTGCTCTCGGTGGAGTGGTGCGGGTGGTCGGTTCGGCCGAGGCCAAGGGTCAGCTCTTCACCGCCCCGGCGGTGAGGCCCTTGATCATCTGGCGCTGGAGCACGAGGAAGAGGACGAGCACGGGGAGCATCGCGAGGACCGTGCCGGCCATCACCGGGCCCCAGTTCGTCACGCCGTCGTTGTTCTGGAGCAGGGTCAGGCCGACGGGCAGCGGGGCCGTGCGCTGGTCGTCGGACATGAGGAACGGCCAGAGGTACTCGTTCCACTCGTTGACGACCGTGATGAGGGAGAAGGCCACGAGGGTCGGCCACGACATCGGCAGCACGACCCGCCAGAGCAGCTTGAGCGGCCCGGCACCGTCGAGCCGAGCGGCCTCGATGATCTCGGTCGGCAGGTTGAGGAACTGGTTGCGCATGAGGAAGGTGCCGAAGGCGACCCCCGCGAGCGGCACGATGATGCCCTGGAACGTGTTCCGCCAGCCGAGCTGGGCGACGAGCGCGTAGTTGCTGATGACCGTGATCTGGTTCGGCACCATGAGCGCGGCGATGACGACGAGGAAGACGATCCCCCGCCCCGGGAACCGCAGCAGCGACAGGGCGTAGGCGCTCAGCACGCCGAGCACGATCTTCGACGCCGAGAGCACCGCGGTGATGATCACCGAGTTCCGGAAGTAGTCGAGGAACGGGATCCGGGTCGTCACGTCCGCGTAGTTCGCGGTGGTCCCCGGCGACGGGAACCACTGCGCCGGACGGACGTAGATGTCCTGGCGCTCCTTGAGCGAGGTGATGAGGATCCAGAAGAGCGGCACCGCGACGACGAGCACGACGAGGACCATCCCGGCATAGCCGGCGGCCGTCATCAGCGGGGAGCGGTGGGAGGCGGCCTCCGCACCGTGGGCCTGTGCGCGCCTCACGAGCGCTGCCCCCGGTCCATGACGCGCACCTGGACGACCGTGACGACCAGCAGGATGAGGAACATCACCGTCGCCACGGTCGCGCCGTAGCCGGCCCGCTGGTTGACGAAGGTCTCCTGGTACACCTGGTAGACCAGCGTGGACGTGCCGTTGCCGGCGGGGCCGCCCCGGGTCATCACGTTGATGATGTCGAAGACCTGCACCGAGCTGAGCAGCACGGTGATCGAGAGGAAGAACGTCGTCGGGCGAAGCTGCGGCAGGAGCACCCGGCGGAAGTGCGTCCACGGTGAGGCACCG
>JAESFK010000542.1_pt1 | contig 17952 bp, 17 predicted proteins | sample 9269391 | NCBI WGS metagenome assembly JAESFK01 (sample SAMN14506231, study PRJNA617097) | algae metagenome | isolation source: Drouetiella hepatica UHER 2000/2452 and co-occurring heterotrophs from... | place: Slovakia: Slovak Paradise National Park, Hrabusice, Kosice Region | collected 2000-01-01
GGTTGCGTCCGGTCGGCAGCACGTCCGGCCGGCCCCGATGCGGCGAGCCGGCGGGGCCGGGCGGCACGAAGCGCCCGTCCAGCGCCCGCAGCAGGCCCTCGCGCTCGGCCTGCGCCGAGACGGGGTCGAGAGCCGATTGCCCGAAGACATGCAGCCCGTCGCGGAAGGGCATCTCGGCGATGTCGCAGAGATGCGCGTCGAGCCGCGTCAGCGCCTCGCTCATGGCAAGGTCGGCGGTCACTCCGCAGGAGGCGGCGAGCCCGCTCGCCTCGGCGCGGGTACGGATTTCGCTGGCTACTATGTCGGCGCGGCGCGGATCGAGAACCTGCGCCTGCGAGAACTCCTCGACAAGGTCGCGCAGCAGCGCGGTCTCGCCTGACGCCTCTGCCTCGGCCAGCGGCGGCGGCAGATGGCCAAGCGTGATCGCGGAAAGCCGTCGCTTGGCCGGGGCCGCCTCGCCGGGATCGTCGACGACATAGGGGTAGATCACTGGCAGCCCCTGCGTAACGAGGCGGGGCCAGCAGGAGGAGGATAGTGCCACCGCCTTGCCGGGCAGCCATTCGGTCGTGCCATGCGTGCCGAGATGGATCAGCGCATCGACTTCAGCGGATTCGCGCAAGGCGAGATAGAAGGCGAGATAGCCATGGCCGGGCGGCGCGTCGGGGTCGTGATAAACAGCCTTGCGGTCCGGCGTCGCATCGCGAGGCGGCTGCAGGGCGACGGTGAGATGGCCGTCGCGGACAACGCGGAAGCGAAAGGCGCCATCGCTGCAGGCCGGGTCGCTGTCGGGCGCGCCATGGGTGGCGAGCAGGGCATCCCGGGCATCAGGGGGGATGTCGGCGAGCCAGGCGTGGTAGGTCGCGAGTGGGAGGACGAATTCGGCGGGGCCGGTCGTCAGGGCAGCCATGAGTGCTGCGCCTTCGCGTGCTTCCTCACCGTCATCCCGGACAAGCCGCGTCAGCGGCGCCGATCCGGGATCCATTCCGGAACGGTTCAGGAATGGATCCCGGGTCTCCCTGCGGTCGCCCGGGATGACGGCGGAGGGAGATTGCCCGACCTGGTACCCTGCCTCCGCCAGCAGCCCCCGGATCGCCGCGACGCTTGCGGGCGTGTCGAGCCCGACCGCAAACCCGGCGCGGCCGCCGCGCGCCGGATAGTCCGACATCACCAGCGCCAGCCGACGCTCGGAAGCCGGCTTCGCGGCGAGCGAAATCCAGCCGCTCGCGAGGTCGGCCAGCGCGGCGATGCCATCGGCATCGGGCATGAGCCGGCGGATGCCGAGGCCGGTCGCCTGATCGACAATGTCCGCCTTGAAGGCGACGGGGATCGCCCCCAGCCGCCCGTCGAACTCCGGCAGGGCGACCTGCATGGCAAGGTCGGCGGCCGAGAGCCCGCGCGGCGACGACGCCCAGCCCTCGCGGGTGCTGCCGACGGGCATCGCCTGCAGCACCGGGCAGTCGGCACCGTCGAGCACGAAATCCGCGCCTTCGCGGGCCGAGAACGCGGTCGTGGTGACGATCAGCGCCGGCCGGCGGGTGGCGATCAGGGCCGCGAGATCGGCGGTGACGGCTGGGTCCTTCAGGCTGGTCAGGGCGAGAACGAGCGGCGCATGGCCGCGTGCCGCGAGAGCTGCCGCCAGCGCCTCGGCCATCGCCGTATCGCCGGCGCTGACGGCCGAACGGTAGACCAGGACGGGGACGAGCGGCCGGTCGGCAGGGAGGGCGGCGAGGGCCTCGCGCCAAGGACGTGGCGCGGCGGCCTCGCCGAGTGCGAAGAGCGGAGGCAGGGACAGAGGGGCGGTATCGGCGGTGTCGCGCTGTGCCTGGAGATAAGCCCCTGCCACGGTCAGCAGCCGGCGCATGTTCTCGGCCCCGCCGCCGGCATGGAAATAGCCGAGCAGTTCTTTCGCGAAAGCGGCCGGCACGGTGCCGTATTCGGCCAGCCGATCATCCGCGCGGTCGTCGCCCGGCAGCACCGCTAGTGCGATGCCCTTTTCCCGGCATGCGGCGCCGAGCTGCTCGATGCCGTAGCGCCAGTAGTCCAGCCCACCGAGGCAGCGCACCAGCACGAAGCGGCTCTTCGCCACCGTCTTCTCGACCAGGAGATCAACCGAGAGAGGGTGCCGCAGCCGCCGCAGAGAGGCGAGGCGGACGGATAGTTCGGCGCCGGCTGCGGCTGCAGCCAGCGCCGAGAGATCGCTGTCGGCATAGGACAGCACGAGCACGTCCCCCGCGGCCAAGCTAAGATCGACGGCGTCCTCGCCGTCGTCGAGCCTGATCTCGCTGGTCGGGAGAAGATGCATGTCCGTCCTCTGCTCCCGAGCCGCGCCTCAGGCGCTGGCGAGCGCCGCCTCCACGGCCTTCAGGTCGAAGCCCTTGAGGCCGATCACGGTCAGGCGCCCGTCGCGCGCTTCACCTTCGCCCCAGGCGCGGTCGAAATGATGGCTGACACGCCGGCCGACGCCCTGCACGACGAGCCGCATCGGCTTGCCCGGAACGGCCGCGAAACCCTTCAGCCGCAGCACGCCTTCGGCCTCGGCCGCCTTGGCGACGCGGGCGGACAGGGCTTCCGGCGAGAGCCCGGCCGGCAGCGCCACGGCGACCGAGTCGAAGTCGTCATGGTCGTGATCATGCTCGCCTTCGCCATGATGCGAGGGACGCGCGGCGAGGTCCGCCTCGGCTGCCGCTCCCAGCCCCACGATCAGCGCCGGCTCGACCTTGCCATGGCTGGTCTCGACGATCTTGATCGCCTTGGGCAGATGCTCGGCGATCTCGGCCTTGACGCGGGCTTTGGCGGCCTCGTCGATCAGGTCGCTCTTGTTGAGCAGGATCAGGTCGGCGCAGAGGATCTGGTCCTCGAACACCTCTTCCAGCGGGTTGTCGTGCTCGACCGATGCATCCTGCGCGCGCTGGGCGGCCAGCGCTTCCGGATCGTCGGCGAACTGGCCCTCGGCGACGGCCGGCCCGTCGACCACGGCGATGACGCCGTCGACCGTGACTCGGGCGCGGATCGCCGGCCAGTTGAAGGCCTGGACCAGCGGCTTCGGGAGAGCGAGGCCGGAGGTCTCGATCAGGATGTGGTCGGGCGGATCGGCCCGGTTCAGGAGCTTCTCGAGCGCCGGCACGAAGTCGTCGGCCACCGTGCAGCAGATGCAGCCATTCGGCAGTTCGACGACATCCTCTTCGGTGCAGCCGGAGATGCCGCAGCCCTTGAGGAACTCGCCGTCGAAGCCGAGATCGCCGAATTCGTTGACGAGCACGGCGAGCTTCTTGCCCTGCGCGTTCTCCAGCAAGTGGCGCACCAGCGTCGTCTTCCCGGCGCCGAGGAAGCCGGTGACGATGGTGCAGGGGATCTTGCCGAGAGTGGGGTTCTGCGGAGCGTTCATGATGTCATCCTTGCTGGCGAGCCGGCATCGGCGGCACGCGCGCGACCACACCCTTGCGGAAGCAGGGCGGGCGCTCTTTCCAGGGAACGATGCCGTTGGCGCTGGCGGCATAAGCCTCCGCGGCGCTGACGATGTCGTCGAGATGGGTGTCGGTGTCGAGGTCGCCGATCAGGTAGGTCCATTTGCCGTCGGCGGCGAGCGCGATGGTGCAGGGCCGCTTGCAGACGGCGAGGCATTCGGCCGTAACGACCGTGATGCCGTTCGCCTGTCCGGCGAGGCGCTGCGACAGGGCTTCCGCGAGCGCGCTGCCCGGCTGGTCGTACCCATCGGGCAGATCCTCGCGGACACGCCTGCAGGCCGTGCAGACATGGATGGTGAGGTCACCTTCCGACATGGTGTCGGTCGTCCCGCCGTCGCTCACCGCGCTTCTGCGCGGCGCGTGAACCAGGGCCAGAGCCTGCCCACGGCAAAGCCCGTCGCGAGCCAGAGAGCGGCCTGGATCGCCAGCGAGAGCGCGGCGAAATGCGCGGCGACCTCGGCCGGCACCTTGCTCTCCGGAGCTGCCGGGTGCGGTGCCCCGACGACATGCGGCGCCAGTATCGCGAGCACTGCCAGGGCACGCAGCCAGGGCGCCTCCATGCGCAGGAAGACGAAGAGCCCGCCTGCCGTGACCAGCGCGGTGACGATCCACCAGAGCTGGCGCTGTTCGAGCGCGGCCGAGGCTGCTCCCGGCAGTTCGGGTGCAAGTCCCGTCGCCGGCACGAGGCCGAAGGCGAGGAAGCCGCAGGCTGCCCAGATCAGCGCGCGCCGTTCGTCGATGGTGTCGTTGGCGGCGATCATGCCGGCCAGCAGCAGCGCGGCGAAGCCGATCGCGGTCGCGATCGTCACCAGGCTGGTGAACAGCGTGCGCTGGAGGCCGTCCTGCGGCTTCCACTCGGCGTGGTCGCCATGCGCCTCGGTGCCGTGGGCGAGAATGATCTTCGCCTCACCGGAGAAAGCGGCCTGCGACGGCGCGACCGCGCGCAGCGCTGCCTCATAGGTCTCGGCCTTGAGGATCAGCGGGGTGGTGGTGACATGCTGGAGCGCGGCGACCAGCAGCCCAGCCAAAAGCCCGGCCAGAAGACTGACCGCGAGAACACGATTGACCATGATGGCTTTCCCTCAGTGGCAGGGAAAGGCGAGGCCGTGGCGCGTGTCATGCGCCGCGTTGTGGACGCTGGCCGAGGCGGCAAAGCCCACCGCATAGACCAGCACGCCGCCGAGCAGCAGCGCAGCCGCGACCGCCTTGACGCGTTCGGAGACGCTGGCCTGCTGGGTGGAAACTGAAACGGTCGTCATCATGGGTCTCCTGGCCGCCCCGCCGGCGGCTTGTTGGATTGCGGATCAGACGACGGCAGGTCTCCTGGCTCGCGGGTCTAGGCATCCTGCACCGCCTTCCCGGGATCGCTCCCAGTGGCCGATGGCGCAGAACTCGCCGCTTACAGTTGCGGGGGCAGCCACGGTGTCTCACCGCGTTCCCTTTTCACCTCCTTGCGGAGGCACCGTCGGCCAAGATCATTAGCCATGTGGGCGGCGCTGTGCAATGCAGTGCGTGCTTCAAGGCCTCGCGGCGGCGCATCCCAGGCGACCGCAGGGAGACCCGGGATTCATTCCGGGGCCCGTCCGGCAAGCATTCAGGCATGGATCCCGGCTCTCCGCTTCGCTCCGGCCGGGATGACGCGGAGATATTCGTCGCGATGCAGTCATCGTCGATCCCCCACCTCACCCTTGTCCTTGGCGGCGCTCGCTCGGGCAAGAGCCGCCATGCCGAGGCGCTGATCGAGGCGCTGCCGCCGCCCTGGACCTATGTCGCGACCGCGCAGGCCTGGGACGACGAGATGGCCGCGCGGATCGCCGAGCACCGGGCGCGCCGCCCGGCTGAGTGGATCACGCAGGACGCACCGCTCGACCTGCCCGAGGCGATTCGCAGCGTTCAGCCGGGGCGGCCTGTGCTGGTCGACTGCCTGACGCTCTGGCTGACCAATCTCATGCTGGCGGAGCACGATACGGCTGCGGCCGGGGCTGGCCTGATCGAAGCCTGTGCGCAGGCCGCGGGGTCGGTCGTGCTCGTCTCCAACGAGGTCGGGCTCGGCATCGTGCCGGACAACGCGCTGGCACGGCGTTTTCGCGACGAGGCCGGCCGGCTGCATCAGGCGATTGCGGCCCGGGCCGGTCGCGTGGTCTTCATGGTCGCCGGCCTGCCGATGCAGGTGAAGTGAAGGCGCGAAGAGAAGGCGTGAAGTGAGGTCAAGATGACAACCGAAATCGACGACGCCGCCCGCCACAAGGCCAAGATGGAAAAGCGCAAGGCGGTCCAGGACGCCGAGGTCGCCGCCAAGACGGTCGAGAAGGGCCTGCTGATCGTCAACAGCGGCCCCGGCAAGGGCAAGTCGACCGCCGCCTTCGGGCTGGCCCTGCGTGCGCTCGGCCATGGCTGGCGCATCGGCGTCGTGCAGTTCATCAAGGGCGCCTGGGAGACCGGCGAGCGCAAGGCGCTCGAGGCTTTCGGCGACCAGGTCTCCTGGCACACCATGGGCGAGGGCTTCACCTGGGAGACGCAGGACAAGGCCCGCGACATCGCAGCGGCCACCCGCGCCTTCGCCAAGGCGAAGGAACTGATGGCGGACGAGACGATCCGCCTGATCGTGCTCGACGAGCTCAACATCGCGCTGCGCTACGACTACCTGCCGCTGGCAGAGGTCGTCGCGACGCTTGGCCAGCGCCGCCGCGACCTCCACATCATCGTTACCGGCCGCAACGCCAAGCCAGAGCTGATCGAGGCTGCCGATCTGGTGACCGAGATGACGCTGGTGAAGCACCACTTCGCCGCCGGCGTGAAGGCGCAGGAGGGGATCGAGTTCTGAAGGCTCAGACCGCCAGGCCCAGCGCAACGCCCGCCGCGGCCAACGCCCAGAGCAAGCCGCAGGCCCGCCGATAAAGTCGCAGCGCCCGCCTGATGTCGGACGCCGTCGCCTCGGGCCGGCCGTCGCCCATCCAGCCATCCTCGACCACGACGTCGCCATAGATCCGCGGCCCGGCCAGGCGCAGGCCCAGCGCGCCCGCCATTGCCGCCTCCGGCCAGCCGGCATTGGGCGAGCGGTGCCGGCCCGCATCTCGCCGCACCGCCCGCCAGGCGCCGCCTGCATCGGCCTCGCGGTCGAGCGCGGCAGCGGCCACCAGCAGCAGCGCCGTCAGCCGTGAGGCCGGCAGGTTGACGAGGTCGTCGAGACGGGCCGAAGCCCAGCCGAAGGCGAGATGGCGCGGCGTCTTGTGGCCGACCATCGAATCGGCCGTGTTGATCGCCTTGTAGAGGGCGATGCCGGGCAGACCGGCGGCACCGAGCCAGAACGCCGGCGCGACGACGCCGTCGGAAAAATTCTCCGACAGGCTCTCGATTGCGGCGCGTGAGACGCCGGCCTCGTCGAGGCTCTCGGGGTTGCGCCCGACGATCATCGAGACGGCCTTGCGCCCAGCGCCGAGCCCGCCGCGCTCCAGCCCCTCCGCGACAGCAGCGACATGCTCGAACAGGCTGCGCTGCGCCAGCAGCGTCGAGGCGAGGAGGGCAAGCGGCAACAGGCCCAGCGGCCCGAGCATCCGGCACAGCGCCGCCAGCGCGAGCGCGGCTGCGAGCGTCACAGCGAGGAGGATGGCGAGTGCCGCGATCCCGGCCGCCTTGCGGGCGGTAAAACCAGTCCTCTCCCGATTCAACCGGCGGTCGAGCCAGGCGATCAAGGCGCCCAGCCAGGTGACGGGATGGCCGATCAGCGCATACAAGCGCTGCGGATAGCCGACCGCCGCCTCGACGACGAGCGCGGCCAGCAGCAGTAGCAATGTGTCGGGCAAAGCCATGGGCGGGGCGAAACGTGACTGAGGGCATCTGGCATGGCGGCGATCTGGCCCGGGCGCGAGCGCTCTTTCCCGATGCGCCGCAACCCTGGATCGATCTCTCCACCGGGATCAATCCCATCCCCTATCCGCTTCCGCCGCTGCCGTTAAGCCTCTGGCAGCGCCTGCCCGGCGCCGATGAAGAAGCGGCGTTGCTGGCCGCGGCGCGCACGGCCTATCGCGTGCCGTCCGAAGCCGGCATCGTCGCCGCGCCCGGCACCCAGATTCTGATCGATCTTCTGCCCCGCGTGCTGCCGATGCTCGTCAGCGCTGGCCCCGTCGCGGTGCTGGGACCGACCTATGCCGAGCACGCGCTTGCCTGGCGCAAGGCCGGCGCAGAGGTGACCGAGCCAACGACGCTCGCCGAGGCGGCCGACGCGGCGAGCGTGGTGGTGGTCAATCCGAACAACCCAGATGGACGCAGCCTGTCGGGGGCTGATCTTGCCGCTCTCGCCGCGCGCTGCGCCGCACGCGGCGGCATGCTGATCCTCGACGAGGCCTTCGCCGATTTCACGCCGGGGCTGAGCCTGCTCCCGGCCTTGGCGCCCGCGACGATCGTGCTGCGCTCCTTCGGCAAGACCTACGGGCTGGCGGGCGTGAGGCTCGGCTTCGCCATCGGCGAGGCGGCCCCGATGGCGGCCTTGCGGGCTGCGATGGGCCCCTGGGCCGTCGCCGGTCCGGCGTTGCAGATCGGGGCACAGGCGTTGGCTGACGCCGAATGGCTGGCAGAAGCAGGTTCGGCGCGCGCCGCCGATGCCGCGCGGCTCGATGCCTTGCTGTCGCCGCTTGGCCGGGTCGTCGGCGGCACGGCCCTGTTCCGCCTGCTTGCCACACCGGACGCCCCCTCGCTCTTTGCCCAACTCGGCCGCCACGGCGTCTATGTGCGCCGCTTCCAGAACGAGGCGAGCTGGCTGCGCTTCGGTCTGCCGGGTGATGCAGCGGCATGGGGGCGCCTGGAGGAGGCGCTCTCACCTGCGGCCTTGCCTCTGAAGCGAGCGTAAGTCTTGCATGCGCGCCAATCCTGCATGCACGCCAGTCCTGCATGCGCGTCATGCCGGGACAGCACCGGAACCGCCGGTTAGCCTGACAAGAAGCCTGAGCCAAACAAGCCTTGCCTGAAGGGAACGATAGACATGCCCGCATTGCCGCCGGAAGGCGATCTGACCATCTGCTTCGCCCATGCCGCCTATCAGTTGCAGGCCGAGTTCGCGACGCGCGGCCATGCCGCCAAGAGCTTCGAGGTGCGTTCGCTCGACGAGTTCAAGGCCCGCGCCCATGAGGCCGACGTGGTGGTGGTCTCCGGTCTCTGGCGCAACGAGCTGATCGCGACGAGCCCGAAGCTGCGCTTCGTCCAGTCGGTCAGCGCCGGCACGGACCAATATGACAAGGCGGCCTTCGCTGCCGCTGGCCTGCGCCTCGCCAGCGCGCAGGGCGCCAATGAACGCGCCGTCTCCGAGCATGCCATGGCGCTGATCCTGGGTTTGACCCGCCAGATCCACCTTGCCCGCGACAACCAGACGGCGAAGGCCTGGCGCCCGATGATCGGCGACCGCACGAGGCGCGAGGATGAGCTCGGCGGCAAGACGCTGGTCATCGTCGGCCTCGGCCGCATCGGCCTGCGATTGGCCACGCTGGCTGCGGCCTTCGGATTGCGCGTCATCGGCGTGCGCCGCAGCCCCGAGCCGCAGGCCAACATCGAGGCGATCGTGCGTCCCGACCAGCTCCACGAGGTCATGGCGCAGGCCGACATCGTCGCGCTGACCTGCCCGCTGACGCCCGAGACGGAAAACCTGATCGACGCCGCCGCGCTGGCCGCGATGAAGCCGACCGCGCTGCTGATCAATGTCGCGCGCGGCAAGGTCGTCGACGAGCAGGCCCTGGTTGCGGCCTTGAGCGAAGGACGCATTGCCGGCGCCGGTCTCGACACCTTCGTCGAGGAGCCGCTGGCCGCGACCTCGCCGCTCTGGGCGATGCCCCAGGTCATCGTCACGCCCCACAGCGCCGGCGAGACGCGTGCCTATGAGGGCAATGTCGTCGATCTGCTGATCGAAAATCTCGGCCGGCTGGGACGCGGCGAGACGGCGCTGCGCAATCAGGTCGTCTGAGCGGCGTCTTCAGGTCCGCAACGAACGCCACCATTGCCGGGCCGCGTCCCGGCTGCGCAGCGCGAAGGCATAGGCCGCGCTGCTCCTGACCCAGTCCAGCGCCCGGCGCCGCAGCCGGTCGAGCAGGCCCATGCCCCAGGCGAGCCAGCCATAGGTCAGCAGCTTGTCGCGGCCGGCGTGGTAGATCCGCTCGACCAGCAGGAAGCTGACCAGATGGGCGAAGGCGAAGACGACGAGCCCGGTCCGGGCCCGTCCGTCGGCCATCATCCACAGGCCGAGCAGCTTCAGCGGCTCGGCGATGGCGAAGGGGATGGCGAGCAGGATCAGGATGCCGAGACGCGGCAGCCGCGCGATCGCCGCTTCCATCCGCTGGATGATGCGCAGCGAGGATAGCCAGCGGATCAGCGGCCGGTAGAGCGGCCGGGCGATCTCGTCGATCACGATCAGGACGGTGAGGACGCCCCGCAGGATCGCGAGCAGCACTGCTGCGAGCGGATTCCTCTGCGGAGTCGGTGTAGATGGCTGCATCTCGTGGTTCCCGACCGGTTCCGCCCAGCTCTACCCTGTCCTTTCGCCGTTGACTTCGCTGATGATGAGAGGAGGATGTTGTCTTCGCGTCACCACGCAGCACAGGGGGCGCCTACCATGACGATTGCAAAGAAACTTCAAGACTACATCGACGGTGAGGGCATCGCCTACGACACCGTCGCTCATCACCGCACGCGGACCAGCAGCCAGTCGGCGATAGCGGCGCATGTCTCGGGCAACAGCCTGGCCAAATCCGTGGTCGTGCACCACGAAACGGGATACGCGCTCGCCGTGGTACCGAGCACGCACCGGATCGAGCTCTCGACATTGCAGGATGTCATGAACAAGCGGCTTGGCCTCGCCTCCGAGGACGAGGTCGGTTCGCTTTTCACCGATTGCGATCTCGGCGCGATTCCGCCCATCGGATCGGCCTATGATGTGCCGGTGATCCTGGATGAAAGCCTCGGCAATGCCAGCGACGTCTATTTCGAAGGCGGCGACCACAAGACGCTGGTGCGTGTCAGCGGACCCGACTTCCGCAGCCTGATGAAGGATGCGCGGGTCGCCCGCTTCAGCCACCCGTCATAGCGGTCGCGATCCCGGGGATGCCTTGCCGCGGCCGGAGATGTCGTCCGGCCGCGAGATTCTGTCTTGCCTCGATGGCTGCCGGCATCTGCACGCCGTCAGCGGCCGCGCGCATCCTCCAGCATCATCGCCGCACCCTTCTCCGCAATCATCATCGTCGGATTGGCGGTATTGCCGGAGGTGATCGCGGGCATCGCCGAGGCGTCGATGACGCGCAGGCCCGCGATGCCGCGCACCCGCAGCCGCTCGTCGAGCACGGCTCTGGCGTCGTCCTCGCGCCCCATCTTCGCCGTGCCGACCGGATGGAAGATCGTCGTGCCCAGCCGCGCCGCCGCGTCCAGCAGTTCTGCGTCGCTTGCAGCTGCCGAACCAGGCAGGTGTTCCTGCGGCCGGAACCGGGCGAGCGGCGCCTGGGCCACGATCCGGCGGGTCAGCTTCATCGCGTCGATCGCGACCTGCCGGTCGGCTTCCGTGTCGAGATAGTTCGGCGAGATCGCCGGTGCGTCCTCGGCATGGGGCGTCTTCAGGTGGATATGGCCGCGGCTGGTCGGGCGCAGATTGCAGACGCTGGCCGTGAAGGCATCGAAGGGATGCAGCCCCGAGCCCCATGAATCGAGCGAGAGTGGCTGGAAATGATACTGCAGGTTCGCGGTCGCCTGCTCGGGCGAGGATTTCGCGAAGGCGCCGACCTGCGAGGGCGCCATCGTCAGCGGCCCGCTGCGCATGGCGGCATATTGCAGCGCCATCAGCGGCCGGCGCCAGAGTTTCGCATAGTCGCTGTTGAGTGTGCGGACGCCCTCGACCTTGTAGACCGGCCTGATCTGAAGATGGTCCTGCAGGTTCTCGCCGACGCCGGGCAGATCGGCGATCGCTTCGATCCCGAGCCCCTGCAGGCGCGCGCCGTCGCCAATGCCGGAGCGTTCGAGCAGGGCCGGCGAGCCGACGGCGCCGGCGCTGAGCACGACCTCGCCGGTCACCTCGACGCGCAGCTTCTCGCCGCCATGGCTGAACTCGACGGCCCTGGCCCGGCCGTCCTCGACCACCACGCGCTCGACCAGCACGCCCATCTCGAGCCGCAGATTGTCTTCGCGCTTGTCCAGCACCGGCCGCAGGAAAGCGCGGAAGGCGCTCAAGCGGCGTCCGCGCCGCTGGTTCACCTGGAAATAGGACGAACCCTCATTGTCGCCGGTGTTGAAGTCGTCGATCTTGGCGATGCCCGCTGCCGCTGCCGCCTCGCGGATTGCGTCCAGGATGGCCCAGCGCACGCGCGGGTTCTCGACGCGCCATTCCCCGCCGGCCTTGTGCAGGCGGCTATCGCCCGGCCCAATATGATCTTCATGCGCCAGGAAGTAGGGCAGCACGTCGTCCCAGCCCCAGCCGGTCAGGCCGAGCTGGCGCCAGCCGTCATAATCGGCCGCCTGCCCGCGCATATAGACCATGGCGTTGATCGCGGAGGAGCCGCCGAGCACCTTGCCGCGCGGATAGGGCAGGGTCCGGCCGCCCAGCCCGGGCTGCGGCTCCGTCTCGAACAGCCAGTCGGCGCGCGGATTGCCGATGGCGAAGAGATAGCCGACCGGGATGTGGAACCAGATCCAGTCGTCGCGGCCGCCAGCCTCCAGAACCAGCACCCGCGTCTTCGGGTTGCGCGAGAGTCGGTTGGCGAGCACGCAGCCGGCCGAGCCGGCGCCGATAACGACATAATCATAGCTGCCGATCGTGCGGCGTCCGGTATCGTCTCGATCGGCCATGGCGTTCCCTGTTCGCGACGGCGGGTGCGATCCCGCTCTGATCAGGCGAGGGATACGGTGCGTGGGGCTCAGCGGCAATGCGTGCGCGCTCGCAATGCGGATGTGCCGCAGCGCCCGTCCGCGGCCCACGCCTTGCTAGGGCGGTGGCAAGAGGTTGATGATGACGCCGTGGCTTCTTGGCCCGCGTCCGGGAGACGGTTTGATGGGGTATCGCGTCGCGGTCGGCAGACAGTCCTACGTCTTCGCCGATCTCAAGGAGTTGATGGCGAAGGCGACGCCGCTGCGTTCGGGCGACCGGCTGGCGGGGCTGGCGGCCGGCAGCATGGAGGAGATGATGGCGGCGCGGATCGCGCTGGCCGATCTGCCGTTGCGCACCTTCCTGCATGAGGCGCTGGTGCCCTATGAGGAGGATGAGGTCACGCGCCTGATCGTCGACAGCCATGATGCGGCTGCCTTCGCGATGGTCGGCTCGCTGACCGTCGGCGAGTTCCGCGACTGGCTCTGCTCGGATGCCGCGACGACGGAGGTCCTGCAAAAGCTCGCGCCGGGCATCACGCCCGAGATGGCGGCGGCGGTCTCCAAGCTGATGCGCAATCAGGACCTGATCCTCGTCGCGCGCAAATGCCGCGTCGTCACGCGCTTCCGCAACACGCTCGGCCTGCCCGGCCGCCTTGCCGTCCGCATCCAGCCGAACCATCCGACCGACGATGCCGCCGGCATCCTCGCCTCGACCATCGACGGGCTGAGCTATGGCTGCGGCGACGCCGTGATCGGCATCAACCCGGCCTCCGACAGCACGGCGCGGATCGGCGATCTTCTGCGCCTGCTCGACGGCGTCATCGCCCGCTTCGAGATCCCGACACAGGCCTGCATCCTGACCCATGTCACCTCCTCGATCGCGCTGATCGAGCAGGGCGCGCCGGTCGATCTCGTCTTCCAGTCGGTCGCGGGCACGCAAGCCGCCAACGCCTCCTTCGGCGTCACGCTGGCGGTCCTGCAGGAGGGGCTGGAGGCCGGCCGCTCGCAGAAGCGCGGCACGGTCGGCGACAACGTCATGTATTTCGAGACAGGGCAGGGTGCGGCGCTTTCTGCCAACGCCCATCACGGCGTCGACCAGCAGACGATCGAGGCGCGCGCCTATGCCGTCTGCCGGGCCTATCAGCCGCTGCTGGTCAACACAGTCGTCGGCTTCATCGGCCCGGAATATCTCTATGACGGCAAGCAGATCATCCGCGCCGGGCTCGAGGACCATTTCTGCGGCAAGCTGCTCGGCGTGCCGATGGGCTGCGACATCTGCTACACCAACCATGCCGAGGCCGATCAGGACGACATGGACACGCTGCTCACCTTGCTGGGCACGGCTGGCGTCAACTTCATCATGGGCGTTCCGGGCGCCGACGACGTCATGCTCAACTACCAGTCGACCTCCTTCCACGACCAGCTCTATGTCCGCGAGGTGCTCGGCCTGAAGCGCGCGCCGGAGTTCGAGGACTGGCTCAGGCGGATGGAGATCATCGACGCGGCGGGCCGCCTGAGCGCCGGGCAGGGCGGGCAGGCGCTGCTCGCCGCCATGCAGGACCGTGCGGCATGAGCACGTCGGACAAGCCGCCTCCGACCTCGAGCCGCTTCGCCGATCTCGCGCGGCTGACCCCGGCGCGCATCGCGCTGGGCCGTTCGGGCGCTTCCCTGCCGATGCGCGAGGTGCTGCGTTTCGGCCTTGCCCATGCCCAGGCGCGCGATGCGGTGCATGCGCCCTTCCGTCCCGACGAGGTCGCGGCCGAACTGGCCGGGCTCGGGCTCGAGACGCTCATGGTCGAAAGCGCGGCCCGCTCGCGCGAGGACTATCTGCGCAGGCCCGATCTCGGCCGCAGCCTCTCGCCCGAGAGCGAGGCAGCGTTGGTGGCGCGGCGCGGCGGCTTCGATCTCGCCATCGTCGTGGCCGACGGGCTGTCCTCGACCGCCGTGCAGCAGAACGCCGTGCCCTTCATCGCGGCGCTGCTGCCCTTCCTGCAGCGCCAGAAGCTGACGCTGGCGCCGCTCGTCATCGCCTCGCAGGCTCGCGTCGCGCTCGGCGACGAGGCGAGCCACGCGCTGGGCGCGCGGATGGTCGTGGTTCTGATCGGCGAGCGCCCCGGCCTGTCTTCGCCGGATTCGCTCGGGGCCTATCTGACCTTCGGCCCAAAGCGCGGACTGACCGACGCCGCGCGCAACTGCATCTCGAATATCCGCCCGGGCGGCCTCGGCTTCCAGCACGCGGCCTTCAAGCTCGCCTGGTTGATCGACCAGGGGCTCCGACGCGCGCTGACCGGCGTCGATCTCAAGGACGACAGCGACGCTGCGCTCGAGGCGGGTGAGCGGCCCGCACTGATCGCGAGCCCCTGACCTCAGCCGGCGAAGCCGCCCTCTTCGATGAATGCCTGCTCTTCTGCCGTCGTCTCGCGGCCGAGCAGGGCGTTGCGATGGGGAAAGCGCCCGAAGCGGCGGATGATCTCGCGATGGCCCTCGGCATGCTCGCTCGCAGGCCCGCCCAGCGGCGTGCTGAGCGCGACCGACACGTCCTGATCCGCGATGTCCTCGGAATGGCAGAAGGGCAGGTGCAGGAACAGCCGCAGCTCCGCCTCGATGGCCTCGGCCTGACCCATCGCCTGCGCCCGCCTGGCGAAATGCAGCGCCAGCGGGTCGGTGGCGTACATATGGGCCGTGCCGCGGAAGCTGTTGCGGGGGAACTGGTCGAGCAGGATCAGCAGCGCAAGCGACCCGAGCGCCGTCTGCGCCCAGTCGTCGAGCTCCCGGCGTGCCGCCGCGAAGTGGAGCGGCATGAAGCGCTCGCGGAACAGGGTGTCGAAGGCCGCATCTTTCCTGAACCAGCGCTCGGGGCCGGCATCGCGCCAGAAATCGGTCACCGTCTCCGCCGTGGCGACGGTGATGCGCTGCGGCTTGTCCGCGACGTTGCGCTCCATTGTGTCTCTCCTGTGCTGGCCTGCCGCTCAACCGGGCAGCATGCCGTTTGTTCATTCCGTGGCGGAGCGATGCGATGTGCCTCCTGCCGCCGCCGGGCTGTACGGCACGTCCTTGATCCATGCCAAGGTGTCCGGTCGGGGCGGTGGTACGCCGCACTCGCGGCGATGGCGATCCGCTGATATAGACCCGTTCCAATGATGGAGGCACGGCCTCCGGGTAGGTGGTTCTTTCAATGCTCGTGAAAATCGGCACGCGACGCAGCCCGCTCGCGATCGCACAGACAAACTACATTGCCGGCCTGATCAAGGCGAAGCATCCCGACACCGAGTTCTCGCTGCACCCAATCGCCACGATCGCCGACAAGGACCGGGTCTCCGAATTCCATCAGTTCGGTATCATCGGCGTGTTCTCGACCGAGCATGAGGAGCAGTTGACCTCGGGCGAGGTCGACATCGTCGTCCATTCGCTGAAGGACCTGCCGACCACCCTGCGCGAAGGCCTCGTCCTGGCCGCCGTCCCCGAACGCGCCGATCCGCGCGACGTGCTCTGCGGCGCGACGCTGGCGGAGTTGCGGCAGGGCGCCCGCGTCGGCACCGGCTCGCTGCGCCGGCGCTCGCAGATCCTCAGCCTGCGGCCCGATATCGAGGTCGTGCCGATCCGCGGCAATGTCGGCCCGCGTCTTGCCAAGATCAACGGAGAGGACGGGCTCGACGCGGTCATCCTGGCGCAGGCCGGTTTGCAGCGCCTCGGCCTCGAAGGTGCGACCTCCGAGGTGCTCGATCCCGTGCTGTTCCCCTATGCGATCGGGCAGGGCGCGCTCGGCGTGCAGGCCCGCGCCGCCGACAGCCATATCCTGGCCATGCTCAAGGATATCGAGGACCCGAAGGCGCGCGCCGAGGTCGATTGCGAGCGGGCGATGCTGCATGCGCTCGGTGCCGGTTGCAGCCTGCCGGTCGGGGCGAGCACGACCTGGCGCGACGACCACCTTGTCCTGCATGCGCAGATCACCTCCTTCGATGGCACCAAGCGCATCACCGGGAGCGACGAGCGCTCGGGCGAGCAGGCCGTCGAACTCGGTCTGGCGATCGCCGAGGCGCTGCGACTTGCCGGTGGCGTCGATGTCCTCGAAGCGTCCTATCGGAGCGTCGGTGCCCACTTCAAATATGTCGGCGCCTGAACGACGGCAGGAAACGGAGCCCTCTTGATCGGGCGCACCGCCCGGCTTCAGATGGCGTCATGAAGAGGCTCCCGCCGCAGCCCTCCGATTCGCGCAAGGCCGGGCCCAGCCCGGCTCAGGCGGGCTTCGGCTTCGTCAGCCATGATGTCGGCGAGACACAGGCCTGGCTCGTCGAATTGCTGGGCCGCGACCTCGTGCTCGAACCGCTGCGGCCCGATGGCTTCGAGGCCCGGCTGACGGGGCACGGCTTCGCCTCCGCCCATCTCGTCCACGCCGCCTATCCCGGCGGCATGAGGCTCGGGCGCGGCGTACCGCACGACAACCTGACCATTCGTCTCGTGAGCGCCGGCGGCACGCTCTATTCGGTCGGCCGGGAGACGCTGGCCGCCGTTCCCGGCCATGGCCTGATCCTCAATACGGCGCTGGCCGAACGCGGCGAATATGCGCAAGGCAGCATCCATTCGACCGTGACGCTTCATGCCGAAGAGGTCGCGCGGATGCTGCAGGATGTCTTCGAGCGCCCGGTGACGGAGCGGCTGGATTTCGCGATGGCGTTCGATGCCGGCTCCGCCACCGGCGCCGCGATCGTGGGGATTGTCGCAGCCATCGCCGCAGGGTTTCGGGGCGAGGTTGCGCTGGCGGAGACGCCGCATGCCGCCCGGATGCTGCGCAACGCCCTGATCATGCTGATCCTGGAAAGCGTCCCGCATCGCTATTCGTCGTGGTTCGAGCGGCAGGCGGCGGCACCGGCGCCCTGGCAGATCCGGCGGGCGATCGCCTTCATCGACGGGCACAGCTCCGGCCCCCTCACGGTGCAGGATGTCACTGAGGCCATCGGCATCGGCCTGCGCTCGCTGCAGGAGGGCTTCCGCCGCCACAAGCAGGTCTCGCCGCATGACTACATCAAGCGGGCGCGGCTGAACGGCGTCAGGGTGGAGCTTCTCGACCCGCATTCGTCACGCTCGATCGAGGCGATCGCGCGGCATTGGGGCTTCGTCAACCGCGGGCATTTCGCCCTCGATTATCGCCAGGCCTTCGGCGAGCAGCCCTCCCAGACGCGGCGCAAACGCTGACGGCACCGACCTGGCCGGCTTTCGCGCCGCGCCAACGAAATCACCAACGCGCCCCGTTATGGTTACCGGAGTGCTGACACGCGCGCCGGACATGACTCGCGCAGCGCAAGCCCGACTCAAGACACGCATGATAATCAACAAGCTCTGAATGCAGTCAATTCGATTGTTAAGTGAATTATAAGTGAATTTACTTATATATCTTGGCGTGAAGGTCGCGAGTTGTTGTGTTCATCGAGTTTTGGTGCGGGCGGTATGAGCAATATGGGCGCAGAAGTTGTCACAAAAGTTGACCTATGGTCAGATTGTACGCTTCGAAATGCAAGATCGGTGGCGACTTCATTGATCGGCGTGGTTAATTCGGGCTCCGGCGTCGAAATCAACTGTGCCGGTATTGAACAGACCGACATCACCTTCGTCCAGACCATCGTCAGCGCGGAGCGCAGTTTCGCCGCGCGTGGCCTGCCTT
>JAESFK010000543.1_pt1 | contig 17879 bp, 21 predicted proteins | sample 9269391 | NCBI WGS metagenome assembly JAESFK01 (sample SAMN14506231, study PRJNA617097) | algae metagenome | isolation source: Drouetiella hepatica UHER 2000/2452 and co-occurring heterotrophs from... | place: Slovakia: Slovak Paradise National Park, Hrabusice, Kosice Region | collected 2000-01-01
TGGCCGAAAGAAGCGCCGCGCCAATGACGCCCGCGAAAACAGCAAGCTGGATGATCTCGACCGTGTTGACGCCGATGCCGCTGTTCAGCGTCTGCGCCATCGCCGGGACCGGTGCGGCGAGAACGGTCACCACCAGACCGAGCAGGGCCGGCGCGGCGGCTCTGTCCACGGCGGGCAGCCGCACCGTCGCGGCAGTTCGGCCTGCGGCCCCTCCCGCGCCTTGCGGGTCTTCCCCCGGCATGTCCCGTCCTCTCTGCCGCCAGACTAGAGCGGAATCGACCTCGGATCCGCCACGAGCAGGACCCCACCTGCCCACGGCTCACGAGCTCACAAGTCACGAATCAGACGAACATACCGATTCGCCGATTCCGCGTGAAGAAGCGGACGGCGCAAAAAAGAAGCCGGGCAATATGTCAATCGCCCGGCTTCAATATGTTGTGCTGTCTTTGTCGAGAATTAGTACCTGTAGTGTTCCGGCTTGAACGGACCGTGCGGCGTGACGCCAATATAGGAAGCCTGCTCGTCGCTGAGTTCGGTGAGCCGGGCACCGAGCTTGCCGAGGTGCAGGCGCGCCACCTTCTCGTCGAGATGCTTCGGCAGAACATAGACCTTGTTCTCGTAGGTGCCGGGCTTCGTCCAGAGTTCCATCTGCGCAAGAACCTGGTTGGTGAAGGAGGCGGACATCACGAAGCTCGGATGGCCGGTCGCGTTGCCGAGGTTCAGCAGGCGGCCCTCGGAAAGCAGGATCATGCGCTTGCCATCGGGAAAGCTGATCATGTCGACCTGCGGCTTGACGTTGGTCCATTTGAGGTTGCGCAGTGCCGCCACCTGGATCTCGTTGTCGAAATGGCCGATGTTGCCGACGATCGCCATGTCCTTGAACAGGCGCATGTGGTCGAGCGTGACGACATCCTTGTTGCCGGTCGTGGTGATGACGATGTCGGCGGTCGGGGCGGCATCCTCCAGCGTCACCACCTCGAACCCGTCCATGGCGGCCTGCAGGGCGCAGATCGGGTCGACCTCCGTGACCTTGACGCGGGCGCCGGCACCCTTCAGCGAGGCGGCGGAGCCCTTGCCGACGTCGCCATAGCCACAGACGACGGCGACCTTGCCGGCCATCATCACGTCGGTACCGCGGCGGATGCCGTCGACCAGCGATTCCTTGCAGCCGTACTTGTTGTCGAACTTCGACTTGGTGACGCTGTCATTGACGTTGATCGCCGGGAAGGGAAGCAGCCCCTTCTTCTGCAGCTGGTAGAGGCGGTTGACGCCGGTCGTGGTCTCCTCGGTGACGCCACGGATCGCTTCCTTCTGCCGGGTGAAGAAGCCCGGCGAAGCCTTGAGGCGCTTCTTCACCTGCGCGACGAAATATTCCTCCTCCTCGCTCTGCGGGTTGGAGAGGACGTCTTCCCCGGCTTCCGCCCGCGCGCCGATCAGGATGTACATCGTGGCGTCGCCGCCATCGTCGAGGATCATGTTTGTGAGGCCGCCGTCGGTCCACTGGAAGATCCGGTCGGTGTAGTCCCAGTACTCCTCCAGCGTCTCACCCTTGACGGCGAAAACCGGCGTGCCGGTCGCGGCGATGGCGGCCGCGGCGTGGTCCTGGGTGGAGAAGATGTTGCAGGAGGCCCAGCGGATCTCGGCGCCAAGCGCCTTCAGCGTCTCGATGAGGACGGCCGTCTGGATCGTCATGTGCAGCGAACCGGTGATGCGCGCGCCCTTCAGCGGCCTGGCGTCGCCGAACTCCTCGCGGCACGCCATGAGACCGGGCATCTCGGTCTCGGCGATGTCGATCTCCTTGCGGCCCCAATCGGCGAGGCCGATGTCGGCGACGCGGTAGTCGTGCTTTTCTGCCATGACGTGCTCCGGTAACGATGGGCCTCCGCTGGCGAGCGGGCGGCCGGAAAGGCGCCTGACTAGCAGACCGGCTCCGTCTGGGCAACGGGATATAAAGAAATCTTTATCTCTCTATATGGAGAGATCAGGAATCCTCGCCGAACCGGGTTGCGACGAGCGCCTCGAGCGCTGCCATCGCAGCCTCCGCGTCCGGGCCGCGCGCGGTCACCAGGATGCAGCAGCCGGGGCTCGCGGCGAGCATCATCAATCCCATGATCGACGTTCCGCCGACGCGGATTCCGTCCTTCTCCACCGAAATGTCGGCATCGAAGCCGGAGGCAAGCTGCACGAACTTGGCCGAAGCCCTTGCGTGGAGACCGCGGCGGTTGACGATCGGCAGTTCCCGACGCAACTCGCCGGCCGAAACGTGCGCGTCGGTCATTTCCCGTTCAGCATCTGGCTGGCGACGTTGATGTATTTGCGGCCCGCGATCTGGGCCGCTTCCACGGCGGCCGCGATCGTCTCGGACTTGCGGACGCCGGTCAGCTTGATCAGCATCGGCAGGTTGACGCCGGCGATGACTTCGACGCGTCCGGGCTCCATCACGGAAATGGCCAGATTCGACGGGGTGCCGCCGAACATGTCGGTCAGAACGACGACACCACTGCCGGAGTCGGTGCTCGCCACCGCCTCGACGATGTCGCGGCGGCGCTGCTCCATATCGTCTTCGGCACCGATGGATACCGTGGCAAAATCGCTCTGTGGTCCGACGACATGCTCCACGGCGTTGCGGAACTCGTCCGCCAGCCGCCCGTGCGTTACCAGCACGAGTCCGATCATTCAGGCTTCACTCCCGTCATCGCAAATTCACGCGCGTGACCTACACAATGTCGCCCGAGGGTGGGCGGGCCATCTTCTCCACCGAACCGTCGAACACAAGCGCATTTTTGATCGGGAGCGCTCATTTCCGCGCGATCATTGCCGCATTGCGCGACGACCGGCACAAAACGGCGGCAATTCGAGCCTGAAAAACACCGCCTCGGCATTCGCCGCACGATGCCGCTGCGGAAGATCGAGCGAATCGACGTCGATCCCCAGAAGAGCCCGTGGCTCGGGCTCGCGATAGCGTGGCGCCTCGGAACGGTCCACCAGATCGACCAGCAGATCGATCACGGCCGCGTCCGTCCACGACACGGGCCGGGGCGTCAGGCCGCGCACCTCGACCAGCCCGGCAATCGCTACCGCTGCCCTGCCGACGAGGCGGCTGCCGCGCGCGTACACCAGTACCTGGTCGTCACAGACCAAGGCGGCATACAAACCAGCGGCGTTCGCCTTCGCAAGCAGTTCGAGCGCCAAAGCCGTCTTGCCGCTGCCGGAGGGGCCACGGATCAGCACGCCCCGGTCAGCCAGGACGAGCGCCGTCCCGTGAACCGGCGCTACGTCGCTCATTCTTCCGCAGGAAGCGTCAGGACGAAGCGCGCCCCGCGAACCTCGCCCGGCTTGGTTCCTGCGATGTTCTCGGCATTCAGGCGACCGCCGTGCGCCTCGGCGATCTGGCGACTGATCGAAAGGCCCAGGCCGGAATTCTGTCCGAAAGCTTCCCCGGCCGGCCTGTCGGTGTAGAAGCGCTCGAAAATCTTGTCGATCGCATCGGGCCGGATGCCGGGTCCGTTGTCGTCGACCGTGATGATGTTGAACTTTCCCGCACTCGCCAGGCGGACGGCAATGTGACCGTGCTCCTCGGGGACGAAGGACCGGGCGTTCTCGATGAGATTCGTGACGACCTGGCCGATACGGATGTCATGGCCCAGGGTGACGTACTCCTTCACGCCAGAGGGCAGTTTCTCCGCCTTGAACTCGATGGTGACCTTGCGCTTGTGACGGCTGGTTTCCCGCGACGCCATCACCAGTTCCCCGACGAGCTTGCGGAGATCGACGCGGACCGCATCCTCGCGGGCGAGTTCGGCATCGAGCCGCGAAGCGTCGGAAATGTCGGTGATCAGCCGGTCGAGCCGGCGCACGTCATGCTGGATGATCTCCATCAGGCGCTCGCGCGAGCCCTCGTTGCGGGCGATGGGCAGAGTTTCGACCGCGCTGCGCAGGGAGGTGAGGGGGTTCTTCAGTTCATGCGCGACGTCGGCCGCAAAGCTCTCGATCGCCTCGATGCGGGCGTAGAGCGCATTCGTCATCGCCCGTACAGCCACCGAGAGGTTGCCGATCTCGTCCTGGCGGTCCGAGAAGTCGGGGATTTCCTCGCGGTTCTTGACACCGCGCCGCACGCGCACGGCTGCCGCCGAGAGACGGCGCAGCGGATTGGCGATGGTGGAGGCGAGCAGCATGGAGAGGATCGCCATCACGAGAGCCGCCACCCCGAACACCCGGAGGATCGCCTTGCGCTCGGCCGCGACGATCTTGTCGATGTCGCCGCCTTCGGTGGAGAGCATCAACACACCCAGGACTGCGCGGAACCGCTGGATGGGAACGGCGACCGACACGATCTGCTCCCCCTTCTCGCTGACGCGCACCACGGTGGAGGGGCTACCGGTCAGGCCGTTCATGACCTCGGGGAAGGCAGCGCCGCTGCCGCCCGGCTGCTCGCGATAGATGGGGAGTTCGGTATTGCGGAACAGGTCGAAGACGAACTTCTCGATCCTCGTGAAGATGTCCGGCTCCTCCACATCCACCGGAGGGAGGTCGTAGCGCAGGATCTGGCCGCGCGAGTAGAGATGTCGCGAATCCAGAAGCAGGTTGGCGTCGCGATCGAAGATGCGGGCGCGGGTGCGCGTCGGCGAGATCAGGCGCTTGAGAAGCGGCGCCACGCGCTCCGGATTGATGGGAAAGTCGAGGTTGTCGAGCTGATCCGATCCCGGAATGATGCTCTCGCCCGCCTGAAGCTCCAGCAGCTTCTCGGGATCGATGCTGATGGAGTCCGTCTCCACCGTGGCGGATGCGGCGATGGCGCCGGCGATGATCTCGCCCTGCGTCATCAGGCTTTCGACGCGCGCGTCGATGAGGCCGTCCCGGAAGGTGTTCAGGTAGAGGATGCCGGCGACGAGAACGGCGAGGCCGGCGAGATTCAGGAACAGGATGCGGCGGGTCAGGCTCGAAAAGAAGTGATGTCCGAGAAAGCGCTGGAGCGGCAGCGTCAATCCGCGCCAGAAACGCGGAATCGCGGCCCGCGGCGGCCGGGCCGCGGGCGCACGCTTGTGTGTGTCGAATTCGATCGCCATACAGTCCGGCTATCGGGCTGCCGGCATCACGCTTCCCTGAAGCGATAGCCGACGCCGTAGAGGGTCTCGATCATCTCGAAATCGTCGTCGACAGCCTTGAACTTCTTGCGAAGCCGCTTGATGTGGCTGTCGATCGTCCGATCGTCGACATATACCTGCTCATCATAGGCCGCATCCATCAGCGCGTCACGGCTTTTCACGACGCCCGGCCGTTGCGCCAGCGCGTGAAGGATCAGGAATTCGGTGACGGTCAGGGTCACGGGCTCACCCTTCCAGGTACAGGTGTGCCGCTCCTGGTCCATTACGAGTTGTCCGCGCTCCAGCGACTTCTGCTGAACGCTCGGCACCTTCGCGGCGGCCTCGCGGGCATTCGAGCGACGAAGGACGGCCCTGACGCGCTCGACCAGGAGGCGCTGCGAGAAGGGCTTCCGGATGAAATCGTCGGCACCCATCTTCAGGCCGAAGAGTTCGTCGATCTCGTCGTCCTTGGAAGTCAGGAAGATTACCGGCAGGTCCGTCTTCTGCCGGAGCCGGCGCAACAGTTCCATGCCGTCCATGCGCGGCATCTTGATGTCGAGGATGGCGAGATTGGGCGGACGGGCGCCGAACCCCTCCAGCGCCGAGGCGCCGTCAGTATAGGTCTCGACCCTGTATCCCTCCGATTCCAAAGCGATGGAAACGGACGTCAGGATGTTGCGGTCGTCGTCCACGAGCGCGATCGTAGCCATGTCAAGCGGCTCCCTCATGAGCGGGCGTCCCTTCCAGCACCAGGAGCCGGCTATAGGGGGACAAATTGGGTACAAAATGTGGCACGGACCCTGCCGGTCGTCACTGCATACATAGCAGGCATCTGCACAAATGCAGCCGCCCAGCCATTGGGCAAGCCCGAAGGCCGGACCGGCATATAACCGATTTAAACGATTTTCAAAAATTTAAATCGATTAATGATTTGATAATTAAAGTTTTTTCTGGCTTTCGCTGTTATCGCTCAAGAAGAATTGAGCGCCCGGAATATCGGCGGCCGGTGCCGCAACTGTGAATGGCGAGGAGCACGATGAAAGAGTTTGGGCGGCGCAACCCGGTGTCCGGGATCGAAAGCAGCGGCATCTTCACCAGCGGCTCGGTCCACTACAATCTCGGTCCGGCGCCGCTCTACGAGGAGGCCGCCAGGCGCGGCGAAGCCCATTTCACCTCCGACGGCGCCCTCGTCGCCTATACCGGCCAGCATACGGGCCGCTCGCCCAAGGACAAGTTCACCGTCCGCGACGAGACGACCGAGGGAACCGTCTGGTGGGACAACAACCAGCCCATGCAGCCCGACGCCTTCGCGCGGCTTCACGCCGACTTCCTCGCCCACGCCGCGGACAAGGATCTGTTCGTACAGGACCTGATCGGCGGCGCCGATCCGCGCCGGCAGCTGCGCACGCGGGTCGTCACCGAATTCGCGTGGCACTCGCTTTTCATCCGAAACCTCCTCATCCGGCCCGAGCCGGACGTCCTCGAGACGTTCCTGCCGACGCTGACGATCATAGACCTGCCGTCGTTCAAGGCGGATCCGGCGCGCCACGGCACGCGCACCGAAACCGTCATCGCGGTGGACCTCAGCCGCATGATCGTCCTCATCGGCGGAACCGCCTATGCCGGCGAGATGAAGAAATCCGTCTTCACCGTGCTGAACTTCCTGCTTCCGGCGCGCGGCGTCATGCCCATGCATTGTTCCGCCAATGTCGGGCCGTCCGGCGACACGGCAATCTTCTTCGGCCTGTCGGGAACCGGCAAGACGACGCTGTCGGCCGATCCGTCCCGGACGTTGCTCGGTGACGACGAGCATGGCTGGGGGCAGGACGGCATCTTCAATTTCGAGGGCGGCTGCTACGCGAAGACGATCCGCCTCTCCGCGGAAGCCGAGCCCGAGATTCACGCCACGACGAAGCGCTTCGGCACGGTGCTCGAGAACGTCGTCCTCGACGCAGACCGGGTTCCCGACTTCGACGACGGATCCCTGACCGAGAACACGCGCTGCGCCTATCCCCTCGACTTCATCCCCAATGCGAGCCCAAGCGGACGCGCCGGCCAGCCCAGGAACATCATCATGCTGACGGCCGATGCTTTCGGCGTGATGCCGCCGATCGCACGGCTGACGCCGCCGCAGGCGATGTATCACTTTCTTTCGGGGTACACGGCGAAGGTTGCCGGCACCGAGCGCGGCGTCACGGAACCCGAAGCGACATTCTCGACCTGCTTCGGTGCGCCGTTCATGCCGCGCCATCCGTCGGAGTACGGCAATCTGCTGCGCGACCTCATCGCCCGCCATGGCGTCGATTGCTGGCTGGTGAACACCGGCTGGACCGGCGGCGCTTACGGAACCGGCAAGCGGATGCCTATCAAGGCGACACGGGCGCTGCTGGCGGCCGCCCTCGACGGCAGCCTGGCGAAGGCGGAGTTCAGGATGGATCCCAGCTTCGGCTTCGAGGTGCCCGTGGCGGTGCCGGGGGTCGACGACGCGATCCTCGACCCGCGCTCGACCTGGGCGGACAAGGCCGCCTACGACGCGCAGGCGCGCCGCCTCGTGGGCATGTTCATAAGGAACTTCGAGAAATTCGAGGCCCATGTCGACGACCATGTGAGCAGCGCCGCACCGCGTGTGCTCCAGGCAGCCGAATAGCAGCAGCTTCTCAGTGATCATCCGAGGTCCGGCGTCTTCGCGCCGGACCTTTTCTTTTGCGGCGCGCCGGGCCATGTCTCGCACATGGAGCGGAGCGACGACATCATCGTGGGGCCTGGCGTGGTCATCCGCGCCGAGGACATCTCGGAGACCTTCATCCGGTCGGCCGGTCCCGGGGGGCAGAACGTCAACAAGGTCGCGACCGCCGTACAGTTGCGCTTCGATGCGGCCGCGGCTTCGGGCCTGCCGGAGCCCGTGCGCACGCGCCTTCTAGCCCTCGCCGGCCAGCGCGCCACCAAGGAAGGCGTCATCGTCATCGAGGCGTCGCGCTTCCGCACGCAGGAGCGCAATCGCGCCGATGCGCGCGAGCGCCTCGTGACGCTCGTCGCCAAGGCCGCGGAACCGCCACCGCCGCCGCGTCGCAAGACGAGACCTTCCAAAGGGTCGGTCGAGCGCCGGCTGAAGAGCAAGTCCGGACGTTCGACCGTCAAGCGGCTGCGCGGGCGTGTCGACGAGGACTGATCGACGGGCTTTTCTCGCGGCCGGTTCGGTGCGACGTTGCGATCGAGCGATTCCTTGTGGAGGACGGTGCGATGGGAATGTTCGATTTCGTGAAGAACGTCGGCAAGAAACTCGGATTCGGCGACGACGACGGCGACGACGTGAAGGCGGAGGCGGTCCGCAAGGAACTGCAGTCCTATGGGCTCGGGACGGACAAGGTCGACGTTTCCGTCAAGGGAGACAAGGTCGTGCTCAGCGGCGTCGTGCCCGAACAGTCGATCTTTGAAAAAGCGGTCGTGGCCGTCGGCAACACGCTCGGCATTTCCTCGGTCGAGGCCGACGAGCTGAAGGTCATCGTCCCGGACTCAGGGCTCAAGCTGGAAAGCGCCGACCTGACCGCGCTGGTCGCGGCATCAACGCCACCCAAGGAGCCACGGTTCTACACGGTGAAGAAGGGCGACAATCTCTGGAAAATCGCCGAGGTCCAGTACGGCAAGGGCAAGGGGGCACAGCACACCGTGATCTTCGAAGCGAACAAGCCCATGCTGAGCCACCCCGACAAGATCTATCCCGGGCAGGTCCTGCGCATTCCCGAACTGGCCGAGGCCTGATCGCTTCGAACCACCATGCTGGTCCTGCCGCGCGGGGTGCGCCACATACCCGGCCATCTGGACGTGACGGCACAGCGCGCGCTCGTCGACGCTTTGCGCGTCGTCGTCGCGGCCGCGCCGCTCTACGTGCCGACCATGCCGAGAACCGGCAAGCCGATGCGCGTGCGCATGACGAACTGCGGCACGCTGGGCTGGGTCACCGACAAGGAGCGAGGATACCGCTACCAGGCGACGCACCCGGTGACGGGCACGCCGTGGCCTCCGATGCCGGAAAGTCTCCTGGCCCTGTGGCAGGAACTGGCGGGCTATCCGCACCCGCCGGAAGCCTGTCTCGTCAACTACTACGACGCCGGGGCGAAGATGGGCCTCCACCAGGACCGTGACGAAGCGGACCTGTCGGCGCCCGTCGTCTCGGTGTCGCTCGGAGATGCCTGCCTGTTCAGGGTCGGACAGACGCATCGCGACGGACCCACCGTGTCACTGAGGCTGGAGAGCGGCGACGTGGTGACACTCGGCGGCGAGGGACGCCTCTGCTTCCATGGCGTCGACCGGATCTATCCCGCCAGCTCCGCGCTGCTGGCGAAGGGAGGTCGAATCAACCTGACCCTGCGCCGGGTGACGGTGCCGGCGTGAGCCGGCGGTATATCGCGTAGGCCTCCTCCTGTCGCATCAGCTCATAGTCTGCGAGAAAGGCCGGGAAACGCGGCTGTGCCATCATGTGGTCGATCCAGAACCCTTCCTCCGTCTGCAGAACGACGAGATCGGGTCGGGTGATGTCCAGTTCGCGGAGCTTGGCCTCGACATGGTCTCGCAGCAGGCCGTCGAGGCGCGCCGCGTCATCGTCACGGCCCTGAGTCCGCGCCAGCTTGCGAAGATACAGGGCGCCCGACCCCTTCCAGTCCGCATTGTTGCGCGACACCCAGGTGCCTCCGGTGAGCCGCGCGATCGGCAGCCCATAGGCAAGGTCCGAGCCCACGAGGGCGACCGAGGGATGCGGCGTCTCCAGCCTGATCTGCGCCAGCAGGTCGGACGGCGGCCTCTGGGTCGGCAGGAACGGCACCCAGCAGGAGACCACCGCAACCGCGACGAGGATCCATGACGGCCTCCGCTCCCGAGGCGTGTCGGCAAGCAGCAGGATGAGCGCCAGAAGGGCAAACGTCATCGACGGGTAGACATGGTACGGCCAGGCCTTGGCCTGAACCAGCACCGGCAGCACGGCCGCGAGCGATGCGATGAGCAGAAGCGGCGCGAGGTCGCCCTGTCGGCCGCCGCGCGACAGAAGTCTGCAGACCAGCCACGCCGTCAGCGTGTATCCGAGCGCGAATCTTTCGAGAATCGGAAAATAGGTGCGGATCGGCAGGTAGACGTCCCGGAGATCGGGGTAAAGGTCCCGCAGGAACTCGGGAAAAGCCAGGATCACCACCGCCGCGTAGGCAAGGGTGCATAGTCCGGCCGCCCAGTACTCGAGGTCGAAGATCCGGCGCCATTCCCTTCGGCGACACGCCACGTACAGGGCGCAGGCGACGACCACGACCACGAAGTGCGGCTTGAGGACGACCATCACCGCCCCGGCAACGCCGGCCGTTGCCGCCAGCCAGAGTGGTGGCCCCCCCACGGATGGCCTGGATCGCCACGCGGCTAGCACGATCAGCGGCAGCAGCAGGGCGGTCCCAAGATGCTCGCGCTCGCTGAAGGCGTTGCCCGGCAAGAGAACGAAGAGCGCGAGGATGAGCGGTGCGGTCACGCGCAACGTGGAGGCCCGGATGAGCCCGGCCCGGTGTGCCATCCAACCCGCGAAACCGAGCCCGAGAAGGACCAGCATGTAGCTGTAGAGCGCCGTCACCAGTTCGGAATGCAGGCCGAGGCGTGTCGCCAGCCACACTGGCGGCATGTAGAGCATGACGCTTGCGGGAGGGTTGGTCTCGACGATGTCGACATACAGTCGAGCGCCGACGAGCAACTGCTCGCAGACATGGATCAGCCAGGCCGTGTCGCCGACCGTCCCCCAGCGAAGCTGCCAGAACGGCGCGACGGCGAGCACCAGCGCGGACAGGAGCACCGGGTGGGCGGCGCACCAGGCATGGAAGCGATCGAGAGTCGCGGAAGCCCGACCGGTTGCCAAAGGCACACCGGCCCGCGCATTCACGAGGCTGTCGGCCTGCGCCATGGCGTGCGATCTCCAGGATCGTGGCCATAGACGCCCTGCCGTAAAGGACGAGTAAAGCCCGCCCATGTCGCAGGAAGGCCCGCGGCTAAAGCTTTCGCAGCGCCACCTGCTCGACGAAATGGTCCGCGCCCTTGCGCAGGATGAGATCTGCCCGCGGCCGGGTCGGCAGGATGTTTTCCCGCAGATTTCTCAGGTTGATGTTGTTCCAAAGCCCTTCGCCGATGGCTCTCGAAGCATCCTCGGAGAGTTGTGAGTAGCGGTGGAAGAAGGAGTCCGGGTTTCGGAACGCCGTTTCGCGCAAGCGCATGAAGCGCGAGATGTACCAGCCATGGATCAGGGTTTCGTCGGCGTCGATGAAGATGGAGAAGTCGAAGAAGTCCGAGAGGAACGGCACGAACGTGCCGTCGCGCGGCAGGTCGCGTGGCTGCAGCACGTTCAGCCCCTCGAAGATCAGGATGTCGGGCCGGTCGATGGTCACGTATTCACCGGGCACGACGTCGTAGGTCAGGTGCGAATAGACAGGAGCCAGGACGTCCGCCTCGCCGGACTTGATCGCCGACAGGAAGCGCAGCAGGGCACCCACGTCGTAGCTGTCGGGAAAGCCCTTGCGATCCATCAGGTTCTCGCGACGAAGCACCTCGTTCGGGTAGAGGAAGCCGTCCGTCGTGATCAGGTCGACCTTGGGGCTGGAGGGCCACCGGCGCATCAGCTCCTTCAGCAGGCGCGCCGTGGTCGACTTCCCGACGGCGACCGAACCCGCAATTCCGATGATGAAGGGCGTCTTGCGCGTATCGCCTGCGTTGAAGAATATCTGCCGCTGGCGGAACAGCAACTGGCTGGCCTCCACATGTGCCGACAGCAGACGGGACAGCGACAGGTAGATCCGCCGAACCTCATCGAGATCGATGCGATCCTGCAGCGAACCCAGCCTCTGGACTTCGTCTTCCGTCAATGTGAGCGGCGTGTCGGCGCGGAAATGTGCCCATTCTTCCGCCGTGAAGAACCGGTATGGTGAGTATTTCAGGCTCGGGGCAAACTGGTCCATCGCATCTCCCGAAGGCTAGGCCGGGCGTGAGGCCTTCTCGGCGATTCCGGAGGCGCCGGTCCTTCGCGCCAGTTCATCCAGGACATCCGAAAGCGGCACGCCAGCGACGTTCAGCACCACCAGCCAATGATAGACGAGGTCGGCGCTCTCCGACACCACGGCCTTGGTGTCGCCGCTGACCGCCGCGATCACCGTCTCGACGGCCTCCTCCCCGAGCTTCTTGGCAGCCCGCTCCATGCCGCCGGCCACCAGCTTCGCGGTCCATGACGACGGGTCCCCGGAGCGCGCCCGCTCGGCGACGATCGCTTCGAGATCCGATAGGGAAAAGCCCGTCATGGCGCGGCGTTTAGTGCGTCACGCCCGCGGTGTCGAGTCGCATGGCCAACCCGGCGGCTGCCATGTGGGCCTTGGCTTCCGCGATGGAGTAGGTGCCGAAGTGGAAGATCGACGCTGCCAGAACCGCCGTCGCGTGGCCGTCGCGGATTCCAGCGACGAGGTGGTCGAGCGTTCCGACACCACCCGACGCGATGACCGGCGCGCGAACGGCGTCGGCAACCGTCCGCGTCAGCGCGATATCATAGCCGGATTTCGTGCCGTCCCTGTCCATGGATGTCAGCAGGATTTCGCCGGCGCCGAGGTCGACGACCCTGCCGGCGAACTCCACCGCATCGATGCCCGTCGGCTGGCGGCCGCCATGGGTGAATATCTCCCAGCGGTCGGTTTCACCGGCGGCCGACACCTTCTTGGCGTCGATGGCCACCACGATGCACTGGTTGCCGAACTTGTCCGCGGCCTCGGCGACGAAGTCCGGATTCTTGACGGCGGCGGTGTTGATCGACACCTTGTCAGCCCCGGCCAGCAGCAGCTTGCGGATGTCGGCGACCTGTCGCACGCCGCCGCCGACCGTCAGTGGCATGAAACACTGCTCCGCCGTGCGTGACACGACGTCGAAGATCGTCTCTCGGTTGTCGGAGGACGCCGTGATGTCCAGGAAGCAGAGCTCGTCGGCGCCGGCCGCATCGTAGGCCTTCGCGGCCTCGACCGGGTCGCCGGCATCAATGAGATCGATAAAGTTGACGCCCTTGACGACACGGCCGTCCTTGACGTCCAGGCAGGGAATGACGCGGGATTTGAGGGTCATTGCGGTCCTTCGAGAATCCCCTCGTAGATCGCCGACAGCTCTAGTGAAAGCCTTGGCGACTCAAGCTCCACCGCCATCTGCACGCCTGACACTTGACTGGGGCCGGACCAGGCCCCTGCGTTGTCGCGCGACCACTTCCAGACCCGAGGCTCATCCTGCGAGAATACGAAGTAGCCACGTAAGGAGGCAATCGACGAGTAGTCGGCGACTTTCTCGCCGAAGTCTGCGTTGTAGGACGACGGCGAAGGAACCTCTCCGATCAGAAGTGGCTCGGTTGCCGCGAGCACGTTGCCGCCACCCATCCGGTCAACGAGAATTTCCGGATACCGCACGCCACTCGCCGTTCTGACACCGAACTCGGCGGCGCCGATAGCGTAGTCCCGAACACCCAACTGCGTCATGAGTTGGTGCAGGATGCGCGATACGATGATGAAATGGTACTTGGAGACGCCAACCATCATCTCGACGACCTTTCCCCTCACGAATTCCCGCTTTCCCTCGCGCCCCTCGTTCCAGCGGAGGAATTCGTCGGCCGTGGTCGGGTATCTGGCCTGGATGTTCATGACTTCAGGATAGCACGCGGGCCCGTCAGCGGGAAACCGCGCCGCGCAGAATCGCCAGCGCCTCAGCCGGGTCGATACGGCCGTCGTAGAGCGCCCGGCCGGAGATGGCGCCTTCGAGCTTGGCGGCATCCGCCATGGTCATGCGGCGGATGTCGTCGAGCGAGGCCAGCCCGCCCGAGGCGATCACCGGAATGGAGACGGCTTCGGCCAGCGCGATCGTGGCCGGCCAGTTGATGCCGGCGAGCACGCCGTCGCGGTCGATGTCGGTGTAGACGATCGCCGCGACGCCAGCGCCTTCGAATATCTTCGCAAGCTCGATCACGCCAAGCGCCGACGCTTCGGCCCAACCCTCGACGGCAACATTGCCGCCCTTGGCGTCAATGCCGACGGCGATCCGGCCGGGGAAAAGCTGGCAGGCCTGCTTCACCAGGTCCGGGTCCCGCACCGCGACCGTGCCGAGAATGACGCGCGCCAGCCCCTTCTGCAGCCAGGCCTCGATCTGCGCGAGCGTGCGGATGCCGCCGCCGAGCTGGACCGGGTTCCGCGTGGCGGCGAGGATTGCCTCGACCGCAGCGCCATTGCGGCTCTCGCCCGCGAAGGCGCCGTCGAGATCCACGACATGGAGCCATTCGAAACCCTGCCGCTCGAAGGCCAGCGCCTGCGCGGCGGGATCGTCGTTGTAGACCGTGGCGCTCGCCATCTTACCGAGCTTCAGGCGCACGCACTGGCCGTCCTTGAGGTCAATCGCCGGAAAGAGGATCACGTCAGGGGCCCTCGACGATGACGAAATGCCCCGTCGACGCCGCCAGGCGATACTTCAGCGCCTCCTGATATTCGGGCGACTCGTAACAGGCCAAGGCCTCCTCGTAGGAATCGAATTCGAGGACGACATGGCGGTTTCCGGTCGGTCCTTCCGGGCTGTGATGGCGGCCGGCGCGGACGACGAAGCGCGCGCCATACCTGGCGAAGGGCTCGTCGTTCGTTTCGATGTAGCGGCGATAGGTCTCCGCGTCGGCGACATCTACCATCGCCATCCAGTAGCCCTTCTTCGTCATCACGGCCGCCACCTCAGGAAGTTGGCAATCAGCGCCAGGCCCAGTGCCTGGCTTTTCTCTGGATGGAACTGCGTGCCTGCGAGATTGTCGCGACCGACGGCGGCGGTAACTTCGCCGCCATAGTCGGTTACGGCAAGAACCTGCTCCTCACGCAGAGAATCAAGATGATAGGAGTGCACGAAATAGGCGTGCAGCCCCTCATCCCCGGTGCGGATGCCTTCGAACAGCGGATGCGGATGTTTCACGTGAATCGTGTTCCAGCCGATCTGCGGAATCTTCAGGTCGGGGTCGTTCGGCTCGATCTCCTTCACGTCACCGGCGATCCAGCCGAATCCCTGGGTGATCGTCTTTTCCAGGCCACGGTCCGACATCAACTGCATGCCGACGCAGATGCCTAGGAACGGCCGTCCACGGCGTATGGCGGCCTCGTCGATCGCCTCGCGCATGCCCGCAACGGCAGCGAGGCCTGCGGCACAATCGGCGTAGGCTCCAACGCCGGGCAGCACGATGCGGTCGGCGGTGCGGACCCGGTCGGAATCGGCGGTCAGCTCGATCTCGGCAGCGATCCCGGACTCCCGCACAGCGCGTTCGAAGGCCTTGGTGGCGGAACGGAGGTTGCCCGATCCGTAGTCGATGATGGAAACGCGCATCAGCGCTGTCCCGGATAGGAAAGCAGTCCCAGCGCGGGACCACCGGCAGGGCGCGGGGACATGCGGGCCTCGGGCATGGGATGCCGTGCGGCGGTCGCCGCATCCGCGCGGTCGTCGGCGTAGGCGTATCGGATTTCGGCATCGGCGAGACCCTCGGCCTCGAAGGCGGCGACTTCCGACCAGCCTCGACGACGAAGCCCCGCGATCGCCATCTCACGACCTTCCAGGCCGACGAACAGCGATACCAGAAGCGACAGCAGCGACCCGACGATCGGCATTCCGGTTGCCTCGCCAAAGGCGGACAGGCCGAGCATCAGGCCGAACGCCACCAAGGCGGCGAGCCAGAGCCGATGCCACAAGAGCCATAGCGGCGGCAGCAGGAAGCCCAGTACCGCGAAGCCGTCGCGCAGGATGCGCGCGTCGGTTGCCTTCGCGTCCGCCGGCGGCTCCATCACCACATAGCGCGCCATCGCCTATCCTCTCAGGCTGCCCTTGGTGGACGGTATCGCTTCGGGCTGACGCGTGTCACGCTCCAGAGACGCTCTCAGGACTCGCGCGACGGCCTTGAAGCAGGTCTCGGCGATGTGATGGTTGTTCGTGCCGTCGAGATTGGTCACATGGAGTGTGACACCGGCGTTCTGGGCCAGCGCATGGAAGAACTCACGGACGAGTTCGGTGTCGAAGGTGCCGATCTTGGGTGCCGAGAAGGGGACATTCCAGACCAGCCACGGGCGGCCCGAGACGTCGATCGCCGCCCGCGTCAGCGTCTCGTCCATCGCGAGATCGAGCGAAGCGTAGCGCATGATGCCGCGCCGCTCGCCCATCGCCTTGGCCAGCGCCTGGCCGATCGCGATGCCGGTGTCCTCCACCGTGTGGTGGTCGTCGATGTGGAGATCGCCCTCGGCGCGGATGGTCATGTCGATCAGCGAATGGCGCGACAGTTGGTCGAGCATGTGGTCGAAGAAGCCAACGCCGGTGGCGATCTCTGCCTTGCCGGTGCCGTCGAGATCGACGGAGACGGCAATCCTGGTCTCTCTGGTGGATCGGCTGATCTCTGCCCTGCGCGTCTGCATCTCACATGTCCCGAAAGGTTCCGGCCGGCTTGTACCAGCAGCATCGCGCGATTGCCAACCGCATAGCCTTCAGCGACGCCCGGTCCCGGCATACGCGGGTGCCGGCGACAGGCACGGCAAATTTGGCGCGCCGGTTTTCCGGGCGATCGCGCGAATTGCATTCCCAAGGCCCATCCATACATAGAGGGCCTCGAAAGCTCGTACCGCGCGGATTGCCGCTTCAGGGAACGCGCGGCCATCGGAGAACCACATGTCGAATGAACTGACCATGCACGCCACGACGATCGTGACGGTGCGCAAGGGTGGCAAGGTCGTGATCGCGGGCGACGGGCAAGTGAGCCTCGGCCAGACGATCATGAAGGGCAATGCCCGCAAGGTGCGCCGCATCGGCAAGAACGGCAGCGTCATCGCCGGCTTCGCCGGAGCGACGGCCGATGCCTTCACCCTGCTCGAGCGGCTTGAGGCCAAGCTCGAACAATATCCCGACCAGCTCACCCGCGCCTGCGTCGAACTGGCGAAGGACTGGCGGACCGACCGCTACCTGCGCCGGCTTGAAGCCATGATGCTGGTGGCCGACAAGAGCGTTTCGCTGGCGCTGACCGGCACCGGCGACGTGCTGGAGCCCGAACATGGGGTGATGGCCATCGGCTCGGGTGGCAACTATGCGCTGGCCGCGGCGCGCGCGCTGATGGACACCGACAAGGATGCCGAGGAAATCGCCCGCAAGGCGATGCAAATCGCGTCGGAGATCTGCGTCTACACCAACAGCAGTTTCGTCGTCGAAACGCTCGACGCGGAGTAATGTTACGGTCGGCCCAGGGTTGAGGGCGCGGGAGGGGCTCTTGGTGAAGCCGCGCGACGTCTATGCATTTCGCGCCGTCGAGGAAGGCGACCTGGCCCTTCTGGACGGGTGGGTTCATCAGCCGCACTGGTCCGAATGGTGGGACTCTCCCACAGTGGCGCTCGCGGAGATCCGCGCGGCCATGGAGAGCATCGATACCGAACCGCTGATCGTCGAGCTGAACGGCCGGCCGATCGCCTATCTGCAGAGCTACGACCCGCATCTCGAGGACGCCCACCCCTATTGCGACCAGCCGTTCGGAACGCTCGGCATCGACCTTTCGATCGGACCCGCCGAAATGCTCGGGAAGGGGCACGGTTCGGCGATGCTGAACCAGTTCGTGGATCAGCTCTTCGCGGAAGGCGCGCCGCGTGTGATCATCGATCCCGACCCGGCGAACACGCGGGCGATCCGAGCCTATGCGAAAGCCGGCTTCCGTCCGGTCGAGGAACGCGATACGCCGTTCGGGCGCGCGCTGCTGATGGCACGCGACGGCGCGGA
>JAESFK010000544.1_pt1 | contig 17857 bp, 20 predicted proteins | sample 9269391 | NCBI WGS metagenome assembly JAESFK01 (sample SAMN14506231, study PRJNA617097) | algae metagenome | isolation source: Drouetiella hepatica UHER 2000/2452 and co-occurring heterotrophs from... | place: Slovakia: Slovak Paradise National Park, Hrabusice, Kosice Region | collected 2000-01-01
GTTCGAAGAGGCCGACGGCGGCACCCTGTTCCTCGACGAATTGGCGACGATGTCGATGGGCGCGCAGGAACGACTGCTGCGCGCGGTCGAATATGGCGAGGTCACGCGCGTCGGCTCGTCGCGCCCGATCCGCGTTGATGTGCGCATCGTCGCGGCGACCAACGAGCATCTGCCCGCGCTGGTCGACGAAAACCGCTTCCGCGCCGATTTGCTCGACCGGCTGTCGTTCGAGGTCATCACCCTGCCCCCGCTGCGCGCGCGCGAGGGCGATATCGAGGTGCTGGCCACTTATTTCGGGCAGCGCATGGCGACGGTGCTCGACTGGGAAGAATGGCCGGGCTTTGGGCCGCGCGCGCTGGCGGCGATGGAGGGGCATGACTGGCCGGGCAATGTCCGCGAGCTGCGCAATGTCATTGAGCGAGCGATTTATCGCTGGCCCGATCGCGACAAACCTGTCGATGCACTCAGCTTCGATCCGTTCGCCAGTCCGTGGCAGCCGGTGGTGCGCAAATCCGCGGCGAAGGCCGACGGCGGCGGCGCATCGCCCGCTCCCGCCGAAACCGCGCCTGCATCGACCACAATGCCCACCGGCCCGGTCAGCGACATGCGCGCCGCGGTCGACGCCTATGAACGCCAGATATTGTCCGACACGATGGCGCGCTGCCGCTTTAACCAGAAGGTCGCGGCGGAGGCGCTGGGGCTGAGTTACGATCAGATCCGCCATGCGCTGAAGAAGCATGGGTTGAATCAATAGCGACAACATCGGCATATGACGGCAGCGCGTCCCGAACCGGCGCTATTGATCGGTTGGGAGTAATAGGCAGGCCGGTGGAAGCGATGGGTGCGAATATCCATTCCAGCGAACGAAACGCGGTCAACGCGCCATTCGTCGCGCGAAACTTCTCCGACAACGCGGCGCTGAACGCGGCGGCCGACGGCGACTGCGCCTTGTGCACGATCGTCGGAATCGAGGGCAGCTTTTCGCGCCAGTTGGGGGCGCAGCTCGCGATTCGCCGCGACGGCACCGTGATCGGCTCGCTCGCCGACGGTTGCCTGGAAGCGCAGTTGGTCGCCGAGGTCGCCCAAGTCGATAAACCCGTCGTGCGGCTGTATGGCCGCGGCTCCGACCAGATTGATTTTCGCCTGCCTTGCGGCAGCGCGATCCATATCCTGATCGATCCGGCGCCGGACCGGGCGGCGATCACGCAAGTCGCGCGCGATCTGTCTGAACGAAAGCCCAGCGTGCTCACGCTGCCGCTGCCCGATACGGGCAATCAGATGCTGCTCCGTCACCGACACTATATCCCCGATCTGCACATCATGGCTCTGGGCGCCGGACCCGAACTCGAGGCGCTGTCGCGTCTCGCCGAGGCCGCCGGGGTCGATATTCGCGGCTACGGCCCTGACAGTGCGCAACTGGCGCTCGGGCGCGCGCCCGCCCTGCCTGCGCCCGACCGATGGACCGCGGTCATCCTGCTGTTCCACGACCATGAATGGGAGCGCGATGTGCTGCGCTGGGCACTATGCAGCGACGCCTTTTACATCGGGGCGCAAGGCGGCGCGGTCGCGCGGCAACAGCGACTGGAGACTTTGGCCGAGGGCGGCGCATCGACCGGCGATCTTGCCCGGATCACCAGCCCCGTTGGACTGTTCGCAGGAGCCCGTCAGCCGGGCAGTCTGGCGCTGTCGGCCTTGTCGGAGATCGTTTCTCGCTATGACTCGATAGAGCCGGGGCCATGAGCGTCGGCATCTATGTGCTGGCGGCGGGACAGAGCAGGCGGTTTGGCACCCCCAAGCTGGACGCGCTATGCGCGGGACGCCCGTTGGGCGCGTGGGTGCTCGCCGAGATCGAGGCCGCTGGCCTTGCTCCCGGCACGATCATCGTGCCACCGCAGCCCCCGCACTTCGCAATCGAGGCCGAGCGTGACGGCTGGACGCTCGCGGTGAACGCGGAGGCCGAGCGCGGGCTGTCGACTTCCCTGGCGCGCGCGATTCGGGATGCTGATGAGTCCGCCCATGACGCGGCCGCCATTTTCCTCGCCGACATGCCACTGATCACCGCGGGCCATGTCCGCACCATTGCCACCGCATGTCAGCCCGACCGACCAGTGGCGACGCTGTACCCCGGCGGCCGCCTGGGCGTTCCTGCCCGCCTGCCGCGCGCGCTGTTCGCTGCACTGACCAACGGCTCGGCGGACGTCGGCGCTGCCGCGTTATTAGCCGCCCATCCGACGCTGCGCGCGATGACCGAGAGCGACGACCTGCACGACGTCGATAGCCCTGGGGATATGGCGCGGGCCGAGGCTATCCTGATCGAACGCCTGGCGAACCGCGGCGCACACGTCGAGGTTAGCGCTATTGCCCGGGCAACTGACGGCTGAGCGCTTCCAGCACCGCGTCCTGCGTCGACACCGTATCCGCCAGCCGGTCGCGCAGCGCATAGATCTCAGGCAGACCGTCGATCGCATCCTCGACGCTGCGGTCGAGATACAGCCGGTCGATGTCGGCGAGCGCGGCGGTGAGCGGGGCGCGGGTGGCGGTGAGGCGCGAGATCGCCTGCTGCGCAACGACCCAGCGTTCGCTGGCAACCGTGGCACCCGCGGCAGCGGAGACGAGCGATGCGGTCGCATTGCGCTCGGCGGCGAAGGCTTGTTGCGCGCTCGCGGCGTCCGATTCCCAGCGCGCGAGGCGTCCGCCGAGATCGGCGGGGAGCGGTCCTGGCGGCGCAACGACCACCGCAGGCGGCGCGACGTCGAATCGCCCCTCGACCGACCGTTTGGCGAGCGACGGCGCGCCCGTATTCTGCGCCGCGGCACAAGCCAAAAGCGAGAAAGAGGCGGTAACAGCCAACGACAAGGTAAGAATGGTGCGCTTCATCGCCGCCTCTGATATGGGTGCTGGCGCAAGGCAGCAAGTACCGAATCGGCGGTGCGCCGTGTCATTCGCCTTATGACCCGCTTTTCGCTCGAAAAGCGCGGGATTTGGCGGTTGACAGCGAAGCGCTGGCTCGCTAGTGGCGCTGACTTTCCCGCATGCCGGAAAAATCGCCTGCCTTGGTGGGTGACTGGTGCGCGGGTGATTTAGTTTTTTGATTGGATGGAAGACCATGTTCGCAATCGTGCGCACGGGCGGCAAGCAGTATCGCGTCGCCGCCGGAGACAAGATCGCCGTTGAAAAGATCGACGGCGAAGCTGGCGACACCGTGTCGCTGGGCGACGTCCTGCTGGCCGGTGACGGCGGCGAAGTGAAGAGCGCCGATGGCCTCGTCGTTTCGGCCGAAATTATCGCCCAGACGCGCGGCGAAAAGGTCATCGTGTTCAAGAAGCGCCGTCGGCATAACTATCGCCGTCGCAACGGTCATCGCCAGTCGCTGACCTTGCTGCGCATCCTGGCCGTTGGCGAAGCCAAGAAGGCCGCGCCGAAGAAGGAAGCTGCACCGAAGGCAGAGACCGCTCCGGCGACCGAAGCCAAGGCTGCTGCGCCCGCCAAGGAAGCACCGGCCAAGGCCGCTCCCGCCAAGGAAGCCGCACCGAAGAAGGCTGCTGCTCCCAAGGCTGCGGCACCCAAAAAGGAAGCTGCTGCCGAGAAGGCCGCCCCCGCCAAGAAGCCCGCTGCCAAGAAGGCAGCCCCCAAGAAGGACGCCTGAGCGCGGCAACGCGGCTCGGCCCCTGAAACGAATTAAGGAGCATCAGTCATGGCACATAAGAAAGCAGGCGGTTCATCGCGCAACGGTCGCGACTCAGCCGGCCGCCGCCTTGGCGTGAAGAAGTTCGGCGGTCAGGAAGTGATCGGCGGCAACATTATCGTGCGCCAGCGCGGCACCAAGGTGTACCCGGGCGCCAACGTCGGCATGGGCAAGGACCATACGCTGTTCGCAACCGCCGAAGGCCATGTCCGATTCCACGATGGCAAGCTTGGCCGCAAATTTGTGTCGGTCGACATCATGGCAGAAGCCGCCGAATAAAGGACGATCTGCACGGGTCGCCCACCAAGGGATGACCCGGAACGGTCCTTTCCGCTCACACGGAAACAAAGTTCGAAAAGAGGGAGACGGGTCACCCCGGACTCCCTTTTTTCTTGTCCATTGTCCGCTACTTGGTGGGCAGGCGTGAAAATCGGGCCATCCATCTCCCTCCACAACGACTGTCGTCAAAGCGTCACCATCGGGCGCCAAGGCGGCGGCAATTGGGAGTGATAAGATGTTTGCGCGTACCGAAAGACTGTTGCTGCGGCCCGGCTGGCAGGAAGACGCCCCGGCGCTCGCGCGGGCGATCGGCGAGGAAGCGGTGGTCCGCAATCTCGCGACTGCGCCCTGGCCCTATGGCGAAAGCGAAGCACGCGAGTTTCTGAGCAAGCCGCTCGACCCCGCGCAGCCGCGGTTTCTGATCTTTGCCCGCACCGGCGGCGCCCCGCGCCTCGTCGGTGGCTGCGGCATTTCGGCTGATCCCGACGGCGCGCTCGAAATGGGATATTGGATCGCGCGTCCCTATTGGGGGCTCGGCTTTGCGACCGAAGCCGGACGCCAGCTGATGGGCATCGCGCGCGCGATGCATTTGCCGAAGCTGACCGCGGGTCATTTCCTCGACAATCCGGCGTCGGGCGCGGTGCTGCGCAAGCTGGGCTTTCGCCCGACCGGCAAGGTCGCGCAGCGCTACAGCCTCGCGCGCGGCGGTGACGCCGCCTGCGCGCTGTTCGAAGAGGGCGAAGCAGACGCCGATGGTCTTGTCACCCCGATGCGAAGCCGTATCGGGGTGGACGAGGATTTCCGTGAGGAACTGCGCCTGATGGCGGCGTGAGTGCGCTGATCCGCGCGAGGGCGTTCTAGAATGAGGGGCACGACACCCTCCTTCGTCATCCCGGGCTTGACCCGGGATCCCGCTTCTTGAGGCAATCTCGGACCTCCTCCCAAAGCGGGACCCCGGATCAAGTCCGGGGAGACGAGATTTGGATGTGTGCAGCTGGACGTTAACCGACGATCCGCTTTGCAGACGCTACCCCCGCAATTTCCCCGCCATGCCCATGATGTCGTCGAGCGGATTGCCGTCGCCGTCGAGGTCGAGCATGTTGGCGAGGCCGCCCAGCCCGCCGCCGCCCGCTGCCGCCGGTGCCGCGCCGCCGCCGACCGCACCGCCCAGGATATTGCCGAGCATCCCGCCGAGGCCACCGCCGCCGCCCGAACCGCCGCCCAAAGCACCGCCGATCAGGTCGCCCAGGCCGCCGCCACCCTGCGACTGGCCGCCCTGCTTCGCCATATAGCCCGCGACCATCATCGCGAGGATCGGCAGCATCTTTTTCAGTAATCCCGAATCGAGCCCGGTCTGCGTCGCCGCCTGTCCGGCGACGGTGCGGCTGACGTCCTTCGATCCGAAAATCTGGCCGAGCACCTCGTTGCCCGGCGCCACCGGGGTCGGCTGCGATCCCAGCACCGAATCGAGCAAGCCGCCGCCGCCGAGCTGACCCAGCAAGCCGCCAAGTCCCTCGATGCCGCCCGATTGCGCCTGTTTCTTGAACCCGCCCAGGATCGCGGGGAGGAGCGCCTCGGCGCCCTGTTTGGCGACCGCGGGCGGAATGCCCAGATCTTTCGCCATCGATTCGATGCCGCCGGCCTGCGCCAGAATGTCGGTCAGGTTCATGTCTTCATCCTCCCTCTCCGGCGCCGATCGGACCGCGCCCATCCGTGCGACTATACCAGCGCAGGGGCAGAGGACGAGTCGTTCATTTGGCTGTCATTTTCAGATGCATAGTCCTAGCCTCTGGCCATCCGACTCACCCCGTCCGGGTTGGGCCGCGCCATAGTGGGAGTGAAATCATGGGCATTTTCAGCAGCATAAAAGACGCGATTTTCGGCAAGAAGGCGGTCGCGGCCGAGCCCGTCGCACCGGCGCCAAACCCCGTCGGCAGCGCGCTCGACGCCGCGACCAGCGCGATGGCGGCCGCCGCGGCTGCGCCGCCCACCGAGGTCGATGTCGACGCGATCCTGACCGCCGAAGCGGCGGGCAAAGACCTCAACTGGCGCACCTCGATCGTCGACCTGATGAAGCTGCTCGGCATCGATTCGAGCCTCGCCAACCGCAAGGAGCTCGCGACCGAACTCGGCTACACCGGCGAGCTCGACGGCAGCGCCGAGATGAACATCTGGCTGCACAAGGCGGTGATGCGCGAGCTCGCGGCGAACGGCGGCAAGGTGCCCGCCGATCTGACCGACTGACGCTACTCGATCCTCCCTGTCGCGCAGCGATGGGGAGGTGGCAGCCCGCAGGGCTGACGGAGGGGCAGTGACGCGACGTCGCAGCCCCTCCACCATCCTTCGGATGGTCCCCCTCCCCATGGCTTCGCCGCAGGGAGGATATGGTTCCCATTGACCGTCACGCCGCGCCGCTTAGACAGGTTTCAGCAGAAACAAAGTCGCAAGGGAGCCGCCGCGTGCATCACAGCCTGTCAACCCCGTTCACCCGCCGCCAGAGCATCGCCGCGCTGGGAACCGGCGCCGCGAGCCTTGCGCTGGCCGCGTGCAGCCGCGGTCCCGCCGCGACGGCTGCCCTGCCCCCTTCCGATGCCACGCCTCAGGTCGCCGCCGGAGCGCTGCTCGCCTCGATCGCCGACAATCTGCTCGCGCTGTCACCCGAAGGCGCGACCTCGCTCGGCATCGATACCGGCGCGCGCGCCGCAGAACGCGGCAAGCTGTCCGATCGCTCTGCCGCCGGACAGCAGGCGGTCGCCAATACGCTGAAAGCCGACATTGCGCGCGTCCGCGCCTTTGAGGCCACGGGCGGCGCCGAGCGCATCGATCACAAGACGCGCACCAGCCTCGCAGTCGTCGAGAGCGCCTATGGCGTCGCGCTCGACGGCTTCGCCCTGCCCTATGGCGACGTCGCGGTCGGTGGCTGGCGCAACACCCCCTATGTTGTGATCCAGAATGTCGGCGCCTATCTCGACGTCCCGAAATTCCTCGACAGCGACCATCCGGTCAAAACCGTTGCCGATGCCGAAGCGTACCTCTCGCGCCTCAACGCCTATCCGGGCGTGCTCGACGGTGAGACCGAGCGACTGAAGGCGGTGGGCGGCCAGGGGATGATCGCCCCCGCCTTCCTGATCGACAAGGCGGTCAAGCAGATGGAGGCGAGCCTGGCCGATGCGCGCGAGGGCGGCGGGCTGGTCGAAAGCCTGGCCAAACGCACGCGCGAGGGCAAGATTGACGGCAATTGGGGACCGCGCGCTGAAACGATCACGCGCGGCGCGGTCGTCCCGGCGCTCGAACGCCAGCTGGCCGAACTGAAAGCGCAGCGGCCGAGGGCGACGATGGACGCCGGGATGTGGGCGCGGCCGGGCGGCGATGAATGGTATGCCTGGGGCCTGCGCGCCAGCACCACGACGCGGATGACCCCCGACGAGGTGCATCAGATGGGCCGCGACGAGCTGGCCGCACTGCATGGGCAGATGGACCCGATCCTGAAAAAGCTTGGGCTGACCCAAGGCTCGGTCGGCGACCGGATGAACGCGCTGGCCAAGGATCCGCGCTACAAATTCCCCGACAATGACGCCGGACGCGCCGAGATCGTCGCGTACATCCAGACGTGGCTCGGCAAAATCCGCGCGGAACTGCCGCGCGCCTTCCGCACGCTGATGAAAGGCAATGTCGAGGTGAAGCGCCTGCCGCTCGCCGAAGAACCGGGCGCGCCCGCGGCCTATGGCGGCGCGGGGTCGATCGACGGCAGCATCCCGGGCAAATTCTGGATCAACCTGCGCACCACCGAATTGCACAGCAAATATTCGCTGCCCGACCTGACCATGCACGAAGCGATCCCGGGGCATGTGTGGCAGGGCGAATATGCGAACCAGATGCCGCTGATCCGCACCATGCTGGCGTTCAATGCCTATAGCGAAGGCTGGGCGCTCTATGCCGAGCAGCTCGCTGACGAGCTGGGCCTCTACGACGATTTCGAGGTCGGGCGGCTCGGCTACCTCCAGTCGCTCGCCTTCCGCGCCTGCCGCCTGGTGGTCGACACCGGCCTGCATGCGAAACGCTGGACGCGCGAACAGGGGGTCGAGTTTTTCGTCAAGGAGAACGGCTCGAACCCGCTCGAGGTCGCAAGCGAGGTCGATCGTTATTGCAGCTGGGCCGGACAGGCGTGCGGCTACAAGGTCGGGCATAGCGAGATCGTCCGCCAGCGCGGGCTGGCGCAGGCGGCGCTGGGACCGAAATATGATCTCCGCGATTTCAACAATGTCGTCGTCGAGGGCGGCAATGTGCCGCTCGACGTGCTGGCGCAGAATGTTGCGGCCTATGTGGCGGAGAACAAGGGCTGATGCGGCGGCGCATTGCTTGGTCGACACTTGGCGCGGCGCTGCTTGCAAGCAGCGCCGGCCATGCCGCCGACGCCCCTGCCCCGCAGAATACCGCGCGCGTCGCGATCGTGACGTCCGACGTCGATCGCTTCTACGCCTTGTACGATGACCCGGTCATCGCCGAGCAACCCGACGTGCTGGCGGCGCGCTACCTCGCCGATGCGTCGCCGGGGCTTGTCGAGTTCATGGCAATGCGCCGGATCACGCCCGAACGCGTGGCGAAGGCACTGCGCGAGAAGCCCGATCTTTATCGTGACGCGCGGAGTTGCGCCAACACGCTCGGCAAAGTCCGGGGGCGGTTGACGGCAGCGGCCGATCGGCTGGCGGAACTCTATCCACCGGCGATCTTTCCGCCGATCACCATCGCGATGAGCCGCGGCACGCCCGTGGCGGCGGCGAATGGCAAGGGGCTGTACGTCTCGCTCGAAGCGCTGTGCGCGGCGAAATTTTTCGAAGCCGATGACGAGGATCGCTTCGTCCATGTCATCGCGCACGAATATGTCCATGCCCAGCAACCGCTCGCGCAGGTCGAAAGCGATAGCGACAGCGTGCTCCACGCCGCGCTCGTCGAAGGGGCGGCCGAATTCGTTGCCGAACAGATCAGCGGCTCGGCCGCGGCCACCCACCTGCACCGCTGGACCGCCGGGCGCGAGGCAGCGGTCGAACGCGACTTCCTCGCCGAAAAGGATGGCAAGGCGAATGATTCGCGCTGGGTTTACAACCAGCTCGGCACCCCGGATTGGCCGGGCGACCTTGCCTATTGGGTCGGTTACCGGATCGTCAAAAGCTATTATAATCGCGCGCCCGACAAGGAGGCGGCGCTGAAGGCGATCATCGAAATGCGCGATCCCGCCGCCTTCCTCGCGGAAAGCGGCTGGAGGCCCGGAATGAAGCTTTAGGCGGGGAGCGGCGCGAGGTCAGGTTCGACAAACGCCCGCCGCGCCGCGACCGAAAACAGCAGATCGCGGCTGTAGAAACGCAGCGGCCAGTCACGGCGGCCGACGTCGGACAGCAGCATGGCGTTGACGCGCGCCGCCAGCCCGGTCTCGTCCGTTTCCGACAGAAACAACCGCACCCCCGCGACATAGGCGCGGGTGATGCTGTCGTGATAGCCCTGCGTATCGTCGTTCGCCCCGCCGACGCTCTCGTTGAAGCGGCGGATGATCGTGGCGATCTCGGCATCGACATCGATGTCGGGCCGCTCGCTGAGCAGCCACAGGCAGGCGCCCAGATGCGCCTCATGCGTCCATGCTTCACGCGTCAGGGTGCAGGCGAGCAACCCTTCGCCGATTGCGCAGATGTCGGAATCGCGCTCGAACAGGCGCGGCTTGTGGTCGGTGGTCATGGGTCCGGTCCTTCCGGGTGATTGAGCACCCGGAAGCGATCCGGGCAAGTTACGCTGCGACGGCGGCCTGCGGTGCCGCTTGGCGGACGCCTTCGTCGACATGGTCCGCAAATTGCGCGAAATTGTCGATGAATTGGCCGACGAGCGTTTGCGCGGTGCGGTCATAGGCGGCTTTGTCGGCCCAGGCTTCGCGCGGGTTGAGCAGCGCGCTGTCGACGCCCGGGACCGCGACCGGAACCATGAAGCCGAAGTTCGGATCCTTGCGGAATTCGGCGTCGTTCAGGCTGCCGTCGATCGCGGCGTTGAGCAAAGCGCGGGTCGCCTTGATCGGCATGCGCTTGATGCCGTCCATGGTCGCCATGCCGCCGGTCCAGCCGGTGTTGACCAGCCAGCACTGGACGCCGCCCTTGGCGATGCGTTCCTTCAGCAGGTTGCCGTACACCGACGGGTGGCGCGGCATGAAGGGGGCGCCAAAGCAGGTCGAGAAGGTCGCCTCGGGCTCGGTCACGCCGATTTCGGTCCCGGCAACGCGCGCGGTGTAACCCGACAGGAAATGATACATCGCCTGATCGGGGGTCAGCTTTGCGATCGGGGGCAGCACGCCATAGGCATCGGCGGTAAGCATGATGATATTCTGCGGCACCGGACCCATATTCTGTTCCGACGTGTTCGGAATGAAATCGATCGGGTACGAACCGCGGCTGTTTTCGGCGAGGCTGGCGTCGTCGAAGTCAAGCTCGCGGGTCACGGGATCGATCACGACATTTTCGAGCACGGTGCCGAAGCGCTTGGTGGTCGCGAAAATCTCGGGCTCGGCCTCGGGCGACAGGCGGATCATCTTGGCATAGCAGCCGCCCTCAAAATTGAAGACTGCGGTATCCGACCAGCCATGTTCGTCGTCGCCGATCAGCGTGCGGCTGGCATCGGCCGACAGCGTCGTCTTGCCGGTACCCGACAGGCCAAAGAAAACCGCGGTGTCGCCGTTCGGACCCATATTCGCCGAACAATGCATCGGCATCACGCCCTTCACCGGGAGCAGATAGTTGAGGATACCGAACACCGACTTCTTCATCTCGCCGGCATAGGCGGTGCCGCCGATCAGCACGAGCTTCTCGGTAAAATTCACCGCGACGACGGTTTCGGTGCGCGTGCCATGCTTGGCGGGATCGGCACGAAAGCTCGGCAGGTCGATGATCGTATATTCGGCCGCGAACGCCGCCAGCTCGTCGGCGGTCGGGCGGACGAGCAAGGTGCGGATGAACTGGCTGTGCCAGGCGAATTCGGTGACGACCTGCACCGCGACGCGATGCTCGGGCTGCGAACCGCCGAACAGCTGCTGGCGGAACAGGCGCGGGCGCGCCGCCATATGCGCGAAGAAGTCGGCCTTGAGAGCCGCGAAATGATCGGGGGTCATCGGCACATTCGTCTTGCCCCACCAGATGGTGTCGGCGGTCTCGTCGTCCTGGACGATGAACTTGTCCTTTGCCGAACGACCGGTGTGCTTGCCGGTTTCGACGACGAGCGGACCGTCCTTGGCAAGCAGGCCTTCGCCGTGCCGGATCGCATCCTCGATCAGCGCCGAGGTGCCCCAGTTTTCGGCGACCTCCGCCTGCGTTTCGACGGTCTGATTGCCGATCGCCACCTGTGTCATCGTTCAAGCCTTTCCCATGTCCGTCGACCCCGATTGCATAGGTATGCAGAGGATGCCGCGCAAAAGGGCAGGCCCGCATTACCATGGGTGCCGACGTGACGCCGATTCCGTAAATTAAGGGTCGCGTTAGCGAGGATGCGAGAGGAGGTCAAAAGATTCCAGCGCGCCGACGTACCCTTCTGTGGCGGTTGTCGGTGGAGCAGGGATCGGCTAACTCACCTGCGGCCCCGCCCAACGGAAAGAGCATGACGGCAACCATCGCGCTGGTCGACGACGACCGCAATATCCTGCAATCACTCTCCATCGCGCTCCAGGCCGAGGGGTTTGTGACGCGCGTCTATTCGGATGGCGAGGCGGCGCTGAAACCGCTGATCGATAATCCGCCTGACCTAGCCGTGTTCGACATCAAGATGCCGCGCATGGACGGGCTGGAGCTGCTGCGCCGCCTGCGCGAAAAAAGCCAGCTGCCGGTCATCTTCCTGACCAGCAAGGACGACGAGATCGATGAGGCGCTGGGGCTGGCGATGGGCGCCGACGATTATATCGCCAAACCTTTTTCGCAGCGCCTGGTGATCGCGCGCATCCGGGCGATCCTGCGCCGCGTCGAGCTGAACCAGAATGCGCCCGCCGACGACGACGAGCCCGTCGCCGAACCGATCACGCGCGGGCGGCTGAGCATGGACCCGGCGCGCCACAAGGTTGCGTGGGACGGCAAGGATGTGACCTTGACCGTCACCGAATTCCTGATCCTCGAAACGCTCGCCGCGCGACCCGGCATCGTGCGCAGCCGCAATCAGTTGATGGACGCCGCCTATCAGGACGATGTCTATATCGACGACCGCACCATCGACAGCCACATCAAGCGCCTGCGCCGCAAATTCCGCGAGGTCGATCCCGAGTTCGACGGCATCGCGACGCTGTACGGGGCGGGTTACCGCTTTGCCGACGATGCCTGAGGCGCTGAAGCCCGACGCGAGCATCGCCGAGCAGGAGGAATCGCCGCTCGTTTGGTCGGCGCGTTGGTCGCTGACGACGCGGATTCTGGCGGTCAACATCCTGGCGGTCGCGCTGCTCGCGGGCGGCTTTTATTATCTCGACACTTATCGCAGCCGCCTCGTCGATACGCGCATTGAGGTGATGAAGGATCAGCTGGCGATGCTCGACAGCGCGCTCGAGGCATCGCGGCCCGACCAGCGAACCAAGCTGATCGAAGAATTTACCGCCGCGACCGAGTCGCGGCTGCGTTTCTACGCCGCCGACGGACGGCGCGTTTTCGACAGCTTCGAAACCGGCCCCGCCACCTACACGCTGCGCGACCCGAATTTGCAGGCCTGGCAGCGTGACGCCGCGCGCGCGATGGACCGCGGCATCGACTGGATCGTCGGCGCGCCCTCCTATCCCGATTTTCGCGAACCCGCGGTCGACAACGCCGCGGCATGGCCCGAGGTCGTAGAGGCGCAGCGCAGCGGGCACGCCGCAAGCCGCTTCCGCTATGTCCCCGAGCGCACCCCGCTGCTGAGCGCGGCGAGCGTCGTCGACCTCGAAGCGCCGCAGGTGGTGCTGATGACCCTCAACGCGCGCGACATAACGCGCACCGTGCGCGCCGAACGCTTCCGTCTGGCGGTCGTCGTCGCGGTCGTGCTCATCACCTCGGTGCTGCTGTCCCTGTTCCTGGCGCGCACCATCGTTCGGCCGCTGCGGCGGCTCGCGCGCGCCGCGGTCCGCGTCCGGCTGGGGCGCGCGCGCGAGGTGGTTGTCCCTCGCCTGCCCAGCCGCCGCGACGAAATCGGTACCCTCGCGCGCGCCTTGTCCGACATGACGCAGGCGCTGCGGCAGCGCATCGACGCCGGCGAACATTTTGCCGCTGATGTGACGCACGAACTCAAAAACCCGATTGCGTCGGTGCGCTCGGCGATCGAAGGGCTTGGCCGCGTCAAGAATGACGCGCAGCGCGCGCAATTGCTCGCGATTGCCGACGAGGATGTCCGCCGCCTCGACCGGCTGGTCAACGACATCAGCGAGGCAAGCCGCGTCGACGCCCAATTGTCGCGCACCCTGTTCGAACCGATCGACGTCGGCATGATGATCGAATCGATGCTCGCGTCGCGCACGGCGCGCATCGATGCCGACGTACCGCATCCGCGCCTCGCCTTTGCCCGTCCGCGCAAGGGGACGACGTTGGTAATGGGCGACGGCCACCGGCTCGAACGCGCGATCGACAATGTCATCGACAATGCCATCAGTTTCTCACCGCCCACCGGCCTCGTCTGCATCGCCGCGACGCGGCTGGGCGACGAGGTCCATATCCGCGTCGACGACGACGGCCCCGGCATCGACCCCGAGCAGCGCGAGGCGATTTTCCGCCGTTTCCACAGCGAGCGCCCCGCTGGAGAGGCCTTTGGCCGCCACAGCGGCCTCGGCCTCGCGATCGCGCGCACGATCATCGAGGGGCATAGCGGCACGATCAACGCCAAGGACCGCGACGACGGCAAGCCCGGCGGCAGCCTGCTGATCACCCTGCCCGCGAGCGAGGGTACGACCGAAGCGAGCTGAACATCCTCCCCATGGCGGCGCCACAGGGAGGATCGGTTTGCCGCCTTGCGGCCCCGCTTCGTCACCGGTAAGCCTTGCGCGATGCTGCCCAGCCGGACCCGACCCGATATCGTCAATATCCATGCGAGCTGCGTCGCCGCGGGCAGCCGCGGCATTTTGCTGCTCGGGCTGTCGGGGCATGGCAAGTCGGACCTCGCGCTGCGGCTGATCGATCGCGGCGCAAGGCTGGTCGCCGACGACCGCTGCGATATCTGGTTCGAACGCGACCGCTTGTGGTGCCGCCCGCCCGCCGAGCTGGCGGGCAAGCTGGAAGTGCGCGGGCTGGGGATCGTCGAGAAGGCCTGGGTCGCGCCCGTGCCGCTAGCAATCGCCGTGCGCCTCGCCGATCGCTACGAGCGTATGCCGCCTGAACGCGTGGTCGAACGGATTGCTGGGTACGACCTGCCCTCGCTGACCCTCTCGGCGTTCGAAGGTTCGGCGCCGATCAAGGTCATGCTGGCGCTCGACCGGCTGGCGAACGCGGGATGAAAGACACCACCGAACCGCGGCTGCTCTTGGTCACCGGGCTGTCGGGCGCGGGCAAATCAACCGTGCTCAAGGTGCTCGAGGATCTGGGCTGGGAAGTCGTCGACAATTTGCCGCTCGCGCTGCTCGAAACGCTGATCGACGCGCCGGTGAAGCGGAGCGAGGCGGGAAGGCCGCTCGCGGTCGGGATCGACAGCCGCAGCCGCGGTTTTCGCCCCGCGCTGCTGGTGCAGCGGATCAAGGCACTGCGCGAGGTCGGCGGGCGCGACGTCCAGACTTTATTCCTCGACTGCGCCGGGACTGAGCTAGAGCGCCGCTTTTCCGAAACGCGGCGGCGCCACCCGATGGCCGAAGATCGTCCCGCCGCCGACGGCATCGCGCGCGAGCGCGAGATGATGGAACCGCTGCGCCGCTGGGCCGAACATGTCATCGACACCACCAATTACAGTAGCAACGACCTGCAACAGGAAGTCCGCCAGCGCTTTGGCGACGCCGACGATAACGAACCCGTGCTCAACATATTGAGCTTTGGCTTTGCGCGCGGGCTGCCGCGCAACGCCGATCTGGTGTTCGACATGCGTTACCTGCGCAACCCGCATTGGGATGCCAAACTCAAGCCCGGCACCGGGCTCGACGCCGATGTCGCCGCCTATGTGATGGCCGATCCGGCCTATGAAGACAGCGTCGCGCAGATCGAAAAGCTGATCTTGACGCTGCTGCCGCGCTACCGCTTCGAGGGCAAAAGCTATGTCACCATCGCATTCGGTTGTACCGGCGGGCGCCACCGGTCGGTCCATGTCGCAGCGCGTGTGGCCCAAAAGCTGCGCACGTCCGGATATGAGCCAGTCCTAACCCACCGCAACCTTGACTCTGCCCCGCAAGATGGGCTTGAGGGCAAGCCCCCACCTGCGCCGTCCGCAGCGGTTGGAAAAACATAAGGGTCTCGCCGTTCATGCCCACCGATAAAGCCTTGCCGTTGCTGGGAATGGTCCTTGTCACCCACGGCCGTCTGGCCGAGGAGATGGTGCGCGCGATGGAGCATGTCGTCGGACCGCAGCGCGCGATCGCGACCGTCTGCATCGGCCCCAACGACAATATGGAGATGCGCCGCCGCGAAATCGCCGACGCGATTCGCAAGGTCGATGAAGGCCGCGGCGTCGTCATGCTGACCGACCTGTTCGGCGGCACCCCGTCGAACCTGGCGATCAGCCTGCTCGAATCGGGGCGCACCGAAGTGATCGCCGGGGTCAATCTGCCGATGCTGATCCGGCTGGAAAGCGCACGCAAGTCGATGGAGCTGCGCGCCGCGGTGATCGCGGCGAAGGAAGCCGGCCAGAAATATATCTCGGTCGCCTCCGAAATGCTGGGGGTCGGTTCGTGACCGCGGTGTCGGAGACCGTCGAGATCACCAACCAGCGCGGCCTCCACGCGCGCGCCAGCGCCAAATTCGTGACCTTTGTCAGCCGCCTGCCCGAATCGGTTTCGGTCGAGGTCGAAAAGGGCGGATCGCGCGTCAACGGCACGTCGATCATGGGGCTGATGATGCTGGGCGCCGCGAAGGGCGATACGATCACGATCCACACCAGCGGCGACGGGGCCGATGCTGCGCTGCTGAAACTCGTCGGGCTGGTCAAGGACAGCTTCGGCGAGGATTGACCGGATGACCGGTCGCCGTATCACCATCGAAAGCCTGTCGAACTCGCTGATCAAGCGGATGCGGCTGCTGCGCGAGAAACGCCACCGCCGCGCCGAAGAACTGTTCCTCGCCGAAGGGCTGCGCATCGCGACCGAGGCGCGCGAGGCGGGGGTGTTGCCGTTGTGGCTGTTCCTCGGGCCGGAGGGTGACGCGCACCCGCTCGCCGCGGCGCTGGTCGCCGATACGCTGGCGGCGGGCGGCGAGGTGATCGACACGACCCCCGCGATCCTCTCCAAATTGTCGGGCAAGGACAATGCCCAAACCGTCGTTGGTATCTACGCCGAACCCAAAACCACCCTCGCCGACCTCGACCGCGATGCCGCGCCAATCTGGCTGGTCGCCGAGCGGCTGCGTGATCCCGGCAATCTCGGCACGATGCTGCGCACCGGCGATGCGGTGGGCGCGGGCGGGTTGATCCTGCTCGACGAGAGCACCGATCCCTATGCGGTCGAAGCGGTGCGTGCGAGCATGGGGGCGATCTTTACGCAAAAGCTGGTGCAGGCGCGGTGGGACGAGTTCCTGCCGTGGCTGCGGCAGGGGCCGGGGCAACTCGTCGCGACTTGGCTGGGCGATGACACGCAGGATTATCAGGCGGTGCACTACACCGCGCCGACCTTCATCCTGACCGGCAATGAATCGCAGGGAATGCCGCCCGAATATGCCGATGCCGCCGATGTGCGGGTGAAGATGCCGATGCTGGGCAAGGCCGACAGCCTGAACGCCGCAGTCGCGACCGCGGTGATGGCGTATGAGGTGCTGAACCAGCGGCGGAAATAGCGGCGTTCAGCATCGCGCAATTCGCTTTCGCTTAGCGGGGCGATCCATAGTAGCTTCGTCACCCTGAACTTGTTTCAGGGTCCATGGCCAGACCCTGCCTCCGGCACCGCGCCGGAGGACAAGGCAGGCCATGGATGCTGAAACAAGTTCAGCATGACGAGATGAGGAGACGGTCCCATGATCCGCTTGTTGCCCCTGTTCGCCCTGCCCGTACTCTCCGCCTGCGCGCCCGCGACCGATTCGCCGCCGCAGACTCCCGGCGAGCAGCCCGCCGCCTATCTCGCGCTCGGAACCGAGCCCGGCTGGACGCTCGAGATCACCCCCGCGCGGCTCAACTATGACGGCGACTATGGCGCGACCAAGATCATGGTGCCGAACCCCGGCGCCAAACCGTCGCTGAACGGCCGCACCTATGTCAGCGACCGGCTGTCGGTGGTGATCAAGACCGCGCCGTGCAGCGACGGGATGAGCGACCGCCGCTTTGCCGACACGGTGCGCGTGATTGCCGACGGCAAGACGCTGCAAGGCTGCGGCGGCAAGATCCTGCCGCCCGACACGCTGGCAGGATCGGGCTGGACGTTCGTGTCGATCGGCGGGGTCGCGGTGGCGACTGACCGGCCCACATCGCTTCAGTTCGATGGCGCACGGCTGAGCGGCAGCGCGGGCTGCAATCGCTTTTCGGGCGGCTATTCGGCGGCGAACGGCAATCTCACCGCCGGGCCGCTGATGGCGACCGAGATGGCGTGTCCGGGTCCGGGCATGACGCAGGAAGCGGCGTTCTTCCAATTGATGGCGGAGCCGGTGCGCCTGACCTTTGCCGACGACGGGACGCTGATTTTGTCCGGGAGCGCGGGGCGGACAGCGGTTTTGAAGCGGGTGATCTGAAACCAGTCCTGTTATTCCGTTCGTGTCGAGCGAAGTCGAGACACGCTGGAAACGCGCGGGACTTCACATGTATCGACTT
>JAESFK010000545.1_pt1 | contig 17795 bp, 14 predicted proteins | sample 9269391 | NCBI WGS metagenome assembly JAESFK01 (sample SAMN14506231, study PRJNA617097) | algae metagenome | isolation source: Drouetiella hepatica UHER 2000/2452 and co-occurring heterotrophs from... | place: Slovakia: Slovak Paradise National Park, Hrabusice, Kosice Region | collected 2000-01-01
GAGATCGACAATCCCGAGCCCTTGCACGATCTCCATGGTGATGGCCTCGTCAACGCGCTGCTCACCCTGCTGTTCGAGGTGCGGCGCGGCGAGAGCCGCAGAAGGCCTCCGCTTTCGCCCCATCAGTTGCGGACGGTCACGGACTTCATCGAGGCACACTGTCTCGGCCCGATCCGCCTCGTGGAACTCTCGGCCCTGGTCGGCCTCTCCGAAAGCTATTTCAGCCACGCGTTCAAGGCGGCCACCGGCGTCCCCCCGCATCGCTGGCACATGCAGGCCCGCATCCGGCGTGTCCAGGACATGCTCGCGAACGGCAACCCCTTGCTCTCCGACGTCGCCGCTCGCGCTGGGTTCGCGGACCAGGCCCACCTCACCCGGGTCTTCAAGTCGATCGTGGGCCTGGCGCCTTCGACATGGGTGCGGGAGCAGACCTCGGCGGGAAAGTGACCCTTTTGCAACACCTCAAAGGCGGATGCGCCAGAGGCTCAAGACCGCACAAGCCAGACAGGAACGTCCAAGCCAAGGCATATAAGTTGACATAAAGAGTCATATTATTGTCCCGCGTAGAACCGACGAGGGACCCCTGGCGCCGAGGACCGAGCATGCCGCGATTTCGCAATTCTCTGCTGTGTGGGATGGCCGCCATATCGAGCCTGTCTCCGGCCTGGGCCCAGGAAAGCGCCCCGCAGGAACTCGAGGAGATCGTCGTCGAGGGAGGCGCGGATACCAGCGGGGTCGGCCCGGTAGAGGGCGTCGTCGCCAAACGCACGCTGACGGGCATGAAGACGGCGACGGACGTCCAGGCGATCCCGCAATCGGTCTCCGTCATCGGCCGCGAGGAAATGGATCAGCTCGGCGTGCAGAAGATCGACGAGGCGCTGCGCTATACCGCGGGCGTTTTCGCGCAGCCCTTCGGCCCGGACAGCGATACCAACTGGATGTTCATCCGCGGCTTCCAGGCTACGGCCACCGGCACCTACATGGATGGCCTGCAGCTCTTCAGCTACGCTTTCGGCGGGTTCTACATCGACGAGTTCGGGCTCGAGCGCATCGAGGTTCTCAAGGGGCCAGCCTCCGTGCTCTACGGCGGCAGCAACCCGGGCGGGATCGTCAACTACGTCAGCAAGCGCCCGACCGGCGAGCAGTTGCGCTATGTCGAAACCGGCGTCAACGACGCCGGCAACGCCTATTTCGGCTTCGACATCGGCGGCATTGCCCATCCGGCGGTCAGCTACCGCATCAATGGACGCGTCGCCGGCGGTGACACCTACAGCGACAACCAGGACGGCTGGCGCGGCTTCATCTCGCCGAGCGTGACGTGGCAGCCGGACGATCAGACCACATTGACGATCCTGACCAACTACACGCGCGTCGACGAGAACCACAATGGCGGCAGCTTCCTCCCCTACGAGGGCACCGTTGTCGACCGCGTCGTCGGCGGCGTGAACTATGGGAAGATCAGGCGTGACGCCAACTTCACCGAGCCGGATGTCGACGAATACGACCGCCACCAGGGCGCGCTCGGCTACGAGTTCGAACACACGTTTGCCAATGACTGGACGGTGCGTTCCAATGCCCGTTTCGGCGCCGCCAACATCACCGAGGTGAACATCTACCCCAATGGATGGTTCAGCGCCACGGAGCTCGACCGCATCAACTTCGGCCACGACACACAGGTACGGACCTTCCTCACCGACCAGCAGATCGAAGGCACGTTCGACACGGGAGCCCTGCAGCATACGCTGCTCGCGGGCCTGGAGACGAAGTATTACAATATCGACCAGGTCCAGAGTTCCGCCCTGTTCGGCACGACGCCGCCGATCGACGCCTTCCATCCGGTTTATGGTGCGCCGCTGACACCCAGGGTGAGCTATCTCAACCAGGACCTCACGCAGAATCAGGTCGGCGTCTACGTGCAGGACCAGATGCGCTTCAACGAAGGTTGGATCGTGACGCTCAACGGTCGCTACGACCACGTCTGGACGAAGTCCCATGACGGCCCGACCTTCTACGCGCCGAGCCAGGACAGCACCAACAGGGCCGACACCGGCGAGTTCTCCGGGCGGGCCGGCATCGCCTACGAATTCGCCAACGGCGTGACGCCCTATGCGAGCGTGGCCACGTTCTTCAATCCGGTGATCGGCACCGACAGCAGCGGCGCCCTGTTCGTTCCGGAGACGGGTACACAGTATGAAATCGGCCTGAAATATGTGCCGACCTTCGTCGATGGCATCTTCACCGTCTCGCTGTTCGATCTGACCCGGCAGAACGTTCCCGTCGCCGACCCGGCCAACGTGTTCGCCCAGGTCCAGACGGGGGAGATGCAGTCACGCGGCATCGAGCTCGAAGGAAAGTTCAACGTCACCGACAGCTTCAATCTCACCGGCTCCTTCACGGCCTACGACATCGACATCACCGAGGACACCGATCCGATGGTGATCGGCAAGACCCCCTTCATCGTGCCGGAAGTGATGGCCTCCGTCTGGGCCGACTACACCTTCCGGGACGTGGATGGCTGGTACGACGGCATTTCGTTCGGCGGAGGCGTTCGATACATCGGCTCGTCCTGGGCGGACAACCAGAACACGCTGAAGGTTCCGTCCGCCACGCTCGTCGATGCCAGGCTGGGCTACGATCGCGAGACCTGGGGTGCCGACCTGAACGTGACCAACCTCTTCGACGAGGACTATGTCGCAAGCTGCCAGACGGCGATCACCTGCAGCTACGGCGAGGGCCGTTCCGTCAAGCTGAGGGCCTACGCGAAGTGGTGACGGGTTGCGGGCGGGCGACGCGACGGCCGGGCCGTTCCCGGACAGGAAAGCCGGTTCTGCCGCCCTTTCGGCGGAACCGGAACGCGTGATGCTCGAAGCGCCGGTCTTCGACCTCGACCAGGTCTCGTTCATCGTAGATGGCAGCGTCATCGTCGCGCCGTTGACGCTGCGGCTGCGCGGCGGTGCGGTCTACGGCCTGGTCGGCCCCAACGGTTCGGGCAAGAGTTCGCTGATAAAGCTGCTGGCACGACAGCAGCCTTGCTCCGCGGGACACATCGCGCTGCTCGGCAGGAACCTCGCCGCCTATGGCGACCGCGAGTTCGCCCGCAGCGTCGCCTACATGCCGCAGTTCACTCCGCCCGCCGAGGCGATGACGGTACGCGAACTGGTGGCCGTCGGACGCTTTCCCTGGCATGGCACGCTCGGCCGCTTCGCTGGCCGCGATCGCGAGAAGGTGGAGGAAGCCCTGCGGCGGACCGATCTTGCGGCGCTTTCCGACCGGCTGGTGGACAGCCTGTCCGGCGGCGAGCGGCAGCGCGCCTGGCTGGGAATGATGCTCGCGCAGGACACGCGGTGCCTGCTGCTGGACGAACCGACCTCCGCGCTCGACGTCGCCCACCAGGCGGCGATCCTGGCACTGGTGCGGCGTCTCGCCGGGGAACGCGGCATGACCGTCGTGATCGTGCTGCACGACGTCAACATGGCGGCGCGCTACTGCGACGAGATCATCGCCCTCAACAAGGGGCGCATCGTCGCCCGCGGCGCACCGGTGGAGGTCGTGCAGCCGGCTACGCTGGCCGAAATCTACGGCGTGGCCATGGGCGCGATGGCGCACCCGCGGACCGGCGAGCCGCTGACCTATCTGCTGTGAACGACCGGTGACAGCCCGCATCAACCGACGCGTCGTGCTCGCCTCCGCGCTGATGGCTGCCGCAGTGTCGCGCCCGTCGCTGGCCCGCGAGACGTCGTTCGCGGTCATCGACTGGGGCCTGCTGGAAACCGCCCTGGCGATCGGCGCCGTGCCCGCCGCGGCGACGGAACTGCTCCAGTACCGCAGGATCGTCGTCGAGCCGATGGTGCCGCCGGCCACCGTCGATCTCGGCCTTCGCGGGACGCCCAACCAGGAACTGCTGCGGCTTGTGGCCCCGAGCCTGATCGTGATCTCGAACTTCTACGAGTATCAGCGGGACGTGCTCGAGCGCACCGCACCGGTGCTGTCGCTCCCGATCTACGAGCCCGGCCGCCCGCCCTACCCGCTTGCCGCTACAGCCATGGAACGGCTTGGACATCGTCTCGGCAGGGAACGAGAGGCAACGGCCTATGTCGAGGCCAGCGCGGCGCTGATCTCGCGATACCGCGACCGGTTGTCGCCGCTGGCCGCCCGCCGCGTCTTCATCATCAGCATGGGCGACGCGCGTCACTTCCGTGCTTTCGGCGGCGATTCCATGGTCGGCGACGTCCTGGAGCGGCTGGGACTGGCCAACGCGTGGACCGACCCGACCAACTACAGCGCCGCGGCGCCGGTAGGCCTCGAAGCGCTCGCCCGCGACCCCGACGCGGCCATCGTCATCGTCGCACCCGTACCGCCCGAAGTGGAGCGCTCGCTCGCCGACAATGCGCTGTGGAACGCCCTGCCCGCCGTCCGCCACGGCCGCGTCGCGACGATCGACCCGGTCAATCATTTCGGCGGCCTGCCCTCGGCGCGGCGGTTCGCGCGGCTGATGGTCGAGGCCGCGCCACGTTGGGGCGGCCGTGGCTGATCGCATCTCACGCCCGGTCCTGCTCTGGGGGCTTGCGGCAGCCGCAGCCGCGGCCCTCTTCGCGTTGCGCGTCGCAGGCGCATGGCCGGACCCATCTCTTCCGGTCGACATCGACCTGCAACGCGTCATCCTCGATTTCACCGTCCTCCCGCGCGCCGCGGTGGCGATCCTGGCCGGTGCGGCGCTCGGCCTTGCCGGCCTGCTACTGCAGCGGGTGCTGCGCAATCCGATTGCCGAACCGTCGACACTGGGCATTTCGGCCGGCGCGCAACTCGCAATGGCCACGACCACCCTGTTCATGCCCGCCGTGATGGCCTGGTCGCCGTCTTCGGTCGCCTTTGCCGGCGGCGGCATGGCCGTAGCGGTGGTGATGGCCCTGACATGGCGTCGGGGGCTCGAACCCGTCTCGGTGGTGCTGGCCGGCATGATGGTGGCGCTCACCTGCACCTCGGCCAGCGCCGCGCTGATCCTGGCCAATGGCGACTACCTGTTCTCGCTGTTCATCTGGGGCGGCGGCTCGCTGGTTCAGCAGGGCTGGGGTCCAACCCGCGCCATCGCCGTGCCGCTCTGCCTCGGGCTGGTCGCCGCGCTCGCGATGGTGCGACCGCTCGCCATTCTCGGGCTGGACGACGCCTCGGCGCGCAGCCTGGGACTGGCGCTCGACGCCAGCCGACTGCTCGTCGTGGCCTTGGCTGTGTGGATCGCCACCACGGTGACGGCGCAGGTCGGCGTCATCGGTTTCGTCGGTCTGGCCGCGCCGGCGCTGGCTGCGCTTTCCGGGGCCCGCAGCCTGCGGCAGCGGATCGTGGCCGCGCCCCTGATCGGCGCGATCCTGCTCTGGCTCACCGACGGGCTGGTGCAGGCGGCCGCCGGCCAGGGTGGCGAGCGCATACCCACCGGGGCGGCGACGGCATTGCTGGGCGGGCCGCTTCTACTGTGGCTGCTGCCGCGCCTGAGGATGTTCGAATGGCCGTCGCTTTCCCCCTCCGCCACGGCCAGGCCGCGCAGGGCCGCGGCGGGCGGGATGCTGGCACTGTTCGCGCTCGCCGGGCTCGCCACTGCCATCATAGCCCTGGTAGCCGGGCGCGGACCCGACGGCTGGTTTCTCGCCCTCGGAGACGTCCTGTCGGGCATCGCCGACCTGCGCACACCGCGCATCGCGGCGGCGGCGCTGGCCGGCGCGATGCTGGCGGCCGCGGGCGTCGTCGTCCAGCGGATGACCGGCAATCCGCTCGCCAGCCCGGAAGTGCTCGGCGTCGGTGCCGGCGCCGGCGCCGGCCTGGCCGCCGTGATCATCGTCGACGTGACGGCCGGCCTCGGCTTGCAGGTGCTCGGCTCGATGGCCGGCGCGTGCGTGGTGCTGCTCGCGATGCTCGCGGTGGCGTCCTCCGGCCGGTTCGGGCCTGACCGCCTGCTGTTGGCCGGCATCGCGATGGGCGCCCTGGGTAGCGCGGTCCTGACGGCGGTGATTGCGCTCGGCAACGCCCAGTCCTACGTGCTGTTGCGATGGCTGAGCGGCTCCACCGCTGCCGTCACGGGGCCGCAGGTGCTCGGCGCCGTTGCCACGCTCGTGGCCTGCTCCGTGCCGCTCCTGCTGGCGTCGCGCTGGCTCGATATCCTGCCACTGGGACCGGCCGCCGCACGCAGCCTCGGTCTGCCCCTGAAGCCGGCCCGCCTGATGTTGGTGAGCCTCGCCGCGCTGATGACCGTGCATGCCGCGATCTTCATCGGCCCGCTGAGCTTCGTCGGATTGATCGCCCCGCATCTGGCGCGGATGTCGGGCTTGACCCGCGCCCGTGACCACCTGCTCGGCGCCATGGCGCTGGGCGCGCTGTTGATGGTCGCGGCGGACTGGCTCGCCCGCATGGCTGCCTTCCCCTACCAGTTGCCGATAGGCCTGTTCGCCTCGCTGCTGGGCGGCCCCTACCTGATCTACCTGCTCGGCAGAGGAGTGAGGCGCCATGTCTGAGATGCCAGGATCCCTCACGTCGACCGCGGAAATCGCGCTGGCCGAACCAGGCGAGGTTATGAGGCGGCTCTGCGCGCATTTCGCAGAGCACGGGAAAGTCCACGTCGAGGGCCGATGCGCGCGAATCGACACCGGCTTCGGCATCGCCGCGCTCGAATCCTGCGAACGCTGTCTCAAGGTGTTGGCCCATGGACACGACGGCACGGCGCTCGCCTATGTCAAGCTGGCGATCGCCGAGCACCTGCTCCATCTGGCCGCCCCCCAGGAGCCGAGGATCGTCTGGCAGGGAGATGGCATGGCGGGAACGCCGCTCCCCTATTTTCGCGAGATGCGGGTGGCGCGCGCCGTCGCGGTGACGCGGAGCATGCGGCGGCTGACGCTGGCGGGCAGCGATCTCGGCCGCTTCGCGACCGGCGGACTGCATGTCCGCCTTCTGTTCCCGAAGGACCGAAATTCCGCACCGACCTGGCCCGTCACCGGCGAGGACGGCCGTCCGCAATGGCCCGGCCAGCAGCCCCGACCGGACATTCGCATCTACACGATCCGGCGCATCGACGTGGAGAGGGGCGAGGTCGACATCGATTTCGTGCTGCACGAGGGCGCGCAGATGCCGGGCGCACGCTTCGCGCAGGAAGCCCGCGTGGGGGATCGCGTCGGCATGACCGGCCCCGGCGGCGGCACGGTGGGCGACGCGGACTGGTATCTGCTGGCCGGTGACGACACCGCCCTGCCGGCCATCGGCCGCATTCTGGAACAGATGCCGGCCGGCAAGCACGCCGTCGTGCGTATCGAGGTTGCAGGCGCCGAGGACGAACAGCCGCTTCCCTCCGCCGCCGCAGTCGATCTGCAATGGCTGCATCGCGGCGCAGCGGAGCCCGGCACGACGAGCCTGCTCGAGACGGCGGTGCGCAACGTCGCATGGCCCTCCGCCGGCACACGCGTCTTCGCCTGGGCCGGCTGCGAGTACACGAGCTTCCGCGCCATCCGTGGGTTTCTGCGAAACACGCGAGGGCTCTCTCTCGACAAGCACCTGGTCGCGGCGTACTGGCGCAGCGGCTCCAGTGCTGAGGGGGTGAAGTAGAGGTTCGTTCCGCCGAAATTGCCTCGGCGCCGATGGCGGGGCCCCTCCTGGATACGAATCCTCGGCATGCGTCTAGCGGAGGGGATCGGAACCGGCCGATCTCCTCCGCATCGAACCCGGCCCGCCTTCAGGTCGTCTGACCGCCGTCCACGGTCAGGATGGTTCCGGTGATATGCCGCGCGGACGGGCTTGCCAGAAATGCGACGGCCGCGGCGACATCTTCCGGTTCGCCGTAGCGACCGAGGGGGCTGAGGCTGCGCTGGAACTCGGAGAACTCACCGTTCGCCGGGTTCATCTCGGTGTCGGTCGACCCCGGCTGCACAAGGTTGACGGTGACGTCGCGGGGCCCGAGCTGGCGCGCGAGGCCGCGGGTGAACGAGTGCAGGGCGGATTTGGTCATGTAGTAGATCGTGCCCGTATCCCCGACGATGCGTTCGGCGCCGGCAGAACCGATCGTCACGATGCGCCCACCGGCGGAAAGATGCGGGATCGCCGCCTGCGACGCCAGCAAGGGTGCACGCACGTTGACGTCGAACAGGTCGTCTATGGTCTCGACACTGGCATCGGCAATCGTCGCGTAGCGCGCGATCGCGGCATTGTTGACGAGGATGTCGAGGCCACCCAGCGCCTCGGCGGCCTTTGCGACGGAGCGCTTGACCGCAGCCGGATCGGCGCTGTCGGCCTGGATGGCGATGGCCCGGCGGCCCTTGCCCTCGATGGCCCGAACGACCTCCGCGGCCCGATCGGCGGAGCGCTCGTAGGTGATCGCGACGTCCGCTCCCTTCTCCGCAAGCGCAAGCGCGATCGCGGCTCCTATGCCCCTTGAAGCGCCCGTCACGAGTGCGCGCTTTCCAGCAAGTTCCAGCATGATCATCATCTTTCTTTAGTGATCGATACAGAAATAGCTAGGAGCGTTGCCGGCGAAGATCAAGTGAATTATATAGCGATCAATGCAGAAATTTGATCCGAGCCAGAAGGGCTGCGGGGAGCCCGCCCGCCCGCGGGGGCGTCCGCGCGCGTTCGATCGCGACGTGGCGCTGGAGCGGGCGACCCGCCTGTTCTGGGCCAAGGGCTTCGAGGCCACCTCGATCGCGGACCTGACGCAGGCGATCGGCATCGGCGCACCCAGCCTCTACGCAGCCTTCGGCTCGAAGGAAGCGCTCTATGCAGAGGCGCTGCGACACTACGTCGATAGCAGCGACTCCTTCGTGTGGGCGGGGTTCGACGCGGCCCCCACCGCGCGCGAGGCCGTCCGATCGCTGCTGATGGATTCGGCCGCAGCCTTGACCGGCTGCAGCACTTCGGGCCTGCCGCGCGGCTGCATGGTGACGCTCTCGTGGGTCGGAAGCGAAGGTCACGCGGACCTTGGCGATCTCATCCGCTCGGCGCGCGCGATGACGCTCGAACGCCTCTCGGCCCGGCTCGACCAGGCTAGTGTCGATGGGGAGATCCCGGCATCGACCGACGTGGGCGCGCTCGCCCGGTTCGTTCAGGCGGTCCAGTCCGGCATGTCGATCATGGCACGCGACGGATCGAGCCGCGGCGAACTGGAAGCGGTCGCCGGGGTCGCGATGGCGGGCTGGGATGCCCGGACCGCCGGAGGGCCGGATTGAGGCGCATGGTCGTGTCCGGGCTGGCTTACCGCGAGCGTCGGCCCTGCCGTCACCCGATCGCCGCCATCGCCTCGTAGACCTTCGACTGCCGACCCGACAGTTCGCGCCAGGCCGCCACATCCGCGGGGGACGGGTCGATCTGCTCGGCGATCCGCGTCATGCCGGCCGTCGCCGCGTCGAAGCCGGCATACCATCCGGCGCCCACAGCCGCGGTGATGCCCGCGCCCAGCGCCGACGCCTCGCTGGAGAGGCCGCGAATGGCGGGCAGGCCGGTGGCATCGGCAACCATGCCCAGCCAGAGCGGACTGCTCGCCCCGCCACCGATGACGACGATCCGGTCGACCGCGACGTTCGATGCTCGCATCTGGTCCACCGCACGTGCGAACTCCAGCGTGATCGACTCCAGCGCCGCTCTGTAGACATGGCCCATGGTGGTCTCCGGTCCCATGCCGGTGAAGGTCGCGCGGGCGCCCTCGTCCCAGTGCGGATCCATGCAGCCCAGCAGATAGGGGCTGACCATGACACCGCCCGAGCCGATCGGCAGGGCGCGGGCCTGCGATTCGAGTTGCTCGAAGATCGCGGGATCGCCCCGGCCGCCGGCGAAGGTGTCGAGCAGCCAGTTGACGAAGAAGGCGCCGCCGCGCTGGCAGCTTTCGAGCAGGTATCCGTCGCCGCTCGGCGAGATCAGCGTGCGCCAGAAGGAACTGAGTTCCGCCGTCGGCGACCACGCACCCCCCACCACCGCCGTGCCGAGGTTGAGATAGACCACGCCGGGAGAAATCGCCCCTACGCCGAGGCCGCCACAATGACCGTCGCCGCCCGCCGCGAAGACGGGCGTGCCGGCGCGCAGGCCGGTCGGAGCCGCGGCTTCGGCCGTCACGTGCCCGACCATGGTGCCGGGCCGGTAGGCCTTCGGCAGCTTCGACAGGGGGATGCCCAGATGGTCGAGGATCTCGCTCGACCAGGCCTTCCGCGTGATGTCGAAGATTCCGAAGGGATCGGCGCTCGTCCAGCTCGCGCTCGCCACGCCCGTCAGCTTCAGCGTCAGGAAATCGTGCACGCTGAGGATCTGCGCCGCTTCGTCGAGCAGGCGGGGATGGTGCTCGCGGAAATAGCGCAGGCGGTAGAGGCAGGGGATGATGCTGACCGGCTTTCCGGAGATGGCATGAAGACGCTCGCGGCCCATTTCCTCGGCCAGAAGGTCCACCACGGAGCGCGCCCGGCTGTCCAGCCACAGCGTCGCCGGCGCCATGGGCCGCTGCGCCCCGTCGAGAAGCACCATGGTCTCGCGCTGGTTGGAGATGGCCAGTCCGTCGACCCGGTCCGGATCGATCCGAGACGTCAGCTCCCTCAGCGCGGCCGCGCCGGCGGTCCACCAGTCGTCGGCGTTCTGCTCGGCATGGTCGGGTTGTGGCATGCTGATCTGATGCGGCGCGCGCCCTTCCGCGTGCGGCCTGCCGTCCATCGTCCAGGCAATGGCCTTCACCGACTGGGTCGATGAATCCATGCCGATGACAAGGCGTTCCCCCGGCTCCATCCCGTCCTCCCGGCTCCATTCACTGCGACCGCCCGCAAGGCGGCGCCGGCCGTCCTCACGGCCTCCCGTCTTCTCCTGCCGCCCTCAGGTCGACAGGAGCATTTCTCCCGTCTCGATGTCGGTCACCAGATGCGTGGCGTAGCCCGCGAGCAGGGTGGCGGCGATGGCGGCGACCTTGGTCTTCCCGCCGGCCACGCAGATCCGGCTGGGCACCTGCTTGAGCTCATCCAGCGAAATGCCCACCATGCGCTCGTCATGGCTGCCCCCCACGGGCCTTCCCTCGGCATTGATGAACCGGCCGATGATCACACCGATGGCGCCGCGCGCCACATAGTCGTCGATCTCGGCCCTGCTGGCGATGCCGGACGCGCGAACCGTGCTCCTGGGTCCGATGTCGCCGACCCCGAACAGGATGCGGTTGGTGGAATGCACCAGTTGCATCTGCTTCCTGAGCACGGGCTCGTCAAGGAGCAGCGCCTTGAGCTCGCGCGTCGACAGCACGGCCGGAGCGAGCAGGTTCACGCATCGCGCATGGATCCGGTTCGACAGCAGCGAGGTGCACAATTCGGCCGAAAAATCCGGCTCCCCCGTCGAGCTTCCCGAGACCTGCACCACGGTGACGTTGTTCACCGGGCGCGGCAGCGAGATCTGGTCCGCCGCGGCGAGCACGGTGCGGCCCCAGGCCACCCCGATCGTGTCGCCATCCTCGATCTGGTCGGCAAGCACCCGCGCGCCCGCGTCTCCGAGGCGTCGCGAAAGGTCGGTCTCGTCATAGCCGGGGATGACGAACGCGCCCAGGAGTCCGTAGCGCTCCATCAGGGCGCGGGCCACACGCGTCCGGCTGCCCGCCTTCGGGCTGATGCTGACGGAGACGATGCCGCGCTCGCGGGCTTCCTGGAGATAGTTGACGATGGTGGCCCGCGAAACCCGCAGCCTCTTGGCAATGTCGCTCTGCGTCAGCTCGTCGGCATAATAGAGCCATGCGGCCCACATTACCGCATCGTCGAACTCGATGGGTATGCCGGCCCCTGCCTCGTCGCCATTCTGTCCAGCGGCCGGTTCTCTCGCCATGATCCTATCTGTTCAGACACGCGTCATTTGTCAACGATCGGTGGCATCTGTCTTGACAATTGACATCGTACGTTGTCACTTGTTCAAAACCCGCGGTTCAAGACGGATGTCAAGGTTGGAAACGGCAAGCAGATACGACAGTGCCTCCGAAGCGCCGTCAGGCGGCTGGACCGCCCTGATCGACGACATCGTCGACGGGGGGTGGACCAACCCGGAAACCGGCAAGCTCGCGCGCGTTCCCTACGAGAGCATCGTGATCGAGGAGACGCTGGATGGCGCCGAAGCGGGCCTGGTCGCCGACCTGCAGCTCGGCGAGCGCTTCACCATCGTGGCGGACGAAGCGACCTGGGATGCGATGGGTGCGCGCGTCGCGTCCGCACTGAAGCGTCTCGGCCCGGTCGACACCGTCATCCTGGACCACCCGCACGCAGACATGGCCACGGCCGCCCTGCTGGAAGACAGGCTCTCGGGCGCCGATGGCGTCGTGGCGGTCGGATCGGGCACGATCAACGACCTCACCAAGTTCGTCACCGGGCGTACGGGACGCCGCTACGCGGTCTTTGCAACCGCGGCGTCGATGAACGGCTACACCTCCACCACTGCCTCGATGACCCTGGAGAACGGGCTCAAGGTCTCGCTGCCGTCGCAGGCCCCGGCCGGCTTCTTCGTCGACCTCGGCGTGACGGCGCGCTCGCCGTCCCATCTTTCGGCCGCCGGCTTCGCGGACTGTCTCGTCCGGTCTGTGGCGCAGGTCGACTGGTGGCTTTCGCACCGCCTTCTGGGCAGCGTCTACTCGACCGTTCCCTACATCATCCAGGACCACGACGAGCGCGAGCTCAATGCCCGCGCAGCGGGCCTCGCCGCCGGAGACGTCGCCGCCAACGGCTACCTCTATCGTGTCCTGACGCTGTGCGGGCTCGGCGTGTTCTTCACCGGCATGTCGAATCACGGATCGATGGGGGAGCATCAGGTCTCCCACTACATCGACTGCTTCGCGCGAGACCGGCATCCCGGCACGCTGCACGGCCAGCAGGTGGGCGTGGCGACGCTGACCATGGGCCGCCTGCAGCAGAAGTTCCTCGACAGCGAGAAGCCGCCGGTGCTCCGGCCCACCCGCATCGATGCCGCCGACATGGCGCGTCGCATGGGTCCCGAGATCGCCGCCCAGTGCCACGCGGAGATACAGCCGAAGATCTTCGACGACCGCGCCGCCGCCGCCATGAACGAGAAACTCGCCGAGCTCTGGCCGACCCTGCGCGAGGAGCTGAAAGCCTTCGTCATCCCCGTTGCGGAGATGGAGCGCCTCCTGCGGTCCACGGGCGGGCCGATGACTGCCGCCGATCTGGGCCTTCCGGTCGACTTCTACCGCGAGGCGGTCGTGCACTGCCGCGAGATGCGCAACCGGTACTCCTTCCTCGACATCGCAGCCGATGCCGGTCTGCTCGAGGACTTCGCCGCAGGGGAGGTCTGAGACCTTGCGACCGGTCACCGACATGCCGCTCGACGTCGCGCGCGACATCACCGTGGTGTTCGCAGACATCGACGACACGCTGACCCACGAGGGCCGGATACCGGCCTGCGCCTACGACGCTCTGGAAAGGTTGAGCGGCGCCGGCATCGCCGTGGCTCCGATCACCGGGCGGCCGGGCGGCTGGTGCGACATGGTCGCCCGCATGTGGCCCGTGGCCGGCGTCGTCGGGGAAAACGGCGCCTTCTACTTCTCCTACGACGAAGCCGCCCGGCGCATGCGTCGTGTCTTCTCCATCGACGCCGACAGGCGCGCGGAGGATCGGCAAAGGCTGGCGAAGGTGCGCGAACGCATCCTTGCCGAGGTGCCCGGAGCCGCTGTGTCGGCCGACCAGCTCTACCGGGAGGCCGACCTCGCCATCGACTTCTGCGAGGACGTGCCCGCCCTGCCGGTGGCCGACATCGACCGCATCAAGCGGATCTTCGAGGAGGAGGGCGCCGTCGCGAAAGTGTCCTCCATCCACGTCAATGGCTGGTACGGCGCCTACGACAAGCTGACCATGACCCGACGGTTCGCCTCGGAGGTGCTCGGCGTCGACATCGAGCGCGACAGGGACCGCGTGGTGTTCGTCGGCGACAGCCCGAACGACGCACCGATGTTCGGCTATTTCCCGCATGCCTGCGGCGTGGCGAACGTGCTCCGGTTCCGCGGGCGGATCGAGGCCGAGCCGGCCTACGTCGCGTCGCGGGAGGGCGGATACGGCTTCGTCGAGATCGCCGACCGCATCCTCGATGCCCGCAGCCGGAGGGACGCGGCGTGACGGCGGCCACCTACGACATCGCGATCGTCGGTGGCGGCATCAACGGTGCGGGCATAGCGCGCGACGCGGCCGGCCGCGGGCTGAAGGTCCTGCTCGTCGAGCAGTCGGACCTCGGCTCCGGGACGTCGTCGGCATCGACCAAGCTCATCCATGGCGGATTGCGCTATCTCGAGCATTTCGAGTTCAGGCTGGTGCGCCACGCGCTGGCGGAGCGTGAGCGGCTGTGGGCGATCGCGCCGCACATCATCTGGCCGCTGCGCTTCGTGCTGCCGCACCGGAAAGGGTTGCGGCCGGCGTGGATGCTGCGGCTCGGCCTGTTCCTCTACGACCACCTGGGTGGGCGCAAGCTGCTGCCCGCCACGCGGACCCTGCGCTTGCGCACGCACGAGGTGGGCAAGCCGCTGCACGATGTCTCGTCGCTCGGGTTCGAGTATTCGGACTGCTGGGTCCAGGACAACCGCCTCGTCGTGCTGAATGCGCGCGACGCCGCGATGCGCGGAGCCGACATTCGCGTCCGGACGCGGTGCACCGCCGCGCGCCGCGACGGGGACCATTGGCGGGTGACGATCCAGGATGCCGAAACCGGCGTGTCGACCGAGATGCGGGCCCGCGCGCTGGTAAATGCAGCCGGCCCCTGGGTCGACGAGGTCATCTCCGGCGTCGTCGGCAGCAACGCGGAAGGCCGCGTCCGGCTGGTGCAGGGATCGCATATCGTGGTTCCGAAACTCTATGATCACGACCGCTGCTACATCTTCCAGAACCCCGACGGCCGAATCTTCTTCGCCATCCCCTACGAGGACGACTTCACCCTGATCGGCACGACGGACCGCGACTATCGCGACTCGCCCGAGGAGGTGCGCGCCTCGCCCGAGGAAATCGAGTATCTGGTCGACGCCGCCTCGTCCTATTTCCGCCGTCGCGTGACGACGGAGGATGTCGTCTGGACCTATTCGGGCGTGCGGGCCCTGTTCGACAACGGCGCGGCGAACGCGCAGGAGACGACGCGCGACTACGTGCTGTCGCTCGATCGGCCTGGCACGGGCGCACCGCTGCTTTCCGTTTTCGGCGGCAAGATCACCACCTATCGCTGCCTGGCCGAGGATGCGCTCGGCAAGCTCGCCGCGATGTTCCCGGCCTGGGGCGCAAAGGCCGGCTGGACGGCGGCAAGCCCGTTGCCCGGCGGCGACTTCCCGGTCGGCACTGCCGACGAGATCGCCGGGAAACTGCGGCGGGACTACCCCTTCCTCGACGAGCGCGAGGCCCGCCGGCTGGTGCGCCACTATGGAACCGAGGCGTGGGACCTTCTCGGGAGCGCACGCAAACGTGAGGACCTCGGACACGTCTTCGGTGGGCCGCTGACCGAAGCGGAGGTCGTCTTCCTGATGGAGCGCGAATATGCTCGGGCGGCCGACGACGTCGTGTGGCGCCGCACCAAGGCGGGTCTGCACATGCGGCACGACGAGATCGCGGCGCTCGACCGCTGGATGAGGGACAGGCGGTTGGACGACGTGACGTTGCGGACGGCTGCGGAATGAGGAAGCCGGGCCACGCGCCCTGAGCGCAGTGGCAGCCGCACGGCAGGGGTAGCCACCCGGAGGGTGGCTGCCGGGAGAGACGAAAACGCGTCGGCCGCGACGGAGTAGCGGCCAGCGCTTGGGAGGTGGACGGCATGTCCGTTGCGCAGGTGAAGCGTATCGCGATCTCGGATTCGCCGTGGCCCTGGCTGCTGCCGCTGATCGCGCTGCTCGTGGTCTTCACGATCTATCCGTTCTTCTACAATGTCTGGCTGAGTTTCCACGAGTTCCTGCCGCGCAAGCGCGAGCTCGGCTTCGTGGGCTTCGACAACTGGATACAGCTCTGGAACGACTCGCGGTTCTGGGGCGCCCTTGGCGTGACCTTCGCCTATTTCTTCATTGCCCTGACGATCGAGATCGTGTTGGGCATGGCGATCGCCCTGCTTCTCGACGCGGAACTCCCCGGTTTCGGGATGTTGCGCGCGGTTCTGACGATGACGCTGGTCATCCCGCCCGCCATCGCCGGCATGATGTTCCTGCTGCTCCAGGATCCGCAGTTCGGTGTCGTCACCTACGTGCTGAACCAGCTGGGCATCCTCGACAAGGGAATGCCGATCCTGGCGACATCCGCTACCGCGCTGGCCGGCGTCCTGCTGGCCGAGATATGGCAATGGACGCCTTTCATGGTGCTCATCTTCCTGGCTGGCCTGCGCTCGCTGCCGACGGAGCCCTACGAGGCCGCGATGATCGACGGCGCGTCGTCCTTCCAGATGTTCCGCCGTCTCACGCTGCCCATGATGTCGCGCGTCATCGCCGTGGCGGTGCTGATCCGGGGCATCGATCTGTTCCGCATCTTCGACTACGTCTTCGTCATGACCTCGGGAGGTCCGGGCACCGCCACCTACACGGTCAGCCTCTACGCCTGGCAGCAGACCTTCTCCTTCCTGAAGTGGGGCTACGGCGCCACGATCAGCCTGACCTGCCTGGTCATCATCCTGGTGATGGCCAATGTCTTCATCCGTGTCGCCAAGGTGAGGTGGTAGCATGCACCAGAGCACCTCCTCCCGGACGCTGCGCACCATCGCCGCATGGCTGGTGGTCGGCCTGTTCTTCTTCCCCATCTATTTCTGGACGTCCGTCGCCTTTCGGGACGCGAAGGACATCTTCAACTGGCCGCCCATCTTCTTCGATTTTCCGGCGACCCTGCGCAATTTCGAGCAGGTGTTCGGCATCTCGCTGGGCTTCGGTTTCGGCGACCAGAGCGCGGTCACGCCGGGCGGCGGCAATTTCTACATGGCGCCGCGCCTGTGGGATTCGATCGTCATCGCCACGTTCTCGACGCTGCTCGCCGTCGTCGTCGCCACGCTTGCCGCCTACTCGCTGTCGCGCATGAATTTCCGCGGACGGCATGACTTCGTGAACTGGGTCCTGTCGACCCGGATGATGCCGCCCGTGGCGGTGGCGATCCCGATGTTCTTCATCTTCAAGCAGTTCAACCTGCTCGACACCTACACCGGCATCATCCTGATCCACGGGGTGATGAACCTGCCCCTCGCCGTGCTGCTGCTGAAGAGCTTCTTCGACGACATTCCGGCCGAGATCGACGAGAGCGCCCTGCTCGACGGCGCATCGCGCTGGACGATCTTCCGCCGCATCGTGCTGCCCATGGCCAAGGGCGGCATCGCGGCGACGGCGGTGCTGTGCTTCATCTTCTCATGGACGGAGTTCCTCTTCGTCCTGACCCTGACGCAGACGAGCATCAAGACGGTGCCCGTCGTGTCGTCGACCTTCGTGACTTCGATCGGCACCGCCTGGGGCAACATGGCCGCCCTCGGCGCCGCGTCGATCGTACCGGCCTTCATCGTGATCCTGCTCGTGCAGCGCCACCTCGTGCGTGGCCTGACGATGGGCTCGTTGAAGCAGTGAGGACGGCACGCTGCGTGCCGGCAACGGAGATATCCCGATGCCACTTCCGGCATTGGATATAGGAGGAGAGTTATGAGACCACACGACAGAAAACTCTACCTGGCATCCCTGACCGACAAGCTGGTCAAGGGCCAGATGGGCAGGCGTGACTTCCTGCGCCTGTCGGGCAAGCTCGGCCTCGGCGCCGGCGCGCTCGGCATGGGCATGCACCGCGGACCGTTCAACTTCGTCCCGTCCGCGCAGGCGCAGGAAGCGCTGCAGCCCT
>JAESFK010000546.1_pt1 | contig 17697 bp, 14 predicted proteins | sample 9269391 | NCBI WGS metagenome assembly JAESFK01 (sample SAMN14506231, study PRJNA617097) | algae metagenome | isolation source: Drouetiella hepatica UHER 2000/2452 and co-occurring heterotrophs from... | place: Slovakia: Slovak Paradise National Park, Hrabusice, Kosice Region | collected 2000-01-01
AAGCGCGGTCGCAAGAAGCCGATGGTCGGCTTCATCGCCGGCCGCACGGCGCCTCCGGGCCGCCGCATGGGCCATGCCGGCGCGATCATCTCGGGCGGCAAGGGCGGTGCCGAGGACAAGATCGCGGCGATGGAAGCCGCCGGCATCCGGGTTTCGCCTTCGCCGGCGCGCCTTGGAAAGACCTTGGTCGAGGTGTTGAAGGGCTGAGGCAAGGCAGGGGCGTCATAGTCGGGTTCGACCCGGCTATTTCGTTCCGCTCTAGACCTCCCAAGCGATGGTCGGGCCAAGCCCGACCATCATGACCAGACGAAGCGGCAGGCAGGAAAAGGCAGAAACGACCATGGCTCGCCAGGACATCAACGAGGCTCTCGCGCAGACGGGTTTCCTCTATGGCGGCAACGCGGCCTATATCGAGGATCTCTATGCCCGCTACCAGGCCGATCCGAAGTCGGTCGACGAGCAGTGGCAAGGCTTCTTCGCCGGGCTGAAGGACGAGGGCTCGGCCATCGTCCAGAACGCCAAGGGCGCCTCCTGGACCAAGCCGAACTGGCCGATCCATGCCAATGGCGAGCTGGTCTCGGCGCTCGACGGCAACTGGGCCGTGGTCGAGAAGGTCGTCTCCGACAAGCTCGGCGCCAAGGCGAAGGCCGCCGGCGCGACGCTGTCCGCCTCCGACGTGCAGCAGGCGACGCGCGATTCCGTGCGCGCGATCATGCTGATCCGCGCCTATCGCATGCGCGGCCATCTCCATGCCAAGCTCGATCCGCTGGGGATCGAGCAGGTCAAGGATCCCGAGGAGCTGTCGCCGGCCGCCTTCGGCTTCGGCGAGGCCGATCTCGACCGCAAGATCTTCATCGACAACGTACTCGGCATGGAGTTCGCCAGCATCCGCGAGATGGTCGCGATCCTGCAGCGCACCTATTGCAGCACCGTCGGCATCGAGTTCATGCACATCTCCGATCCCGAGCAGAAGGCCTGGTTGCAGGGCCGGATCGAGGGTCCTGACAAGGAGATCGCCTTCACCAAGGAAGGCAAGAAGGCGATCCTGAACAAGCTCGTCGAGGCGGAAGGCTTCGAGAAGTTCATCGACCTGAAATACACCGGCACCAAGCGCTTCGGCCTCGACGGCGGCGAGTCGCTGATCCCGGCGCTGGAGCAGATCATCAAGCGCGGCGGCGCGCTCGGCGTGCGCGACATCGTCTTTGGTATGGCCCATCGCGGCCGCCTGAACGTGCTGACGCAGGTGCTGGGCAAGCCGCACCGCGCGCTCTTCCACGAGTTCAAGGGCGGCTCCTTCGCGCCCGACGACGTCGAGGGCTCGGGCGACGTGAAGTACCATCTCGGTGCCTCGTCGGACCGTGAGTTCGACGGCAACAACGTCCACGTCTCGCTGACCGCCAACCCTTCGCATCTCGAGATCGTCGATCCCGTCGTGCTCGGCAAGGTGCGCGCCAAGCAGGACCAGTTCGGCGACATCGTCGAGCGTTCCAAGGTGCTGCCGCTGCTGATCCACGGCGATGCGGCGTTCGCCGGCCAGGGCGTCGTGGCCGAGTGCCTCGGCCTGTCCGGGCTGAAGGGCCACCGCACCGGCGGCTCGGTCCACTTCATCATCAACAACCAGATCGGGTTCACGACCTATCCGCGTTATTCGCGCTCGTCGCCCTATCCGTCCGACGTGGCGAAGATGGTCGAGGCCCCGGTCTTCCATGTGAACGGCGACGATCCCGAGGCGGTCGTCTTCGCCGCCAAGATCGCGATCGAGTTCCGGCAGAAGTTCCACAAGCCGGTCGTGGTCGACATGTTCTGCTATCGCCGCTTCGGCCATAACGAGGGCGACGAACCGGGCTTCACCCAGCCGCTGATGTACCGCAAGATCCGGGCGCACAAGTCGACGCTGGAGCTGTACTCGGCCAAGCTCGAGTCCGAGGGCGTGATCCAGCCCGGCGAGCTCGACGAGGTCCGCGCCGCCTGGAAGGCCAAGCTCGAGATCGAGTTCGAGGCCGGCCAGGCGTTCAAGCCAAACAAGGCCGACTGGCTCGACGGCCGCTGGGCCGGCATGAAGGCGATCCGCGCCGACGAGGACGATCCGCGTCGCGGCGCCACCGGCGTCGAGGCGGCCGTTCTCAAGGAGATCACCGAGAAGATCACCGCGGTGCCGCCGGGCTTCAACGTCCACAAGACGATCCAGCGCTTCCTCGACAACCGCCGCAAGGCCGTCGAGACCGGGCAGGGCATCGACTGGGCAACCGCCGAGGCGCTGGCCTTCGGTTCGCTGCTGCTCGACGGCAATCCGGTCCGCCTCTCGGGCCAGGATTGCGAGCGCGGCACCTTCAGCCAACGCCATTCGGTGCTGATCGACCAGGAGACGGAAGCCCGTCACACCTCGCTGAACCATATCCGCGACGACCAGTCGCGCTACGAGGTCATCAACTCGATGCTCTCGGAAGAGGCCGTGCTCGGCTTCGAATACGGCTACACCCTGTCGGAGCCGAATGCGCTGACGATGTGGGAAGCGCAGTTCGGCGACTTCGCCAACGGCGCGCAGGTGGTGTTCGACCAGTTCATCTCCTCGGGCGAGCGCAAGTGGCTGCGCATGTCGGGCCTCGTCTGCCTGCTGCCGCATGGCTATGAGGGCCAGGGTCCGGAGCATTCCTCCGCCCGTCTCGAGCGCTTCCTGCAGATGTGCGCCGAGGACAACATGCAGGTGGCGAACTGCTCGACGCCGGCGAGCTACTTCCACATCCTGCGCCGGCAGCTGAAGCGGGACTTCCGCAAGCCGCTGATCGTGATGACGCCGAAGTCGCTGCTGCGCCACAAGCGCTGCGTCTCCGAGCTGTCGGAGCTGGCCGAGGGCTCGACCTTCCACCGCGTGCTGCATGACGACGCCGAGCGCGGCAACTCGACGACCAAGCTGGTCAAGGAATCGAAGATCCGCCGCGTCGTGCTCTGCTCGGGCAAGGTCTATTTCGACCTGCTCGAGGAGCGCGAGAAGCGCGGCATCGACGATGTCTACCTGATGCGCGTCGAACAGCTCTATCCGTTCCCGCTGAAGTCGCTGGCGCATGAGCTGTCGCGCTTCAAGGGCGCCGATGTGGTCTGGTGCCAGGAGGAGCCGAAGAACATGGGTTCCTGGACCTTCGTCGAGCCCTATCTCGAATGGGTGCTGGGCCATGCCGGCTCGAAGTCGAAGCGTCCGCGCTATGTCGGGCGCCCGGCCTCGGCCGCGACCGCGACCGGCCTGATGTCGAAGCACACAGCCCAGCTCAACGCCTTCCTGGACGAAGCCTTCGCAGGCTGATCCCGGGACATCCGAACGCCAGACAAAGACACGAAACAGAGGCCTGACATGGCGACCGAAATCCGCGTACCCACCCTCGGCGAATCCGTCTCCGAGGCGACCATCGGCAAGTGGTTCAAGAAGCCCGGCGACGCGGTGAAGGCCGACGAGCCTTTGGTCGAGCTCGAGACGGACAAGGTGACGCTCGAGGTCAACGCGCCGGCCGCCGGCGTGCTCGGCGAGATCGTCGCCAAGGAAGGCGACACGGTCGGCGTCAGCGCCCTTCTCGGCATGATCTCGGCCGGCGACGGCAAGGCCGCGGCTCCCGCGGCCAAGGCTGAAGAGAAGAAGGCCGACACGGCGGTCGCGCAGGCTTCCGGCAAGGCCGGCGAGGCGACCACTGCCGCCGCCGAGAAGAAGACCGGCGAGGTTGCCGGCGACACGCAGATCAAGCCGGCGACCAAGGCCGCCGATTCCGGCCCGGCCGTCTCGCGGCTGGCGGCCGAGAGCGGCGTCGATCCGTCGAGCGTCAGCGCCTCGGGCAAGGACGGCCGCGTCACCAAGGGCGACATGCTGGCCGCGATCGCGACCGGCCCGGCGGTTGCCGCATCAGCGCCTGCCGCACCGGTTCAGGTGCGCGCGCCATCGGCTCCCGACGACGCCTCGCGCGAAGAGCGCGTCAAGATGACCAAGCTGCGCCAGACCATCGCGCGCCGCCTCAAGGAAGCGCAGTCGACCGCCGCGATGCTGACCACCTTCAACGAGGTGGACATGTCGGCGGTGATGGCGTTGCGCAACCAGTACAAGGACGTGTTCGAGAAGAAGCACGGCGTGAAGCTCGGCTTCATGGGCTTCTTCGTGAAGGCCTGCGTGCAGGCGCTGAAGGAGATCCCCTCCGTCAACGCCGAGATCGACGGCACCGACATCGTCTACAAGAACTACTACCATGTCGCGGTCGCCGTCGGCACCGACAAGGGCCTGGTCGTGCCCGTCGTGCGCGATGCCGACCAGCTCTCCATCGCCGGCATCGAGAAGGCGATCGGCGCGCTCGGCAAGAAGGCCCGCGAGGGCACCCTCAAGATCGAGGACATGCAGGGCGGCACCTTCACCATCTCGAACGGCGGCGTCTACGGCTCGCTGATGTCGACGCCGATCCTCAACGCGCCGCAGTCGGCGATCCTGGGCATGCACAAGATCCAGGAGCGCCCGATGGTCGTCGGCGGCCAGATCGTGGTGCGCCCGATGATGTATCTCGCGGTCTCCTACGACCACCGCATCATCGACGGCAAGGAAGCGTTGACCTTCCTCGTCCGCATCAAGGAGGCGCTGGAGGACCCGGCGCGTCTCGTCCTCGACCTCTGAGGACAGCAAAGCTGCGGCAGCGGGACAGGAGGAAACGGCCCTTGGCTTTTCAACCGAATGTTCCGCCGCTCCAGCCGCATCTCTGCGTCAAGGGCGGCAAAGCGGCCATCGCCTTTTACGAGAAGGCTTTCGGCGCCAACTGTACCTTCGTGCAGGCGGCCGAGGATGGCGAGCGCGTCATGCACGCCAACATCGCCGCCTTCGGCGGAGAGTTCATGCTGCATGACGAGTTCCCGGAATTCGGGGGGCACGTCACCGCGCCGCAGGGCAGCGCCAGCGTCGCGATCAGCATCAACCTGCCACATCCCGCCGATGTCGATGCCGCCATCGCTCGCGCGGAGGCGGCCGGGGCGACGGTGTTCATGCCGGCGAGTGATGTCTTCTGGGGCGCCCGCTATGGCCGCCTGCGCGATCCCTTCGGCCATGTCTGGGCCTTCAACGCGCCGCTGGCGCAGCAATCATAAGTCAGACCGAAAGAGAGCTCTATGTCCTACGATCTCGTCGTCATCGGCACCGGCCCCGGCGGCTATGTCGCCGCCATCCGCGCAGCCCAGCTCGGCCTCAAGGTCGCCGTCGTCGAGAAGCGCAAGACCTTCGGCGGCACCTGCCTGAATGTCGGCTGCATCCCGTCCAAGGCGCTGCTGCACGCTTCCGAGATGTTCGAGGAGGCATCGCATACCTTCCCGAGCCTCGGCGTCATCGTCGGCAAGCCCAAGCTCGATCTCAAGCAGATGATGGTCCACAAGGACGAGACCGTGGCGGCCAACGTCAACGGCGTCGGCTTCCTCTTGAAGAAGAACAAGATCGAGGCCTTCACCGGCACCGCCAGCATCCCGGCCGCCGGCAAGGTCGTGGTCACGGCCGCCGATGGCAAGACGCAGGAGCTGGAAGCCAAGAACATCGTCATCGCCACCGGGTCCGAGGCGATGGGCCTGCCCGGCGTCGAGATCGACGAGAAGACAGTGGTGACCTCGACCGGCGCGCTCGAACTCACCTCCGTGCCGAAGGAACTGCTGGTCGTCGGCGCCGGCGTGATCGGGCTCGAGATCGGCTCGGTCTGGAGCCGGCTTGGCGCCAAGGTCACGGTCGTCGAATATCTCGACCGCATCCTGCCCGGCATGGATGAGGAGATCGCCAAGCAGTTCCAGCGCATCCTGACCAAGCAGGGTTTCGAGTTCAACCTCGGCTCCAAGGTCACCAAGGTCGAGACCGGAAAGAAGGGCGCGACCGTCACGGTCGAGCCGGCGGCTGGCGGCGAGGCCAAGACGCTCACGGCCGACATCGTGCTGGTGGCGATCGGTCGCCGGCCGAACACGGACGGTCTCGGGCTCGATGCGGCGGGCGTCGCCATGGAGCGCGGCCGCGTCGTGATCGACGACCATTTCAAGACCAATGTCGCGGGCATCTATGCCATCGGCGACGTGGTGCGCGGGCCGATGCTGGCGCACAAGGCCGAGGATGAGGGCGTTGCGGTCGCCGAGATCATCGCCGGCAAGGCCGGCCATGTGAATTACGACGCGATCCCGAGCATCATCTACACCGCGCCGGAAGTCGCCGCGATCGGCAAGACCGAGGAAGAGCTGAAGGCCGCGGGCACCGCCTACAAGATCGGCAAGTTCCCGTTCACGGCCAATGCCCGCTCGCGGGCGATGCGGCACACCGAGGGCTTCGTCAAGTTCCTGGCGGATGCCACGACCGACCGCGTGCTCGGCTGCCACATCATCGGCCCGCATGCCGGCGACCTGATCGCAGAAGTGACCGTGCTGATGGAGTTCGGCGGCTCGTCGGAAGACCTCGCCCGCACCTGCCACGCCCACCCGACCCTGTCGGAAGCGGTCAAGGAAGCGGCGATGGCGGTCGACAAGCGCCAGATCCATATGTGATCGACTGGCGGCACTTGCCCGCTGCGCAAGCGCCGCCGGAAGTCGTCACCGCAAACCGTTCCAGAAGGGCCGCCTTGTGCGGCTCTTCTTCGTTTGGGGGGGGCTCAGCCGCGCCGCGCCTTGAACGCCGTCAGCGTGTTGCGCAGCAGGCAGGCGATCGTCATCGGGCCGACGCCGCCGGGCACCGGTGTGATCGCGCCGGCGACCGCCACCGCTTCCGCGAAATCGACGTCGCCCGCGAGCTTGCCGTCGGGCATGCGGTTGATGCCGACATCGATGATGGTGGCCCCGGGCTTGATCCAGTCGGCCTTGACGAAATGCGGCCGGCCGACGGCGGCGATGACGATGTCGGCGCGGCGCACGACGCTGGCCAAGTCCCGGGTGCGGGAATGCGCGATCGTCACGGTGCAGTCGGCCTGGAGCAGCAATTGCGCGACCGGTCGACCGACGAGTTCGGAGCGGCCGATCACCACAGCTTCGAGCCCCGACAGCGACGGCAGGACGTGCTTCAGCAGCAGCATCGAACCGAGTGGCGTGCAGGGTACGAGACCATTCTTGCCGCCGGCGAGCCTGCCCGCATTGATCGGGTGCAGGCCGTCGACGTCCTTGGCAGGGTCGATGGCGTCGATGACGGCGCCTGTGTCGAGATGCTTGGGCAGGGGCAACTGGACGAGGATGCCGTCGACGGAATCGTCGGCATTGAGTTCGGCGAGCTTGGCGAGGAGTTCTGCCTGGCTGGTGTCGGCCGGCAGGCGGTGGGCGACCGAGGTCATGCCGGCCTCGACGGCGAGCCTTTCCTTGGAGGCGACATAGACGCGGCTCGCTGGATCGTCGCCGACGAGGACGACATGCAGGCCGGGCACGAGGCCGCGCTGGGCCTTGATGGCGGCGACTTCGGCCGCGATGCCGGCGCGCAATTCGGTGGCGATGGCCTTTCCATCGATCAGGGTGGCCTGCGGCATGGGCCTTCGTCTCCATCGGCGGGGAGCCGCCCTCATGCGCGATCGGCGGGCGCACGACAAGCCCGGATGCGACGCTTGTTATCGCAGCGGCGTCGCCGGCTTGCTCGCGTCGGTGGCGGCCGGTATCGATCGTGCATGGCGACGCCGATGGAGACACCGACCCCGTGACGACCGGCTTCGCCGCACTTCCTGCCTCGGACCGCTTTCGCCTGACGCGCGCCCGCGCACCGCTGTGTCTCGTCGAGGCTGGCGGGCTCGCCGCTGACCGCGACGGGCTCGCCCTGATCGACATCGCGATGGAGGCGGGCCGCATCGCCTCGATCCTGCCCGCCGGAACCGACGGCCTGCATGACGACCCGGCCGTCGATCTCGATGGCGGCATCGTGCTGCCGCGCCTGGTCGACTGCCATGTTCATCTCGACAAGGGCCATATCTGGCCGCGCCGGCGCAATCCCGACGGCAGCTTCATGGGCGCGCTCAACAGCGTCATGGCCGACCGCGAGGCGAACTGGTCGGCGTCTGACGTGCGGACGCGGATGGAGTTCGGCCTGCGCTGCGCCTTCGCCCATGGCACGGCGAGCTTGCGCACGCATATCGACTCGCTGGGCAAGCAGATCGGCATCTCATGGCCGGTCGTGGCGGAACTGCGGGCGGAATGGGCGGGGCGGATCGCGATCCAGGCCTCGCCGCTCTTCGGCATCCAGTTCGCGCTCGACGAAACCCATATCCGTGATGTCGTCGCGGCCGTGAAGGCCCATGGTGATGGCATCTTCGGCTGCGTCAGCTACATGATCCCGGAGCTGGACGAGGCGCTCGACATCGTCTTCCGCACCGCGATCGAGAATGGCTTCGATCTCGACTTCCACGTCGACGAGACCAACGACCCCACGGCACGTTCGCTGGAGAACATCGCCGATGCCGCGATCCGGCATCGCTTTGCGGGCAAGATCCTCGCGGGGCATTGCTGTTCCCTGGCGATGCAGGAGCCGCAGGTCGAGGTGCGGATTATCGCCAAAGTCAGGCAGGCGGGGATCGCCGTGGTCTCGCTGCCGATGTGCAACATGTATCTGCAGGACCGCGTGCCCGGGCGCACGCCGCGCTGGCGCGGCGTCACGGCGCTGCACGAGCTGAAGGCGGCTGGCGTGCCGGTGATGATCGCCTCCGACAACACCCGCGACCCGTTCTACGCCTATGGCGACCTCGACCTGATCGAGGTGCTGCGCGAGGGCACCCGCATCCTCCAGCTCGACCATGCCGGAAACGACTGGGCGAATGCGGTGGCGCGGACGCCTGCCGCTGTCATGGGGCAGGCGGGCAGGGGCGTGCTGTCGCCCGGCGGCCCGGCCGATCTGATCCTGACGCGTGCGCGCGACTGGACCGAGTTCTTCGCGCGACCGCAGGCCGACCGGACGGTTCTGGTGCAGGGCCGGGCGATCGACACGAGGCTGCCGGATCATCGCGAACTGGATCACCTGATGGGCAAGACCGCATGACCACCCGCTACGACATCGCCGCCCTCAAGCAGCGCCTCGGCTCGATCAAGACCGAGGAAAACCCGGCGCTGGTGAAGCAGAAGAGCCGCGACTTCTTCTGGTACTCGCCGGTGCTCAAGCGCCAGCTCGACCAGATCACCGCCGACATCGTGGTCTCGCCGACCAGCGAGGCGCAGGTGCTGGAGGTGCTGGCCGCCTGCCATGCGCTCGGGATTCCGGTGACGCCGCGCGGCACCGGCACCGGCAATTACGGCCAGGCGATGCCGCTGTCGGGTGGGGTGTTGCTCGACCTGTCTGGCTTCAACAAGGTGCTGGACATCGGCCATGGCCGCTATGTCGCCGAGCCTGGCGCGGTGATGGCGCGGATCGATGAGGAAACGCGAGCCCATTCGCGTCAGGAGCTCCGGCTCCACCCTTCGACCTACCAGACTGCCTCGATCGGCGGCTTCATCGCCGGCGGCTCCGGTGGCGTCGGCTCGATCAAGTGGGGTGGCTTGCGCGACTGGGGCAACATCATCCGCCTCAAGGTCGCGACGATGGAAGCGAGCCCGCGCATCCTCGAACTGCGCGGGGAGGATCTGCACAAGGTCGCCCATGCCTATGGCACGAACGGCATCATCACGCAGGTCGAGATGCCGCTGGCGCCGGCTTATGACTGGGTCGATGCGATCATCGGCTTCCCCTCGCTCAGGGCCGCGACCGAGTTCGCCAACCAGCTCGGCGAGCAGGACGGGCTGGCGCTGAAGAACCTCTGCGTCGTCGCGGCGCCCGCACCGCATGATTACTTCCTGCGCCATCGCAAGTTCCTGCCGCGCGACAGCCATCTGGTGATCGTGATGGTTGCCGATTTCGCGGTCGAGTCGCTGCTGGCCTATGCGCGCCGGTTCAAAGGGGTGGAATTGCTGCTGCGCTCGGACAGGCTTTCGCCCGATGATGCCAAGGGCCTGCCGCCAGCTTACGAACTCGGCTGGAACCACACGACGTTGCGTGCGCTCAGGGTCGATCCGTCGATCACCTATCTGCAGGTGCTCTACCCGTTCCCGAACCAGGTCGAGCTGATCGACAAAATCCATGCGCGCTTCGGCGAGGAGGTGGTCTGCCATCTCGAGTTCGTCCGTTTCGACGGCAAGGTCACCTGCTTCGGCCTGCCGCTGGTGCGCTTCACCAGCGAAGAGCGGCTGGAGGAGATCATGGCGATCCATGAGGAGATGGGCGCACCGATCTTCAACCCGCATCGCTACACGCTGGAGGAGGGCGGCATGAAGCAGACCGACGAAGCCCAGCTCGCCTTCAAGCGCGAGGCCGATCCGCAGGGGCTGCTCAACCCCGGCAAGATGATCGCCTGGGAAGATCCGTCCTATGACTATCGCGCGGGCGGCACCTTCCTGTTCCGCAGCCTGTCGGAAGCCGGGGTCGGCTAAGCATGCGCGTGCTGGTGCTTTACGCCCATCCCGATCCGGAGAGCTATGGCGCGGCGCTGCACGGCGCGGTGGTCGAGGGACTGCGCGCGGCCGGCCACGGGGTCGATGACTGCGATCTCTATGCCGAGGGGTTCGATGCCGCGCTGAGCCGGGCGGAGCGGGTCGGCTATCACAACCTTTCGAACAACACGCTGCCGGTTGCCGGCTATGTGGCACGGCTGCAGGCGGCGGACGCGCTGGTGCTGTGCTTTCCGGTCTGGAACTTTGGCTACCCAGCGATCCTGAAAGGGTTCTTCGACCGCGTCTTCCTGCCCGGCGTCTCGTTCAAGCTGGTCGATGGCACGGTCAGGCCCAATCTCTGGAACATCCGCCGGCTCGTGGCGGTGACGACCTATGGCGGGTCGCGCTGGCGCGCGTTGCTGATGGGCGATCCGCCTCGCAAGCTGGTCTGCCGGGTGCTGCGGGCGGTCTGCCATCCCACCGTGCGGCCGCGCTATCTGGCGCATTACGACATGAACCGCGCGACGCCGGAGAGCCGCTCCGATTTCCTGCGTTCGATCGCAGAAAAGATGCGTGCTCTGTGACAACTGGCCTATGATTGTCATCACACCGTCATCTTGGCGGGCGAACAGGCAGCCGGCGAAGCGACTTCCTGATCCGCATAAGGATCGAGCCCAGGACCGAGCTAAGGACCGAGCACGATGACCAAGGCACTCGAGAAGAGCGTTGGCCGGGCCTTGCTGGTCACGGCTCGTCTGCATCGCGCACGCATGGGCGAGAGATTGAATGCGCTCGGCCTTTTTCCAGGTCAGGAGCAGGCACTGAAGGCCTTGCAACCGGCGCCGATGACGATGGGCGAGCTGGCGACGCTGCTGCGGGTCAAGCCGCCGACCGTGTCCAAGACGATTGGCCGGCTGTCGCTGCAGGGGCTGGTGACGCGCGAAGGTGGCGGCCGGGACGGGCGGCTGGTTCAGGTCGCGCTGACGGAGACGGGCCACAAGACCGCCACGGCGCTCGACGCGGTCTGGACGCAGGTCGAGGACGAACTGCTTGGCAAGCTCGACGGCAAGGAGCGCAAGCAGCTCCGCAGACTGCTGCGCAAGGCGGCCAAGGGCCTGTCCAAGGCTGGCGTCGAGGTCGATGATCCCGACGCCGATGGCGACGAGGTCGATAGCGACGCCTGAGCCGGTGCGTCGTTGTGCGGTTCGCACGGCCGACCCTGATACGCGCATGGATTGCATGCGCTTAGCCGCTGGCTAGAGGCTATAAATCGGTTAAATCTTACTCCGTCATTCTCCCAGCGCATGACGGGATCCGCCTTGTCCGCCGCATCGTCCCATTTGCCGGAAACCCGCCGGTCACGCCTGATCGCGATCGGGCTGATCTGCGGCGCGGTGCTGTTCTTCGCCCTGCTCGATACCAGCGCGAAATGGCTGTCGGGGCATATGGACCCGGTTCAGGTGGTTTTCGCGCGCTATGCCGGCAGCATGGTGCTCGTGCTGATGCTCCTCAATCCCTGGAGCCATCCCGGCGTGCTGCGGACCAAGCGACCCTGGCTCCAGGGTATCCGCTCACTGCTGCTGCTGGGATCGACGATGCTGAATTTCGTCGCGGTCAAGTATCTCCAGCTTGCCGAGACTGTCTCGATCATGTTCGCGGGGCCGCTGCTGGTGGCGCTCGTCGCCGGCCCGATGCTGGGCGAATGGCCGGGGCCGCGCCGGCTGGCGGCGATCGCGGTCGGCTTTCTCGGTGTTCTGGTGATCACGCGGCCGGGTTTCGGCGGCATGCATCCGGCGGCCTGGCTCAGCGTCTTCGGCTGCATCTGCTACAGCTTCTATGCGCTGGCGACCCGGCAGCTCGCCGCCTACGACCCGCCGGAGACGACGATGGTGTATTCCGGCGTCGCCGGCACGGTCGCCATGCTGCCGCTGATCCCGTTCTTCTGGTCGACGCCGGAGACGCCGTTCGTCTGGGCTGTGATGCTGGGCACGGGGCTGATCGGCGGTTTCGGCCACTGGCTCCTGATCCTGGCTCACCGGCTGGCACCGGCGACGGTGCTGGCGCCGTTCATCTATTCGCAGATCGTCTGGATGATCGTGCTCGGCTGGTTCGTCTTCGGGCAGTTCCCCGATCGCTGGACCTTCGCGGGCGCTTCGATCGTGATCGCGTCGGGGCTCTACCTGCTCTATCGCGAGCGGGTGCGGAAGCTGCCCGACGCAGCCGCACGGCTGGATTGAAGCTCCGGACTGATCTCTATCCCTCAGCCCTCATCCTGAGGAGCCGCGAGAGCGGCGTCTCGAAGGATGCACCCAGATGGCTCGGGCGCCTCCTGAAGCGCCTTCGAGATGCCAACCCTCACGGAATGGCTCCCCAGCACGAGGGCTCGCGAGAGTGCTTGCCTGTCAGACCGTGACCTGGGTTCCGACCTCGACGACGCGGCCGGTCGGGATCTGGAAGAAGTTCGTGGCGTCCGTCGCGCTCTTGGTCAGGCCGATATAGAGGTTGTCCTGCCAGACCGGCATGCCCGATTGCGGCGAGGCCTTGATCGAGCGACGCGACAGGAAGAACGAGGTCGACATGATGTCGAACTTGAAACCCTGTTTGCGCAGGATGGCGAGCCCCTTGGGGACGTTCGGGCTTTCCATGTAGCCATAGACCAGGTCGACCCGCCAGAAGTCGTCGGTGATGCGCGAGAGCCGCACGCGCTCTTCCTCGGCGATGCGGGGCGTGTCGGCCGAGCGCACGGTCAGGATGACGTTGCGCTCGTGCAGCACCTTGTTGTGCTTCAGGTTGTGCAGCAGCGAGGCCGGTGCCGTCTCCGGGTCGCTGGTCAGGAAAATCGCCATGCCCTTGACCCGCACGGGCGGGCTCTTGGAGAGCATGCCGACGAGCTCGATCAGGGGCACGTCGGTCTTGCGGGTCTTGTCGAACAGGATCTTGGTGCCGCGCACCCAGGTCCACATCAGCATGACGAGTGCGATCGCCAGCAGCACCGGCATGTAGCCGCCGCTGAGCAGCTTCAGCATGTTGGCGGCGAAGAAGGCGACGTCGATGATGAGGAAGGGCAGGATCAGGGCCACCGTCGCGAGCAGGCTCCAACCCCAGACGCGCCGGATCACGATGAAGGCCAGCAGCGAACTCACCACCATCGTGCCGAAGACGGCGATGCCGTAGGCATGCGACAGGCTCGACGAGCTGCGGAAGGCCCAGACCAGCACGAGCACGATAACCAGCAGCATCCAGTTGATGCGCGGGATGTAGATCTGGCCGGAGGTATGCTCCGAGGTGTGGCGGATCTCGAGGCGCGGCAACAGGCCGAGCTGGACCGCCTGCCGCGTCAGCGAAAAGGCGCCGGTGATCACCGCCTGGCTCGCGATGATCGTGGCGACCGTCGCCAGGATGACCAGCGGCAGGATCAGGAAATCCGGGGCGAGCTTGTAGAACGGGTTGTCGATAGCGGTCGGATCCGAGAGGATCAGCGCGCCCTGGCCGAGATAGTTCAGCAACAGCGACGGGAAGACCAGCCAAATCCAGGCGGCGCGGATCGGCCCGCGACCGAAATGGCCCATATCCGCATAAAGCGCCTCGGCGCCGGTCACAGCCAGGCAGACCGAGCCGAGCACGGCGAGCGACACCGTCGGGTGGTCGATGAAGAAGCGCAGGCAGTAATACGGATTGATCGAGGCCAGGACGCCGATATCGTCGGCGATGTGGTAGATGCCGAGACCGGCCAGCGTCAGAAACCAGACCAGCGTGATCGGGCCAAAGAAGTTCGCGACCTTCGCGGTGCCGCCGCTCTGGACCAGGAACAGCGCGATCAGGATGACGGACGCGATGGTGACGACATAGTCGTTCAGCAGCGGCGTCACCAGCTTGATGCCCTCGACGGCGGAGAGCACCGAGATGGCCGGCGTGATGACCGCGTCGCCGTAAAACAGCGCCGCGCCGGCCATGCCGAGGAACAGCACGACGCCGCCGCGCGCCCGTCCGAGCCCGCGCTGCGCCAGCGCGACCAGCGTCAGGATGCCGCCTTCGCCATTATTGTCGGCCCGCATCAGAAGCAGGACATATTTCAGCGTGACGACGATGACGAGCGACCACAGGATCAGCGAGAGCACCCCGATGACGATGTCGCGCGGCACCGGCGCGCCGACGACGGCGGCGCTCAGCTCGCCATGGGCTGCGGTCGCCGCCAGCACGGTCTCGCGCAGCGCGTAGAGCGGGCTCGTGCCGATGTCGCCGTAGACGACACCGAGGGCGCCCAGCGCCAGCGCGGCGTAGCTGCCGCTGCCATGGCCGTTCCTGGCTTCGGCGGCTTGGCCGTCGTCGAGGCCGAAACGGGAATCCTCCGGCCGCTGGGTCGGGGGATTCGTCTGGTCATGCCCCATAGGGGATCTCCGCGCGCGCTGCGGTGCAGCAGAAGGCCCGGCGCTCTAGCATGTTGCCAGCCGCGCGCAAAGCAGCGGCCGTACATTCGATGCCAGGCGGCGGGGATCATTCGGCTGCATTGGCCTGTCCGCCGTAACGCCGTGCCACATAATCATCGACCATCGCCTTGAAGTCCTCGGCAATGCCCGCGCCGCGCAGCGTCCGAACCTTCTTGCCGTCGACGAAGACGGGTGCCGTCGGTTCCTCGCCCGTGCCGGGCAAGGAAATCCCGATATCGGCGTGCTTGGATTCGCCGGGGCCGTTCACGATGCAGCCCATCACCGCGACATTGAGGTTCTCGACGCCGGGATAGCGCGTCTTCCAGTCCTGCATCGAGCCAGCGATCCAGTCCTGAATGTCGCGCGCCAGTTCCTGGAAGACGGTCGAGGTGGTGCGGCCGCAGCCGGGGCAGGCCGCGACCTGCGGCACGAAGGCGCGAAAGCCCATGGTCTGGAGCAGTTCCTGCGCCGCCTTGACCTCGAGCGTACGGTCGCCGCCGGGCTCGGGCGTCAGCGAGAAGCGGATCGTGTCGCCGATGCCCTCCTGCAGCAGGATGCCGAGCGCGGCGGAGGAGGCGACGATACCCTTGGAGCCCATGCCGGCCTCGGTCAGGCCGAGATGGATGGCATAGTCCGACCGGCTGGCGAGCATGCGGTAGACGGTGATCAGGTCCTGCACGCCGGAGACCTTGGCGGAGAGGATGATCTTGTCCTTGCCCAGCCCGATCTCCTCGGCGCGCACCGCCGAGAGCAGGGCCGACTGCACCATCGCTTCGCGCATGATGGCGCGGGCGTCGAGCGGGCGCGGCGAACGCGCGTTCTCGTCCATCAGCGCGGTCAGCAGCTCCTGGTCGAGCGAGCCCCAGTTTGCGCCGATGCGCACCGCCTTGTCGTGGCGGATCGCGAGTTCGACGATCTGGCCGAACTGGCGGTCCTTCTTGTCCTTGAAGCCGACATTGCCGGGGTTGATGCGGTACTTCGCCAAAGCTTCGGCGCAGGCCGGGTGATCGGCCAGGAGCTTGTGGCCGATATAGTGGAAGTCGCCGATCAGCGGCACGTCGATGCCGACACGGTCGAGCCGTTCGCGGATCTTCGGCACGGCGGCGGCGGCCTCGTCGCGGTCGACTGTGATGCGGACGAGCTCGGAGCCCTGCCGTGCGAGCGCCGCGACCTGGGCGACGGTGCCGGCGATGTCGGCCGTGTCGGTATTGGTCATCGACTGGACGACGATCGGCGCACCGCCGCCGACATCGACATTGCCGACCCTCACGGGGACGGTGCGATGACGCGCCTGCGGACCGGAATGCTCGGCCGTCAGGCAGGGGAAAGCCCGCTCGTTCATCGGATGCGCGCCGCCTTTTTCAGTCCGATCATGTCCGCAGCCCAATCATGTCTGGCTGCCCCGGCAGTGTTCGCAATGGCCGACGATCTCGACGACCTGATGCGAAGGGGAGAATTGCCTGGTCTGGGCGATGGCCGCGACAGCCTTCTTCATGGCGGGCGAGGAATCCTCGTCGACGCCGCCGCAGGCCTCGCAGATCAGGAAGGCCACGACCTCGTCGGCGCCATGGCCGTGCAGGCAGGCGACATAGGCGTTGCGCGACGAGAGCCGGTGGACGAAGCCCTGCTCGACCAGGAAATCCAGCGCCCGATAGATCGAGATCGGCGCGAGGCGGCGCCCGCCTGCCGGCGAGATCCGGTCGGCGAGATCATAGGCACCGACCGGGCGGTGGTCGGCATGGAGCGCCTCCAGTGCCTTGGCGCGGATCGGCGTCAGGCGCAGGCCGCGCTCGCGGCAGATTCGCTCGGCCCGGGCCAGAGCCTCGGCGGCATGGGCGCGGTGGTCATGCGCGTGGCGGCAGCCTTCCCCGTCATGGGAGGCATGGTCGTCGGCATGCGAATGGTCGCCATGTAGATGGGCGTGTGACTGCATTTTCGTCATGTTGCGTTGCGAAGGGTCATCGGGCAACGTGCTGGCTGTCCTGTCCAGGCTGTCCTGTCTCGGCGACATTGCCTTGTTCGGCCCAGAACCTAAGCATTTTCCTACCGATTGTCAGGAGCCTTGAAGCCAATGTTTCTCAAAGATCGCGCGGCCGCCATCACGGGTTCGACCTCCGGCATCGGGCTCGCCTATGCCCGGGCACTGGCCAAGGAAGGCGCCCATCTCGTCATCAACGGCATCATGCCTCCCGATGAGGCCGAAAAGCTCCGCTCCGATCTCGCCAGCGAATTCGGCGTGAAGGTGCTGTTCTCGCCCGCCGACATGACCAAGCCCGAGGAGATCGCCGGCTTCATCGCGCAGGCCGAGGCGGAATTCGGCGCGGTCGATGTCCTCATCAACAATGCCGGCATCCAGTTCGTCTCCCCGATCGATGAATTCCCGATCGCGAAATGGGACCAGATCATCGCGATCAATCTGTCCTCGGCGTTCCATACGACGCGCGCGGCGCTGCCGAAGATGAAGGCGAAGGGCTGGGGCCGCATCATCAACACAGCCTCGGCGCATGCCTTCGTCGCCTCGCCGTTCAAGTCCGCCTATGTCGCGGCCAAGCACGGAATCGCCGGCCTGACCAAGACGGTGGCGCTGGAAGTCGCGACCAAGGGCATCACGGTGAATGCCATCGCGCCCGGCTATGTCTGGACGCCGCTGGTCGAGAAGCAGATTCCCGACACGATGAAGGCGCGCGGGCTGACCAAGGAGCAGGTCATCAACGACGTGCTGCTGGACGCCCAGCCGACCAAGGAGTTCGTCACGGTCGAGCAGGTGGCGGCGTTGGCGGTGTTCCTCTGCACCGACGCGGCGAAGTCGATCACCGGCGCGACGCTGCCGATGGATGGCGGCTGGACCGCAGCGTGACCGGGCGCAAGCAGG
>JAESFK010000547.1_pt1 | contig 17601 bp, 17 predicted proteins | sample 9269391 | NCBI WGS metagenome assembly JAESFK01 (sample SAMN14506231, study PRJNA617097) | algae metagenome | isolation source: Drouetiella hepatica UHER 2000/2452 and co-occurring heterotrophs from... | place: Slovakia: Slovak Paradise National Park, Hrabusice, Kosice Region | collected 2000-01-01
CGAGCGCGTCGACAAGATGTCGCCCAACGAGCTGGTCCGGCGCGGCTGCATCCAGGTGATGGAGGGCCGGCACTGCTTCGGCCACCTCTCGATCGAGGAAAACCTGCTGACCGGCGCCTTCACCCGCCGCGACGGCAATGCCGCGATCAAGCGCGACCTCGAGAAGATCTACGAATTGTTCCCGCGGCTGAAGCAGCGCCGCACCTCGCAGGCCGGCTACACCTCGGGCGGCGAGCAGCAGATGTGCGCGGTCGGCCGTGCGATGATGTCGAAGCCGAAGATGATCCTGCTCGACGAGCCCTCGATGGGGCTGGCGCCGCAGATCGTCGAGGAGATCTTCGAGATCGTCCGGCGGCTCAATGCGGAGGAGGGCGTCTCCTTCCTCGTCGCCGAGCAGAACACCAACATGGCCCTGCGCTACGCGACCTATGGCTACATCATGGAAACCGGCCGCGTCGTCATGGATGGCGAGGCGAAGATGCTGCGCGAAAACGAGGACGTGAAGGAATTCTATCTCGGCGTTGCCGAGGGCAACAAGAAGTCGTTCCGGGAGGTCAAGAGCTACAAGCGCCGCAAGCGGTGGTTGTCATGACCGGCGGGGCGACAGGCGCTATAGCGCTGCGATGCTTTACGCTCTCATCGCCATCGTCGTCATCCTCCTGATCTTCGGGCCGCAAGCCTGGGTGCGCAACCAGATGAGCAGACATGCAACCCCCCGTCCCGACCTGCCGGGAACCGGCGGCGAACTGGCCCGGCATCTGCTCGACCGTTTCCAGCTCGGTGCGGTCAAGGTCGAGAGCACGGCAGCCGGCGACCACTACGATCCCATCGCGCAGGCGGTGCGGCTTTCGCCTGACAATCATGACGGGCGCTCGATCACGGCCGTCGCGGTCGCCGCGCATGAGGTCGCCCACGCGATCCAGCATGCGCAGGGCAGCACGCTGTTCGCTTTGAGAACCATGCTGGCGCGCTTCCTCGGTGTCTTCGACAAGATCGCGATGGCGGTGCTGCTGACGGCCCCGCTGGTCATGGCGATCACCCATGTGCCGGCGATCGGGCTGATGCAGTTCGGCATCGCGATCGCCATGCTCGGCGTCGGACTCGTCGTGCATCTGGTGACGTTGCCGCTTGAGCTCGATGCCAGCTTTGGCAAGGCGCTGCCGATCCTCTCCGACGAGGGCTATCTCGATCCGCGGGATCTGCCGGCGGCGCGTGGCGTGCTGCGCGCGGCCGCCTTCACCTATGTCGCGGGCGCCCTGATCGGCCTGCTCAATTTCCTGCGCTTCCTGCGCATCATCCGCTGAACCGGGACGATACCGATGAGCGCCCATCACGACGATCTGGAGATCCGCTCGCCCGACACCCGCGAGGCCGATCTCTTCGCCAGGCTTCCGGCGGTGCTGGCCGCCGCGATGAAGGCACCAGCCTATGCCGAGCGCCTGGCGGGCATCGATCCGGCTGAGATCAGCGATCGCAACGCCCTGTCCACGCTGCCGGTGCTGCGCAAGGCCGAGCTTCCGGCCCTGCAGAAGCAGGCGCTGCCCTTCGGTGGCTTCGTTCCCGGTCCGCTGGGTTCCTTCGGGCGGCTCTTCACCTCGCCCGGTCCGATCTTCGAGCCAGAGCGCGCGGATTCCGACCCCTGGGGCGCCGCGAGAGGGCTGTTCGCGGCCGGCTTCCGGTCTGGCGATGTCGTGCTCAACACCTTCGGCTACCATCTGACGCCGGGCGGTTTCATCATGGATTCGGGTGCGCGGGCGCTCGGCTGCGCGGTGATCCCGGCGGGTCCGGGCAATACCGAGCAGCAGATGGAGGTGATCGCCGCCTATCGGCCGAGTGCCTATACCGGCACGCCAGATTTCCTGAAGATCCTGATCGAGGCGGCCGAGAGCCGCGGCGTCGACATTTCCTGCATCAAGCGGGCAGTCGTCTCGGGCGCGGCCTTCCCACCCTCGCTCCAGGCCTGGGTGCGCGAGCGCGGCATCGATGCCTATCAGCTCTATGCCACCGCCGATGTCGGCATCATCGCCTATGAGACGTCCGCCCGCGATGGGCTCGTGCTCAACGAGAACCTGATCGTCGAGATCGTCCGGCCCGGCACGGGCGATCCGATCGAGCAGGGCGAGGTCGGCGAGATCGTCGTCACCAATCTCGACCCGCATCACCCACAGATCCGGCTCGCCGTCGGCGATCTCACGGCGGTGATGGCTGGCACCAGTTCCTGCGGTAGGACCAACGCCCGGATCAGGGGCTGGATGGGCCGCGCCGACCAGACCGCCAAGATCAAGGGCATGTTCGTGCGGCCCGAACAGGTCGCGGAGATCGCCAAGCGCCATAGCGAGATTCACAAGCTCCGCCTCGTCGTCGGCCGTGCCGACGAGGTCGATACGATGACGCTGAAGGCGGAGATCTATGCCGAGCCGGCTGGGCTGGTCGATGCGGTGTCCGCCAGCCTGCGGCAGATCACCAAGCTGCGCGGCGCGGTCGAGATCCTGCCGCTGGGCGCGCTGCCGAATGACGGCAAGGTCATCGCCGACGAGCGGCCGGTGGGGTGAGGATCGCTCCCAAATCCGCGATCCTGGCCGTCTAACGCGATCGGCTGCGCTTCCGGTGCTCACGTACAGATGTACGCTGCGCTCCGGTTCTCGCCGATCGCGCCAGCCGACTCAGTCTGGCGAATTTTGAAGCAATCCTCGGCCGGCCTCACCAGTGGATTGTTTTCTCGCCCTTCGCGACCAACCACGCATTCGCCTTCGAGAACGGCTTTGAGCCGAAGAACCCCCGCCGCGCCGAGAGCGGTGAGGGATGGGCGCTGGCCAGCACCAGATGGCGGCTCTCGTCGATCAGCGGCCGCTTCGCCTGCGCCGGATTGCCCCAGAGCATGAAGACGACATGGGGTCGCTCGCGCGAGACTGCTGCGATGATCGCGTCCGTGACGGCACCCCAGCCGAGCAGCAGATGCGAGCCGGCCTTCGAGGCGCCCTCGCGCACGGTCAGTGCGGTGTTGAGCAGCAGCACGCCCTGCTGCGCCCAAGGCGTCAGGTCGCCGCCGGCGGGCGCGGCGGCGCCGAGATCGTCGCCGCGTTCCCGGTAGATGTTGACCAGCGAGCGCGGCAGCGGCGGCGGGCCGACATAGGAGAAGGCAAGGCCGTTGGCGTGGCCCGGCGTCGGATAGGGGTCCTGCCCGAGAATGACGACGCGGACGCCTTCGAGCGGGGTCAGCGCCAGCGCGGCGAAGATGCGTTCAGGCGCCGGTGCCACGACATGGCCGGCGGCGCGCTCGGAATCGACGGCGGCACAGGCGCGCTCGGCCTGCCCGCCGGGCGCAAACACCGGCAGGCGGCGCCAGTCCCGCGCCTGATCGCTTGCAAGGAAAGCCGCGAGCGCGGTCTGGCTGCTCACTTCAGGACGGCCCGGCCCTCGACCTTGGCGTCGATCGTGCCCAGCCTGCGCAGATAGACCATGACCTCATTGGCCATCAGCTTGCCGTCGGTCAGCCCGATCAGCGTCTTGCCGCGACCGAGCGCGGTATAGCCGTCGCCGCCCTCCAGCATGAAGTTGTTCGAGGCGACAGTGTATGTGCCCGCCGGATCGATCGGCTTGTCGTCGACCGTGACGGCGGTGATGCGAGAGCCCTGCGGCTGCTTCAGGTCGGCTTCGAATTTCAGGCCGGAGACGACCGGGAAGCGCCCGGCGCCCTGGGGGGCGTCGCGCAACCCGTTCTCGAGCGCGTCCTTCACATCCTTGCCGGTGATCTCGACCATCACGGTGGCATTGCCGAAGGGCAGTTCGCTCAGCACGTCGCGGCGGGTCAGCTTGTGGCCGATCGGGTATTGCTTGTTGGCGCGGATGCCGCCGGCATTGGTGATGGCGAGCTTTGCGCCGGTCGCCGTCCTGATCGCGTCGGCGATCAGGTTGCCGATCGCGGTTTCCTGCGTGCGGATGACGCCGGTGCGCGAATCGAGCGGTGCGGCGAGCACCGCCACGTCGATGTCGAGTTCCTTGGACAGCTCGGACTCGTAGCCCTTCACCAGCGCAGCGACCTCGGGATCGGGCGTCGCGCCGCGCGAATCGTTGACCCGGAAGGTCGGAGTCCAGGAGACCTGCCGGGCAGCTCCCTCGCCACGGACGCTGACGGCGATGTCGATCGCGGTGACGTAATTGCCCTCCTCGTTCGACTCGACCATCACGACCTTGCCGTCATAGGCGATGGCGAGATCATGGTCGTGGCCCGTGAGCAGGATGTCGACGACTCGCGAGCGCACGATCTCGTTGTCCATCGCACGGTCGGCATGGACGACCGCGACGAGGATGTCGGCGCCCTGGCTCTTCAGTGCGCGGGCCTCGCGCCGCAGTGCCTCCATGGTCGAGGAGAATTTCAGGTCGCCGGAATTGGAGATCTGCGGGGTGGGATCGTAGGCGGTGCCGATGACGCCGACCTTGAAGCCGCCAAGCTCGAAAATCTGCGAATCCTTGTGCCCGGGCAAGGGCTGGCCGGCTGCGTCGCGCAGATTGGCGGCGAAGGTCGGGTAGCTCTGGGCGGCGGTGAGCTTGAGGTAGTTCTCCTTGCCGAAGTCGAATTCGTGGTTGCCGGGCACGAAGACGTCGAGCCCCATCTTGTTCTGCATCGCGACGATATGGGCGCCTTGGTCGAAGCCCGACATCAGCGAGGGCGAGTAGCAGTCTCCGGCATGGCAGAACAGGACCGGCACACCCTTGGCACGTTCAGCCCTGGCGATGCCGGCGGCGCGCGCAAAGCCGCCGCGACCCTTGTCGTCGCTCATCTTGTAGATGTCGTTGACCAGCAGCAGCGTGAAGGCGGGGGCGGGCGTCTGGGCGATCGCGGCCGGGGCCGTGGCGGCGAGCGCGGCCGGGGCGGCGATGACGCCAAGCGCGTTGCGGCGAGTCAGCTTGGTCATGAATGCTATCCCCAGCGAGGCGGCGATGATGAAACCTCGCAGGCAATATCGCAGTGTCGAGCCGTTCCAATCAAGCGGCTCGCTGTTCGGCACGATCGATCGAAGCCGGCCTCCTGGATGTGGCCGGCGCACGGCACCCTCCCTGCGCATCGGGCGCCGAGGCTGTGGCGGCTGATGGTCTGCCGGCTCTGGGATCTCCGCAAGGCAGGATCGCCAGTGTCGCACCTGCGGTGACGCCATTGGACGGAGCCCGGAACTCGTCTAAATCACGGGTCCATGAAAGCCAGCGACATGACGTTTGAGCCTGTGCCAACCGCCGCGCAACACGCCGTGACGGAGCCTGTGGACCACCCTGCGGTCAGGGGCGGACGCATCGGCGTCCTGCTGATGAATCTCGGCACGCCGGAGGGCACCGGCTACTGGCCGATGCGGGCCTATCTGAAGGAGTTCCTCTCCGACCGTCGGGTCATCGAGGAGCCGCGCTGGAAATGGTGGCCGATCCTCAACCTGATCATCCTGACGACGCGGCCGGGCCGCAAGGGCAAGGACTACGCCTCGATCTGGAACACCGAGCGCGATGAGGGGCCGCTCAAGACGATCACGCGCTCGCAGACCGATCAGCTCGCCGCACGGCTCGGGCCGGAGCTGGGCGATCGCGTCGTGTTCGACTGGGCGATGCGCTACGGCTTTCCGGATGTAAAGAGCCGGCTGAAGGCGCTGCTCGATCAGGGCTGCGACCGCATCCTGATGGTCCCGCTCTATCCGCAATATGCGGCGCCGACTTCGGCCACGGCTTGCGACCAGGCCTTCCGCGCCTTGATGACGATGCGCTGGCAGCCGGCCGTACGTGTCGCACCGCCTTATTTCGACGATCCGGCCCATATCAAGGCGCTGGCTGCCTCGATGCGCGCCTCGCTGGCCAAGCTCGATTTCGAGCCGGAGGTGATCCTCTGCTCCTTCCATGGCATGCCGAAGGAGTATCTGCTCAAGGGCGATCCCTATTACTGCCAATGCGCCAAGACCTGGCGGCTGCTGCGCGAGGAACTCGGCTTCAGCCCGGAGCGCTTCAAGCTGACCTTCCAGTCGCGCTTCGGCCCCGATGAGTGGCTGCAGCCCTATACCGACGAGACGGTGAAGGCGCTGGCCCAGTCCGGCACCAAGTCGATGGCGATCGTCGCGCCGGGCTTCTCGGCCGATTGCCTGGAGACGCTCGAGGAACTCGATGTCGAGAACCGCGAGATCTTCCTGCACAATGGCGGGGAGACCTTCGCCTACCTGCCCTGCCTGAACGCCTCGCCCGAGGGCATCGATACGATCGAGGCAGTCGTCAGGCGTGAGCTGATGGGCTGGGTCTGAGGCAATCGCCCACCCGTCCGTCCGGCAACGAAATCCGCGACGACGGCCGTGACATGGCGTGATTGCAGGATGCGGCGATGGCCGAGCCCCTGCAGCGCTTCGAGCCGCACGAAGGGGCCGGCGCCGGCCAGTTCTTCCGCATGGGCGAAGGGAACTTCCCTGTCGTCGCGGCAGTGGAGCAGCAGGGTCGGCCCGCCGAAGCGCGCCAGTTGAGCGGCGCCCTCGAAGGCAGTGACCGGCACGCCGGCAACGCTGTGGATGCGCGCCTCCAGCGCCCTCTGTCCGCTCTGGCCGAGTCCGATCGCCGCCCCGAACCAGCGCGCGACCTCCGCCATCGACGAGGGCGGGCAGATCATCGCCAGACGTTCGGCCGTAACGCGCGGTTGCGCCGGGAGGGTGCCGGCCAGCGCTGCAAGTGCGATCGAGCCGCCGAAGGAGTGGGTGACGATCGCATGCACGGGGGCAAAGGCGCGGGCCACCGCAGCCAGGCTCGCCACGCCGATCGGCAGGTTGAGTTCGACACCGGTCGATTGGCCATGGGCGGGCAGATCGAAGGCAACGACCCGGAAGCCGGCCCGCAGCAGCGGCGTCACGAAGGCGCTCATGAAGGCAGCTTCGCCGGTCCAGCCATGGAGCAGGATCACGCTGGGGGCCGGCTCGCCCTGGCTGTCGGTCACAGGCCCGAACAGGTGAGCCGCGACCGAGCCGCACGGATACGGCACCGATATTCGTGTCGCCCCGTCCAGCCGGGCACCGGCGGACTTGACCGCGGGCGTGCGATTGGTTCCCTGCTTGGGGCGAGGTGGCGTGCAGAAGGCCTTGAAGGCGACGCGGCCGGTGAGGCCTGGTGCGATCAGGCCGGAGGCGCGGACGACGGGCCTGAGCAGGCGGAGGAGCGAGGCGGCCATGGCGCCAATCCTAATTTGTTCATCGTTGAACAAGTATGTTCAATCATGAACAAAAAGCAAGAGGCTTCTCTGCCGGTGGGGAAACCCCGGCTGCTGCCCTGGGACCTGCCGCGCTTTCGCAACTGGATTGCGGTGGCTCGCGTCCATCAGCTCTGGAAGAAGGTGTTTGGCGAGGCGCTGGCGCCGTTGGGAATCCAGCTCGCGCATTACGACGTCCTCGCCAATATCGCGCATGTGCCGGGGCTCACCCAGCAGGCGCTCGCCGAGAAGCTCCTGGTCGGGCGCAGCGCCATGAGCATGCTCCTGCCGGAACTCGAGCGCCGCGGGCTGATCGAGCGGCGCAGCGATGAGACCGACCGTCGCGTCCGCCGGCTCTGGCTGACGCCGGAAGGCAACGACCTGACCGAGAAGGCCATGGCCATCCATGTCGCCCGGCTGGAGGCGATGATGACGGTGCTGAGCGATGCCGAATGCGATTCGATCGGCGAGATGATGCGCAGGATCGCGGCTTCGCTCGAAAAATGAGCTGAGGCGCATCGGATCGGACGGCAAAAATGGCCGCTCCGGAGAGCGGCCTTTTCGCATTCAGTATCGCCTGGACCGAGAGGAGACTTACTTCGCCGGGCTGAAGATGCCGACGCTGCTGGCAGTGATGTCGAAGGACAGCGTGCCGACGACCGTCGCACCGCACCACTTCGACCGGCCCGTGCCATTGTTGATGCCGCGCGGATCGGTGGTCAGGAGGAAGCAGTCGGCCTTCGAGAGGTCGGTGTCGTGGTAGCGAACATCGGCGGTGATGTTCTTCCAGGTGTAGGAAACACCGGCGTTCCAGTAGGTGTAGTCCGGCAGGTTGGTCGGCGGGTTCGTCGACCAGATGGCCAGGTTGGTGGTGCCGAGCCAATAGCGGCCGAGCTCGCCGGAGATGGCGAGGCCCTCGAGGAAGGGCAGGGCATATTTCGCGGTGACCGAGCCATAGGTGCCGTGCGCGCCGGTGCCGAGCCAGTCCCAGGCGTAGAACAGGTTGGCGCCGACCGTCAGGCTCTCGGCGAAGGTGTAGGAGACCTTGCCATAGACCTCGGTGAAGTCGGTGTTCTTCGGCGTCCAGAATACGCCCGCAGGGACGATCAACTGCTTCTCGCCCGGATAATAGTACTGCCAGACACCGACATCGAGGGTCAGGTTGCCGAACTTCGGACGGATACCGCCGTAGAAGTCGATCTCGGCGTCGGGACGCGTCGCCAGGTCGACGTTCGAGGCGTAGACGCCGAGATAGAACAGGTTGTCGTAGATCTGCAGTTCGGCGCCACCCTGGATGGCGGGCTTGCGGTCGGTCTGCGAGATGCCGCGGAAGTTGTAGTCCGTCATGCCCTTGATGCTGACGGCGACGTCGATCCAGGTGATGCTCGGCGGGATCGGGGCAACCGGAGCAGCCTTGCGGCTGGGAAGATCCGAAGCCTGCGCGGCGCCGGCAAAGGCGACGAGCGACAGGGCCAGGCCAGTGACCGAAGAACGGACGAAATCGAAGACCATTATCTGCTCCGTGCCAATCGAGCCGCGTATTTCGGCGCGTTTCCGCCACAATCTAGGCGGCTGATTCCGATTTTCGGCAAGGCGAGCTTTTTGGCAGGGTGCTCAGTACTTGAGCAAAAGGCCCCGCGGAGCGGGACCTTTGCGCCTCAGAAATAGTCTAAGCCGACAAAGCGACGTGATGTTGCATTTCGATCACGTCGCGATCGCTGTTCCGGGCCGCGGCTAGCGCGTGACCGGCTGGCTGGCGAAGGCGGCGGCCGGCTGCTCCAGCTGAGTCGTGCGCAGCTTTTCGGCACGGCGCGGGGGCAGGGGCGCGCGCACATTGGTCGGCGCCGAGGGCACGACCGAGGCGACGGGAGCCGAATTCTGCGCCTCGGCGGGCTTCGAACCGCCGATCAGCGGCACGAAGCTGAGAGCGCGGCGGTAGAACGGTACGCTTTCCTCGGAAGCCGTCGTGAAGCCCGTGGAAGCGGCTGCCGATGCGGAAAGCGGCGCGGCGTTGCCGGGCAGGACCCGCGCGACCTGGGTCGCGGCCGGAGCTGCTGCCGGCGTCGGCGCCGCCTGCGCCTTTGCAGGCTCGGGCTTGGCCGGTTGCGCTTTGGCGGGCTCCGGCTTGGCGGCCGGCTCCACGGCTGCGGCCGAGACGGCCGCGAGCACGGCGTCGTTGTCGGCCGATGTCGCCCGGACGGTTGCCTTCGTCTTGCCGCTGTCGTCGAGGACGACGACGCGCGGGCCGACGGTGAGCGCATCCGGGCGGCTGACGCCGACATCGCGCGAGGCCCAGGAGGCCGAGCGGTTCAGCGAATCGGAGCCGCTGGCGACGAGCGTGGTCTTGAAGGAGCTGTGCTGGTCGCCGTCATCATAGACCAGCTTGACGGCGGGCGTGCCCTTGGCGACCAGCGCGGCGACCTGCGCCTCGTCCTGCTGGCGCTTCTGCTGCACGGCCGGGACGGAGGATGCGCCGTTGAAGACATAGCGGCCGCCGGACACGCCGACCTGCGGCTCGTCGCCGGTGACCTCGAAATAGTCGGTGCCTTCCTTCAGGTTCTTCCAGAAAGCGATGTTGGAATCGAGCCGATGCTTGGCGAGGTTCTCCGGCGTCATCCGGAACGGCAGCGCCTGCATCTGGACCGCCTTCTGGCCGCCGTTCTGCGCCTCGCGGACGAGCGCGTAGATCTCGCCGATCTGGTCGTCCGTCATCGAGTAGCAGCCGGCTGACGAGCAGGCGCCATGCACCATCAGATGGGCGCCGGTGCGGCCATGCGAGCGGTCATAGGCGTTGGGGTAGCCCATGTTGAACGAGACATAGAAGGACGAGTTCGGGTTCATCTGCGCCGGGCTGATGGCGTAGAAGCCCTCGGGGGCCATGCGGTCGCCCTCGCGCACCTTCGGGCCGAGCTGACCGGACCAGCGGCACATGGGATAAGTCTTGAGCAGGGCGTACTGGCCATCGGCCTTGCGCTTCCAGACCTCGAGTTCCGACTCCTTCTTGTAGGAGCGGATCAGGACGGGCTGATCCTTGGACATGCCCTTGCCGGCCATCAGCGTGTAGGTCGCCGATGGGATCGGGATGTTGTGGCGGGCGGAGCCGCGGTATCGGTCCTCCTCGCAGGCGCCCAGGGTCAATGCAACAAAAGCCAGGAGCGCGAGTTGCTTGATTGCCACGTCGTCAATCCCATCGATTGGTCGGCAAGGAGGAGCGCGACCTGTGACTTCGCAAGACGGCCAAATTGTGCCGCCGTTCCGTTTTAGAAGCGTTAGCCTTGAAGGTTCCTTACCATACGGACCGCCCTTAAGGCCACATGGTCAAGGGCGAGTTAAATCCGCGTGCCTTCGGTAGGCCACAAGGCGACGTCGCGCTTCGTCAGAGATTGCGGCCGATCGCCAGGAATTTCTCGGCGCGGCGATCGACGATCTCATCCTTCGACAGCCCCGCGAACTCCGACAGCGACGCTGAAATGGCTTCGCCGGCGCGCCCGATCGCGGCCTGTCGGTCGCGATGCGCGCCACCCGTCGGTTCGCTCACGATCCGGTCGATGATGCCGAACTTCAGCAGGTCCTGGGCGGTGATCTTCATGCCGGTGGCAGCGTCCTGGGCCCGGCCGGTGTCGCGCCACAGGATCGAGGCCGCGCCTTCCGGCGAGATCACCGAATAGATCGCGTGCTCCATCATCATGACCCGGCTCGCCGCCGCAATCGCGATGGCGCCGCCCGAACCGCCTTCGCCGATCACCAGTGCGACGCTCGGCGTGCGCAGGCCGAGCCAGGCCTCGGTCGAGCGTGCGATGGCCTCTGCCTGGCCGCGCTCTTCGGCCTCGATGCCGGGATAGGCTCCGGCGGTATCGACGAAGCTCAGGACCGGCAAGCCGAAACGGTCGGCCAGTTCGATCAGCCGGACCGCCTTGCGGTAGCCCTCGGGCTTGGCCATGCCGAAATTGTGCCGGATGCGCGTCTCGGTCGAATCACCCTTCTCCTGGCCGATGATGCAGACCGGCTCGCCGCGGAAGCGGCCGAAGCCGCCGACGATCGCCTCGTCCTCGCCGAAGGCGCGGTCGCCGGCCAGCGGGGTGAACTCCTCGATCAGCGTGGCGCAGTAGTCCTTGAAATGCGGTCGCTGCGGGTGGCGCGCGACCAGCGTCTTCTGCCAGGGCGTTAGCGTGGCATACAGGTCCTTCAGCGCCAGGCCGGCCTTGGCCTCGAGCCGGTCGATCTCCTCGGAGAGCGTGTAGCCCTCGCCCTTGGCGTCCAGGGCGCGCAATTCGTCCGCCTTCGCCTCCAGCTCGGCGACCGATTTCTCGAAATCCAGATAGCTACGCATGGTGATCCAGTTCAGGTTCCGCGCCGGGCTGGTCCCTGCGCATGAAAGCGTCGTGCGGAACCGGGCTTGCGAAAAGCGGCGGACCTTGGCCGCGCCCCGGCTTTTTTGTCAACCCGGAGGCGTGCCGTCGCGGGCGCTGTCGGTGCGCTGCGTCGGGGTCGGCTGGGGCAGCAGAATCGGGCGAAAGGCGAAGCTGCGGCGTGTCGCGCGCAGCGGAATGCGCCGATAGACCTGCTTGGTCGCATCGATCACATGCACACCGGCGAAGGGCAGCGCGAGCCCGGCCCCGGCGCGCTCCCAGGCGGAAGCCGAGCGCATCAGCAGGCGGCGGCGCAGCGGCGGCACATAGAGCGCCTCGGTCCAATTCTCGGGCGAGAACTCGCCGGCGCGCATCAATGCCTCGATCTGCGAGCGGCTGAACGGGCGGCCCTGGCCAAAGGGCGTGCCGTCCATTCGGGCCCAGAGGCCGCGCCGGTTCGGTACCACGAGGATCATCCGGCCGCCGGGCGAGAGCACCCGCCCGACCTCCTCGATCAAGTCGTCGGGGCTTTCGGTCTCCTCCAGCGCATGGACGAGCACGACGCGGTCGATCGAGGCCGTCGGCAGGGGCAGCAGCGTCGGCTCGACCAGCGCCGAGGCGGACAGCCCGTCGGAGGGCCAGTTCACCACGCCCTGCGCCGCCGGCATGAAGGCGATCACCCGTTCGGCATTGACGCCGAGGACCGAGAGATAGGGCGTCGAGAAGCCCAGGCCGAGCACGCGCTGGCGGGCGCAATCGGGCCAGAAGCGCAGCATCGCCGTGCCGATGAAGCGCCGCGCGACATGGCCGAGCGGGCTGGCATAGAAGGCTCGCAGATCGGCGACGTCGAGGGACATGAAGCGCGAAGATGTGGTGCCGCGCCGATACGCGCAAGGGCCCAGAATGGTCGAGTCGTCCCGCGAGAGGCTGGCCACCGCCGACGCCATTCGTTATTCGCGAGGGATCAGCCGCGTTCCGGAGCTTCCCATGCCGCTCGATCTCCACGTTTTCCGCACGCTCAGTGACAATGCAGGCGCCCTGCTCCATGACCCCGCGACCGGGGCCTGTGCGGCTGTCGACGTGCCCGATGCGGGCCAAGTCCTGGCGGCCGCAAAGGCCAAGGGCTGGGCGATCACCGATATCTTCGTCACCCACGCACATCACGACCACACCCAGGGCGTGGCCGACGTGAAGCAGGCCACCGGCGCGAAAGTCTGCGGGCCGGCGGACGCGGCGGCGTCCGCGCCGCTCGACCGTGTCGTCGGCGAGGGCGACACGGTCTCGCTCGGGGGCGAGAGCTTCGCGATTTGGCATACGCCGGGGCATTCCGACGGGCATCTCAGCTTCGTCTCGCGCGGGGCGAAGCTCGCTCTGGTCGGCGACGTGGTCTTCGTGATGGGCTGCGGGCGCGTGCAGCCCGGGCAGATGGCGGCGATGTGGACCTCGCTGTCGCGGCTGATGGCGCTGCCCGGCGACACCCGCCTGCTCGGCGGCCATGACTACACCTTGTCCAATGCCCGCTTCGCCGCCGCGATGGAGCCGGCCAATGCCGCGCTGACCGCTCGGCTGGCGGAAGCGGAGGCGGCCAAGGCGGAAGGCCGTTTCTGGGCCCTGACGACGGTGGCGCAGGAGGCCGCGACCAATCCTTTCTTCCGGGCCGGGGAGGCGTCTCTCGCCGTGGCGGTGGGGCTCGCCGGGGCGCCGGCGGGCGATGTCTTCGCCGCGCTGCGCGAAGCCAAGAACCGGTTTTAGAGGGCGCCATGACCGCGTCGCTGAACGGCCTGACCGCTGCCGAGGTGATCCGGCTGCTCGACCTCAAACCCCATCCCGAGGGCGGGCATTACCGTGAGACCTTTCGCGACCCGATGGGAGCTGAGGGCGCGGAGGGGCGCAGCTTCTCGACGGCGATCTATTATCTGCTCGACACCGGTGAGACTTCGGAGTGGCACCGCGTCGATGCGGCCGAAATCTGGCATCACTATGCCGGAGCGCCGCTGGTGATCAGCGTTTCGCCCAATGGGCATGACGCCTCGGCACATCATCTGGGCAGCGATCTCGCGGCGGGGCAGCGACCGCAGTTCGTCGTGCCGGCGGGCTGGTGGCAGAGCGCGACCTCGCTCGGCGCCTGGACGCTGGTCGGCTGCACGGTGGCGCCGGGCTTCGTCTTCTCGGCGTTCGAAATGGCGCCGCCGAACTGGCGGCCGACGCCGCGCAAACCCGGAGGAGCGGCGTGATGGCGGAGTTTCAGAAGGGGCTGGGTCAAGACGGCCTCGCCCAGGGCGATCTCGGCCTCGTGCTCGAGTGCGAGCGGCGCATCGTCAATGCCTGGCCGTCGCCGGCGACTCTGCTGATCGGCGATTGGGTGGTGCGCTTCGCCAGCGGCTATTCGGGCCGCGCGAATTCCGTCTCGCCATTGAGGCCGGGCGCCGAACTGGACGAGGCGACGCTGGCGCTGATCGAGGAGCTCTACCGGGCCGACGGGCTGCCGCCCTGCATTCGGCTGACGCCGCTCGTCGATGCAGCGACGCGGGCGGCGGTGCTGGCGCGCGGCTACCGGGTCAAGGACGCCTCGTTCGGCCTGATCAGGTCGCTCGCCGATGTCGTGCCGGATGCCGAGCCCGATCTCCAGATCGAGGCGCGCCCGAGCAGCGAGTGGATCGCGGGCGTCGCGGCGCGCCAGACCGGGATCAAGACAGATCCGGTCAAGCTCGCGGCCATCGTCGATGCCGTTCGCCTGCCGGCGGCGTTTGCGACCTGGCTGGTCGCGGGCGAGCCGGTCGCCTTCGGGATGGGCGTGGCCGAGCGCGGCATGGCCGAGATCGGTAGCGTGGTGGTCGATCCCGCCCATCGCGGCCATGGCTTTGGCCGACGCCTCGTCGCCGGGCTACTGGGCTGGGCCCGCGCGATGGACAGCGAGAGTGCTTATCTCCAGGTCGACCAGACCAATGCGGTTGCGCTCGGGCTCTATCGCAGCCTCGGCTTCCGCCAGCTCTATGCCTATGAGACGCGGGTTCTCGATTTGTGAGCGCGTGAATTCCGCCGTCATGCTCGGGGCGAGCCCGAGCATGACGGCAGGCAGCCTCAGCCCAGGTTGGCGCGCTTCACGAAGGCGCCGCCCTTCATGATCAGCGGCATGTGCTTGCCCTGGCGCGTCAGCAGCGAGAGGTCCTTGAGCGGGTCGCCATCGACGACGATCAGGTCGGCATGGGCGCCGGCCGCGACCGTGCCGATCTTGCCCTCGAGCTTGAGCAGCTTGGCCGCGACATGGGTGGCGGAGCCGATCACCTCATGGGCCGGCAAGGCGCGGCCGCGGATGACGAACTCCTCGGATTGATACTTGTGCATCTCGCCGAGCAGGTCGCTGCCATAGGCCATGGCGAGCCCGGCCTTCTTCATGACCGCGAGCGAGTTCATGCCGGCCGAGCGCACGACATCGACCTTGGCGACCGAATCCGGCGGGAAGCCGAGCTTGGGGCCGTCCGAGACGAGCTTGTCGTAGGTGACGAGCGTGGGCACCGCGATCGCGCCCTTCGAGGCCGCGAACTTCGCCGTCTCGGCCTCGATCAGGTTGCAGTGCTCCAGAGAGTGGACACCCGCCTCGACGCAGCGGCGGATCGCCTCGTCGGTGTAGACATGGGCGGAGACGTACGTGCCGGCCATCCGCGCTTCCCCAACGATGGCCTCCAGTTCGCTGACGGAGAAGCCGAGGAAATGGATCGGGTCGGTCGGCGAGGCGCAGCCGCCATTGGCCATGATCTTGATGAAGTCGGCGCCGCCCTTGATCTCCTCGCGCGCAGCGCGCCGGACCTGGTCGAGACCGTCGCAGATGCGACCGAGCGCGCCGAGCCGGTGGCGGATGACCGGCGTCGTCGCGTCGTCATAGCGGCCACGGAAATCGGCATGGCCGCCGGTCTGGCTCAGCGCCTTGCCGGAGATGACGAGGCGGGGCGTCGGGAAATGGCCTTCCTCGGTCGCCTGCTTCAGGCCGAAATCGGCGCCGCCGACATCGCGCACCGTGGTGAAGCCGCGCATCAGCATGTCGCGCATGATCACGAGCGAACGGACGGCGACCAGCGAATCCGGCAGGGCCGCGTTCCTGCCGAGATCGGCGACGCCGGCGATGACGTGGACATGGGCGTCTATCAGGCCGGGCATCAGGGTCTTGCCCTTGAGGTCGACGACCTTGGCCTTGGCGGATGCGACGGACTTGCCGACCTCGCGGATGGTGCCGCCCTCGACGAGGACACTGACGGGAGCGCCGGCTTCCGGCGCGGTGCCGTCGACGATGCGGGCATTGGTGAAAAGCGTGCTGGCCATGGACTTGTCTCGACAGGAGTTCTGAAAATGGTGGGGTTCAGCGGGTGAGCAACGCGGTACCGTAGAGGCCGATCGCGAAGACGGTGTGGCTGACGATGTTCATCAGGCGCAAGGTGTTGGCATTGGGGCGCTTCGAGGCAGCGATGCCGGCGCCCATGCCGGGCTGCAGGATGAACCAGCCGCAGCCGATGGTGGCGAGGCCGACGATCAGCGCCGGCAGGAAGGTCGGGTTGTAGGCCCAGCCGACCCCCCAGATCGCCAGCACGATGCCGGCGAACAGGATGCCGACGGCGTAATGCGCGATCCAGCCGATGGCGAGTTCGTTGGCGACGGGTTCGGCCTTGGCGATGTCCTCATGGAGGAAGCGGCCGCGCGGGAGATGAGCGAACCAGCGCCCGACCATCGCCCAGTTCGGCGCCGGCAGGCCGAAGGCGCGCTTGAGCAGTTGCGCCCAGAGATCGAGCAGCGCGGTCGCACCGACGCCGATCAGCACCGCCCGAACAATGAAATCCATCATATCGTCCCCCGAGCGCGGATAGCCGGCCCCTTCATGCGCCGGTTCACGGCGTCGTATGCAGCGCGCCATGGAGCGGTGATCCAGCGGGCGGGTCAACCGGCGACGATGTCGAAAGCGCCGCGACGGGCGCAGGCGCGCCATGCGTCAGGCGCTGCCGCCGGGCCCAGGCCGGGCCGCAAGTCGCGGCGCCCCAGCAACATCGCGGGGAACCCCGGGGGGCATCCGGGGGTTGCCCCAGTTGACGCAGTTCGGGGGGAGGACGAGATGGGCACTGTCACGGCAGGGACGACACGCAACCGCGAGACTCGCCAGCATGGGCTCCATGGTGCGGAGGACCTGCCCTCCGTCAGCGTCACCAGCTACAATCTCGAAATTCGAGACGAGGACGGCTTTGTCGGCGACAAGGCGAGCCGGAGCGCCTTCGTCGAGCATCTCGACGCCTTGCGCCAGCATCTGCGCGTGCAGGGCGGCGATCCGCTGAAGGGCGCGACCGTCGATGTCAGCAAGAAGGAACTGGACGCGCTGCTGAAGGACGGCGATCCGCATGAGGCGGCGCTCGTGCTCAGCGCGATCGAGCGCTTCGCGCAGTCGCTCGCCTTCGTCATCCGGCGCTTCGTCCGCCTCAAGAGCTGGGCCCCGGTCGAGCGCATCGTCGTCGGCGGCGGCTTCCGCCAGAGCCGCGTCGGCGAACTCGCCATCGGCCGCGCGGGCATCATCCTGAGCACGGACGGGCACAAGATCGATTTGGTCCCGATAAGCCATCATCCCGACGAAGCGGGGCTGGTCGGCAGCGCCCATCTCGCGCCGAAATGGATCTTCGAGGCCTATGACAGCCTCGCCGCCGTCGATATCGGCGGTTCGAACATCCGCGCCGGCGTCGTCGATCTGCGCCAGGACAAGGCGCCGGATCTGAGCAGGGCGCGGGTCTCCTCGTCCGAGCTCTGGCGGCACGCCGATGACGAACCGAGCCGGGACGAGGCGATCAAACGGCTCGGCGAGATGCTGAACGCCCAGCTCAAGCAGGCGAAGAAGGACGGCCTGCGCGTCGCGCCCTTTATCGGGGTGGGCTGTCCCGGCCTGATCGAACCGGATGGCGCGATCGACCGCGGCGCGCAGAACCTGCCGGGCAACTGGGAGAGCAGCCGCTTCAACCTGGTCGACAGTATCCGCGAGCTCGTGCCCGAGATCGGCGACCACGAAACCAGGTGACGATGCACAAC
>JAESFK010000549.1_pt1 | contig 17571 bp, 19 predicted proteins | sample 9269391 | NCBI WGS metagenome assembly JAESFK01 (sample SAMN14506231, study PRJNA617097) | algae metagenome | isolation source: Drouetiella hepatica UHER 2000/2452 and co-occurring heterotrophs from... | place: Slovakia: Slovak Paradise National Park, Hrabusice, Kosice Region | collected 2000-01-01
GCCTTGGCAACCGGAAAGGCATCGGCCAGGGTCTTGCCCATGCCGACTGCCTGGGAGCCCTGGCCGGGAAAGAGGAAAGCGGTCGTCATGCGGCAACCTCGAATTCAAACGTTTTGAGCGGATTCACGGCGCTGTCACACTCCCTTGGAGGTCAAGTCAAGCGCGCGACGAGAATATTCGCCTGCCAAACCGGGCGCACGCACGGATTTTGGTTGCATGACGGACCCCGAGCCTGTAACGACCGGCTCCTGTTTGTTCGGCCGGAGGCTGAACGGATGGCAGCGCGCCCTCACCCTCTGCGAGATCGCTCCGCAGGCTCTTTACATAGAGCCGTCATCCCGTGTCTCCGCCTTCGATGAAATCCTGTCGGGCCTTATCCAGGGCTCGGAGGGCTCCGCGCCGAACGAAGCAGGGTGAAACGAGGAAGGCCAACCATGGCATTGTACGAGCATGTTCTGCTCGCGCGACAAGACGTCAGCGCGCAGCAGGTCGAGACCCTTGTCGAGACGTTCAAGGGCATCATCGAGGCGAATGGCGGCTCGGTCCCCAAGGTCGAATACTGGGGCGTCAAGTCGCTGGGCTATCGCATCAAGAAGAACCGCAAGGCGCATTATTCGCTGCTGAACATCGACGCCCCCTCCGCCGCCGTGGCTGAGATGGAGCGCCAGATGCGCATCAACGAGGACGTGCTGCGCTTCATGACCATCCGCGTCGAAGAGCTCGAGGAAGGCCAGTCGGCCATGCTCCAGAAGCGCGACCGCGATGATCGTGGCGACCGTGGCGACCGCTTCGACCGTCCCGGCGGCGGCGATCGTTTCGACCGCGGCCCGCGTCGTGACCGTCCGCGTCGCGACGACGAAGCCACCGAATCCCCCGTCGCGGAGGCCTGATCCATGTCGACTGCATCCGCTGGCGCTCGCCGCCCCTTCTTCCGCCGCCGCAAGTCCTGCCCCTTCTCGGGTGAGGGCGCTCCGAAGATCGACTACAAGGATGTGCGCCTGCTCTCGCGCTACATCTCCGAGCGCGGCAAGATCGTGCCGTCGCGCATCACGGCGGTTTCCGCCAAGAAGCAGCGCGAGCTCGCCCAGGCGATCAAGCGCGCCCGCTTCCTCGGCCTGCTGCCCTACGTCATCCGCTGAGCGGATTTGAAGATCCCCGGCGGCGAGCGATCGCCGCCGGGTCGCCTAACTGAACCAGTCGCCCGGTGGTGAAACTCCATCGGGTTCGTTGAGGCAAAAGCCTCTCACCCTGCCCGGCCGAACAGGCCCGGGAGCAGCGGGACAGCAGGACGTAGAATGATTCCGGTCGTCGGCATCGGCGCGGGCCTCGTAGCGGCCCTGCTCTTCTCAGTGGTGATCACCGGATCGCCGCTGGCCGTGCTGTTGTATTCGGCTGCTCCCCTCCCGATCCTGATCGCCGCACTGGGCTGGAACCATCGCGCCGGGCTGTTTGCCGTCGGCGCCGGGGCGATCGCGGTCGCCGTCGCGCTCAGCCTGCCCGCGGGTTTCGCCTTTGCGCTGATCATCGCGCTGCCGGCCTGGTGGATCGCCTATCTCGCGCTGCTGGCGCGCACGGACGATGCAGGCACCACCGAATGGTATCCGCTCGGCCATCTCATGATCTGGATCGCCGCGACAGCGACGATGGCGACCGTCGCCAGCGCGCTGGTGATGACGACCGATTACGAGGCCTATCGCGCGGTCATCGCGCGCATCGTCGAGAATCTGCTGGGCGAGATGGTGCGCAGCAAGATGCTGACCCTGCCGGCGGGCACCACCCAGGCCGAACTTGCGGCGAACGTGACGCCGCTGCTGGTGCGGGCCGTGCCGCTGGGCATCGGCGCCTCGGTCGTCACCACGATCACCGCCAATCTCTGGCTCGCCGCGAAGACGGTCCAGCTTTCGGGCCGTCTGCCCCGCCCGTGGCCCTTCATTCCATCGACCACGCTGCCTCGCCAGGCACTCGTGCTGCTGGTGGCCGGTTTCGTCACGGCCATGCTCGACGGCTTCGTCGGGCTCGCCGGTGTCGCCTTGATCGGCTCCCTGCTCGCCGCCTTCATGTTCAGCGGCCTCGCCATGCTGCACGACCTCTCCCGCACGCAGGCTTGGCGTACGCCGATGCTGATCAGCGTCTATGTCGCGCTCGTCGTGATGCAGGCCGTGCTGACGCCGCTGCTGGCGCTCGCCGGCGTGCTCGACACCCTTCTCGGCTTGCGCAAGCGGGCCGCGCTGCCGCCACCGCCTCCCAAGACCTGATCCGAACCACCGCCTTGACTGCCAAGACCTGAAACACACCCAACCGATATCAAAAAAGGAAGAAGACCATGGAAGTGATTCTCCTCGAGCGCGTCGCCAAGCTCGGCCAGATGGGCGAAGTCGTCCGCGTCCGCGACGGCTTCGGCCGCAACTACCTCCTCGCCCGCGGCAAGGCGCTGCGCGCCACCGAGGAAAACAAGAAGCGCTTCGAGAGCCAGAAGATCGAGCTCGAGACCCGCAATCTCGAACTGAAGTCGGAAGCCGAGTCGGTTGCCGCGTCGCTGGACGGCCTCAGCGTCGTGATGCTGCGCCAGTCGGGCGAGTCCGGCGTGCTCTACGGCTCGGTCTCGACCCGCGACATCGCCGAAGCCCTGGTCGCCGAGGGCTTCCACGTCGCCCGCAGCCAGGTCACCCTCAACACCCCGATCAAGACGCTCGGCCTGCACACGATCCCGGTCGTGCTGCACCCTGAGGTTTCGGTCACGGTCACCGTCAACATCGCCCGTTCGGCCGAGGAAGCCGAGCGCCAGGTGCGCGGCGAGAACGTCACGGCCCGCGAGGAGTTCGATCTCGACGATCTCGGCCTCGAGGTCGGCGCGGCGCTGGCGGAAGCCGGCGAGGACGATCGCTGAGCCTGATTCGAGGCGATTCGGAGTCAAGGCGTCGCGAGCGATCGCGGCGCCTTTTTTATTGGGCTGTTGATTTAGGGCACAGTCGATTTCTTTTGCGCGTGTTCTTTTTTTGTTCTATTTCGATCTGCCGGTAATGGCGTATCGAGTGCCTCATGGCCACAGCAACTGCCCTCGTCACCCGCCTCGAGACCCGCGAGGCCGAATACCGCGTCCAACCTCACAACATCGAGGCTGAGCAGGCGCTGCTGGGCGCGATGCTGGTCAACAACGACGCCTTCTACCGCGTCTCGGACTTCCTGCTGCCGGACCATTTCTTCGAGCCGATCCATCAGCGCGTCTTCGAGCTGACATCGAGCCTGATCCGCGCCGGCAAGATCGCGACGCCGATCACGCTGAAGACGTTCGTCGGCGAGATGGATCTCGGCGGCATCACCGCCTCGCAATATCTCGCCCGCCTCGCCGCGGAAGCGACGACCGTAATCAATGCCGGCGACTACGGCCGCACCATTTACGAGCTCGCTGTGCGCCGCCAGCTCATCGGCGTCGGCGAAGACCTGGTGAACGTCGCCTATGACGCCCCCGTCGACATGCCGCCGCGCGAGCAGATCGAGGACGCCGAGCGCAAGCTCTACGAGCTCGCCGAAAAGGGCCGTTACGAGGGCGGCTTCCAGAAATTCGACGGCGCGCTCAGGCTCGCCATCGACATGGCGGCGAGCGCCTATCAGCGCGCCGGCGGCCTGTCGGGCATTTCGTCGGGCTTGCGCGATCTCGACCAGCGCATGGGCGGCCTGCAGCCCTCCGACCTGATCGTGCTCGCCGGCCGCCCGGCCATGGGCAAGACCTCGCTCGCCACCAACATCGCCTTCAACATGGCGAAGGCCTGGCGCGGCGAACGACAGGCCGACGGCTCGATCAAGACCGTCGATGGCGCCATCGTCGCCTTCTTCTCGCTCGAAATGTCGGCCGACCAGCTCGCGACGCGCATCGTCGCCGAGCAGTCGGGCATCTCCTCCTACAAGATCAGGCAGGGCCGCATCACCGAGGCCGATTTCGCCCGGCTGACCGACGTCGCGGCGCAGATCGAGAAGCTGCCACTCTATATCGACCAGACCGGCGGCATCTCGATCGCCCAGCTCGTCGCCCGTGCGCGCCGGCTGAAGCGCCAGAAGGGCCTCGACGCCCTCTTCATCGACTACCTGCAGCTGCTTTCGGGCTCGTCCAAGAACAGCCAGAACCGCGTGCAGGAGCTGACCGAGATCACGACCAGCCTGAAGGCGCTGGCGAAGGAGCTCGCGGTTCCGATCATCGCCCTGTCGCAGCTCTCGCGTCAGGTCGAAAGCCGCGACGACAAGCGCCCGCAGCTCTCGGACCTTCGCGAATCGGGCTCGATCGAGCAGGACGCCGACGTGGTGATGTTCGTCTACCGCGACGAATACTACCTCAAGGGCAAGGAGCCGCGCCCCGGCACCGAAGAGCACAACAAGTGGCAGATCGAGATGGAGGCCGCCCACGGCGTGGCCGAGCTCATCATCGGTAAGCAGCGCCACGGCCCGACCGGCGCAATCGCGCTGCAGTTCGACGCCGAGGTGACGCGCTTCTCCGATCGCGCCGACGAAATGCGACTGCCGGACCGCGAATGATGACCTACGACACCCCTGCCTCCGATGCTCATGGCGCCACGCTGACCGTCGATCTCGGCGCGCTGGTTTCGAACTGGCGTGCGCTCGGCGAGCGCGCCGGCACCGAGGCAGGAGCTGTGGTCAAGGCGGACGCCTACGGCATCGGCATCGAGCCCGCCGTCACGGCGCTGTCGCGAGCCGGCTGCCGGAGCTTCTTCGTCGCGCATGTCTCCGAAGGCATCCGTGCCCGCAGTGTCGCTCCCGAACCGACGATCTACGTCCTCAACGGCCTCCTGCCCGGCCATTGCGACGTCTTTGCCCAGCACGAACTCTCACCGGTGCTGGGCTCGCATGAGGAACTGCTCGAATGGGCATCGTTCCGGCAGGGCGGAGCCAATGCCCGGCCTGCCGCGCTGCATGTCGATACGGCGATGAACCGGCTCGGGCTATGGGCCGGCGAAGGGCTGACGCTGGCCCGTGAAAAGGCCGGCGCCATCACCGCTGCCGGAATCGGGCTGGTGATGAGCCATTTCGCCTCGTCCGAGGACGAGACCGATTCGGCCAACGCTCGCCAGATTGCGGCCTTCGCCGAGATCACAGCCGCGTTTCCGGGGTTGCCGGCCTCGCTCCTGAACTCCTCCGGGCACTTCCTCAAGGATTGCCCGTCCTACCAGCTGACACGGCCGGGATATGCGCTCTATGGCGGCAATCCGACGCCCGGCAAGCCGAACCCGATGCGCCCCGTCATCGGGCTGGAGTCGCGGGTCATCCAGGTCCGCGAGGTCGAGGCCGGCGTGCAGGTCGGCTATAACGGGCGCTGGACCGCCAAGCGGAAGAGCCGGCTCGCCACGATCTGCCTCGGCTATGCCGACGGCTATCCGCGCAATGCGAGCTGGACCGATACCAGCACCGGCGGCGCGGCGGTCATCGGTGGCATCGTCTGCCCCTTCGTCGGCACGGTCTCGATGGACCTGATCATCGTCGACGTGACGGAACTCCCGTCCCCCGGTGCCAAGCGCGGAGACCCGGTCACGCTGATCGGCGGACCGCTCGATCTCGAGACCGTCGGCGCCGGGGCCAAGACCATCGGCTACGAAATCCTGACCAGCCTCGGCCGGCGTCACGCGCGCCGCTATGTCGGGCTTTGATGTGAGCGACGCTGCTGTCATTCCGGGGCTTCGCGCCAGCGAAGAACCCGGAACCCACGACCGGACGAACTCCTGTCACCGCGCCCCGCAAAGGTCGCGCGCCATCGTGGGTTCCGGGCTCACGGCTGCGCCGCGCCCCGGAATGACAGCGTAGCGATGGCCAAGCGCGGTCCGACCTATACCTGCCAAGCCTGCGGCGCTGTCTATCATCGCTGGCAGGGCAAATGCGACGCCTGCGGGACCTGGTCCTCGCTCTCCGAGGAGGCGCAGGCCGCACCCGTCCCCGGAGCGCGCGGCTCGTCGGCCAAGGCGCGCGGCCGCGTCTTCGCGCTGGAGAGCCTGAAGGGCGACACCCAGGATGCGCCGCGCATCGTCTCCGGCATCGGCGAACTGGACCGCGTCACCGGCGGCGGCTTCGTGCCCGGCTCGGTGCTGCTGATCGGCGGCGATCCCGGCATCGGCAAATCGACCCTGCTGATGCAGGCCTGCGCGGCACTCGCACTGTCGGGGCGGCGCGTCGTCTACGTCTCGGGCGAGGAATCGACCGGGCAGGTGCGCCTGCGCGCCGAGCGCATGGGCCTGGCCGAGGCGCCGGTCGATCTCGCCGCCGAGACCAATGTCGAGGACATCATCGCGACCTTGGGCCAGGGCAACCGCCCTGCCCTCGTGGTCATCGACTCGATCCAGACGATGTGGTCCGGCGAGGTCGAGAGCGCGCCGGGCACCGTGACGCAGGTACGCGGCTCGGCCCAGGCGCTGATCCGCTACGCAAAGACCAGCGGCGCCTGCATGATCCTGGTCGGCCATGTCACCAAGGACGGCCAGATCGCAGGACCGCGCGTGGTCGAGCACATGGTCGATGCCGTGCTCTCCTTCGAGGGCGAAGGCGCGCATGCCTTCCGCATCCTGCGCGGACAGAAGAACCGCTTCGGCGCGACCGACGAGATCGGCGTCTTCGAGATGACCGGCAAGGGGCTCTCCGAGGTCTCCAACCCGTCCGCCCTCTTCCTCGCCGGCCGCGACCAGGCGGCGCCGGGTGCGGCCGTGTTCGCCGGCATCGAGGGCACGCGCCCGGTCCTGGTCGAGATCCAGGCGCTGGTCGCACCGACCTCTCTGGGGACGCCGCGCCGCGCCGTCGTCGGCTGGGAGAACAGCCGGCTCTCGATGGTGCTGGCCGTGCTGGAAACGCATGGCGGGCTTCGGCTGGGGCAACACGACGTCTATCTCAACGTCGCCGGCGGCTTGCGGGTGAACGAGCCAGCCGCCGACCTTGCGGTCGCGGCCGCACTGGTCTCATCGCTCACTGGCGCGATCCTGCCGACCGAATCGGTCTATTTCGGCGAAATCGCGCTGTCGGGAGCGATCCGGCCGGTCTCGGTCGCAGCCGCACGGCTGCGCGAGGCCTCCAAGCTCGGCTTCGAGGCCGCCCTGATGCCGTCGGGTGGCGCCGATGCCGGCAACGGCGACGGGCTCACCTTGAGGCGCTTCGGCCATGTCACGGAACTCGTTGCCGATATCGCCGCGCGCGCACCTCGCAGAGATGTGAAATGACCACGTCGCAATAGTGACGCAGACGGCGCGAGCGCGTATAGCAAAACCGACGCGGCCAGCCCATCTGTTGCAGGCCATTCCGAGACCATAAAGAAGCGGCTCATCCATGCCTGTGACCATCCTCGATCTCGTCGTCATCGGCGTGGTTCTGATCTCGGCATTGCTGGCCGCCGTGCGCGGACTGACGCGCGAAGTGCTCGCGATCGCCTCCTGGGCGGCAGCGGCAGCGGTTGCATGGGTGTTTCACCCGCAGATGCTGCCGATCCTGAAGCAGTACATTCCCAACGACACGATCGCGCTGATCGCTTCGATCGCCTCGCTCTTCCTGGTGACGCTGATCGTCGTCTCTCTGGTGACGGCGCGGATTTCGGATTTCGTGCTCGATTCGCGCATCGGCGCGCTCGACCGCACGCTCGGCTTCGTGTTCGGCGCCGGGCGCGGGGTTCTGCTCGCCGTGATCGGCTATCTCTTCTTCGCCGCGCTGATGGGCGACAAGAACATGCCGGCCTGGGCCAAGGACGCCAAGGCCAAGCCGATGCTCGAGGAAACCGGGCGCTCGCTGCTGGCGATGCTGCCGCAGGACGTCAACGCCGATTTCGTCAAGAAGCTGCTCAAGCCGAAGGCCGAGGGCGAGCCGACCGATGCCCCGGCCGAGGAGCCGCGCCAGCCTGCGACCCCGGGCACGGAGCCGCAGCGCCGCACCGAGGTCCCCAACGCGACGGACCGGCAGGCGCTCCAGCGCGCCATCGACGCCACCCGCCCGACAACGCCTGCCCCAACACGTCCCTAATTCGCGCGTAAAGACATTCCTGTCCCTGCGCATGGAGCCTTGAGATGATCTCGACGACCGAGACTGAGGCCGCTTTCGATCCCTATGCCGACCGCCTGCGGGAAGAATGCGGTGTGTTCGGCATCTTCGGCCACACCGACGCCGCTGCTCTGACCGCGCTTGGCCTGCATGCTCTGCAGCATCGCGGCCAGGAGGCGGCGGGCATCGTCTCCTTCGACGGAACGCGCTTCCAGTCGGAGCGGCGTCTCGGGCTCGTCGGCGATGCCTTCTCGGAGGCTTCGGTCATCGACAAGCTCAAGGGCACGCAGGCGATCGGCCATGTGCGCTATTCGACGACCGGCGAAACCATCCTGCGCAACGTCCAGCCGCTCTTCGCCGAGTTGCATGGCGGCGGCTTCGCGGTGGCGCATAACGGCAACCTGACCAATGGCCTGACGCTGCGCCGCAACCTCGTGCGCGACGGCGCGATCTATCAGTCGACTTCGGACACCGAGGTGCTGCTGCATCTCGTCGCCCGCAGCCGCAAGGCGCGCTTCATCGAGCGCTTCGTCGAGGCGATCCGTCAGATCGAGGGCGCCTATGCCTTCGTTGGCATCACCAACAAGAAGCTGATCGGCGCACGCGATCCGCTCGGCATCCGCCCGCTCGTGCTGGGCGAGCTCGACGGCGCACCGATCCTCACCTCGGAAACCTGCGCGCTCGACATTATCGGCGCCAAGTTCATCCGCGAGATCGAGAACGGCGAAGTCGTCGTCATCTCGGAGAGCGGCATCGAGAGCCACAAGCCCTTCCCGGCCACGCCGGAGCGGCCCTGCATCTTCGAGTACATCTATTTCGCCCGGCCGGATTCGATCGTGAAGGGCCGCAGCATCTATGAGCACCGCAAGGCGATGGGTGCGCAGCTTGCCGCCGAGGCGCCGGCGAATGCCGACGTCATCGTGCCCGTGCCGGATTCCGGCGTGCCGGCCGCACTTGGCTTCGCGCAGGCGAGCGGTATCCCCTTCGAGCTCGGCATCATCCGCAACCACTATGTCGGCCGCACCTTCATCGAGCCGACGCAGAAGGTCCGCGAGCTCGGCGTGAAGCTGAAGCATTCGGCCAATCGCTCGGTCGTCGAGGGCAAGAGCATCGTCCTGGTCGACGATTCGATCGTGCGCGGCACGACCTCGTTCAAGATCGTGAAGATGATGCGCGAGGCCGGCGCCCGCGAGGTGCATTTCCGCATCTCCTCGCCGCCGATCACCCACCCCGACTATTACGGCATCGATACGCCCGACCGCGAAAAGCTGCTCGCCGCTACGCATTCGCTTGAGGAGATGCGTCAGTTCGTCGGTGCCGACTCGCTCGCCTTTATCTCGGTCGACGGGCTCTATCGGGCGATGGGTCATGAACGGCGCGACCCCGTGCGGCCGCAGTTCACCGACCATTGCTTCACCGGCGACTACCCGACCTCGCTTACCGACGTGATCGGCGAGAGCGCCAAGCAGCAGATCTCGTTGCTGGCCGAGGCCGGCTGAACGACATTCCAACCTCCATGTCATCCCGGGCGAAGCGAAGCGAAGACCCGGGATCCATTCCTGAACCTCAATCGGATCAGTTCAGGACTGGTTCCCTGATCGGCGCCGCTTCGCAGCTTGTCCGGAATGACGGCTGCTTTTTTCAGGCGAGACAATCTGCATGACCAAGCCTCTGGAAGGGCGCGTCGCGCTCGTCACCGGCGCCTCGCGCGGCATTGGCCGGGCGGCTGCGCTCGCCTTCGCGCAGGCGGGAGCCCATGTCGTCGCGCTCGCCCGCACCAGCGGGGCGCTCGAGGAACTGGACGACGAGGTCCGCGCGATCGGAGGCACGGCGACGCTGGTACCGCTTGATCTCAGCGATGCCCCTGCCATCGAGAAGCTGGGGCCGGCCCTGCTGCAGCGCTGGGGCAAGCTCGACATCCTCCTGGCCAATGCCGGCATCCTCGGCCCGCTTTCGCCGCTGACCCACGCCTCGCCGAAGGAATGGGCGAAGGTGTTCGACACCAATGTCACCGCCAATTGGCGCCTGCTGAAGTCGGTCGAGCCGGCGCTGCAGGCATCCGACGCCGGCCGCGTGATCCTGATGTCCTCGGGCGCGGCGCATAAGTGCCTGGCCTATTGGGGGCCGTACTCGATCTCAAAGGCCGCCGTCGAGGCGATGGGGCGCACCTACGCCGCCGAGACCGTGACGACACCGCTGAAGGTGATGATGGTCAATCCGGGGCCGCTGCGCACGCGCATGCGCGCGGAGGCGATGCCGGGCGAGGATCCGCTGACCCTGAAGACGCCGGAAGACCTGGCGCCGCATCTGGTCGCGATTGCGTCACCCGCCTGGGCCGAGACCGGCAAGATCTTCGACTTCCCGCAGGGCAAGGTGCTCAGCCCGCAGATGCCGGCGTAGCCGCCCGGGACAGCGAACCAAACTGCTTCTGCCTCGTTTCTACAGGCAGGAGACGATCATGGACAATGATCTGGCGCACCTGTCGCGAGAAGAACTTCTCGATGAGGTGAAGCGGCTGCGGGCGGGCATCAGGGGTCATCGCGACGCGACCGGACATGACCTGTGCTGGCACCACCCCCAACTCTGGGGACTGCTACCGGAGGCTGTCGATCCCGAGATCGCCGTACCGCCCTGGCCCAAATTTCTGCGCGGCTGCCTGCGCTATCGCGAGAGCCTCGATCGACAGCGCCCGGACGCGCCCGTCATGGACCGCGAGTTCTCGGGCTGACCGTCCGCGCGGGACGTCATGGCCGCGCCTGTTCAGCGAGCAGGCAGCGGACGGAGCGAACACGCGGGCCCGCCAACGGGCTCTTCACCCGGCGCGCTTGTTCTTGTCGTAGGGGTTCTCGCCGCCGCGCGTGTGCAGGCGGATCGGCGTTCCCGGCAGCTCGAAGGCCTCGCGCAGATTGTTGACCAGATAGCGGGTGTAGGACACCGGCAGATGGTCGAGCTGGTTGCCGAACAGCGCGAAGGTCGGTGGGCGGGCCTTGGCCTGCGTCATGTAGCGGATCTTGATGCGCCGGCCGGCCACGGCCGGAGGCGGATGGGCCGAGAGCACGCCTTCCAGCCAGCGGTTGATCTTCGCCGTCGAGACGCGGCGGTTCCAGACGTCATAGGCGCCGAAGACCGCCTGCATCAGCCGATCGATGCCTTCGCCGGCCAGCCCAGAGAGCGGCACGATCGGCACGCCGCGCACCTGCGCCAGGACATGCCCCGCCTTTTCTTTGAGCTCGGCCAGCAGACCGTTCTTGTCCGCGACGAGATCCCATTTGTTCAGGCCGATGACGACACAGCGGCCTTCGCGCTCGGTCAGATCGACGAGCGTCAGATCCTGCTTCTCGAAGGGGATCGTCGAATCGAGCAGCACGACCACGACCTCGGCGAAGCGGATCGCACGCAGCGCGTCCTGCACCGACATCTTCTCGAGCTTCTCCTCGATGCGGGCGCGCTTGCGCATGCCCGCCGTATCGAACAGCTTCACGGGCCTGCCACGCCACTCATAGTCGACCGAGATGGTGTCGCGGGTGATGCCGGCCTCGGGGCCAACGAGCAGGCGCTCCTCGCCGATCATGCGATTGACCAGGGTCGACTTGCCGGCATTGGGGCGTCCGATGATGGTGACGCGGAGCGGCTTGTTGGGGTCGTTGTACTCCTCATCCTCGTCGCTGACGGCGGCGGGCGCATCGACCCATTTCTTGTCGCCATAGCTCTCGTCGAAGGCTTCCTCTTCCTCCGGCTCGACATCGACATAGGGGGCGAGTGCCTCCAGCAGGTCAGAGGTGCCCTCGCCATGCTCGGCGGAGAACGGCACGGGATCGCCAAGGCCCAGAGCATAGGACTCGAAGATGCCGTCGAGGCCCTTGCGGCCCTCGGCCTTGTTGGCGAGCAGGATCACGGGCTTGCCGGATTTGCGCACGAGATCGGCAAAGGGCTGGTCCATCGGCGTGATGCCCAGCCGCGCATCGATCATGAACAGGATGACGTCGGCCTGGGCGATGGCCGTCTCGGTCTGCGCGCGCATGCGGCCGGCGAGCGAGGCGGGATCGGCCTCCTCGAGACCGGCCGTGTCGATGATGTTGAAGCGCAGATGTCCCAGCGAGGCCTCGCCCTCGCGCCGGTCGCGCGTCACGCCCGGCCGGTCGTCGACGAGCGCGAGCTTCTTGCCGACGAGCCGGTTGAACAGCGTCGACTTGCCGACATTGGGTCGGCCGATGATGGCGACGGTGGCGGTCATTGTGTGTCAATTATTCCTGTTTCGCCGGCATGGTCCAACGACGTTGGATCCTCTGCAGTCGATAAAAACGCGCGGTCATCCCGGACAAGCCGCGAATGCGGCGCCGATCCCTAAGGTCGCCCGGTATGACCAGCGCTACAAATGAAAATTCTCGCAAACCTCGTTCGCAGGAACTCAGTTCTTGGTCTGGACCGGGCCGCCGCGCACCAAAGCGAGGTAGAGTTCGGTCCGCTGACGCAGTACGGAGGGCGACTGCGGATCGGTGACGATGGCGTCGAACCAGCGGCCGGCATCCTCGAAGAGATTGGCCTTGAGTGCGGCGATGCCGAGGAATTCGCGGGCTGAATGGCGCCAGGCGCCTTGCGGCGTCGCCAGCGGCTCCAGCGCCGTCCTGAGCTCGGCATAAGGCACGAGGTCGACGCGCAGCATGCCGGCGCGCAGGCGGGCAAGGTCGCGGTAAACCTGCGCCAGCGAACCGTCATTGGCGAGCGCGTCGAACGCCGTGGCGCCGGCGGCGGCATCGCGCTTGGCCGTCTCGGCGGCGAGGCGGAAGCGGGCAATCTGGCGATAGCCTGCCGGTGCGCTCCCTGCGAGTTCACCCAGGATCGTCTCGGCTTCCGTGCCGTTGCCGTCGCGCGAAGCCTTCAGCGCCGCTTCGAGCCGTGCACCGACGACCTGCGAAGCCTGCTGCTCGCGGTGGAGCCAGAACTGCCAACCGGCGACGGCCAGCACGGCCAGAATGGCGAGACCGGTGACGACCCAGCCGTACTTCTTCCAGAGCTCCGCCGCCTTGTCGCGGCGAACCTCCTCGTCGATCTCACGAAAAATATCGGCCATGGTCCGTCAGAATTCCTGTGTGGTGGTGCCGGGTAGCATTTTCGTCAGCCGATTGCGAGCCGGATCAACCGGATGCGTCGTCACGGCACGAATCCACGCTGCTTCACCGCCCAAGAATCCGGAGCTTCGCCCATCACCTGTCGTGCAGTCGTGGCGCCGCCTCCAAAATCGAAACAGGGGACGTCGTCTTGATTACGCGGGCGAGGTCGAATCCTGCCTTCGCCAGCAATTCCCGAAACTCGTCTCCAGTCCGCTCCCGCGCATTGCCGAACATCGCCATCATCTGCATGTCGATCAGATACTCTGATGGCAGCGCACGGGAGGGATCAGGCTCCAGGATTCCTTCGATCACGAGCAACCGCGCGTCCAGGCCCATGCTCAACCGGCAAGACCGGAGAATCCGGAACGCGTCCTCATCCGACCAATCGTGCAGAACGCGGACAAGCAAGTAGACATCGGCACCAACCGGAACTGCTTCGAAGAAATTGCCGGACTGGGAGGTGATGCGGCCGGCGGATAGCGCTTCGGGCGAAACGGCGGCAATCACATCAGGCCGGTCGAAGAGAAGGCCTTTCACCTCAGGAAATGCGGCGAGTATTCGCCGCAGCATCTCGCCATTGCCTCCACCAATGTCGGCAATCAGTCGCGCTTTCGAAAAGTCATAGGCGACAGCAACGGCGCCATGACGATTGTCCGGAAAACGCGCCATGAAGCTATCGAAGATGCGGGCTTCGTCCGGATTGTTCCGCAGATAGGTGAAGCGGTCCATCCCCCAAGCGACTTCATGCGGGACCTTACCGCCAAGCGCGGCGTCGAGCTCCTCCCAGGCGCGCCAGGAGCCGGTGCCGGTCCAGAAGCGCGCACTATCGTGCAGGCTGCCCGGCACATCGGTTCGTAGCAAAAGCGAGCGCGGCGTATGGGCGACCGTTCCGTCGGCCGTGAGGCGGAAGATTCCGAAGGCAGCAAGGAGGCGCATAGCCCGAAGCAACGGTTCCGGCAGAACGCCGCTCACCGCCGCCAGCTCGGCGACCTTGAAGGCTCCTTCCGGCGCGATTCTGTCGGCGACACCGAGATCGGCAACGAGCCGGATGACGCGCGAAATCTGGAAGCCTCGGATGAGGAGATCCAGCGCACAGCGATCGTCATCGAGATCGGCCACGGCCTTTACCGCCCCCAGCGCAGGAACGCGTCAAGCGACCACAGTTCACTTACGGCAAGTCAGGCAGAACCGCTATTGAGAGTATCGAAGCGCCCGGTCGGCGCCATCCGAAAACACTTGCTCAGTCCGAGCGTGCCGACCCCAGCCCATGCCTGAACAGCAGGCTGCCGTCGCCATAGGAGTAGAAGCGGTAGCTCTCAGCGATCGCATGCGCGTAGGCGCGCTTCATCAGGTCGAGGCCACAGAAGGCCGAGACGAGCATGAACAGCGTCGAGCGCGGCAGATGGAAATTGGTCAACAACAGGTCCACCGCCCGAAAGCGATAACCCGGCGTGATGAAGATCGCCGTGTCGCCGTTGAACGGTGCGATGACGCCATCCTCGCCCGTCGCGCTTTCGAGCAGGCGCAGCGAGGTGGTTCCGACCGCGACGATGCGCCCGCCCCGCTCCCGGACCGCGTTCAGGGCCGCGGCCGTCTGCGCGGAGACGCTGCCCCATTCTGCATGCATGCGATGCGCGTCGGTGTCATCCGCCTTGACCGGCAGGAAGGTGCCGGCGCCGACATGGAGCGTGACCAGATGGCGCGTCACGCCGCGCGCCTCGAGCGCGGCGACAAGCTCGGGCGTGAAATGCAGGCCCGCGGTCGGTGCCGCGACGGCGCCATCCTCACGGGCGTGCATGGTCTGGTAGTCGGTGGCATCCGCCTGGTCGGTCAGGCGCTTGCCCGCGATATAGGGCGGCAGCGGGAGTTCGCCGAAGCGTGCGATGGCCGCGTCGAGATAGGCCCCCGCCAACGCAAAGCGCAACTCGACCTCGCCACCCTCACCCTTGGCAAGAACTTCCGCCTGCAATCGGCCAAGTTCGCAAGCAATTCCTTCGGAATCGTCTCCGAAAGTGATGGTCTCGCCAACGCCAAGCTTCTTGGCTGGCCGGGCGAAGGCGAGCCAGCGGTCCGCGCTCTCGCGCTTGTGCAGCATGATCTCGATCCGCGCCGAGGCCTCGCCGCGATAGCGCCGGCCATGGAGGCGCGACGGGATCACCCGCGTATCGTTGAGAACCAGCGCGTCGCCGGGCTTCAGCAGCGCGACGAGGTCGCGGATGCCGCGATCCTCGAAAGGCTCAGCCGCATCCGGCCTGACGACGAGCAGACGTGCCGCATCGCGCGGGCTGGCTGGCCTCAGCGCGATGCGGTCTTCCGGGAGGTCGAAGTCGAAGAGCCCGACATCCACGACAGGGCTCAGGCCACGTCGACCAGCACCTTCATCGAGACGATGGAGTCGGGGTCGCGCACGGGCTCGCCGCGCTTGATCGTATCGACGATCTCCATGCCTTCGACGACCTGGCCCCAGGCGGTGTACTGCTTGTCGAGGAAGCGGGCGTCATCGAAGACGATGAAGAACTGGCTGTTGGCCGAGTTCGGGTTCGACGAGCGGGCCATCGAGCAGACACCGCGGACATGCGGCTCGGCGTTGAACTCCTGAGCCAGGTCGGGCAGGTCCGAGCCGCCGGTGCCGGTGCCATGCGGGCAACCGACCTGCGCCATGAAGCCGTCGATGACGCGGTGGAAGACGATGCCGTCATAGAAGCCCTGGCGCGCCAGCGTCTTCAGACGCTCGACATGGTTCGGGGCGAGATCGGGGCGCAGCTTGATGACCACCTTGCCCTTGGTGGTTTCCATGACGAGGGTGTTCTCGGGATCGTGGGACATCAGATCGGCCTTTCGATTGACGGCGCTCGGCCGTGGAAGCGGATGGACAAAGGTCGCCCCGCGATAGCCGCTCCCAGCGGCGGGGACAACCTCATTGGTGTGCAGGCGCGAACCGCCGCGACAACCGAGTCGGTGAAGCGCCGGCGCAGATCAGGGTCGGTCTGCTTGGTCTCCCACGTCACGCGCGGCTGACCGAAGAGCGAGCCGTCGCGACGCAGGCTGAACCGGACCGTCGCCATCGCACCGGCATTCGGGCCCTCGATCACCGGCGGCGTCCAGCAACTGCGGAGCGCCGGGGCGACATCGGCAAGGCGTTCGAGCGTAGCGCCCTGAAAGACCGGGGTGTTCGGCGCGAGCGCTCCGGCCACGCCGATCTCGCCGCCCCCGGACATGCGCGGAGGGCGGACAGGCCGGTACTCTTGTCCCGGCAGGTCATCGCCTCCGAAGCGGCCGCCCACGCCGGGCACGTAGCGTTGGCCGGAGGGAGGCGGCAGCACAGGATTCTGCGAACCCGACGGCGGAGGGAGGACAGGATTCTGGGACCCGGACGGCGGCGGCCGGCCAATGTCGGTCGTCTCCTGCGCCGAGGCATGGCTAGCGACGGACAGAACCGCCGCGACAGCCATCAGCGCCCAGGCACGCATGCCCTGCCCTCCGCTCTGGTCCCGTTACTTCGCGTCGGCCTGCACGCGCATGCGGACGATCTTGTCAGGACCGGAGACCTGGCCGCTGCCGGCAGCGCCCTTCTTGATCTTGCGGACGGCATCCATGCCCGAGACGACCTCGCCGAAGAGCGTATACTGGCCGGTCAGCGAGCCGCAGCCCTCAAAGCAGATGAAGAACTGCGAATTGGCTGAGTCGGGCGACTGGGAGCGCGCCATGCCAACCGAACCGACCTTGTAGGGGGTCGGCGTGAACTCGGCCTTGATGTTGGGCAGGTCGGAGCCGCCGGTGCCGGTACCCGTCGGATCGCCGGTCTGGGCCATGAAGCCGTCGATGACGCGATGGAAGACGATGCCGTCATAGAAGCCCTTCTTCGTCAGGGCCTTGATCTGGGCGACATGCTTGGGCGCGAGATCGGGCCGCAGCCGGATCGTCACAGGGCCATCCTTGGTCTCGAGGATCAGCGTGTTGTTCGGGTCCGGCGCCTGCGCCTGGGCAGGCATCTGGGCGAAGCCGAGCGACGCCAGGATGGCGAGGGTAGCAAGCGAGCTGCGCAGCATTGTCATCTCCATGACCGCCGACGATCCGGCGGGAATCCGTGTCCCAGCGCGTCGTAGCGGCATCCTTTGGCCGGAACAAGGCGCCAAAGGACCGCGAATCGAACGATGCTGCACTGCACAAGTGCAGCGGAGAATAATTTTGCAAAAAGATCAGGCTACACGTGCCTAAAGTGATGACAGGACTGTCGCAATCGGTTATCAAACCCTTGCTGGACACGCTTTGCTGGACAAAGCGCCGCGGACCAGGTCTCGGGAGGACAAACGCCCGCCTAGTATACGAGTCGCACGCAACCAGATGAGCGCCGTTACTGCGGTAAAAACAGACTAGAGAAGGCAAGGCGTCCGCCTTGCCTTTTTCTTTGTCTATTGTCCGTCGTTCGGATTCTGCGTTTGCCGGA
>JAESFK010000550.1_pt1 | contig 17567 bp, 14 predicted proteins | sample 9269391 | NCBI WGS metagenome assembly JAESFK01 (sample SAMN14506231, study PRJNA617097) | algae metagenome | isolation source: Drouetiella hepatica UHER 2000/2452 and co-occurring heterotrophs from... | place: Slovakia: Slovak Paradise National Park, Hrabusice, Kosice Region | collected 2000-01-01
CTGACTGCATAGGGCGCGAGCACGATAGCGAGCAGGATCGGTCGGAACGGCACGCCCGAGGCGAAGAACAGCGCCATCAGCAGCCCGAGCAGCAGCTCGACATGCACGACGACCGCGACGACGATCACCGTGTTGAGCAGCGCGCGCCAGAAATAGGCATCGCCCAGCACCTTGGCGTAGTTGGCCAATCCGACGAACGTCGCCGCCTGCCCGAAGGAGGACTGGTTGAGGCTGAGCCAGAAGACGTAGATCGCGGGCAGGAAAATGATGCCGCCGACCATGAGCTGCACGGGCCCGACCAGCGCGATGGCAGACAGTGGCGTGCGCGCAGTCATCAGGCGATCCGAAAGCGCGCGAGCGCGTCGCGGTCGATCTCGATGCCCAGCCCCGGCCCCTGCGGCACGGCGAGCTTGCCGGCGATCAGCTGCGAGCCCTCGCCCACGACGGGATGCGTGAAGGCGTCGCGCAGCGGGTTCTCGTAGACCATGCACTCGAAGGTGCGGAAGCTCTCGGCGGCGGCAGCCAGTTGCAGGCTGGCGGCGACGCAGATCGCGCCCGACCAGCCGACATGGGGCGCATAGGCGGTGTTGAAGCTCGCCGCCAGTTCGGCAATGCGCCAGGTTTCGGTGATGCCGCCCGAACGCGTCACATCCGGCTGGATCAGCCCGAGAGAGCGATCCTGCAGCATCGTCAGCGCCTCGGAGGCGACATAGTCGCTTTCGCCGGCGGCAAGGCGGATCGGCAGATGCTGGGCGAGGCGGCGATAGCCTTCCCGATCATGCGGCGCGATCGGTTCCTCGAAGAAGCCGTAGCCGAGATCGGCGAGGGCGCGGCCGACGATCATGGCGTCGTCGACGTCATAGGCCCAGTTCGCGTCGACATAGAGGGCGACGTCGTCGCCCGCGAGCTTGCGCACGAGTTTGGCCCGGGCGATCGCGTCTTTCAGCGGATGGCCGAGCTTGACCTTGATCTCGCGGAAGCCGGCCTTCACGGCGGCGGTGACCTCCGCCTCGACGGTTGCATCGTCGAGCCAGTTGATCGAGGAGGCGTAGGCCGCGAGCTCGGTTCGCCCCATGCCGCCGAGCAGCTTGTGCACCGGCAGGCCGGCACGCTTTCCCGCGATGTCCCAGAGCGCGATGTCGACGGCCGAGATCGCCTCGACCAATTGCCCGCCGGGACGCCCCGACAGCGCCCCGCGCATCACCTTCCACAACGCGCGCCGGTCCGCAGGATCCTTTCCGATCAGGCGTGGCGTCAGGACCTCGTCGACGAGCCGGGCGTATCCGGCGGCTCCGCGCCGGCACAATCCCTCGCCGAAGCCCACCACGCCATCACCCGTCACGACCTCGACGACGAGGAGTTCGATCGCGGGATAGTCACCCTGCGAGGTACGCTGGACCTTGGGCAAGGTCGCGCGCAGCGGATGCGCCACGACTTTCTCGATCTGACTTTCCGTCATGCGGCGCTGTCCTCCCCAGGACGAGCAAACTTATTTGATAAGTTCATCAGTTGCAAAGATCCCAATCGTCTGTCAATCATCATTTCCACGGAGACAGACATGGCGGACGCAGCGATCGACAGCCTCAGCGACGACCCGTTCGGCGGGGCCGATGTGGTGCCGATGCGTCTCGGCGATGCGGTGATCCAGCGCATCACGCAGGCGATCCAGGACGGCCGCCTGAAGCCCGGCGACGCATTGCCGTCGGAATCGCGGATCGCGGCCTCCTTCGGCGTCAGCAAGCCGATCGCCCGCGAGGCGATCCGCCAGCTTGCGGCGATGGGCGTCGTCCATATCCAGCAGGGCAAGGTCACGCGTGTGCAGGCGCTGAATGCGGCGCCGCTCGACCGCTTCTTCCGCTTCGCCGTCGGCGGTAGCAGGGCCGGGCTGATCGAGGCCGTGGAACTGCGCCGCATCCTCGAGCCTCCGATCGCCGCTCACAGCGCGGAGCGGCGCAACGAGGCCGATCTGGCGCGGCTGGATGCGGTCATGGAGCGCATGGAGGCGGCGCTCGGCGATGTGCCGCGCTGGATCGAGGCCGATCTCGACTTCCACGAGGCCATCGCGGCCTCGTCCGGCAATCGCTTGCTCGATTTTCAGATCCGCGGACTGCGGCCCGTGATCCGGCAGGTGATGGAGATCTTCAATTCGCGCGAGGCCCGCACCGAAGCGGATTGGCGCAAGACCTACGAGCGGCATGTGCGCGTGATCGAGGCGATCCGCGCGGGCGACGCCACGGCAGCGTGGGCCGCCATGAACAAGCATTTCGAAGCGGCTGAAGCCGCCATCGCGGAAATCGCGACATCACGGGAGGACGACCATGACCACAAGACAAGGGCTCGACCGTAGGCAGTTCATCGCCGGAATCGCCGGGGTAAGCCTAGCTGGACTAGAGCCCTCGGCTGCGCTCGCGCAGGGTGGCCCGCTCAACGTCTTCGCCCATCGCGTCATGCAGACGGTCTCGACCGGCGCGCAGGGCGGCGACATCACCAAGGACTGGGCGCAGAAGGCCGGCACCACGATCCAGTGGACGACCTTCGACACCGGCCCACTGCAGGAGCGGCTGTTCCGCGAGGCGAGCCTGTCGGAATCGACCGTCGATGTTGGTTTCGTGCTGAACACGCAGGTCATTCCGCGCGCCGCGAACCTGTTCGAGCCGCTCGACGACTATCTCAAGCGCGATCCGATCGAGGATGCGGCGGATGTCTTTCCGGGCCTGATCGAGGGCATGAAAGTCGGCGGCAAGCAGCTCGCGATCCCCTTCCGCCACGCCTCCTCCGGCCTGCACTACAATGAAGAACTGCTGGCCGAAAAAGGCTTCTCGAAGCCGCCGGCGACGATCGAGGAGATGATCGAGATCGCCAAGGCATGCACCTATCGCCGCACCGATGGCACGGCCGTGACCGGCCTGTGCATGCCGGGCGTGACCTACCCCAATGTGATCGACCTCGCCCGCGCCTGGGATGGCGATTTCATCACGCCGGACTTCAAATGCGTCGCTGACCAGCCGCCGATGCTGAACGCGATCAAAATCCTGCGCGAGCTCTTCCAGGCCAATGCCTTTCCGCGCAATTTCGCGACGCTCTCGCCTGAGGACGTGAATGTCTGGATGCAGACCGGCCGCGCCGCGATGAGCCTGCAGAGCATGGGCCGCAACCGCATCTACAACGACCCGCAGAAGTCGAAATTCCCCGGCAAGATCAAGACGGTCGCGGTGCCGGCTTCCAAAACACTTGCGGGCAAGTATGACGCTGCCCCCGCCAAGGTCGAGTTCTGGGGCATGGTCATCCCGAAGAACGCCAAGCGCAAGGATCTGGCCTGGAGCTTCATCAAGGCCATGGCTTCGAAGGAAGCGACGCTGAAGGCCGCGCTCAACGGCAACGGCCCGGTCCGCGCCTCGACCTATGCCGATGCGGGCTTCGCCGGGACGGTTCCCTATGCGGCCGAGGAATTGAAGGTGCTCAAGGTCGCCCGCGTGCCGATGCCGGCCTTCGACGAGGCCGCGCGCGCCGGCGATCTCTTCAAGGAGGAGGCGGAGGCCGCTGTCCTCGGCTTGAAGACGCCGGAGGAGGCGATGGCGTCGCTGGTCAAGCGCGTGCAGCCGCTGCTGCCGGCCTGAGATCATCCACACAAGACAGCGCGGAACACCGCCAACCAAATTCCTGGAGGAATGCCATGTCGAAGTTCATATCCCGTCGCGACTTCGGGCTGTTGGCGGGCGGCGCAGCCGCTGTGCTGTCCCTGCCCGGCGCCGCCCTTGCCCAGGCCAGGACCGTCACGGCGCTCGGCCATCGCGTCCACCAGACCTCCGCCACGACGGGCCCCGGCGGCGATGCCACCGAAGGATTCCGCAAGCAGGCGGATGCGACCGTCAACTGGGTCACCTTCGGCGACGTCAACGCAATCCATGAGCGGTTGCTGCGCGAAGTCACGCTGGGCGAGACCACGATCGACGTCGCCTATCTGCTGAACGGACGCGCCGTGCCTCGCAATCTCAAGCTGTTCGAGCCGCTCGACGCCTTGATGAAGGAGGCGCCGATCGAGGCGATGGATGATTTCGCCCCCGGCCTGATCGCGCCGATGCGGCTCGACGGAGCGCTTCACGCCATCCCCGTGCGTCACGCCACCAACGCCCTGATCTACAATGAGGCGATCCTGGAAGAGCGCGGCGTCAGCAAGCTGCCGACGAGTTTCGAGGATCTGGCCGAACTGGCGCGCAAGCTCACCTTCAAGCGCGATGACGGCACGCAGGTGAACGGCCTCGCCTTCACCGCCGTCTTCGCCTCGAATTTCCTGACGCTCGCCCGCTGCCTCGGCGGCGACTACATGACGCCCGACGGCAAGCTCGTCGCCAATGAGCCCCCGATGGTCAAGGCGCTGGCGCTGCTGGCCGAATTCTACAAGGCCGGCGTGCTGCCGCGAAACTTCGCGACGGTGAACAACGAGGAGATCACCACCTGGATGCAGCAGGGCAGGGCGGCGATGACGATCAATCCCTTCGCCCGGCTCGTGACCTATAACGATCCGTCCAAGGGCAAATATGGCGGGCGCTTCAAGTCGCTGCTGCCGCCGATGGCGTCCGACCTCGCCGGCAAAGTCGCTTACGCCCCGACAGTCGAGTTCTGGTCGCTCGTCATCCCGAAGAACGCCAAGCAGAAGCCGCTCGGATGGGAGATGATACGGGCGCTGTCGTCCAAGGCGGGGACGCTGGCGATGGCGCTCAACGGCAATGGCCCGACCCGCATCTCGACCTATTCCGACGAGAAGTTGAAGGCTGCGATGCCCTATGCGGCGGATGAGTCGGCGGCGCTGAAGGCTTCGCGCATCCATCTGCCGGCCTTCGACGAGCAGGCCCGCGCGCATGACATCTTCATCGAGGAGACGCAGGCCGCCGTGCTCGGCCGCAAGCCGCCCCAGCAGGCGATGGATGACGCGGTGGCGCGCGTGAAGCCGTTGCTCGGCTGATGGCGGGCATCCTTTCGGGCCGTGTCGCGCTCGTCACTGGCGGGGCGCGCGGCATCGGGCTCGCCGTCGCATCGGCTCTCGCGGGAGCCGGTGCGCACGTCGTGGTTCATGATCGCGACCCCGAGGCTGACGCGGTCGCGCAGCGTTTTCGCGACGGTGGTACTCTCGCGAGCGCGCTCACGGCCGACCTCGGAGAGGCGGACGCGCCCGGCCGCATGGCGAGCGCGCTGCGTCGAGACGGGCTCTCACCCGACATCCTTGTGCTCTGCGCCTCCGCCGAGATCCGTCAGACGCTCGAAACGGTGACCGACGATGCCCTGGTCTTGCAGAGCGAAGTCAATCTGCATGCGACGGCCCGGCTGCTGAAAGCCTTCCTGCCCGGCATGATGACGCGCGGCTTTGGCCGCGTCATCGCGATTGGCTCGGTGCAGGAGGCGCGGGCCAATGCCGATTGCCTCTACTATGCGGCCACGAAGGCAGCTCAGACCAGCATGATCCTGACGCTTGCCCGCACTGCACAGGCCGGCGATCTGACCTTCAACGTGATCCAGCCCGGGGCCATCCGCACGGACCGCAATCGCGCGATCCTGGCACAGCCCGGCCGGGAGGAGTTGGCGCTGTCGCGCATTCCGCTCGGCCGGATCGGCAGCCCCGAGGATTGCGCGGGCATCGCGCTGCTGCTGTGTTCGGCCGAGGGGAGCTATATCAACGGCGCAGAGATTGCCGTGGACGGCGGCATGCGGCTTTGATCGCGCATTCCTGACGTGAAACCGGGAATGTTCCCGGCTGATCGTCAGGAGGCTTCGTCGGCCCGACCTAATTCGCCATCACGCCCGCCGCCTTGATCACCGGCGTCCACTTCTCGATCTCGCTGGCGACCAGGCTGCGGAGCGCCTCCGGGCCGGTCGCGGTCGGGATCACTGCGCCGATCTCTTCGAGCCGCTTGCGCGTGGCCGGGTTCCTGAGCGCGGCATCGACGGCGGTGGCGAGCTTGTCGACGATCGCCTTGGGCGTGCCTTTGGGCGCGAACATCGCGTTCCAGCCCGAGGCGACGAATTTCGGCATGCCGGCCTCCGCCGTGGTCGGCACGTTCGGGATGGCGGACGAGCGCTCTGGGATCGCGATGGCGAAGGCCTTGATGTTGCCCGCGAGCACCTGCGGCACGGTGTGCGGAATCTGGTCGCACATGAAATCGTGCATGCCGGAGATGAGGTCGTTGAGCGCCGGCCCCGAGCCGCGATAGGCCACCTGCGGCGGGCGCACGCCGATCATCGAGGTGAAGAGCAGGCAGCTTACATGGGAGGTCGAGCCGACGCCGCCATGGCCGTTGTTGAGCTTGTTCGGGTCGGCCTTGATCAGCGCGATCAGCTCCTGCAGCGTACTTGAGGGCAGATCCTTCCGGCCGAACACGGCAATCGGCGTGTCCGAGAGCTGGCTGACAGGCTCGAAATCGGTCACGGGATTATAGGGCAGGTTCGGGTAGAGCGCCGGTGCGGCGCCATGCGTACCCATCTGCCCGACCAGTATGGTGTAGCCATCCGGCGCGGACTTGGCGGCGCGGCTCGAGCCGGTCGTGCCACCGGCGCCACCGATGTTCTCGATCGGCAGGGCCTGGCCGAGCGTCTGGCCCATATGCTCCAGAACGATACGCGCGACCACGTCGGTGTTGCCGCCCGGTGCGTACGGGACGATCACGTTGATCGGCTTCGTCGGATAGGCTTGGGCCAGTGCCTGCGGTCCGCCGGCCAGTATCGAGACCGCCAGCACGGCGGCCAGTTTCACTTGCATCCCCATTTCGTCCTCCCTCGAAGAAACGGCTGGTTTTCCAGCTCGCGAATTCATCTCCCGTCAGCGCCGCTATCGGAGCCGGTTTCGGCCCGGGTCGGCCGGTGGCTCACGGCAGATAGGCTCCGCCATTCACATGCAGCGTCTGGCCCGTGACGTAGCGTGCGTTCGGCCCGGCGAGGTAACGCACCATCGCCGCGACCTCCTGTGGCCGGCCGCGACGGCCGACCAGCGTTGAACCATGCCTGTGGTGGTCGGGCTGCGCCGCCGAATGGCCGCCGCGCACCGTGTCGATCAGCCCCGGCGAGACGAGGTTGACCGTGATGCCGCGCGGGGCGAGTTCCTGAGCCAGCGCCTTGGTCAGGCCGTCGAGCCCGGCTTTGGCAGTGACGACATGGGCGCGCTGCCGGGCTCCCGTATAGGCCGTGAGGCCGCCGATATTGATGATCGCGCCAGCCCCACTGGCCGTCAGCGCCTCGAGCGATGCCTGGGCGCACAGGAAGGGGCCATCGAGCGTGACGCCGAGCACCTGGTGCCACTGCGCCAGCGTCATCGTCTCGAAGGCGACCTCGCCACGGATGGCGGCGTTGTTGACGAGGATGTCGATCCGTCCGAACCGGGCGAGCGTCGCCTCGACGGCGGCGCGCACCGAGGCGGGTTCGGTAACGTCGGCAAGCTGCGAGGCAGCGCGTCCGCCCTCGGCCTCCACGGCGCCGACGGTTTCGCCGAGCCCGGCGGCGTCGGAAAGCGCGACGCCCATCACCGCAGCTCCGCCGGCAGCGAGTTCCAGCGCGATCGCCCGGCCGATATTGCGCGCGGCGCCTGTGATCAGTGCGACCTTGCCTGCGAGCTCAGCCATCGTTCAACCCTGTGCCACCGACAGATCGACGCTGCCGCCGGCGGCGATCGCGTCGAGCGCGCTGGCGAGTCGTTCCGAGCGCTCCGCCGGCCAGCCGCCATAAGTGGCGTTGTCGTGGAATTTCCTGATGATGTCGGCGGCCGCGAGCGGCTCATGCGCGCCGCCACGCATATGCGGCTGGCACACCTCGCGAACCGAGCCGTCCCTCAGCGTCGCCTTGATGTGTCCGCTGAAATTGCGCGGATAGGCGTTGTTCGGGTCGATCACATAGGAGACCTTGGCGGCGAGCGCCCGGACCGCCGCTTCGGCGACGCGCGCCTCGGTGAACTGGCCGAGTCCGGCGCCACCATCCATGAAGCCCACAGCGATGCAGTAGGGCGTCGAGAACTTCGCGGCATAGGCATTGGGCGGCGCCTGTTTGAGCGCCAGCGGCTCCCAGAGCCGGTGCACCGTGCCTTCGCCGACCTCGCATTCGAGGCTGACGATGTCGTCGGCGGCGACGCCCTGTCGCGCCAGCGCGATGGCGCAATCGACGAAGGGCTGCGTCATGGTTCCGCAGGCATAGGGCTTGAAGGCAAGCGTCTCGAGGACCCAGTCGTCGCCGAGCCCATTGAGCAGAGCCGAAAAATTTGGCGCCTTCGAGGGCGCGAAGGCGCGGTAGAAGCCGTGCTGGCCCTCGATCACGCTCGTCGGCCCGAGGAAACCCGCCTCGGCCATGAACGCGGCGCGGATGCCGGCCTGCGCCGCCGCCCCGGCATGCAGCCGCTTGGTCCAGCTCCCATCGGCGAGATATTCGATGATGCCGGAGGCCAGGCTGCCGGCGATGCCGATCGCATGCGCGATCACCTTCGGCGGCAGGCCGAGCGCGCTCGCCACGGCGGCGGCCGCCGCCGGTGCGCCGATGACGGCGGTGGGGTGGAAACAGGCCTTGTGGATCGCCTGCGGCGCGACCAGGCTCATCCGGCACATCAGCTCGGAGCCGACCGCGATGCCGCGCAGCACGGCCTCGCTGACAAGGCCGCGGTGCTCTGCGGCCGCCAGCACGGCCGGCACGATCACCGCGCCGGCATGGATCGGCCCGCCCTCGAAGGTATCGTCGAAATCCTCGCCATGTGCCGCCGTGCCGTTGACCAGCGCCGCGTCATAGGGACCGAGGCCGACGGCATGGCCGATCGCAGTTGCCTTGCCCTGCGAGGCGGTGGACGCCATCGCGGCGCGGACATAGTCGGTCTCGCGGGCCGCAACGCAGAGGCCAGCGACATCGAGCAGCAGCAGGCGCACGGTCTCGCGCGCCTTGGGGCTCGCATTGGCATGGGCGGCGAAGTTGGCGAGCAGCAACGCGACCGGCTCGTCACGCGTCGCGGTTGGAACGATGGTGCTCTGATGGTTCACGCGTGGGCATCCTTGAGCTTGGCCTGACGCGCGTCGCGGACTTCACGGACGAGCGAGAGCAGCACGAAGAGGGTCGAGGCCAGCAGCAGGCCGATCGCAATCGGATCCTCGAGGAAGATCATGTGGTCGCCGCCCGAGAGCAGCAGGGAGCGGCGGTAGCTCGACTCGACCATGTGGCCGAGCACGACACCGAGGATCAGCGGCAGGAACGGATAGCCGGCGCGGCGCATCAGATAGCCGACGAGCCCCATTCCGAGCGCGATGCCGAGGTCGAAGAACGACGTGTTGAGCGTGAAGATTCCCGACAGGATCAGCGCCAGGATGAAGCCGGCGAGATAGGCACGTGGCCGGTTGACCAGCCAAACGCAGACCGGCAGCAAAAGGATGCCGACGACGATCTGCGCCATGGTCGCGATGAATGAGCCGAGATAGAGGCCGACGACGACGTCGGCGTTCTGCTCGAACAGGCGAGGGCCCGGCAGGAGGCCGTGGATCAGCAGGCCGCCGAGCAGGACCGCCGTCGAGTTCGAGCTCGGGATGCCGAAGGAGAGGAGGGGGATCAGCGCGGCGCTGGCGACCGTGTTGTTGGCGGTCTCGGGCGCGGCGACGCCTTCTTCCGAACCCTTGCCGAACTTTTCCGGCTCCTTCGACCAGCGCTTTGCCTCGTTGTAGGAGAGGAAGGCCGCGATCGAGCCGCCGCCGCCCGGCGTCAACCCCTCGAAGGTGCCGAGCAGGCAGCCGATGAACTGCGAGCGCTTGAGCCGGTTCATCATGTTGAGCGACGGCAGGCGCACCCGCACCTGTTCGCTGACGCCGCCGAGCCCGCGCGAGCCCGACTGCATCATCAGTTCGCTGATCGCGAAGACGCCGATCATGATCAGCACCGGCTCGACCCCGCCGAGCAGTTCCGGGCTGCCGAAGGTGAAGCGGTTCACGCCCGACATCGGATCGGTGCCGATCGTAGAGATCATCAACCCGACGACGGCGGCCGCCAGACCCTTCAGCAGCGAGCCGTTGGTCATCGAGGCGATGACACTAAGGCCGAGGATGCCGAGCGCGAAATAGGAGGTCGGCTTGAAGGCGAGCGCGACCCAGGACAGCGGCTCGGTCATCATGATCAGCATCAGGAGCCCGAACAGGCTGCCGATGACGCCGGACCAGAGCGAGATGCCCAGAGCCTCGCCGGCGCGGCCCTGCTTTTTCATCTCGTAGCCGTCGATCACGGTCGCGGCGGCGGAGTTGGTACCGGGGGTGCGGATCAGGATGGCGGGGATCGAGCCGCCATATTCGGCGCCGATATAGGTGCATGCGAGCATCACGATCGCCTGCACCGGGGCCATGCCATAGGTGAAGGGCAGCAGAAGGGCCATCGTGATCGAGGCCGAGATGCCCGGCAGCGAGCCGCCGATGATGCCCCAGATCAAGCCGACGATCGAATAGAGGATGATCGGCGAGCCGGTCAGGAGTTCGTACGCAATTCCGAGCGAATGCATCGTCGCCTCCTAGAAGAGCCAGCCGGAAGGCTGGCGCACGCCGAGGAGCTTGACGAAGATCGCCCAGTAGAGGAGAGCGCCGCCGAGCGCGATCGCAACCGTCTTCCAGTTCCGCGGCGCGCCCTCATAAAGCGCCACGGAGCCGATCAGCAGCGCCACCGCCGGCAGGTAACCGATGACCGGTACGAGCACGATGTAGGCGGCGCCGAAGGCCAGGAAGCCGAGCGCGCGCCTTAACGGCGAGCCAGCCTCCTGGTCGTCGTCGTCTGGCGTCGGCGGGGCTGCCACCTTCCCGGCCGGCACGAGCGCTCCGGCCTGGATGGCGCGCAGCGTCAGGACGACGCCAAGCCCGGCCAACACGATCGCAAGGATGCGCGGCAACCCGCCCGCTCCGACATCGTCGGAGAGGCTGCTCTCCGCGATGTTTCCCGTCGCCCAGTAATAGAGGCCGGCGATGAGAAGCACGGCGACGCCGCCGGCGAGGTCCTTGAGAGCCGATTGCTCACGCATGGCAAAGGTCTTTCCGAACGGTTTTCGGGCGTGGTGGCAAAAGCCGGCGGCAGCGTCACTTCAGGACGCCGCTCTCCTTCAGGAAGGCTTCGGTGGTCGAGCCGAAATTCGTGATGAAGCCCTGGTACTTGTCATGCGCGATGAAGTTCGCGACCAGGCTCTCGGCCGCGTAGACCTTGCGATAATCGGGATCAGCCAGCACCTTCGGGACCGTGTCGTCCCAGATCTTCGTGATGGCCGGCGGTAGGCCCTTGGGGCCGGCGAGGCCGCGGAACTTCTCCAGCACGACAGGGTAGCCGGATTCCTTGACGGTCGGGACGGCCGGGAAGGCTTCCATCCGCTGCGGATCGAAGGTCGCGAGAATCCGGATCTTGCCGGCTTCGAGCTGCGCGCGAAGCTCGGGAATCTCGCCGACGCCGATGTCGAGCGTGCCGTTCAGCACATTGATCATCAGGTCGCCGCCTCCTTCATGCGAGACGACTGCCGCCGATACGCCCGCGGCCTTCTTGAGTTGCTCGGCGGCCTGGCGTTCGAGGGAGGCGGGGTTGGCCGCGCCCCAGCGGCCGCGCGAAGACTGCGCCTTGTCGATCACGTCCTTCAGCGTCTTGAACGGACCGTCGGCACGCGTGTAGACCACCTCCGAGTCGGTGAAGAAATTCGCCAGCGGCTCGACATCCTTGTAGCCGTGCTGCGTTTTCGACAGCAGCGAGGTGTAGATGTAGGTCGGCGTCGTCGCGTAGAGGACGCTGCCATCGGCCGGTGCCGTCGCCAGCCGCGAGATCGCCCGCGCGCCGCTGCCGCCCTGCACATTCTCGACGATGAAGGTCGCCTTGATGTATTTCGGCAGGTGCTTGGCCATCTCGCGCAGGAAGACGTCACTGCCGCCTCCCGGGCTCGAATGGGTGACGAGCGTCACGACCTTGTGCGGATAGTCGACAGGCGTCTGGGCCGCGGCCCGGTCTGCGGAGCAGACCGAAATGCCTGCGGCGACGATGGCGGCGATGGCCAGGTGTCGCATGGTTCCCTCCCTGGGATGATGAAACGGACCGCCCTGCATCGGAGAGGTCTCGTTTGAGCGCCGCCGCGTCGTTGCGCGGCGGCGTATCCGTCAATGCGCGGCGCGGCGCAGCGGCACGGCTGCTTCCGTGGTGTCGAAGACGAGCTGGTCGATCAGCGTCTCGATCTGCGGCAGGCGGTCGACCTCCCAGGCCAGCCCGAGCAGCTTGTCCTGGGCGGCGTCGGCAATGGCGCCCTCGGCACACATCTTGAACTTGGCTGCGAGATCGGCGTCGCTGATCGGGTTGTCAGGTCCGCCGCGATAGCGCTCATCGGCCCATTGCACGAGGGTCCGCCCGTCCCGGGTCTCGACCTCGATGCGCGAGCGGATCTTGTCGTAGCCGCGCGCATCGATCTCGGGATCGCCCAGAACCTCGGTGCGCTTCTGCATGTGCTGCATCGCCGGACCGGCGACGAAGGTGTCGCTGAATTCGTGGTGGCTGGCGCGGCGGCACAGCACGATCATCGAGAGCAGGGCCGGCATCGAGAACTTGGCCTGCAGATGGTTCTGCGCCAGCGGATAGCGGATTGGCTCGAGAATGTTCTTGCCGGCGAAGAAGCGGATGCGCTCGACCTGCTCCGGCTTGAGGTCGTGCTTCAGCACCAGGGCCAGCATCGCGTCCATCGACTGGTGGGTCAGGATGCCCGACGGGTAGGGCTTGATGCTGATGCCGGGCTCGACGATCGTCAGCGTCTCGCCGAAGCCCTGCGGCAGCTTTTCCTCCGAGAGCCCTTCGCCCATCACCTGGAAGAAGCCCCAGCTGCCGTCGAGCGCGGCGGGATCGGCCGTGAAGCCGCGCGCCGCCAGCAGCGCCGCCGTGACGCCGTTCTCCGAGGCGCGCCCGACATGCAACGGCTTGGTCATCGTGCCGAAATTGCAGCGGATGCCGGCTGCGAAGCTCGCCGCGATCCCGAGCGCATGCGCGACCTGAGCGCCCTTGAGGCCGAGCAGCTTGGCGGTGGTCGCGGCGGCGCCGAAGGTGCCGACCGTCCCGCTGGAATGGTGGCCGCGACGATAATGGCGCGGCGTCATCCATTCCGAGATCTTGCACTCGACCTCGAAGCCGGTCTGGAAGGCGAGCATGAAGCGCTTGCCGTCGACGCCGCCGAGCCGCTGCGACATCACCAGGGCCGCCGTCAGAGGTGGCACGGAGGGGTGCGTCAGGAGACCGTAGACATGGCGCGGGTCGCTTGAGACCTGCGTGTCGTCCCAGTCATGGGCGTGGCCGGCCGTGCCCAGCACCCGCGCCGCGAGCGCGGCGGGAACGCGGGCTCGGCCATGGCCGATCAGCAGCGCCTCAGCCTTGCCGCCCGTCTCCAACGCGTCGGCCGCGAGCATGCGGACCGAACCTTCGAGGCCGCCCGCGAGATACAGGCCGAGCGTGTCGATGATGCAGCGACGGCCGATGCGGAGCGCCTCGCTCGGCAGGCTGTCAAAGCTCGCCTGCTCGATGAACTGGACCGCAGACGCGGTGACATGATGGAGATCGGTCATTGCATTTCCGTTTTTGTTGCAATGGGTTCAGCTGGTCAGCTGCGCTTCGACTGCAGCCTTCTGGCAGGCGGCGAGCAGGCGCGCCTTGGCACGGGCGACATGCTCGGCGTGTGCGTGCTGAGCCCGCTCCGGATCACGCGCCGCGATGGCCTCGACCATGGCGCGGTGCTCCGAATTGGAGACTTCGAGGCCGCCGCCCTGCACCAGGCTGCGGGCACGGAAGAGGTGCAGCTTCTTGACCAGGCCGCGATACTGCGCGGCGAGCGTGGCGTTGCCGCAGGCATCGACGATGAATTCGTGGAAGGCGAGGTTCAGCGGATAGTAGCGGTCGAAGTCACGTCCGCGCGCCGCGTCCTCCATCTGCTCCAGGTAGTCCCGCAGTTGCGCGATCTGCGCATCGGTGACGCGAGTGGCCAGGGTCTTGCCCGCAAGCCCGAACAGCACCGAGCGCACGTCATAGATCTCGATCGCCTCCTCGATGGCCGGCTGGCGGATGAAGACGCCGCGATTGGGGATGAGCTCGACCAGACCGAGCCCTTCGAGCGCCCGGAGCGCCTCGCGCACCGGGCCGCGGCTGGTGCCGAAGCGGGTCGCCAGAAGGTTCTCGTTGACGCGCCTGCCTGGCGCGATCTGACCGTCAAGAATCGCCTTCTCGATTTCGCGTTCGAGGACGCCCGACAGAGAGCGGGTCTTCAGGATCGTCAAGGCGTCTGTTGCTGCGTTCATGACTGTGAAACGTAATCGTCGATCGCAAACTGTCAACAGTTTTTGATTCTCATTTCAGATGGTGGCCGCCGAGCCGAGCAGTTCTGCGATTCCGACTTGTGCCTGGACACCGTTTCGGTTGGGCTCGACTGATCGGCTTGCCGCGTGGAAAACGCGAAATCAGCACATGCCGGCGATCACCTCGACGGAGATCGTCGATTGCGGGCTTCGGCGGCCATTTGCGATCTCTGTCGGGGAGGGGCGACCTGATAGCGAACAGACGCGCGTTTCGTACACGGCGAAGGGCTGACGGCGCTTCAATTAAACGGGCGCCGCCCAGCGGGAGTCATCGCTTGCGCGGATGGATCAAATCCGTTGCAGCCCGCGGTAGCGCGCAAATGCGTTCTGCCTGCCGGCAGAGAAGATGACGACCTCATAGTCCTGCGGCGGTTGCCCAGGTACTTCCATTCCCGGCGAGCCGACAGGCATACCCGGGACAGCGATGCCCTTCGCTTGCGGGCGCTCAACAAGCAATCGCTTGATCGCCTCGGCCGGAACATGGCCTTCGACAACGTACCCGCCGATCTCGGCCGTGTGGCACGACATCAAACCCTCGGGCACTCCGAGCCTGGCCTTTAGCGGCATGACGTCAGCAACCTCGACCACCTCGACCGCGAAGCCGGCCGCCTTCACATGCGCAACCCAGTTTCCGCAGCAGCCGCAATTCGGGTCGCGAGTCATGGTCATTTTCGGGAGCGCCTCGGCTGCCCATGATGGAGGCGAGAACGCGAGGACCGCGGTCGCCTGCAGGGCGCCGGTCACCAGAACGCGGCGTGACGGGTAACGCTCGGTTGGCATGATGGTCTCCTTATTCGTTGGCCTTGGCCGTGTCCCTCGGGTCTGAGAACGCTCAGCTCCCTGACCGGAGAACGAAGTCTTTCGCGAGCGCGGCGATCGCCAGCACCAGGACGGCGATACCGAGGCGGCCCGCCAAGTGCGTGTCCTAGTGCATGCCGGCCACTATGTCGTGCATGTTCGCTCCTCCGCCGGCTCGCCGGCGGCAACGAGACGCCGCGGGTTCCGCTCCGATGCGGCCCTCCCGGCCGCGGGGCACCGTCTCACTGTCTGTTGATGACGCGCTTCAACTGGGCGAGGGGAGGGCGATAACGGCCGTTTTCGGATGCAGCAAGGCTCAGCTTTCCGTTAGGATGACCGTGAATCAAAATTGTTGGCTCCCTTGCTCGCAATTTCGGCTTAGGGGTCTCAGCGGCGACGTTTTACTTCTGGGTGAGGCGCACTGACACGGTGAGGGTCTCATGATGATGAGCATCCGAGCATCAAAGCCAGTATCCTTGGCGCGTGCCATCTTTGCTTGCGTCCTCACCGCAAGTCTTTCGCTGGCGGGGATTACGGCCTGGTCGCTTTGGCGCTCCCGATCGCACGCTTTGGCTAATGCCGAAACGGTTGCGACGAACCTGGCCGCGGTCATTGACCGCCACAGTCTGATGCTCACGAATTCCCTCCAGTTTAGCATGGAGGTGATCGCCAAGAGCTACCGCGAGTCGCCGCCGGGTGGATCACGAACGCCCGATATCGGCCCAACATCGCCGACGACTTCGTTGATCAATCATGCCCTGGTCCGTGCCGTGGTGATCTGGAACGACCGCGACGCGACGATCACGTACCATCACCTGGCCCCGGGCTCGATCCAGCCGATTTCGGCTCAACAGATCGGCAATGTCATCTACGACCGGTCAATCAGGGGCATCCAGATCGGTTCGCCGCTCTTCGACGCGATTGAAAACAAATGGCTTGTGCCGTTCGTCAAGCAACTGGATGGCAACACGCAGGACTTCGTCCAGTGGATCTTCCTGCTCGTCGATCTCGACCAGATCGAGGATATTTTCTCCGGACTCGATATTGGCCGGCGCGGCTCATTTGTCGTTTTCCGATCGGATGGCCAGATCATCGCGTTGGACCCGTATGACGCCGGCAAAATCGGCACGCTTCCGACGACGACGGAGGAACTGCGCAAGAACTGGGCGAGCCATGCGTCCGGAATCCTGCATGGCAATTCGATCCTGGACGGGACCAAGCAAATCATCGGTTACAAACAAATAGACAGCAATCACACCGTGGCGGTGGTGTCGTTGTCGGAAGATGATGTCCTTGCGCAATGGAAGGAAGAGCTCTGGTCGGATTCAACGGTTATGGCACTCTGTGTCAGCGTGCTGTTCGGGCTCGGGACGCTGACCGGGAGGGCGGCCCACCGACATGAGCGGGCCGAGCACGATCTCCAGATGACATTGGAGCAGCTCGAGCAGGCGAAGGAGGCCGCGGAGAATGCCAACTCTGCCAAAACCCGCTTCCTGACCTCCATGAGCCACGAGATCAGGACGCCTCTCAACGTAATCCTCGGCCTGCCGTTGCTGACCCGCGAGCGCCTCGACGGCGACGCTGAACTAGCCCGTTATCTTGACCTGATCGAAAAGGCCGGCGAGGCCCTGCTCGCGGTGATCAACGACGTGCTTGACCTTGCCAAAATCGAGGCGGGGCGCGTCGAGCTCGACCAACGTCCATTGGTCATCAGGGATCTGATCGCAGACGCCCTTGCCATCATCCGTGGGCTGGCGGATCAACGGCACCTTGCTCTGAGCAGCAGCATCGAAGTTGATTTTCCTGTTCGAATTATTGGAGATGAGGCGCGGCTGCGGCAGGTTTTGCTCAATTTTCTCAATAACGCGATCAAGTTCACTTCGTCGGGAGGCGTCGATCTCAGCGTCAGATTGGTGCCCGGCGTAAACGCATTCTCGATCGCCGTGCGCGACACCGGCATGGGCATCCTTCCGAAGCATATCGATCGGTTGTTCGAGGATTTTCAACAGCTCGACAGTTCTGGCAGCCGTCAACTCGGAGGAACGGGCTTAGGATTGTCGATTTCGCGTCGGCTGGTCGAGCTTATGGGAGGGACCATTGGCGTCCACAGCGAACACGGTGTCGGCTCCACTTTCACGATCCAGTTGCCGCTCACCCTGTCGGGGGTCGAAGCCGAGCGGCGCGATGAGGCGCAGGCGGGCCCGCATCAGGCCGCAGCGCTGAGAATCCTCGTGGTGGATGACGTTGAGGTCAATCGCGAAATCGTCGCTCACATGCTGCGTAAGGCAGGCCACATCGTGGATTTGGCCGATACCGGCCCGCATGGGATAGAGGCCTATAGCCTTCGGCGTCACGACCTCATCCTGATGGATGTGCAGATGCCTCGCATGGACGGTCTCGAAGCGACACGGCATATCCGTGCTCTGGATGAGG
>JAESFK010000551.1_pt1 | contig 17563 bp, 18 predicted proteins | sample 9269391 | NCBI WGS metagenome assembly JAESFK01 (sample SAMN14506231, study PRJNA617097) | algae metagenome | isolation source: Drouetiella hepatica UHER 2000/2452 and co-occurring heterotrophs from... | place: Slovakia: Slovak Paradise National Park, Hrabusice, Kosice Region | collected 2000-01-01
ACACCGTGCAGAAGGACTACGGCGACTTCGTCGCCCAGAACGGATGACGGACACCGCGACCGCGGCGAGCACCCGCACGAGCACCCCGACCGGGGCCCGGCGCCGACGTGGCGGCGGGCCCCCGGGGGAGCCGCGCGCCGTGGGGTGGCTGTACGTGCTGCCCGCCCTGCTCGTCTACGCCGCGTTCCTCCTCTACCCGCTGCTGCGCGCGGTCCAGATCTCGCTCTACGACTGGAACGGCAACACCCTCGCCACCTGGGTCGGGCTCGACAACTACGTCGACGTCGTCTCCGACCCCGCGCTGCGCGCCTCGTTCGGGCACGCGCTCGTCCTCATCGCCTTCTACGCCCTGCTGCCGCTGCTCGTCGGGCTCGTGCTCACGGCGATCCTGTCCCGGGCCAAGGTGCGCGGGCTGGGCTTCTTCCGCACCGTCGTCTTCCTCCCGCAGGTCGTCGCGATGGTCGTCATCGCCGTCGCGTGGCGGCGGATGTACTCGCCCGACGGCAGCGTCAACGACCTGCTGCGGGCCATCGGGCTCGACGGGCTGACCCGTGGCTGGCTCGGCGACTACACCGCCGCGCTGCCGGCCGTCGGCCTCATCGGCACGTGGTTCGAGATCGGGCTGGTCACCGTGCTGCTGCTCGCCGGCACCGGAAAGATCCCGACCGAGCTCTTCGAGGCGGCCCGGCTCGACGGCGCGGGCCCCGTGCGCGAGTTCGTCACCGTCACCCTGCCGGCGCTGCGCGGCGAGATCGCCGTCGCCCTGACCCTCACCGTCATCGCCGCGCTGCGGACCTTCGACCTCGTGTACGTGACGACCCGCGGCGGCCCGGGGACCAGCACCTCGGTGCCCTCGTACGAGGTCTACAACCGCGCCTTCCAGCAGGGGCGCGTCGGGTCGGCCGCGGCCATCGCCGTCGTGCTGACGCTCGTCATCTTCGCGATCTCGTTCGGGATCACCCGGATCGCCGAGCGGGACCGCTGATGCGCGTCTCCCGCGGCGAGCGCACCGCCAACTACGTCATCCTCGTGGCCTTCGCGCTGTTCGCCCTCTGGCCGGTCCTCACCGTGGTGCTCGCCGCGCTCGGGCCGGACGACGCCGCGGGCGGCACGGTCGGCGGCGGCATCCTCGGCCTGCACCCCGAGAACTTCGTGACCGCCTGGGACCAGGGCCGGTTCGGCAGCTACCTGCGCACCAGCCTGTTCGTCTCCGGCACGGTCGTCGTCGTCAGCGTGCTGTTCTCGCTGCTCAGCGGCTACGCCCTCGGGACGATGCGCTTCCGCGGCTCGACCGTGCTGTTCTACCTCTTCCTCGTCGGCATCATGATGCCGAGCGAGGCCGTGCTCGTGCCGCTCTACTACGACCTGCGCGGCCTCGGCCTCACCGACACGGTCTGGGCGCTGCTGCTGCCGCAGATCGCGCAGTCCGTGGCCTTCGGGACCTTCTGGATGCGGGCGTACTTCCGCTCCTCGAGCCGGGCGATCGTCGAGGCCGCGCGGCTCGACGGCGCCTCGACGTGGCGCATCCTCTGGCAGGTGCTCGTGCCGCTCGCCCGCCCGGCGATCGTGACCCTCACCGTGCTCACCTTCATGTGGACGTGGAACGAGTTCCTCGTCCCCCTCGTCATGGTCGTCTCCGAGTCGCTGCGCACCGCGCCGCTCGGGCTGGCGTTCTTCCAGGGGCAGTACACGCAGGGCTTCACCCTGCTCGCGGCCGGTGCGTGCATCGTCGCGACGCCGGTCGTCGTCCTCTACCTGTTCCTGCAGCGCCACTTCATCGCCGGGATGCTCGAGGGAGCAGTCCGGGAGTAACAGGGGCAGGGGATCCGCACCGCGACAGGGAAGAGGTCGACGATGACCAGGTTCACGAGCAGTCCACGCGCGTCCGTGAGGAGGGCGACGACCCTCGCCGCGGCGGCCGCGCTCGCCCTCACCGGAGCCGGGGCGGCGGGCGCCGTCCCCTCCGGCGACCACGGGGGAGGCGGCGGGCACGGGTCGCCGAAGCCACCGGACTCCTCCACCTCGGCCGGGCGGTCGGTCGACCTCGGCGCGCTGTTCATCGGCGCCCACCCCGACGACGAGGCCGGCCAGCTGTCGGCCTACGGCCAGTGGGGCCACGAGAACGGGCTGCGCACGGGGGTCGTCACGGTGACCCGCGGCGAGGGCGGCGGCAACGCGGTCGGTCCCGAGGAGGGCCCGCCGCTCGGGCTGCTGCGCGAGAAGGAGGAGCGCTCGGCGGTGTCGAAGGCGGGCATCACCGAGGTGTTCAACCTCGACGAGGTCGACTTCTACTACACCGTGAGCGACGCGCTGACCCAGCAGGTCTGGGACCACGACCAGGTGCTGGGCAAGGTCGTGCGCATCATCCGCGAGACCCGGCCCGAGATCCTCTTCACGATGGACCCGGCCCCCTCGCCCGGCAACCACGGCAACCACCAGGACGCCGCGCGGTTGGCGACCGAGGCCTTCGAGGCCGCCGGCGACCCGAAGCGCTTCCCGGAGCACATCCGGTCCGAGGGGCTGAAGCCGTTCGCCCCCGCCAAGCTGCTCAACCGCGGCACGGCCACTGCCCCGACCGGCGAGCAGTGCATGGCGCAGCTGACGACGAAGGACCCGACCCAGACCGTGTACGGCGTCTGGGCCGGGGCCACGGCGCCGGACGGCCGCTCGTGGGCCGCCGTCGAGCGCGACGCGCAGCGCCAGTACGCCTCCCAGGGCTGGGCGGGCTTCCCCGACGTGCCGACCGACCCCACGAGGATCGGTTGCGACGTCTTCCGGCAGATCGACTCCCGCGTGCCCTTCGCCGAGCCGGGGACGGTTGCGGCGCAGCGCTCTTCGGCCGCGTTGGCCGGGGCGACGGTCCAGCAGCGTGGCGCCGTGCCGCTCGGTACCGGGCTCCGGGTCGACACCGACCGCTTCGGGGTGCTCGCGGGCACTCCGTTCACCGCCACGGTCTCGGTCACCGCACCCCGCCGGGCGCTGCCCGGCACGTCGGTCACCCTCGACCTCCCGGACGGCTGGACCGCCCGCGGCGACGGCCGGGTCGGCACGGTGAAGCCCGGCCGCACCGTGACCCGGACCTTCCGGGTGACGCCGGCGTCCGACGCCACGGCCGGTGAGCGGCGGCGCATCGCCGCTCGCCTGTCCACCCGCGTCGGCTCGGGGTACTCGGACCGCGTCGTCCAGGTCGTCCCGACGGTCTCGGCGCAGCAGCAGCTGCTGCCCCAGGTGGCCGACTTCGAGACGTGGGCGCCGTCGGTCGCGCACCAGCCGCAGCTGAGCGGCACGGTGACGCCGGTGCTGTCGCTGCCGTCGGGCGGGAGCCGTGAGGTGCGGGTCGACCTGCGCAACAACGGGTCCTCTGCGGATGCCGGCACGGTGACGCTGGACCTGCCCGACGGCTTCAGCGCCACCCCGGCCTCCGCGCCGTACGGCCCGCTGGCCGGCGGGGCCACCGGCAGCGTCACGTTCACGGTGACCAACACCGACACCTCGCTCGAGACGTCGAACGAGGGCGGTACACCGGGGGCGGCGGCGGGTGACTACGCGTACTCCATCGTCACGACGACGCGCGCCGGCACCGCCACGAGCTCTGCCGCGCTCGAGCTCGTCCCCTCGACGACCATCGAGCAGGCTTCTGCCGCACCGGTCGTCGACGGCGTCGAGTCGGCCGGAGAGTACCCGGGCGACGAGCTCGACCTCTCCCGCCTCTGGGAGGGGACGGCGTGCGAGTCGGCCGCCGACTGCTCGGCGACGGGCAAGGTCGCGTGGCACGACGACACCCTCAACGTCCTCGTCCACGTCACCGACGACACCCTCGGGACCCGGCTCGCCGCCGCCGACTGCAAGCGGCACTGGCGCACCGACTCGGTGGAGATCGCCGTCGACCCGCGCGGCGACAGCGAGAACACGTCGACGACGTTCAAGGCCGCGGTGCTGCCGGTGACCGCGGAGGGCCCCGCGTGCGGCCTGCGTGACGCCGACAACCACCAGGGTCCGGCGGCCGAGACCGCACCGGGGATGAAGGTCGCCTCGGTCGTCGACGAGCCGTACGACGGGTACACCGTGGAGGTGTCCATCCCGATGTCCGAGCTGCCCGGCGCGGTCGACCCCGAGCACCTCGGGCTGAACGTGTTCGTCTACGACTCGGACACCCAGGACAAGACCGGCCAGACGCGCATCGGCTGGTCCACCTGGGGTGGCGTGCAGGGTGACCCGTACCGCTGGGGCGTCGCGACGCTGCCGGGGTACACGCCGCCGGCCGACCGCCCGGCCGAGGCCCCGGAGCCGGTCATCCCGCTGACGGCGCTCTCCTCGCTCGACAGCCCGCCGAGCCTGGCCCAGGCCGTGCGGGTCGACGTGCCGCTCGCCGGTGACCCCGCGAGCCGGTCCCGGGACGCGGGATGGGTCGAGCGGGCGTGGGCCGGCCGGTCGTCGGTGACCGCCCGGCTGCGCGCCAACGCCTCGGGGACGGCGCACGTGGTGGTCGTCGACCGTGACGGCACCGTCGGGATGCGGACGCTCGAGGTGCGCTCGGGTCGTCCGGAGGTCCGGGTGGCGCTCGACAGGGCGCTCGGCCGTGACGCGACGGTGTACGTCGGCTGGCTCGACCGGCGAGGCGGCACCCTCGCCTCCATGGCCCGCATCCGCTGACCCCGGGCCCCCATCGCGGGCTACGCCGCAGTACTGGTCGTGATCGCGACGAGTACTGCGGTGTAGCCCGCCGGATGGGTCGTGGAGGTCGCCCGGGGAATCCGGTTGCGTCGCGGACCCCGGCCCGGGGTACGGTCGTCGGGACATGAAGAGCTGACCCACGCATCCCGCTCGCGCCCGAGGCCCGGCCCGGCGAGCACCCGTCGCACCCCTGCGTGGAGTCCCCGTGTCACCGTCCCCCACCGCACCCGTCGTCGTCCGCGACCTCTCGATGACCTTCGACGGCCGCCCCGTCCTCGACGACGTCTCGCTCACTGTGCCGCCCGGCCACCGCATCGGGCTCGTGGGTGAGAACGGCTCCGGCAAGTCGACCCTGCTCGCGTGCATCGCGGGCGCGGTCGTCCCGACGGCCGGCTCGGTCACGACACCGGCCGACCTCGGGTACCTCCCGCAGGACGGTGGGCTCGACCCCACGGCGACCGTCGGTGAGGTGCTGCGCCGCGCGCTCGCCCCGCTCCACGACCTGGCCGCCGAGGTCGAGCGGCTCGCCGCGCACGTCGGGAAGCACCCGGACGACGCCGCAGCCGTCACCGCCTACGACGAGGCCCTGGCCCGCGCGGTGTCGCGCGAGGCCTGGGATGCCGACCGCCGGGCCGAGGTCGCCGCGCACCGCCTCGGGCTCGAGGCGGTCCCCCACGACCGGCTCGTCGGGCGGACGAGCGGTGGCCAGCGCTCGCGGCTCGCCCTCGCCGCGCTGCTCGTGCGCCGCCCGGATGCCCTCCTGCTCGACGAGCCGACCAACCACCTCGACGACGACGCCCTCGACTTCCTCGAGACCGAGCTCCTCGCGATGCCCGGCGCCGTCCTCGTCGCGAGCCACGACCGGGTCCTGCTCGAGCGCGCGTGCACCGGGGTCGTCGACCTCGACCCGCGCCACCGGGGCACCGACGGCGTCGGCGGCGCGACGTGGACCGGGTCCTTCGCCGAGCACCGCGCGGCGAAGGTGGCGGCCCGGCGCCGGTGGGAGGAGGAGTGGCTCGAGCAGCGCGAGCTCGTCGCCGACCTGCGCGACCGGTCCGTCACCCGGGACTCGTCCGTCGCGCCCGGCCGCGGACCGACCGACAACGACAAGTTCGTCCACGCCTTCAAGGGCTCGCGCGTGCAGACCGCCGCCCGCCGTCGGTCCCGCGACGCCGAGCAGCGCCTGGCCCGCATCGAGCGCGACCCCGTGCCGCGTCCGCCGGCGCCGTTGCGGCTCGACGTCGACCTCGGACGGCGCGACCCGGCGGGCTCGGCGAGCATCCGGGTCCGGGGCCTCGTCGTCCCCGGCCGGCTGCGGCTCGACCGGCTCGACGTCGCCGCCGGCGAGCACGTGCTCGTCACCGGGCGCAACGGCAGCGGCAAGTCGACGCTGCTGCGCGCCCTCGCGGCCGCCGAGCTCCATCCCGGCGTCGAGGTCGGGGGCCGGGTGGTCCGGCTGGCCCAGGACACCACCTTCCCGAATCCTCGCCGCTCGCCGCAGGCCCTCGTCGCGGACGCCCTCGGGGCGGCCGTGCCGGACGCTCGCGCGGCACTCCTCCCCCTCGGCCTCGTCCACCCCCGGGACCTCGCCCGTCCGGTCGGCGACCTCAGCCTCGGGCTGCAGCGACGGCTCGAGCTGGCGCTCGTCGTCCTCCGCCGACCCGACGTCCTGCTCCTCGACGAGCCGACGAACCACCTCTCGCTGACCCTCGTCGACGAGCTCGAGGAGGCCGTCGACACCTCTCCCGCAACGATCCTCGTCGCGTCCCACGACCGCTGGCTGCGTGGGCGGTGGACGGCCCGCGAGGTGACGCTCGACGCCTCGTGAGTAGCGGTGCTCTCGCGAGGTCGGTCCCGGCCGAGGATGCTCGGGGCATGACGACGACGCGCACCCCGGCCCTCCGGCTCCTCGTGGGGGCCGTCCTCCTCGCGGCCGCGACCGCGGGGACGTGGTTCGCCTGGCTCGGCTGGGACGACGAGTACCAGGTCGACCCCGCGACGGGCTCCTCGTCCGGGCCCTACGAGGCGTGGCAGGTGGTCGGCTGCGTCGTCACCCTGCTGGTCCTGGGCATCGCCGTCGGGGTCCTCGTCTCGCCGTGGCTGCTCGTCGTCGTGCCGCCGGTGTTCACCGCGGTGTGGACGGTCGACGCCGCGGGGTCCGACGAGTCGGGGCTCTTCGTCGTGGGCGCCGTCCTCGTGCTCGTCGGGACCTCGTTCGGCGCCGCAGTGGTCGCCCTCCTCGCGCTCGGGCTGCGCGCCCTCCGCCGGCGGCGCAGGCCGTCTACCGTGGCCGGATGACCGGCACGGAGAAGGTGGCGCCGTGGCCCGGATGACCCGCAAGGGCGACCTGCCGACGAAGGTCTGCGCCACGTGTGGGCGCCCGTTCACGTGGCGGAAGAAGTGGGCCCGGGACTGGGACGAGGTGCGCTACTGCTCCGAGGCCTGCCGCCGCGGCCGCGCTGGCAGGGTGGAGGCGTGACCGGCACCGACGTCCTCCTGATGACCGACACCCACCTGCCGAAGCGCGCCAAGGACCTGCCGGCCCCGCTGTGGGAGGCCGTCGAACGCGCCGACCTCGTCGTCCACGCCGGCGACTGGGTCGACGTCGCGACCCTCGACGCGCTCGAGGCCCGCAGCGCCCAGCTGCTCGCCTGCTGGGGCAACAACGACGGACCGGAGCTGCGGGCGCGGCTGCCCGAGGTCGCCCGCGCGACGGTCGAGGGGGTGCGCGTCGCGGTCGTCCACGAGACCGGCGGCCGCGAGCGCCGTGAGGAACGGATGCGCGCGACCTACCCGGACGTCGACCTGCTCGTGTTCGGGCACAGCCACATCCCGTGGGACACCACCCACGACGGGCTGCGCCTGCTCAACCCCGGCTCACCGACCGACCGGCGCCGTCAGCCGGACTTCACGTGGATGACGCTGCGCCTCGAGGGCGGCGCCGTCCACGACGTCCGGCTGCACCGGCTGGCGCCTCCGGCCCGTCAGGCGGGGGCGTCGGCGAAGCGCAGGTAGGGCTTGACCTCGTCGACGTTCGCGAAGCGCTCGCGGGCGTCGTCGGTGGAGACGGTGGGCGCGACGATGACGCGCTCGCCCGGCGTCCACTCGGCCGGCGTCGAGACCGGCGCGGCATCGGTCTGCTGGAGCGCGTCGAGGGCCCGGAGGATCTCGGAGAAGTTGCGGCCCACCGACTTCGGGTAGGTGATGGTCAGGCGCACCTTGTCGGCGGGGTCGACGAGGAAGACCGAGCGGACCGTCGAGGTGTCCCCCGCGTTCGGGTGGATCATGTCGTAGGCCTGCGCGACGGTGCGGTCCTGGTCGGCCACGATCGGGAAGTCGACCTCGACGCCGCCGACCTCGGCGATGTCCGGCACCCAGCGCAGGTGGTCCTCGACCGAGTCGACCGACACCGCGATCGGCTTGGCGTTGCGCTGCGCGAACTCGTCCGCGAGCGCCGCCGTGCGGCCGAGCTCGGTCGTGCAGACCGGCGTGAAGTCGGCCGGGTGGCTGAAGAGGACGGCCCACGAGCCGGCCTTCCAGTCATGGAAGGAGATCGGGCCGGCGGTCGTGTCGGCGGTGAAGTCGGGGGCGGTGTCGCCGAGGCGGAGGGACATCGATAACTCCTTGTTTGGATACGTCTGGGGCGACGTTATCCATGCGGGGCGCCCTTCGTCTCAGCCTGCCCGCCATGCGGACGCTGCCACGGGGTGAACACGGACCAGCAGATGTCGTTGCGGCGCTGCTGGTCCTCGAGCACGAGGGCGCGCACCTCCTCGGGCAGCCGGTCCCGCTGCCACGCGCACTCGCGGGCCCGGGCGGCCTCCTGCTCGCCGGCCGGAGCCGCCGCCATCACCGCCTTGAGGGCGTACGCCGCTGCCCCGAGGTCGTGCTCGGCGACGTGGGCGACGCACGCCGCCTGCCCGGCGGCGTACGCGGCGAAGCGCGGAGCCCCACGCAGTGGCCGGGCGGCGCCCATCGCGTGCCCGCCCGCCGCCCGCGACGTCATCATCGGCACGTCGCCGCGGACCCATCCGCGGACGGCGCCGAGGGCCTCGCGTGGGCGCGGGTCCCTCGGCGCCGCCGCCTCGAAGAGCCCGAGCACGTGCTCGGCGCAGTCCGCCGCCCAGAGCGCCAGGAGGTGGTGGTCGCGGTCGGTGAGGCTGCCCCCGCGCCGGACGGTGACGAGCCGGGGGTCGCGCACGGTGGGGAGGATCATCCGGGCTCGGCCCCGGCGGTGGTCTCGCTGACGGCTGCGGCAGCGGCCAGCCGCCGGGACAGCGCCGCGACGGCCTCGCGCAGCTCGGGCCCCCCGACCACCGTGAAGGGCACCGGGACCTGGGCGAGGTCGCTCGCGTAGCCGGTGAGGTTGCTCGTCGTGCCGACCAGCCGGGTCCTGTCGTCGTCGACGGCCTCGAGCCGGCCGAGCGTGCGGGGCAGCCACCCCACCCGGGCCAGCGGCGCCTCGAGGAGGACCTCGGTGTGGTGCTCCCAGCCCGCGGCGAGGTGCTCCTCGAGGGAGGCGACGGGGTCGAGGTCGTCGGGCGGGACGAAGGTCTCGGGCAGGGGCTCGACGACCCGGACCCGGTCGACGCGGTAGGTGCGCGGCGCCCCCGCCGTCACCGAGTGGCAGAGCAGGTACCACCGGCCGTGGCGCACGACGACGGCCCACGGCTCGACGTCGGCGGTGAACTCGTTCCCCGCCTCGGACCGGTAGGTCAGCCGCACCCGCACCCCTTCGGCCCGTGCGCGGACGAGGGCGACGGTGGTCGCCGGGTCGGGGCGGGCGGCGCCGCGGTCGGGGGCGGCGGCGGCCATCCGCCGGACGACGTCGGCCTGCTCGGCCACGTGCTGGGGCATCGCCCGGAGCAGCTTGGCGACGGCCAGGCCGACCGGGTCGGTGGGGTCGGCGGCCGGGTGGTGGCCGTCGAGCACGGCCATGACGAGCCCGAGTGCCTCGGTGCTGCTGAAGACCAGCGGCGGCAGGCGGGTGCCGCGGCCCATCCGGTAGCCGCCGGCCGGGCCGCGGACGGACTCGACGGGGATCTCGGCGTCCCGGAGGATGCCGACGTAGCGGCGCACGGCCCGCGGGGTGACGCCGAGCCGCTCGGCGAGCCGGTCGGCGGTGATGCCCGGCTCGTCCTGGATCGCCTCCATCGTGATGAGCGCTCGGGAGGCGGGGGTGGTGTGGGGTCGCACCGCTCCATCGTCATCCGGACGCGTTCCGTCCGCAACCGTCCCTAGGGTGGACGGCATGACAGAGATCCTGCTCCTCCACCACATCCAGGGCCTGACCCCGGGGGTCGTCGCCTTCGCCGACGCGCTGCGGGCCGGCGGGCACACCGTGCACACGCCCGACCTCTTCGAGGGCCGCACCTTCGGCTCGATCGACGAGGGCGCCGCCTACTGCCGCGAGGTCGGCTTCGACGAGGTCCGCGCACGGGGGGTCGCGGCGGCCGAGGGCCTGCCGGACGACCTGGTCGTCGGGGGCTTCTCGCTCGGGGTGATGGCCGCGCAGCAGGTGGCGCAGAACCGTCCAGGAATGCGGGGCGCGCTGCTCTACGAGGCGTTCGCGGCGCCCGAGAACTTCGGCACGTGGCCCGACGGGCTGGCGGTGCAGGTGCACGGGATGGAGCACGACCCGTTCTTCGGCGAGGAGGGCGACCTCGAGGCGGCCCGCGAGTTCACCGAGGGCCGTGCGGGCGCCGAGCTGTTCGTCTACCCGGGCGCGGTGCACCTGTTCACCGACTCCTCGCTGCCGTCGCACGACGCGGAGGCGACGCGGCTGGTCCTCGACCGGTCGCTCGAGCTGCTCGCCCGGGTCGGATGACCGAGCGCGTCCCTCCCCCGTGGGAGCCGCCGCTCGCCGCGTCCGAGCCCGAGCACCTGCTCGCCGCGATCGACCGGCAGCGGGCGACCTTCCGGTGGAAGGCCGACGGGTTGGATGCGTCGGGGCTGGCGAGCGCCCCCGTCCCGTCCTCGTCGCTGACCCTCGGCGGCCTGCTCAAGCACCTGGCGACCGTCGAGGACTTCTACTCGACCGAGCGGCTCTCCGGGGCACCGATGCCCGACGTCTGGGACGCGAACGGCTGGGACGACGCGGACGACTGGGAGTTCACCTCCGCCGCGTCGGACACCCCCAAGGCGCTCTACGACCTGTACGACGGTGCCGTGGAACGCAGCCGGGGGCTCTTCGCGGCCGCGGTCGGCGAGCACGGGCTCGACGGCGAGGCCCACGCGTCCTGGCCCGACGGCCGGCACGCGAGCATCCGGCGCGTGCTCTTCGACCTGCTCGAGGAGTACGGCCGGCACACCGGGCACGCCGACCTGCTGCGCGAGGCCGTCGACGGGCGGACCGGTGAGGACCCGCCCGCCGACTGGCGGGTCGGTCAGCAGCGCTCCCAGTAGCCGGGCGAGGTCTGCTTGAGCGTCGCGGTGTAGAAGGTGTTGTAGAGGCCGAGGTTCTGGTTCGAGCCGTTGGTGTACGCGTACCCGCCGGACTGGCGGGCCCGGCCGGCGGTGACGTGGGCGTAGGTGCTGGCCGTGATGCACGTGGGCGTCACCGTCGGGGTGGGCGTGGGGGTCGCGGTCGGCGTCGCGGTGGGGGTGGCCGTCGGGGTGCCGGACGGTGTCGGGGTCGGACCCGTGCCGCCGTCGAGCCCGAAGAACCGCACGTCCTGGTAGGCCGCGCACACCGTGGTGTCGAGGAAGTAGGCGCCGGTGGTGCCGCACTGGGCGGTCCCTGTGCCGGGGTCGACCGCCGTGCCGTGGCCCATCCCCTGGACCCGGGTGACCCGGACCCTGCCGGCGTAGTCCTCGTAGGTCACCCCGCTCGCGACGGTGCCCGTGGCGGTCGGCGTCTGCGACACCCCCGCCACGTTCGTGAACTGGTCGCGCAGCTCGGTGGCGTTGGCCGGCGTGACGGTCGTGTCCGACGTGCCCTGCCAGACCGAGACGAGCGGGCGAGGGCCGGTGTAGCCGCTGTACGCCGCGCGCACGAGGTCGCCCCATGCCGTCGGGGTCCGGTCGACCCCGGGGTTCAGGCAGGTGAAGGCGTCGAGCGTGCTCGTCGCGCACCGGTACGGGAGACCGGCGTTGATGGACCCGCCGGCGTAGGTGTCGGGATAGGTCGCGAGCATCACGGCCGCCATCGCCCCGCCCGCGGACAGCCCGGTGACGTAGACCCGTGAGCCGTCGAGACCGTACTGCGACACCGCGAAGTCGGTCATCTGCTTGATGCTCAGCGCCTCCCCCTGGCCGCGTGCGGTGTCGGCCGACTGGAACCAGTTGAAGCAGGAGCTCGAGTTGTTGCTGCTCGACTGCTGGGCGAGCACCAGCGCGAAACGGTGGCGGTCGGCCATCTCGCGCCAGCCCGAGCTCGTGAAGTAGGTCGAGGCGTTCTGGGTGCAGCCGTGCAGCTCGACGACGAGCGGCGCCCCGGCGGGCAGCCCGTCCGGACGGTACGAGTACATGCTCAGCGCACCGGGGTTGGAGCCGAAGCCGGTGACCTGCTGGAGGGTCGCGGCCCGCGCGGGTGGCGAGGTCGTCACCACGAGGCCGATCGCCCCGAGCACGGCGAGGGCGGCCAGGAGGACGAGACTGCGACCGAGCGAGGGTGCTCGGGCTGGGGTTCGGGTGGACGACATCGGTGTTCCCTCCGTTCCCGGCGGCTCCGTCGACGCCGGACCCGGCCACGGTGCCACCGCCGACGGGTCGGGCGGGTGGTGGCGGACCCCAGGACGAGCGGTCGGCACTGGGCGCGCGGCCCATGTACCGGCCTCGGCGCCGCCGGACCGGGCCGTCCGACAGGCAGTGACCGGCCGGCCTCGTCCACCCGAGCACGGCCCCCGGGCCGAGCGACCCCTCTGCCTGTCCGTGCGTCGCACCCCCCGGCTCGGGCCGCCGCTCAGGTGTGGTCGCGCAGGTACCGGCCGAAGTGCGGGACGGTGAAGGCGATGAGCCCACGCTCCCCCGAGTAGATGAGCCCCTTCTTGAGGAGGGCGTCCCGGGCGGGCGAGAGCGACTGCGGCTTGCGGCCGAGGTGGGCGGCGACCTCCGACGTCGCCACCGCCTCGGCCTCGCCGTCCGCGGCCACCGCGGCGACCTCCGCCATGGCCCGCAGGTACTCGCGCTCGCCCGGCGTCGCGCGCTCGAAGCGGGACCCGAAGAAGCCGACGGCCAGCTCGGAGTCGGCCTCGGGGGCCGCCACCTCCACGTCGGCACTGGTGATGGGTGAGCCGGGAGCCCTGTCCCACACCGCCTTCCCGTAGGCCTGGATGAAGTACGGGTAGCCACCCGTCGCTGCGTACATGGCATCGAGGGCCGCCGGCTCGTAGGACGCCCCCTCCTCCTCGGCGGGTCGCACGAGGGCCGAGTCGGCGGCGGCCCGGTCGAGCCGGTCGATGCGCTGGTACCGGAACAGCCTCTCCGAGTACGACTTCGAGGCCGAGAGCACGGCCGGCAGGTGCGGCAGCCCCGCTCCCACGACGACGAGCGGCAGGCCGGTCTGGCTGATCTCGTGCGCCGCTGCACAGAGCGCCGAGACGTCGTCCGGCCCGAGGTCCTGCATCTCGTCGATGAACACCGCGATGCCGCGCCCGGTGTCGGCGGCCGTCCCGCCGAGGTCGGAGAGCAGCTCGACGAGGTCGATCTCGATGTCCCCGGAGTCGGCCCGGCCCGCGCCGGCCGGGACGGAGATGCCGGGGTTCCAGCGGTCGCGCAGCTTCGGGGCGCCGCGACCCGTCGACGCCCCCACCGGCTCGCGCTGGGCGAAGGAGCGCACGACCCCGAGGGCGTGGTCGCCGGCGCCGCCCGCCGGGCCGAGCTCGCGGACCGCCTGGTGCAGGGCCGAGGAGAGCGGCCGCCGCAGCGACTGGTCGGGCCGGGCCTCGAGCTTGCCCGTCCCCCAGCCGGCCCGCACGGCGGCCGAGCGCAGCGCGTTGAGCAGCACGGTCTTCCCGACGCCCCGCAGCCCGGTCAGGACGACCGAGCGCTCGGGGCGTCCGCGGGCGACCCGCTCGAGGACGACGTCGAAGGCGTCGAGCTGTTCGTCGCGCCCGGCGAGCTCGGGCGGGCGCTGCCCCGCGCCGGGGGCGTACGGGTTCCGGATCGGGTCCACGATCGCAGCGTATGGGCTTCTCTAGCGTCAGACCGATACATCCGCAGACACCCCGATCGTGTCGCGGTGGCGCCCTCCCTGTCGCCGACTGATTGCCCGGAACCCACCTCCAGACGCCCGAGACCGGCCCTCGGAGGTGGGTTCCGGGCAAGGAGTCGAGGCGTGCCGTCGCGGGTTTGCCCCGGCGCGCCGGGCGTGCGACCCTCGAGGAAGAGCCCGGCACCGGGCTCCCGGACGAGGGGCGCCGTACCCGGCCACGCGACAAGACGGCCCGCTGGAGCACGTCATGTCGTGGATCGTCCTCGTCCTGTCCGGAGTCCTCGAGGCCGTCTGGGCCACCGCCCTCGGCCGCTCGGAGGGCCTGAGCCGCCCGTGGCCCACCGCCGTCTTCCTCCTCGCCCTCGCGGCGAGCATGGGTGGGCTCGGCTGGGCGATGCGCGAGCTGCCCGTCGGGACCGCCTACGCCGTCTGGGTGGGCGTCGGAGCGGTGCTCACCGTCGGGTTCGCGATGGCCACCGGCGAGGAGCCGGTCTCCCTGCTGCGGGTCTCGCTCGTCCTCGGTATCGTCGGCTGCGTCATCGGCCTCAAGCTCGCGTCCTGACCTCCGGTCGCAGGCTGCTGGCCGGCGGTCAGGAGACGGTGGGCTCGCCCGAGGCCGACTCCATCGGGCGCCCGGCCGCGTGCCACGCCCGCATCCCGCCGGCGAGGTTGGCGACCTCGTAGCCCTGCTGGGCCAGCCACGGCATGACCCGCTGCACGCGCCCGCCGGAGCGGCAGGTGATGACGAGCGGCTCGTCGCGGTCGAGGAACGGGGCGAGCTCGTCGACGCGCTCCGGCAGCTGGCTCATCGGGATGTGCACCGCCGACGGCGCGTGCCCGAGGTCCCACTCGTCCTGCTCGCGGATGTCGAGCACGACGGCGTCGTCGGGCAGGTCGGACACGGGCACGTCGGGGAACTCGCTCATCGGGACAGCATCCCAGAGCGGGTACGGCGGTGGGCCGGCCGGCCCGCCACCGCTCGGCCTCAGCCCTTCGCCGCCAGGTAGTCCTCCCAGGTGACGACCGCCCGCTTCGGGGACCCCGACGGCACGGTGTCGTCGCAGCCGCCCACGCCGTCGCTCGAGAACACCCACTCGTAGACCTGGCAGTAGCCGGTCCATCCGTCGTCGATGACCGGCGAGGGCGCGCCGCCCTTGCCGTGCACCGCCCAGGCCATCTGGTAGTCGTTGATCGCCACGGCGTGGATGTGGTTGCTGCGCTGCCAGGCCGCGAAGCCCACCTCGCGCAGCGCCGCGAGCCGGTTGGCGACGCCCGTGGCGTTCGTGTCGATGATGCGGACGTCGATGATGCCGCCGCCGTCGTGCGTGCCGAAGGACTCGGGGGCGCAGGACGCGTCGCAGTAGCTGCCCTGCGTGATCGTCATGTCCTTGCCGACCTTGTCGCGGCGCACGAGGTTGCGCTGGGCCTCGAGGAACATGCTGAGGGTGCGCTGGTTGACCACCTCGGTGCCGTCGTCGCTGTTGCCGGCCGGGGCCTTCTTCACCGTGACGCGCTGGCCGACGTCGTAGGCCTTGACGACGTCGAAGCGGCCGGCGCCGACCTTCCGGAGCTCGGCCGGGCTGGGCAGGCCGTTGCGGGTGTGGACGCCGTCCTGGCCGATGGAGCGCTCGTAGCTCCCCCAGGCCGCGGTCGTCGTGGTCCCCCAGTAGCCGTCGGCGTAGCGGGAGGCGAGGAGGCCCTTGGCGACGAGGGCCTTCTCGACGAGCAGCACGCTCGCCGAGGCCCCCGGGGTCTTGACGTCGTCGGTGCGCCACGGGTCGAGCGAGGCGGCGAGCACGACCTTGCGAACGTTGACGTCGGGCAGGGCGGTGCACTGGTCACCGGCCGGGCACGCGGCCAGCGCCGCAGGGGCCGGGAGGGCGACGAGCGCCCCGGCGACGGCCGCGGCCCCGGCGAGGGCGCGCACGGCCGTTCGGCGGCGACGGCGCGGGTGGACGGGCGGGTGTGCGGTCATGGGTCGTTCCTCCCCCTCGGGCGCCGGTCTCCCCCCGGCGCGCTCTGACCCTGCCACCGTAGCCCGGCGACGGGCCCGCGGCGAGGGGAGCGCTCCCCGCCCGCTACTTGAGGAACTTGCTCGTGCGCCGGTCGGCGAGTGGCTTGCCGCCGGTCTGGCAGGTGGCGCAGTACTGGAGGGAGGAGTCGGCGAAGGACACCTCGCGCACGACGTCGCCGCACTCAGGGCAGACCTCACCGGTGCGGCCGTGGACGCGCATCCCGGCTCGCTTGGCGTCCTTGAGCTCCTTGGCCGGCTTGCCGGAGGCCGTCGCCACCGCCTGCGCCAGGGTCTCGCGCAGTGCGGTGTAGAGCCGGGTGACCTGCTCGGGCTCGAGCTTCGCGGCGAGCGCGAAGGGGGAGAGCTTGGCCACGTGGAGGATCTCGTCGGAGTAGGCGTTGCCGACCCCGGCGATGATCGCCTGGTCGCGCAGGAGTCCCTTCACCTGCATCCGGTGGCTCGCGAGGATGCCGGCGAAGACCTCCTCGGTGAACTCGTCGGCGAGCGGGTCCGGGCCGAGGGAGGCGATGCGCGGCACGTCCTCGACCCGGTTGACGACGTATGCGGCGAGGCCCTTCTTGGTGCCGGCCTCGGTGAGGTCGAAGCCCGAGCCGTCGTCGAAGCGCACCCGGAGGGCGATGGGTGACTTGCCCGGCCGCAGCACGGTGGCCGGCATCGCGTCGGACCAGCGCAGCCATCCGGCCCGGGCCAGGTGGAACACCAGGTGCGTTCCGCCGCAGTCGATGTCGAGGAACTTGCCGTGGCGGCTGACGCCGTCGACCGGTGCCCCGACGAGGGCGTCGGGCGGGGGCGTGAAGGTCTTGAGGACCGCGAAGGACCCGAGCTCGACGCCGGTGACGACGAGCCCGTCGGTGCGCTGGGTGAGGAAGTCGGCCAGCGCCTGCACCTCGGGCAGCTCGGGCATGGGCCCGACGCTACCGCCCTGCGCCGACCTCCGGGGCGTCTCCGGGCCACGGCCGGGCCGCGAGCACCGGCCGCAGGACGGCCGTCACCTCGGGCGTCGCGAACCACCTGCGGAGCGGATGGCCGAGCGCGTGCGCCAGGGCCGCCATCACCATCGCCTGGTCGAGGGAGAGATGGCGCCCGGCGGTCCGCCCGGAGCGCAGCCCGACCGAGTCGACGAAGCCCCCCGGCCCGTGGCACCCGAGCTCCTCGAGCCGGGCGAGGCACGCGGTGGCCTCCTCGGGATCGTGCAGGAGGGCGAGGGCCGCGGCGTGCGGGGTCACCACGGGGTCGCCGTCGGCGGTCGAGCTGGGGTAGCCCTCCGGCGCGAGGGCGATGGCCGGGACGCCGAAGACCGAGTACCCCTCGCCCGGAAGGGCACACGGCGAGAACCCCCACACGGGCCAGCCCCGGTCGGCGGCGTGCTCTCGATGGAGCGCCACGGTCGCGCGGTGCGAACGCCCCCAGAAGTCCGGTGCCCAGTCCTCCTCGGGCACGAACAGGTCGGGCATCAGGGCCTCGAACATCGAACCGCCCCAGGTGGGCACGACGTCGCGTCCGCGCCACCGCAGCACCGTGGCCGACATCGCGGCGTAGTGCTCGAGCGGGATGTCGCCGCCGGCGATGCCGACGTAGGAGGCGATGCGCGGCTCGCTGTCCAGGTGGTCGTAGTGGTGCGTTGTGTGGTGCACGGGCGCCGCCCCGTCGAGGTAGGACGCCGACACGCTCGGCTCGCCGGGGTCGCTCTCCCAGAACCC